>ERZ1370068.2132-contig-1296_pt1:0-22500 | contig 57263 bp, 86 predicted proteins | sample MGYA00561227_ERZ1370068 | MGnify/ENA primary metagenome ERZ1370068 (study PRJEB38410, sample SAMEA6850437) | metagenome | study: Metagenomic assessment of the ecological functions of the soil: analysis of the soil microbiota associated with the... | reverse complement strand
GCAAGTAGCTCTTCATCGGAAAGCGCGTCTGCGGTATCACTGAACACTTTTTGAGCGCTAGTCTCGGCTCGAGCGGCGGCTTCCCGCCCGTGCACGAGCATCGTCACTTCGCGCGCGAGCACACGCTGCGCCTCGCGCCGCTCCGGCGCAGCGGCGGTTGCGGCGGCGAGCTCCTCGAGCGCCGTGCGATCGAGAAACGTGAAGCACTTCAAATACGGCACCGCATCACGATCGTCGGTGTTCAACCAGAACTGATAGAAGTCGAACGCCGACGTCCTCGCGGCATCCAGCCACACGGCGCCCGCTTCGGTCTTGCCGAATTTCGTCCCGGACGGACGTCGTCATCAACGGCCACACCAGACCATGACGCCCTCTTGGCGCGGCAGCTTCCGGATCAATTCGATGCCGGCCGTGATGTTCCCCACTGATCGCTGCCGCCCATCTGCAGCGTGCAGCCGTAGCGGTCGAAGAGCTGCAGGAAATCGTAGGCCTGGAGCACGAGATAGCTGAACTCGGTGTAGGAGATGCCTTCTTCACTCTCGATGCGGCGATTCACCGAGTCTTTCTGCAGCATGTAGTTCACGGTGAAGTGCTTGCCGACGTCGCGCAGAAACGACGAGCAGATCGATCGTCCCCAGCCAATCGGCGTTGTTGACGATCAGCGCGGCGTTGCCGGGTGCGTCGAAGTCGAGAAAATGCGACAACTGCTCGCGGATGCCCGCCACGTTGACGTCGAGCTGTTCGCGTGACAGCAGTACGCGCTCCTGCGACTTGCCGCTCGGATCGCCGATCATCCCAGTGCCGCCGCCCACGATCGCGATCGGCGTGTGCCTGCGTAGCGCTGCAGGCGCGCCAATCCCATCACGCGTCAGCAGCGATCCGACATGCAGGCTCGACGAGGTGGGATCGAAACCGATGTTACGCCGTCAGTCGTTCGGTCGCGAGCTGCTCACGCAGCCCGTCCGTGCTGTCGTACAGCATGCCGCGCCACTCGAGTTCATCGAAGAGGCTCATGATCTTTCCGCTACTACTGTAACAGTCGATGCGGATCAGTCGCCGCGCCGCGCTGAAGACGCTCACGCTGTGTCCGGCCTCGGCCGTCGTCGGCGGCACCGGCGTACTATGGATATGCCCATGAACGGCATGCCCTCGGGGTCACGCGCGACCATCCCGTCACGGGCCTGTCGCCGCCGTTGAGCGGATTCGCGGATCGGGCTGATCACCGACGTCCACCGCAGCCGATGGGTGTCTCACCACGATGTGACCGCTGCCGTGAACGCGCTGATGGCAGAGCGGCCCGGATCTCGTCGTGCTCGGCGGCGACTATGTCACCTGGGGTGACCGCGGACTATGTCGGGCCGTCGAGTGAAGCACTGTCACCGCTCGCCGCGCCGCACGGCGTGTTCGCCATTCTCGGCAACCACGACAACGATCACGACATGCCGCGCTGCGCTGGCCAAGTGCGGCATCCAGGGTTCTTCGCGACGCGCGGACGCGCCTGACGAGTTCGAAACAGAGCCGCTCGATCTCATCGGCATTCGCTTCTGGACGAGACGCCCACGGACATCACGCGCGCCTGTCGCGCGGCTCGAGCGCATACGCGCCGATCCTGCTGGCGCACGATCCGCGGCGCCTCACCGGAGGCGGCCGGCCTGTCGATTCCGCTGGTGCTTGTCAGGTCACACGCACGGGGACAGGTCGTCCCTGCCTGTCGTGGGCGCTGTGGCGGCGCAGAAGTTTCCGGTCGTCGCGGGAGTCGGCCATCGCGAGCAATCGACGATCTTCGTGAGCCGGGGGATTGGAACGATCTACCTGCCGGTGCGCGTGAATTGTCCGCCCGAGGTCGCCTGCTCACGCTCCAGGCCAGCGTAGCCTTCACTGCCGCGCGACAAGCTTCCGACCGTCGATCCTCCATTCGCCGTCGAGCACCAATCCGATGGCCTCGGGGTAGATGCGATGCTCCTCGACCAGAATGCGCGCCGCGAGCGTCTCGACCGTATCGTCCTCGAGTACCGGCACAGCGGCCTGAAGCACGATCGGGCCGGCGTCGAGCTCTTCCACGACGAAATGCACCGTGGCGCGCCGACACCGCGGACGCCGTGCTCCAGGGCCTGGCGCTGGGCGTCGAGTCCGCGGAAACGCCGGCAGCAATGACGGATGGATGTTGAGGATGCGATTCGGAAACGCGTCGAGCAGCGGCCAGTCCCACCAGCCGCATGAAGCCAGCCAGGCACGACCAGACCGACCTGATGCTGTCGAAGCGTCTCGGCGAGGATGGCGGAATCGTAGGCGTGACGGTCCGCATGATCGCGCGGATTGAGATGGATCGCTTCGAATGCCGGCGTGACGCGCCCGCGCGAGGCCCGCCGCGATCGGCGCGGTTGGAAACCACGACGGCGATCGTGGCGTCGAGGCGACGGTCTGGACGGCGTCGATGATCGCCTGCAGATTCGAGCCGCGGCCCGAAATGAGCACTCCGAGTCTGCGATTCAACGACTGCCCGGTGTAGGTGACGGCGCGGTCGCCAGCGACGATAGTCCCGATACCGCGGCGGAGCAGGCTCGCCGGCAGCCTCGACGAGCGCGCGATCGCGCGATCGGCAGTCCTCGGACGCGCAGGCGACGATCGATCCGATGCCCATGTTGAAGCGCGCGGAACATCTCGTCGCCGGCGATGCCGCCTCGCTGCTCCAACACGCGGAACAACGCCGGGACCCGCCACGCGCATTCAGATCGATCTGCGGCGGCACAGCCGTCAGGCAGATATGCGGGGCAGATTCTCGGTGATGCCCCCGCCGGTGATGTGGGCCAGACCTTTCACGAGATCCTGGTCGAGCAGCGGCCGGACTAGCGACAAATACGATCGATGCGGCGCCAGGAGCGCGTCGCCAACGGTCGCGCCCAACTCCGGCACGAAGGTGTCGGGCGTCCAGCCGGCGACCTCGAAGCAGATCTTGCGGGCCAGCGAGTATCCGTTGGTGTGCAGGCCCGCCGATGGCAGGCCGATCAACGCATCGCCGGGCCGGATGCCGCGACCGTCGAATCGATGCTTCGACTTGCTCGACGACGCCGACGATGAAGCCGGCGATGTCGTATTCGCCGTCGGCGTAGAATCCCGGCATCTCCGCCGTCTCGCCGCCGATCGAGAGCGCAGCCGTTCTCGCGGCAGGCCGCGGGCGACGCCAGCGACGACTCTGCTCCGCCACCGCCGGCGACAGCCGCCCGTGCGCGAGGTAGTCGAGGAAGAACAGCGGATCGGCGCCCTGCACGAGGATGTCGTTGCACGCAGTGGTTGACGAGGTCGCGCACCGACCGTGTCGTGGCGCCCGGTCATGAACGCCACCTTGAGCTTGGTGCCGACGCCGTCGGCGCTCGGACGCCAGCACCGGCTCGCGATAGCGATCGCGATCGAGGCGGAACAGGCCGCCGAACGATCCGATATCCGACAGCACGCCGGGCGTGAACGTCGCACGCGCGCGAGCGATCTGAATGCGGCGGACGCGTCTCGTTGCCGGCGTCGATGTCGGCCGGCATTCCGATAGTCAATCACCGCTTCAGCCTCGCCTCTAAGCGTCGCGGATGCCCGCCTGCGCAGCCAGCCGCGCTCTCGTTGCTGTTGGGACTGGCGATCAGGGATCTTCGGGATGTCAAGTCGCGTTTCAAGTCCGGCACGTCCGGGATCGGCGGCGAGCGCCATATCCGCCCAGATACAACGCGCGGACCGGATCGGTGCGCGCCAGCTCGCGCGCCCGCGCCGCAACCTCTTGGCCGGTCCTCCAGCCACGCGGACGATCTCGTCTGGTACGCCGCCGCAGGTGTGCCGAACATCGACGCTGGATTGCCGTCGAACCAACCGACATACCCTCTGTACCGTATGCCGCGGACCGACCAGGAAATCTTGCCGTAGGTTTCGCCGATGTCGAGATCGGATGGCAGCGCATGTCTCGCCCATCAGCGGGTGAACACATCTTTCCGGCGTTCATGCCAGCGACCGTCTGATACGTGCACGTAGCGAATCGCATCGATACCGAGTCAGCCGCTGGCGAATCTCATCGCGGCACGAGTCGGCTGCCAGTGGCTTGGCGGCAGCAGCTCCGGCTCGAGCGCCAGCACCTTGTCCAGCGACTGGACGTAGTCGAGCGCCCATCGCGGGCGGGTGCCGCGAAGCGTGTAGATGTTCGGGGAACGAATCGTGCAGAAGTTGTCGCCGACGAACGCGGCCGCAGTGTATTGCGGGATCCACGGGTCAGAGTGGTCCGGCGTTTCACCCGGCGTAGTGCAGCAGCTCGAACGTGACGCCCGCCGATCTCGAGCGTCATGCGATCGTCGAAGGTTCGGGTCGAGCTGGATCGGCGCCCGCCGCCCTCCCAGCTGCCGGTCACGTCTCCGGCGGCGGTGCGCCTGCCGCGAACTGCGCGGCATTGCGCGACCGAAGTCCACCAGCCTCCGTTGTACGCGAGGAACTCAGGAAACTCCGCTGCGCGATGATGTCGACGCCCGGCCGGAACCAGCGACCACGCCGCCGGTGTGGTCAGCCGTGACCGTGCGTCAGGATGATCGTCTGAGCGGCGCGCGCTGACCTTGGCGAGCAAGCGGCTGATGCACCGCGCCGCCGGCCGGTCCGCTCGTCTGATGACCACGCTGCCATCGGAGCGTCAACCACGAGGAAGGTGTTGCTCTGCCGGGACGTGACTGTGTCTGCGCGTCGGCGCCACTGCCGAGTCGCCGACTGCCCTCGATAGCGGCGTGAATGCCGTTGCCGAGATCTGCACGAAGCCGCCTGCAGCCGTCGCGCGCGACCACCGCGCGCGAGGATCGATGCCGCCATCTGCGAGCGCGCGTCAGACGCTCCATCGTTCGCCACAGAAGGCTGGAAGTCGAGCCTTGCCGATGAGGCGTTTGCATCAACACGCGGCGCGGCGATGCGGTGGCCGAGCTTTCCCAGTAGGTGCGTGACGGGCGAGGCGCGAAGTCCGTCCCCTTATCGAGACCTTCCTCGAGCATATCGAACCCCTCGGCGAGCAGCGCGATCGCGTTCTCGCGATCAGGATGCTCCTCGAGCGTCGTCACCATGAGCGGCGTATCACCGGCAGTGCGATCGTCGCCAGCGCGAGCGCGACCGGTGCGCGCGTCGGGTCGCTCGAGGGAATGCCGACCGTGGAACAGGCGTTGCGCGGCTTCCTTGCGGCCGGCGACGCCGAGCGCGCGCGAGTCCGGAGGCCGCGGCGCGGAGGAGTTCCTGGAACCCCGTGGTCTTCTCGGCGAACTTCGAGACTCTCGCTCAGGAAGTTCTCGTGCGATTCGCAGTTGATGCCGAGCAGACAGATGGCGGCCGTGCAATCGCCGGCTGCGTCTGCCGCGAGGCGGTACGCTGGATCGGCGCCGAGCGTTTCAATCGCGCGCTTGTCGCCCAGTTTGCCCAGGCGCCAGCGCGGCATCGTCCTGCAGCGGACCGTCCAGCTTCGCGACCGCCGTCAACGCGTCGAACGCGTACGTCGCCTGGTGATCGCCAGAGCGCCTCGATGACCGCGCCCGAAAAAATCCTCCCCGCGGCCGACCTCGCGGAGGAGCGCCTGGCGCGCACGGGCCAGCGCTGTAGGCGGCGAGCGCGCGCACGAGGGCGGGACGCACGAACTCGCGCGACCTCCATTGTCGAGCGCCGCCAGCAACTGCGGCAGCCCATCGATGGATCGGGGTTGCGCTCGGAAGAAGCGGTAGGCGACGGCGCGCAGCCGATCGTTCGGGCTGTGCCAGCCTCGCCGCATCGCAATCCTGTACGCGGGTCGTTGAACCCCGTCATCAGCACGAGCGCGCGTAGCGGACGTAGCCGTCGCGCTGGTTGATCGGAGTTTCGGCGAGGCGAGACGGTCCTGCGCAGCCGGCGTCCAGCGGACCGTCCGTGACGCGATCGAGTTCGCGTCGCGTAATCGAGATTGCCAAGCTTGTCGATCGCGCCCTTGAGCTGCGCCGCCGACACGGGCTGCGGCGCGGCGGGCTCCTGGGCGCTGACGGGGCAACAGCTCGAGCACACACAGAACCCCAAGCACGCAGAGAGGCTTCATTTCGCGACGACTGCTTTAGTCTTTAGCTTCGAAGCGGCGCGAGCTGAAGGTAGCTGGCCTCGTCGCGCGGGAACTCGACCGGATACTGGCCGGTGTAGCAGACCGCGCAGTAGTGTGCCTGTTCGGACTGCACCGTGCTGAGCACACCTCGAGACTCAGATACGGCGACGCTATCGGCCTCGAGAAGTGCGGATCTCGTCGAGCGTGTGCGTCGCCGCGATCAGATCCTCCTGCTCGGCGTGTCACTGCTCGTAACCGCAGAGGCGAGATCAGCCGGCGGATCTAGCCCAGGTACTGGATGCGCGCGCTGCTTTTTCGCGCCGGCCGCGCGCGCCATGCCGACAATTTTTCCGGCTGGTCATCGTGCCGCGCGCGATGGAGTCGTCGACCAGCGCGACGCGCCGGCCGTCGAAGGATGCTGCGTTGCGGGTTCAGCGCCGGCCCTTCACGCCAGGAAGTGCCGAATCTGGCGGTTGCGCGGCTGAATGAAGGTCCGGGCCGCATCGTAGTGGTTCCGAATCAGCCTCCCATGCGCAGCACGGGATGCCCGATTCCTCGGCGGACCCCATCGCGGCGCGGGCCGCGGAATCAAGAGGCACCCGCAGCGATCACGTCGGCGATCGGCCGGCTCGTTCGCGCGCCGGACGCATGCCGAGGTCGGTGCGCACCTCGGTGGCGCTGCGGCCGAGGCTGGTGCTGTCGGGTCTCGCCAAAATACGTATCGAAGTTGCCGCTGCGCAGGCTGGCGCCGTTTAAGCAGATCGAGGCCGGTGCCGGTCAAGCCGACTGATCAGCGCTTCGCCGAGGCTCGATCGTCGCGCTCGCTGGGTGGCGCCGATCAGATCCGCCGCAGGTTTCTGAGCAATCGCCGACCGCGTCGCCGGAGTCTCCCGAGCGCGAGCGGCCGGAAGCACGCCGGATCACGCACCGCAGATCAGGCGATCGCGCGTCAGCGTCCCGGGGCTGAACGCGCCCCTGGACCGCCACGACGCCGAGTTCGACGATCGCCCACTGCGCCGCTCGGCGCAACTTCGAGCGCGCGCCATGCCGTCGCAGGGATCCGCTTCCGTGTCGCTGGCTCGACTGGAAGATCGATCCCTGCCGGACGAGCTCCGTCGCGCAACTCGCGCGCCGACCGAGAGTCCCGTTGCGACGCAGCGCAATCTGCCGCGCTGCGCGCAGTCGGTGATCCAGGATTCGGCTGAGCATGTCGACGGCTTGCATCTCCCGGCGCGATCGGAAGTAGCGCGCGTGGCCGATGGCCAACGACCGGGCGGAGTCCGCCGGCGTCGCGGCATCGGTAATCGTGGCTGACGGCGGCAGCGCATCGACCGCGAGGATGCGGACGCTCGGTGCCGTCGGAAGGCGGCCGATGCCGGCGCTTTCTCCTGACGCGCGGTGCTGGAGAAGACGTCCGAAGCCGAGATGCGCGTCATCGTTCGCCAGCGTCGGGATGACCGAAGATGCCGAAGACACCGCGGTATTCCTCGTGGAGGCTCCGTCGAACATGATTCAGGACAGCACGCTACTGGAAATGCATGGCTCCGTTCAGACCGCGGAGTAGGCCTGCGTCCACTGCCGCATCCACCGGTTGATCGATCCGACCGCGCCACCCGCACCGCCATCCGCGAGACCCCGGTTGCCGCCGGTTTCGCCGATCACTCAGCGCCAGCGCCTTGGCCGGCCACGCACCCGCTCGAGGAGCAGCGGTGAAATCGCTTTCAGGGCCCGCCGACACCACCACGCGCGACGCCGACTCGCCGAAGAGCGCAGCGGCGATGTTGATCCGCTCGTTGCGCTTTTTGGCCTGCACCGTGTCGATCGAGCGTCGGCGCCGACACCGCCGGTGTCGAGGCGCGCATTCACGCGATCGGTGAACCGCCGCCAGGCCGCCATCCGAGCAAATCGTTGCGCGACCGCAGTCACGAGCGCACTGCGCCAGAGAAGCTCGACGAGCAAATGCTGCAGCGCGCGCTGCCGTCTCGAGATCCAGCGCCGGCAGCCACTGGCCGCTGGACGAGATCGATGCGCGGCCTTCAGGTATCCGTGCCGCCAAGTTCGCCGGCGCCGGCTGTCCGGAGACTGGGACGAATGACGATGTCGCCGCTGCCCTGGAACCGCCGCGACACGACTACCCGATCGGCATGCTCCAGGAGACCGACGACGCCGATGAGTCGGCGCGTCGGATGAGATCCACGCCGAGTCCGTCTCGTTATGCCAGGCTCGACGATTGCCGCCGGTGAACCGGCACATCGAGCGCGCGGCACGCGGCACCGATGCCTTCCACGGCTTTGCCCGGAACTGCCACATGATCGCCGGGCGCGTTCCGGATTGCGCAGTTCAGACGGGTTGGTGGCGCCAACGGCGGCCAGCGCAAACGGCCGCGCGACATTGCGCGCGGCCTCGGCCACGCGCCAGCATCGCGCGCGCCCTGAAAGGGATCCAGATAGCAATATCGCCCGTTTTCGCCATCGACCGAACATCGCCAGCGCGCGATCGGTGCCCCTAGATCCGCACGACTGCCAGCGCCAAGGCCCGGAGGTTGATCGTGTTCGATCCGCACCATGTGGTCATCGCCGCCGTGTGGACCCATTCAGCTCGCTGCCCGATCAGTCGGGGATCCCGGCAGCGCGAGGGCACATCGTCAGCTTCGATCGCATCGGCTGGTAGCCACGCCGTTCTCACCGGCCCTTTGGGCGCGAGGCGAGCGAGCCAGCGATTACAGCGCGTCGAGATCCAGCTGCTGCACTTTCATCGCAGGTAATCCGGCTCAGGTCAATCGGCCGCCGGAAGTACCGCCGGCGCTTCGTCCGTCCAGCGCCCGGTTCGGGGTTGCGGCGGCGAGCCATGCCCTCCTGCACGACCGTCGGTTGGCATGCCGTCGCTGGTCACCTCAGCCGATGTGAACGGCGTGCAGGTCCCATTTGTCGAAGATGCGCTCGACTTCGGCCTCGCGGCCGCGCTTGACGACGAGCAGCATCCGCTCCTGCGATTCCGACAGCATGATCTCGTATGGCGTCATGCCGCTCTCGCGCTGCGGCACGCGGGCGACGTCGATCGATCGCCCGCGCCGCCGCGCGATCCCATCTCGGTCGTCGAGCAGGTCAGCCCGGCCGCACCCATGTCCTGAATGCCGACGCAGCGCGTCGGTCTGCATCACCTCGAGGCACGCTTCGAGCAGCAGCTTCTCCATGAACGGATCGCCGACCTGCACCGCCGGGCCGCTTCTCGGCCGACTTCTCGTCGAACTCCGCCGACGCCATCGTCGCGCCGTGAATGCCGTCGCGTCCGGTCTTCGCGCCGACGTAGTAGACGGCGTTGCCGACGCCGGACGCGACGCCCTTGATGATGTCGGATGCCTTCGCGATGCCGAGGCAGAACACGTTGACCAGCGGGTTGCCAGCGTACTGACGGCTCGAACGCGATCTCGCCGCCGACCGTCGGAATGCCGATGCTGTTGCCGTACCGGCGATGCCCGGCGACCACGCCCTCGAGAAGGCGACGCGTGCCGGGCTCATCGAGCGATCCGAAGCGCAAGCGAGTTCAGCAGCGCAATCGGTCGCGCGCCCATCGTGAAGATGTCGCGGATGATGCCGCCGACGCCGGTCGCCGCGCCCTGGTACGGCTCGATGAACGACGGATGGTTGTGCGACTCGATCTTGAACACGGCGGCGAGGCCGTCGCCGATGTCCACGGCGCCGGCGTTCTCGCCGGGCCCCTGCAGCACCTGCGGACCGCCGGTCGGCAGCGTCTTCAGAGTGCACGCGCGAGCTCTTGTAGCTGCAGTGCTCGGACCACATCACCGAGAAGATGCCGAGCTCGGTGAGGATTCGGTTCGCGGCCCAGAAACTCACGATGCGGTCGCACTCCTCGTCCGGTGAGGCCCGTGACGTTCCGAGGACCTGCGGTCTCGATCATGCCGGCTGCTGCTGCACCAGGCCGTCCGGACTTGAGCGAAGCCCGGCGACGATCAACGACATGAAGATGACGCGGCCGTCCACGCCGCCGAGGCCGCGCTCGCACGCCCGCTCAGGATGCGGCATCATGCCGACGACGTTCCGCGCTTCGTTGCACAGGCCGGCGATCGCGCCGACCGATCCGTTCGGATTCGCCTGCATCGTCAGCCTCGCCGTCGGCGATCGGTATACCGAAACACGATCTGGTCGATTGGCCTCGAGCTGACGCGATCAGCGTCCGGCGGCGCGAAGTAGTTGCCCTCGCCGTGGCGCGATCGGAATCCGCAGCACCTGGCCGACGCCGGCACGCCGCCGTGGACGGTGTGTCGACCTGCTCGACGCGAACGTGCACGTGCTCGCAGCGGAAGCTCGATCCGCGGTTGCGCAGCATCGCGCCGGGAACGAGCCCGGCCTCGAGCAGAATCTGAAACCCGTTGCAGATGCCGAGCACCGGACCGCCGCGCTCCGCGAACTGCGCGCACGGCGACCCATGATCGGCGAGAAACGCGCCATCGCGCCGGTCGCGCAGGTAGTCGCCGTGCGAGAAGCCGCCGGGCAGGATGACGACGTCGCGCCCTTGAGATCGGTGTCCTTGTGCCAGAGGTACTCGGCCTCCTGGCCGAGGACGTGCTTCGCGCCGCGTGGTACGGCGTCGTGGTCGCAGTTGCTGCCGGGAAAGACGACGATCGCCGAATTTCATGATCAGTCGACCTCGACGCGATAGCTTTCGATGACCGGATTGGCGAGCACGCTTGTCGGCCACTTCGGCGGCCAGCGCGCCGCGCCTCGGCCGCCTCGGCGGTCGCGAGATCGAGCTCGAAATACTTGCCCTGCCGGACGTCCTCGACGCCGCCGTAGCCGAGCGAATGCAGCGCGTCGGCGATCGTCCTGCCCTGCGGGTCGAACACCGACGGCTTCAAGCGTGACGAACACACGCGCGCGCATGTGGCTACACCCTCGCCGCACGGGCTGAAAGACGCGATCGAAAATGTCGTCCACGTGCTTCGGACTGTTCGTCCAGGTCGAACGCGCGCTCGATCTCCGCCTGCGGGCAACACGCGCGTGACGTCGGTGTCGGCTCGAGCGCAGCGCCTTGAAGTCGCGCTGACTCGGCGAACGAGCAGCATCGCGTTGCGCTGCACCCACTCGTACGCCTGCTCGCGCGAGACGCCGCTTCTGGGCCGAGCATCGAGCAGGACCGTGCCGGAGAACACGACGCCCGCGCGACCGGTTCAGGTTCTCGCGCATCCGATCGAGCATGCACGACCATGCCCGCGGACGATGCGGGTGAAGCGGCGCAGCATGTGATCGAGCGCGATGAAGCTGTCGGGCAGGATGACGCGCTCGACCGACGAGTGCGAGATGTCGCGCTCGTGCCAGAGCGCGATGTTCTCGAACGCCGCGTGGCAGTTGCCGCGGATGAGCCGCGCCAGGCCGACGACCTGCTCGCAGCCGATCGGGTTGCGCTTGTGCGGCATCGCCGACGAGCCCTTCTGACCCTTCGCGAACGGCTCCTCGACCTCGCCGATCTCCGGTCTTCTGCAGGCCGCGGATCTCGAGCGCGAATTTCTCGAGCGAGGCCGGCGGTGATCGCGAGCGCGGACATCAGCTCGGCGTGCCGATCGCGCTGAATCACCTGCGACGCGACAGGCGCCGGCTCGAGACCGAGACGCTTGCAGACATCGGCTTCGACCGACGGCGGCAGGTGCGCGAAGGTGCCGACCGCGCCGGAAATCTTGCCGACGCTGATCGTGGTCGCGCGCGCCGGCGGACGCGCTCGATGTCGCGATCGATCTCGGCGTGCCACAGCGCCAGCTTCAGACCGAAGCGTCGTCGGCTCGGCGTGCACGCCGTGCGTCCGGCCGATCATCGGCGTCCGGCGATGCTCGAACGCGCGATCGCGGACGGCCGTCGTTCAGCCCGTCGAAGGTCCGTCGAGGATGAGGTCGCAGCGCCTCGCGCATCTGCAGCGCCTGCGCCGTGTCGATGACGTCGGAGGACGTCATGCCCGAAATGCAGCCAGCGCGCCGACGGCCCGACGTGCTCGGCGACGGCCGTCGGTGAACGCGATAACGTCGTGCTGGGTGCGCTGTTCGATTTCTTCGATGCGCGCGATGTCGAACGCGCCGCGTTCGCGGATGTCGCGCGCGGCCTCTGGCGGCATCGATGCCCGCCGCCGCCATGGCTTCGGCGGCGGCCGTTTCGACCAGCAGCCAGGTCTCGTACCGGCGCTGGTCGCTCCAGATTCGCCCCATTTCAGGGTGCGTATAGCGTGGAATCATTCTTAGTTCGAGATCGAGCCGTTCCCGCGGAAGCTGCAAACCGTTGACGTTGCCCAACACCGTCGCCGCCAGCGAACCGTTCCTGAAGAGATCGACCGCCACACGCTGCACATCGTGCGGCCGTCACCCGCTCGATGCCTTGCAGCGTCTCGTCGAGACCGAAGTGCCGATCGAAGTAGATCTCCTGCCGCGCCAGGTGCGACATCCGGCTCGCGGTGTTCTCGAGGCTCAGCATGAGGCTGCCCTTGAGGTGATCCTTCGAGCGCTGCAGCTCGGCGTCCGGCACCGGCGACTGCTTGATCGTCGCGCAGCTCCTCGACGACGAGGTCGATCACTTCGCCGACCGCTTCGTTCGAGCAGCCGGCGTAAATCGTGAACGAGCCCGCGTCGCGATACGCGCTCAGACCGCTGAACACCGCATACGCGCAGGCCGCGCTTCTCGCGCACGTTCTGAAACAGCCGCGAGCTCATCGAACCGCCGAGCAGCGTGTTGAGCACGTAGCTCGAATACCGATCGTCGTGCTTCTGCGGATAGCTGCTGACGCCCAGGCAGAAGTGACTCTGCTCGAGCTCCTTGTTCCGCACCAGCGTCTTCGGCACGACGCGCGGCGCGTCCTCGGCGTGCGGCTCGCCGGCTTGCGTCGAGCGAGCCGAACTTTCTGCTCGATGAGCTCGCGGACGTGCGCGTGCTCGAGATTGCCAGCCGCCGAGACGATCAGGTTCCGCGCGCGTGTAGGCGTTGGTGAAATACGTCGCGCAGCAAGATCGGCGTTGAACGACTCGACGGTTTCCGCGCGTGCCCAGAATCGGGCGGCCGAGCGCGTGGTTCTCCCAGAACGCCCTGCGTGAAGAGCTCGTGGACGAGGTCGTCCGGCGTGTCCTCGACCATCTTGATCTCTTCGACGACGACCTTCTTCTCGCGCTCGAGGTCCTCGACGCTGAACGCCGGGTTGCGGACGATGTCGGAGAGGATGTCGATGGCGAGCGGCAGATGCTCGTCGAGCACCTTGATGTAGTAGCTCGCGTATTCCTTGGCGGTGAACGCGTCGAGCTGGCCGCCGATCGAGTCGATCGCCTGCGCGATGTCCTCGGCCGATGCGGCTCGTCGTGCCCTTGAAGAGCATGTGCTCGACGAAGTGGCGCGATGCCGCCGCGCTCGGCCGTTTCGTGGCGCGACCCGCGCGTCAGCCAGACGCCGATGCTGATCGATCGCACCTGCGTCATGCAGTTCGGTCAGAACCGCGAAGACCGTTCCCGAGAACCTCTCCAGGAAGGGCGATCCGGTGAATTTGGCACTAGTTCGTTGGTCGCCCGCGACCTGATTGGCGCGCCTTAAAGCGCCTGAGCGATAAGGGATTAGAAGCTCGAATGCACATTACCAGCATGGCAAGCTGGTGAGGACACGGTGTCCCCCGATACGCCCGTCCGCGATCTCACGCCGGGATTTGGATCGGCGTGCGCTCGAGGACACCCTCGAGGGGCTGGGGTACGGACGCAATTCCGCGCGGCGAACTCATCAATGCCGGATCACCACCGCGGCAGCCCGGACCTCTCGGCGATGACGAGATCTCGCCTTCCGCGCCATGCGCGAGCGGCCTCGCCAGCGGGTTCACACCGCGATCGGCACACGCCAACCGTCGCGCATCGCGATGGATCTGCGGTCGGTCGCACGCAGAAATTTCTGCCTACGGCTCGGTGACGGCCGGACGATCGAGTCAGTCTTCATCCCCGATACGCCGGCGATGACCTTCTGCCTGTCGACGCAGGTCGGCTGCGCGATCGCGTGCGCGTTTTGTTTGACCGGGAAGATGGGCCTGGTCCGCAATCTCACCGCCGGCGAAATCGTCGGACAGAGTTCGCGCTGCTCGTGGACGCGCGTATCAATGCGTAAAGTGCGGTTCAATCTCGTGCTGATGGGCATGGGCGAACCGCTGCACAACTACGACGCAGACGATGAAGGCGCTGCGAATACTGAACGACGAGGACGGCTTCGCGATCCTCCGCGGCGCATCACGCTGTCCACCGTCGGGTTGTTGCCCGGCGCTCGAAAAGCTGGCGCGAGGCCGATCGCTGCCGAACCTGGCGATTTCGCTGCACGCGCCAACCGACGAGCAGCGCGGCGCTGCGTGCCGATCAACCGCGAAGTACGGGAGTCGGCGAGATCATCGGGCGTGCAGCGATTCCCGCTGCGGAAGCGCCGCAGCCGCATCCGTTCAGTACGTGATGCTCGCCGGCATCAACGACCGGCCCGAAGACGCGCGAGGCTCGCGAAGCTCCTCGCCGGCGGTGAAATCGAAGTGAATCTCATCCCGCTGAACGCAGCGCCGGCATTCCTTTCGCGCGGCCGTCGGACGAAGCAGTCGGTCGATTCGCGGAGATTCTTGCCGCGCGGGTACTCACCGGTCTCCGTGCCGCAAGAGTCGCGGCCGCGACGTTCGTGCGGCCTGCGGTCAGCTGATCGTCGAGAGCGAAGCGTCACCCGCCCAGCAGCTCGCGCGACGATCTGGGACGATCCGAACATCGACCCATTCGTTGCGCACCCCGGCCGGGCGGGATGCGGATTGCAGGTAGTTGCCTGTCACGGCGACGGATCCATCCTCCGACGTCAGGCGCTCGGTGATTGTCCCGACCTGAGACTCGAAAACTCGTCGTCAACCGCCCGACCGATGTCGCGAAGTCGGCGATCCACGCTCCGCGGACGACGGCGCCGGGCGACCTTGTCGCGCATCGCGGCGGCCACGGTTCCAGGACGATCCGAGTACGGGAACACGTGCAGGTGCGTCAGCGGCGGCGTTCGACGAAACCTGCACGACGATCCGGCAGTCCGCGTCCGGTCTCGCCCGGAAATCGACGATGATGTCCGGGCCGATCGCCGCGTCCGGCATTCGCCGGCGAATGTCCGTCGACGAGCGAAAGTCATTGCTCGGCTCAGGTGTACGGACGGCGCATCGCCGCCAGCGCGCGGTCGCTCGCGTGCCTGGCAGCGGCGAGATGAAAATGCCGGCGCGAACCGACCGGTTCATCGATACGACCGGATCGACGATCGCCGGCGTTGCAGTCCCATCGGCTCCGAGCGAGCTGATTCGCGATACCTCCGCGGCAACTCTGTGCCGCCCGCGAGTCAGCTGCAGCAGCTCCGCGAAGCGACGATCGCCGGCTGCAGGTCGCGCCCCGTAGGACCGAGGTGCACGCCGGTAATGCGCGATCTCGCCGAACCCGGCGCGCACATCCGTTCGACTTCGCGCGACGACTGCGATCGATCGGAACGCTGCGCCGGCTCCCCGCGTGCGTCCGGGATGATGCAGTAGGCGCACGGCTTCGTCGCAGCCGGTCTGCACCCGGCAGCGTGAACGCCGTCCGCCCGCGCAGCCCCAGGCTCGATGGCCGCGCCGCACGGACCGTCGCCGTCGCCGAATCGCTGCGCAGTCGACGGCCGGTCTCGCGTCGTGGCCGCAGGCAGCTGGGCACTTGCTGGATCACGGGAACTCAAGCCTGCGCCACGATCGAGCATGTCGGCACGTTTCTGACGCAACGCACGTTCGACATCCGGCAGCGCGCCAGTTCGTCGGCCGTGCGCGTCACGCGCAGCCGGTGACGACGATTCGCGCGACGGGTTCTGTCGCGCGACCCGCCGAATCGTTTGCCGTGCGCCCTGATCGGCGCGTGGCGGTCACGCGAACAGGTGTTGACGATCACCAGGTCCGCGACGCGCCACGGACTCCGCCGGAACAGCGCCGCGCCGTCACGAGCTCTCCTTCCGGACGCAGGCGAAGATCCGCCTGGTTCACGCGGCACCCGAACGTGATGACGGCATACTTCGTCAGCGATCGCCAGTTGCGGCACAGGACGATAATGCTGATCACGGCGATCGCGTCGATGACGGTGGTCCACGACACCGCGGCCCGTCGGGCTGAGCGCTGCCCGCCGGCCGACGGCCGCCGCGGGATCTCGTTCCGCTGGCGGCATCGAGCCGGGCACGGTGGTCGGCTTCTGGCCCGGCATCTTCCCGTTGGTCGTGGAGGCTCCTGATCCTGTGCTCGCCTGGTGGTCGCGGATCCGCGCGGCATCCTGCCGCTCGACCGGCTGCGCGTCGCGCGATCGCTGCGTCAGAGCGCCAAACGGTTCGATGCGCGTGGACACCTGCTTTTCGGATGTCGTCCGCGCCTGCGCGAATCCGGCGCGGAAGAGTGGGTGGATCACCGGGGATTTCATCAGCGCTTTATCACGCTCTGGCTCGGATGGGCGCAGCGTTGAGGTCTTCGATCGGCGGGACGCTCGCCGGCGGTTTATGGCGTTCGCATCGACGGGCTGTTCGCGGGCGATCGATGTTCCACGTGCAGCGCGATGCATCCAGGTCGCGCTGGTGACGCTCGTCAATTGATGCGCGATACCGGTCTGACCTTGCTCGACGTGCAGTGGACCAGCCGCCACCTCGAGTCGCTCGGCGTGGTGGCGATCCGCGTCAGGCGTATCGAGCGGCTCCGCCCGGCGCTCGGCTTCGGCGTCGCGCTCGGCGCGCCGACGAGCCTTCCGGCCGATGTCGCGTCGGAGCTGCATGCCGTCGAGACGGATCGGCAGCACACGCCGGATTACGCGCGCGCGATCGCGTCGGCGAAGTCGCGCGCCGCGGCCGGCGTACCACGGTCAGCACGTCGCCCGCCGGCCCGTGACCAGCTCGCGTACCGTCGCGGCATCGCGGTCCCGCGCGGTAGATACACGCACGACCGGCAATCGCCTCGTACCGGCTCGATCCCCACGATCAGGCTGCCCCGATCCGGCCGAGCTCGGGATAGCCGCGCTGACGCCAGCACGACGCCGACAGAGCGATCGCTGCAAGGCGGATCGACGGCTGGCCGGATCGCGCCTGCGCGCCGCCGCGCACGAGCAGCGGCAGCGAGCGGCTCGTCGATCAGCGGCAGGATGACCTGCGCCTCGGGATCGCCGAGCCGCACGTTGAACTCGATCACCTTCGGACCGTCGGCGGTCAGCATCAGGCCGACGTACAGAAAGCCGCGAAACGGATCGCCCTTCGGCGGCCATCCCGCCGATCACCGGCTCGACGATCTCGCGCATGATGCGCGCCTCGAGCGGCCGCGTCGACCAGCGGACTCGGCGCGAACGCGCCCATGCCGCCGGTGTTCGGCCCGCGGTCGTCGTCGAAGATCCGCTTGTGATCCCTGCGCCGATGCCGATCGGCAGCGCGCGCGTCGCCGTCGCTGACCACGAAGAACGACACCTCAGGCCCGGTCAGGCATTCCTCGATCACGACGGCGATCGCCGCGCCGGCGCCGGATCGGCGCTCGCGCATCGCCGCGACGACGGCGCATCTCGGCTGCCGCCGCGATCGGCGGCGATCGACGCCCTTTGCCCGCCGCCAGGACCGTCGGCTTTCAGCACGACCGGAAAGCCGAACTCACCGATCGCACGACGCGCAGCGCCTCGTCGCAGCGATCGTCAGCGACGCGGAAACGGGCGGTGGGCACGCCGTGGCGCGCCATGAACGCCTTCGCGAACGCCTTGCTCGACTCCAGCCGCGCGGCCGCGGCGGTCGGTCCGAACGACCAGCACGCCGTCCGGCGCAAACCGGTCGACCAGGCCGAGGCTCAGCGGCAGCTCGGGTCCGACGACGGTCAAGATCGACTGCTCGCTGCCCGGCAGCGCGACGCAGGCCGTCCAGCATCGTCGACCGAGCCGCGGAGACAGTCGCGCAGGCGTAGCAATACCCGGGTTTCCCGGGCGCGCACGAGCTCGCCCACGTCGCGGTCCGCGGACAGCGCGGGCGACGAGCGCGTGCTCGCGCGCGCCGCTGCCGATGACGAGAACTCTCATGATCTGAACGGGTTAGGCGTGAGACGCGGTCGTGCGACGGCGCGCGATCGGCAGGGACTATTTCGTTGACCTTGACAGTGGAATGCGCCTAGAATCCGCGTTTACTCGTGATAGCCTAGCACATTTGGTTGATCGTCTGAGTAGCCACCCGTGAAGGGGTGTGATAGCGCGTGGCTGAAGTGAAGATTCAGGAGGGCGAGTCGATTGAAAGCGCTCTCCGCCGGTTCAAGCGGAAGGTGCAGCAGGAAGACATCATCAAGGATATCAAGAAGCACTCCTTCTATTTGAAACCTGGTGATAAACGGCGGGCCAAGCAGGCGCTGGCGCGCAAGCGCAATCGCAAGAAGCTCCGGCGCGAGCTGGAGTAAAGCACCGACCCCGACGAGGTAGCGACCGATGGAGTTCCAAGACAGGATCCTCAGGTGCGTGGACTGCGGCGCGGAGTTCGTCTGGACGGCGGGCGAACAGCAGTTCTTCGCCGACAAGAACTTCAAGAACGAGCCGAAGCGGTGCAAGGCCTGCAAGGGCAAGCGCGCCAGCCGTCCGGCCGGCGGCCGTGGCGCCGCGAGCGGGTGGAAACCGTCACGCACGTGCTCGGCCTGCGGAAAGGAGACAACGGTGCCCTTTCAGGCCGACGCAGGGGCGCCCGGTCTTCTGCAAGGAATGCTTCCAGTCCCGGAAATTCGCCGGGGCTGGCGGCGTCTAGCCTCCAGCTCGATCGACTCAGCTCTATTCGCGCGCTACGGTAGTCCACGTAGCGCCATCGTGCCGCCGCGAGCGCCGTGCGTGGCGCGGTGTGTTAAGCTCACACGCGCATATCATCTGGAGCGTTTCCATGCAGATCGAGGAACGGACCGTTGGCGACGTCGTCGTGCTCGACCTGAAGGGCAAGATCACGCTGGGCGAGGGCGACGAGCTGCTCAAGGACAAGGTCAACAGCCTCGTCAACCAGGGTCACAAGAAAGATCGTGCTGAATCTCGCGGAGGTTCCCTACATCGACAGCGCGGGCCTCGGCGAGATCGTCCGCACCTACACCACGGTGAGCCGGCAGGGCGGCAGCCTCAAGCTGCTGAACCTGACCAAGCGGATCACCGATCTGCTGTCGATCACGAAGCTGCTGACCGTGTTCGAGACCTTCGACTCGGAGAACGACGCGGTCCGGAGTTTTTCGGCATCGGCCAAGGTCTAGTCCGTCACCCGCGCTAGATGGCGCGCAGCACTCCATCTCGATCGGCGCTCCGGACGCTGCGTGCCAGCGGCGCACGGGTCGTCGCCGATCGCTCTGCATTCTGCATCTCTGTCTCGCTGCGTCCCGGCCAGTGGACCAAGAACCTGCTCGTCTTCGCCGGACTGCTGTTCGGCAACGCCTCTGGCCCTGTTCGATCGCAGCGGCGGTCGCCACGCGATCGGCGGCGTTCGCTGATCTTCTGCGCGCTGTCCGGCGTCGTCTACCTGGTCAACGACATCGCGGATCGCGAAAGCGATCGGCAGCATCCGCTCAAGGCGCAGCGGCCGATCGCGTCAGGCGCGCTCGCCGGTGCCGATCGCCGCTGGCCGCGGCGGTTGTGCATCGGCGGCGGCGCGCTGGCGGCGTCGCGCTGGCTCAGCAGGCCTTCGGCCTGGTGGCCGCTGGCTACGTCGCCGCTGCAGGCTGCTCTACTCCGGCGCCGCTCAAGCACATCGTCATCATCGACGTGCTGACGATCGCGATCGGCTTCGTGCTGCGGGCCGTCGCCGGCGCGGTCGCGATCGACGTCGCAGATCAGCCACTGGCTGCTCGGTCTGCACGATCCTGCTGGCGCTGTTCATCGCGCTCGCCAAGCGGCGGCACGAACTGGTGCTGCTGGCCGACGGCGCGACGAGCCATCGGCCGATTCTGCGGCGAGTACAGCCCGTATCCTGCTCGATCAGATGATCGCCGTCGTCACGGCGTCGACGCTCGATCGCCTACATCTTCTACACGATCAGTCCGGAGACCGAGCAGAAGTTCGGCACGCGCGTGGCTCGGGCTGACGATTCCGTTTCCGCTCTACGGAATCTTTCCGGCTACCTCTATCTCGTGCACCAGCGCGAGGGCGGCGGCAGTCCCGCCGACCTGCTGCTGAACGATCGCCCGCTGCTCGCCTGCGTCGCGCTGTGGGCAGCGTCGGTGGTCGCTGATCATCTATCATCCGGTCTGCACTGCTCAACTATGGCCGATTTCAACGTCCGCTCCGACTCGGTCAACGTCGAGCAGATCATGGAACAGATCCGCGCGCGCATCCGCGAGAAGCGCGGCGTCGACTACACCGAACAGCAGATCCACGAGCTGGCCAGCCGTCAAGCTCGAGAAGTTCCTCGATCCGCGCGGCGTGCGGTCGGATCTGCTCGACCAGTTCAGGCGGACAACAGCCGCCGCTCGAGCCGCCGGAACTGCCTGAACTACTGCATTCGAGGAGACGCACGCTGTTCGAGCTCGCACCGCGCGCCGCTGCGCTTCATTCGGCGAGCTGCTGCAGCCGATCCTGAAGCTGCATTCTTCAATCCGAACCCGCTGATCCAGGCGCTGCAACATCCAGTCGCAGCTGAACACGATGCCGCGCAGACGCGAAGCCGAAGCACGCGCGCGACGCGGCGACGCCGTCGATCAGCTGCACTACGAGGTCATGCACAACCTGGTCGTCGAAACAACGCGCGCTCGGGATCGAGAGTGAAGAACCTGAAGATGCGCGTCGAGTCGCTGGCCAGCCGGCTCGAGTTCAACGAGCGGCGGGCGCGTGCGCTCGAAAGCGCTGTCGTTCGTCGATGGGACGAGCGCGTGAAGCGCGCCGGTATCGGAGCCGCCCGGAACGCCAGCCGCGCTACGCAGCGTCGCCGCAGCCGGTCGAGAAAGGCCGCGCGCGCGCCGCGCCGGCCTCCATCGATGATGCACGCATAGTGCCAGGATCAGCCAGCGCGAGGTCTACGTCGCGAAGCCGACGCGCGTCGCCGGCGGTCGCGGCCGTCGCGGCGGGAACAGCCGGCGCGGGCGCCAGCGCCTGGCTGGCATCCCGGGTGAGACCGCTGCATCAGCCGGTCGAGCTGCGCACGCCGCGACCGCACGATCTGGACGTTGGCTGGGCGCCGATCGCACCGGCGGTCTGACCGATGCCGCGCTCGATCCTAGCCCCGGACGCCGACCGACCGACTCCGCAGTGAACGATCGCCGAGTCGTCGATCGTCAGCCGCTAGTGCGTACAGAGTCGACTTCAACGGCGGCGCGCGAGCTGCACGCGCGCGGCCATCGCCGAACGGTCTGGCTCGCCGCGGAGTCGAAGTCCTCACCGACGTGCGCGAGCCGACTACGTGCACGTCGGCGGCAACGAGCTTCGCCGGGCGGACGCGACAGGTCAACGGCGTCCGGTGCGGCGATTTCCGCGTCAGCACGAACGCGGATCCGATCGCGTCTTCGGGCGGCTGATCGGACCGCGTCTTCGAGCAGCTGCACTCGCCGGGCGACGAGCTCGACTCCGGATCGAGGACCAGACCGGCGATCACCGGCTCTGGATCGACTACATCGCCAAGCACGCGCGACGACTTACGACTTCTGCCTGTTCTTCAGCTACCGCTACTACCACGCGCTATCACGGCGCGCGCGCGCCGCGGCCCGCGCGCGATCCTGGTGCCGACCGCCGAGCGCGACGCCGACGATCGGCCTGTCGATCTTTCAGTCGCTTGTTCCGCGGCGTCCGCGCGCTCGATGGCACGCTCGCCGGAAGAGCGCGCGATGATTCAGGCGGTCGTCCGGCAACCACGATGTTCCCGGCGTCGTCGTCGGCGATCGGGATCGGACGTGCCGCACAATCCGCAGCCGGCGCGCGTTCCGGCCAGAAATTACGACATCCGCGGGCCGTTCGCGATCTATGTCGGCCGGATCGATCAGAACAAGGGCTGCACGGAGCTGTTCAGCTTCTTCCAGGGCTACCTCACGCGATCCGTCAGGCAAGCTGTCGCTCGTGCTGATCGGCAACTACGCTGCTGCCGATTCCCGACGCACCCGCGCATCCGCCATCTCGGGCTTCCTGGACGACGCGGACAAGTTCGACGCGATGGCCGGCGAGCCGAGCTGCTGATCATGCCGTCGTATTTCGAGAGCCTGTCGATGGTCGCGCTCGAAGCGTGGGCGCTCGGCCAGCCGGTGCTCGCCAACGGCAAGTGCGACGTGCTCAAGGGCCAGTGCATCCGCAGCAACGCCGGGCTGTACGAGACCTACTCGAATTCGCGGAGACGCTGCGGTCGATCGAGCAGAATCGCTGGTTGAACAGCGCTCGGCCAAACGGCCGCCAGTTCTATCGCGACGTCGCCGACTGGCCGGAAGTATCTCGACATGTTCGAGCGCCTGAAGGAGCCGCC
>ERZ1370068.4658-contig-3718_pt1 | contig 57272 bp, 73 predicted proteins | sample MGYA00561227_ERZ1370068 | MGnify/ENA primary metagenome ERZ1370068 (study PRJEB38410, sample SAMEA6850437) | metagenome | study: Metagenomic assessment of the ecological functions of the soil: analysis of the soil microbiota associated with the... | reverse complement strand
GTATGCTTCGTTCCAGTTGCGTATTGCTCGGGACGTGCTGCGGCTGGACCGGCGGGCGTGCGCCCGGATCCGGGACCGGGCCCGGCGCAATGCTGCCGCACAACCAGGCGAGGCGGGTCGCGCACCGCCTGCTCATCGACGCCCTGGTAGCCGGTAGCCGGTCAGATCGGCTACGACGTGCTGGGCGGCGGAACCTCCTCAGCGAGGAGGACATCGACGAAATCCGCCAGGAGCTGTGGGAGAGCGTCCAGGTGCGTTCCGCGCTGGAGGAGTTCTGGCCCCGGCTGACCCCGGACGGCCTGCTGGCTGAGCTGCTCGCCTCGCCGGAGCTGCTGGCCACGGTGCCGTGCTGCTCACGCCGGAGGAGCAATCTGCCCTGCTGCGGCGCCCGGCGGCGGATGGACCCGGCGGACGTCCCGCTGCTGGACAGGCGGCCCGAGCTGCTCGGCGAGGACGACCGGGCGGTCCGTGCCCGCGGTGAGCGGGGGCGGCGGCGGCGGATCGCTTATGCGCGCGGGGGTGCTCGACCTGGCTTACAGCTCCCGGTCGGTCGACCTGAACCCGGAGGAGGAAGCGGAGTCCTGTCCGCGTACGACATCATCGATGCCGAACGCCTGGCGGACCTGCGAGGAAGACGACCGCACCGCGGTGGAACGGGCCGCCGCCGACCGGACCTGGGCGTTTGGGCACATCGTGGTGGACGGGCGCAGGAGCTCGCCGATGGCGTGGCGGATCTCATGCGGCGCTGCCCGGCCCGGTCGATGACGGTGGTGGGGGACATGGCTCCGGCCAGTGACCTGGGCGGCGGCTCGTCCTGGCAGGAGGTCCTCGAGCCGCACCTGGGCGACCGGTGGCGGCAGGAGCGGCTGACCATCAACTACCGCACCCCCGCGGAGATCGCCGACGTCGCGGGCGACGTGCTGGCGGCGATCGATCCGGAACTTCACCCGCCGCGCCCGGTCGGGAAACCGGGGTTGTCGCCCTGGTCGCGGCAGGCGATAGCGGGCGAGCTGCCCGCCGTGCTCGGGAGCTGGCCGGATCGGAGGCCAGCCGGATCGGCTCAGTCAGCTGGCGGTCATCGTCCCAGGCTCGCGCCTGGCCAGAGCTGACGGCGGCGGTCGGCGGACGTGGTGCCGGACGTGATCAGCGCGGAGGCCCCCGACCTGGACCGGCCCGTCGTCCTCAGCGTGACCCAGGCCGGGGCCTGGAGTTCGACTGCCGTGCTGGTTGCCGATCCCACGCGCATCGTGGTCGATTCACCCGCGGGCTTAACGATCTCTACGTGGCGATCACCCGGGCAACCCAGCGGCTCGGCGTGGTGCACGAAGGCGAGTGCCGAAGGTGCTCCGCCTGCAGCCCCTGGACGAGCCGACCTTACCTGAGGCCGCTAGTTTGCCTCAGCCTGCTGCGCTCCCCACTTCTCCCGGAACCGGGCAATCAGCTGCGCCACGTCAGCCTCGCTAATTTCAACTATGGTTGCCGGGTAGGTTCCCATACTCCCCACTGTGTTATGGCAGAGTTGGTTTCCAGGACAGGTCGCGCGAAGCGCCTCATCAACGGCCTGCCGATGTGTACCTTCGCCGTGCGAAGCCCCGGACGGGTTCGCCGTACGGTCGCCTCCGATGATGGCATAGTGGCTTACCTTTTCTACCACCTTCTTCACCAGTCCTCTTTTCGAAAGTCGATGATCTCCCTCCCCACCCGGGAGGCTGGAGCACCGAGCGCATATCTCGCGCTGGTACGCTCGCAAGCGCTCTCTTTCTTCGACCGGCGTGTCGATGTTGTGGATCTTCACGTAAGCGCCGTGCGTCTGCTGCTTCACCGTCCAGCTTTCCTCTGTATGAAACTGAACTTCGAATCGGACTTCAACTCTCTTAGTTGAAGCCATCAGTGTTGATCCCCTTGTACTCGTCATTACTCCAAAGTGTTCTTTACTACTCCGAGTTCGAAAACCTTTCCTCCAACGCCGGTTAGCTCCCGAACGCCCACAATATAGTCCTCTGGTTCAAAGAGGAAGGTGTAACGGATGCCACATCGTGAATTTCTCCAGCCAGTTCTTGTGCTGGCTTGTCGGGCTCGGCATCCACCATCTCCTGCTTTCCATGAAACGATCATGAGTCTTGAGGCGTACTTCTCAGTCTCGGGGACTAGTTTGCCGTGTTCAGCCTGTGCCTCAGTGCCGCGCCGGGGCAGGGGGAGGAGCCCGCTCCCCATAGTTACCACCCGCGTCATCTCTTCAGCCTCGGCATTTCTCGACCACTTGATCTGTGATCTGCGACGGAAGCGCCGTTCTTCCTCGCTCGCGTTGGTCCAGATCGCCAAGCACATCTTGGTCAGTGGGGGTAATTCCGATCTTGGCCGCCACTAGCCTGCATCTTTCGTGATCTTGGTTTGGTGGCCTGGCGCTGCGGCTGACCGCCGTTTTCAGCGTGCCGGGCGTGCCTGGCGGCCCGGCTGTCGCGCCGGGTGGGCGGGGTTCCACGGGCCCTGGGGGTGTCCTTTCCTGGTCGCAGGGATGGGTTTCGGCTGGTCAGCCGGGCGCGAGGGCGTGCAGGCGGGTGATCGCGGCGGTGATCTGGGTGGCCCAGGGCCAGGTCGCGGCGATGCGCAGCCGCAGGCGGCGGCCGCCGCGGACCAGGCGCCCGGCGGCGGAGAACAGGCGCAGCCGCAGGCGTTTGGGTTCCCAGCGGCGGGCGGTGCCGTCGAGGGCGAGCATCTGCATCCAGGCCAGCAGTTCGCAGGCCATGGCCACGATCTCGCACCAGATCTGGTTCTGGGCGAACCCGTGCAGGGGCAGGTTGCGCAGGCCGGTGTCCTTGGCGGCGCGGATGCGGTCCTCGCAGCGGGCCCGGCGGCGGTGGCGCAGCTCCAGGTCAGCGAGCTGCCCGCTGCTTGGCGTGCTGGTGGCGAAGCAGGTGAACCGGTGGCCGTCGATGTCGGTGAACCGCAGCTGCGCGCCGGGGTGCGGGCGTTCCTTGCGGACGATCACCCGCATGCCCTTGGGCCAGGCCGACAGGTCCAGCATGCCGGTGATCTCGGCGCACCCAGGCGCCCGGCCGTACCTGGCCGTCCAGCGTCATAGGCGGGGTCCACGCGCGGGCGGGGATCTTGAGGATGGCCTCTGGCGATCGTCCTCGGTGATGGTGAACCCCACCGAGTAGGCCAGGCGCCGCCCGGGCGGGTCAGCCAGGCCAGGAACTCATGGGTGCCGCCGCCGGAATCGGTGCGGATCAGCACCCGCCGCCGCAGGTGGCGGGGCAGCTGCGCCAGGGCCAGCCGGGTGGCCTCGATGTGGTCAGCTGGCGGTGTTGGACCCGGCGTTGCCCGGGCCGCAGCACGATGGCCAGCGGCTCCCCGGTGCCGCTCGGCGCCGTGATCGGCGAAGACGGTCAGCGGGTGAAAGCCATAGGTCTTCTTCCAGCGTGGGCGCGGCCTGCTCCTTCTCCGAGCAGCGCGGTCACGATCGTGGCGTCGATGTCGACCGTGACCAGCGCCGCCGTCCGCGCCCGGCGCGGCATCCCCGGCCAGCTCCCAGGCCCGCTCGCCGGGCGGCAGCGCGCGCCGCGCGGATCGCCTTCAGCGCCCGCGGCGCGTCCGCGGCCAGGCGGGCGACCAGCCGGGAGACCACCGGATCGGAGGCCACCGGCCCGAACAGCTCCGGCTGCGCGCGCAGCACCGCGATATCGGCCAGGCAGTCCCCGCCCAGCGCCACCGCCACCGCCAGGTCGGTGATGATCTTCCCCGGGCTGTGCACCGCCCGCGGCCGGCCGCCACCGCTCCAGCGCCGCCTCCAGGCCCCGGTCCAGGCCCGTCGACCCGCAGCGTCCGGGTCAGCAGACAGGCCACCGGCCTGGGAGACGATTCCGGTGCCGTCAGCGGACACCGTGATCTTGCGAGCTGCGGGCAGTAAGATGCACGCGGAAAGTGCCTTTCGAACTGGTGCGGACAGGACCCTCAACAAGCCCTATTCTTCCAGGTCAAAGGCACTTTTCGCATCTAAACGATCAAGCCTGGGACTCCTGCAGGCGAAAGCCCGAGGCTAGTAGCGGGAGTCTCGTGGTTGTGGGCGTAGTCGCGGCTGAGGTCGCGGGCGTGGTCTTCCTTGGAGGGGTGCGGGGCGTGGGTTGGTAGTCAGGGTCGCCGGGGATGGGGAGCTCGTAGGCGGACAGATCTGGTGGCGGGGAGCTTGCGGGAGCCGTCGTCGTTGTAGGGGAGGACGGGTGGCCAGGCGGCAGCTGCGTTCCATCCGCTCCCGGAGCTCGGCCTATGACCGGATCGGGCTCGCGCGGGCTTACCGGATCGGGCTCGCGGCGGGCTTGCTTGGTCAACGCCCTGGCGGCGTGTTGGCCAGCTGGTCGTTGGACCCCGGCATGGGCGCCACCTCCCGCACGTTCGGTGACCGCGTAATCGTAACCGGTGACGCGTGCCGCCACCTGGCCCGAGGCAGCGGGGATGCGGGAATGCGCCCCGGATGTCTTTGCTTTCGCAGTGAACCTGCCGGGGCAGCACCGCGTCTCACGTGCAGCAGTTCGCAAGGCCATCGGATCTCGCGTGGCGGACTCGTCGTCATCGTCTAGCCGAGGGCTTCTGCACTGCTGAGAACTGAGGTCAGCCCGCAAGGGCTGAGGTAACTGGCGGAGGGCCGATACCGGCCTGGGGTGGGCGTAGATAGCTTGACGTCGAGGCACGGCGTGCCTACGGTGATAAGAAAGTTACCTTGACATCGAGATATCTCGTTAGGCGTCGGCTGGTGGGAAGTTCCCGCAGGAAGCGGAGCAGGCAGCGCCGGGGAGCGAGGCTCCGGCAGGATGCAGGAGGGCCGGGGATCGGGATGCCGATAGCCGGGAAGCAGACGGGAGATGGAGCGCGCCATGGCGGCGAACAACTTAGGGAGCCGCGCCTCACTGCAGGTCGGGGACGCTGACTACACGATCTACCGGCTGGATGCCGTCCCCGGCACCGGCGACCTGCCGTTCAGCCTGAAAATTCTGCTGGAGAACCTGCTCCGGAACGAGGACGGGCGCCAACGTCACCGCCGGAGCACGTGACCGCGCCTCGCTCAGTGGGACCCGAAGGCCGAGCCGGACACCGAGATCGCGTTCACCGCCGGCCCGGGTGATCCTGCAGGACCTGACCGGCGTGCCCGCGGTGGTGGACCTGGCCACGATGCGCGAGGCCATGCAGCGAGCTCGGCGGCGACCCGGCCAGGATCAACCCGCTGGTCCCGGCCGAGCTGGTCATCGACCACTCGGTCGTCGCCGACGTCTTCGGCCGCCCGGACGCGTTCGACCGCAACGTCGATTTCGAGTTCCAGCCGCAACCGGGAGCGGTTCGCGTTCCTGCGCTGGGGCCAGGAGGCGTTCCGCCGAGTTCAAGGTGGTGCCGCCGGGCACGGGCATCGTCCACCAGGTGAACATCGAGCACCTGGCGCGGGTGGTCATGACCGGGCGACGGCGTGCCGCCTACCCGGACACCTGCGTGGGCACCGATTCGCACACCACCATGCAGAACGGCCTGGGCGTGCTCGGCTGGGGCGTCGGCGGCATCGAGGCCGAGGCGGCCATGCTCGGCCAGCCGATCTAGCATGCTCATCCCGAAGGTGGTCGGCTTCCGGCTGACCGGCGAGCTGCCCGACGGCGCCACCGCCACCGACCTGGTCCTCACCATCACCGAGCTGCTCCGCAAGCACGGCGTGGTCGGCAAGTTCGTCGAGTTCTACGGCGACGGCGTCGCCTCGGTGCCGGTCGCCAACCGGGCCACGATCGGCAACATGAGCCCGGAGTTCGGCTCCACCTGCGCGATCTTCCCGATCGACGCGGAAACGCTGACCTACCTGCGGCTCACCGGCCGCCCGGCCGAGCAGGTCGCCCTGGTCGAGGCCTACGCCAAGGAGCAGGGCCTGTGGCACGACCCCGGCCAGGCCGCCCGCTACTCCGAGGAGCTCAGCTCGACCTGTCCACCGTGGTCCCCTCGCTGGCTAGGCCCGAAGCGGCCGCAGGACCGGGTGGCCCTGGCCGACGCCAAGACCGCGTTCCGCGACGCGCTCGGGTCCTACGTACCGGCTCGACCGGCTGGACGACGAGATCGCCGGCACCTTCCCGGCGTCCGACCCGTTCGTCCCGGACCGGGAGAACGGCGACGACGCTCCGGCGCCCGTGAGCCGAGGCAGACGCAGCGGCGATCGGCCATCCGCGCCCGTCGACGTCACGCTCGAGGACGGGACCGCGCACCTCGGTGGATCACGGCTCCGTCGTCATCGCCGCCATCACCTCGTGCACGAACACGTCCAACCCCTCGGTCATGGTCGGCGCGGCCCTGCTGGCCAGGAACGCGGTCGAGCGCGGGCCTGGCCCGCAAGCCCTGGGTGAAGACCACCCTGGCGCCCGGCTCCAAGGTGGTCATGGACTACTACGAGCGGGCGGGCCTGCTGCCCTACCTGGAGAAGCTCGGCTTCAACCTGGTCGGCTACGGCTGCACCACCTGCATCGGGAACTCCGGCCCGCTGCCCGAGCGCGATCAGCGCAGCGGTGGCGGACAACGACCTGGCGGTCGTCTCGGTGCTGTCCGGCAACCGGAACTTCGAGGGCCGGATCAACCCCGACGTGAAGATGAACTACCTCGCCTCCCCGCCGCTGGTCGTCGCGCTACGCCCTGGCCGGGACCATGGACATCGATATGCTCAACGATCCGCTGGGCAGCCGCCCGGACGGAACGCCGGTCTACCTGCGCGACATCTGGCCCGCGCCGGCGGACGTCGCCGCCGTGGTGCGGGACGCGGTCGCAGCGGAGATGTTCACCCGCGACTACGCCGACGTGTTCGAGGGCGACGACCGGTGGCGGGCCCTGCCGGTGCCGTCCGGCGACACCTTCGCCTGGGACGCCGAGCTCGACCTACGTCCGGCGGCCGCCGTACTTCGAGGACATGGCGGACAAGCCCGCGCCGGTCACCGACATCCACGGCGCGCGGGTGCTGCGCGATGCTGGGCGACTCGGTGACCACCGACCACATCTCCCCGGCGGGCGCGATCAAGGCCGACAGCCCGGCGGGCCGCTACCTCACCGAGCACGGGGTGGAGCGGCGCGACTTCAACTCCTACGGCTCGCGGCGCGGCAACCACGAGGTGATGATCCGCGGCACGTTCGCCAACATCCGGCTGCGCAACCAGCTGGCTCCCGGCACCGAGGGCGGGGTGACCGGCGAAGCTGCCGGCGGGCGAGCAGATGAGCATCTACGACGCGTCCCGGCAGTACCTGGCCGAGGGCACGCCGCTGATCGTGCTGGCGCGGCAAGAGTACGGCTCCGGCTCGTCGCGGGACTGGGCCGCCAAGGGCACGCTCCTGCTCGGCGTGCGGGCGGTGCTGGCCGAGTCCTTCGAGCGGATCCACCGCTCGAACCTGATCGGCATGGGAGTGCTGCCGCTGCAGTACCGCCCGGGCGAGTCGGCGGCTCTCGCTCGGGCTGAACGAGCCGCGAGGTGTTCGACGTGACAGGGATAGAGGAGATCAACTCCGGATCGCCGCCGCGGGAGGTGACCGTGCGTGCGGACGGGCGCGAATTCCGCGCCGTGGTCAGGATCGATGCACGCCAGGGAGGCCGAATATTACCGGCACGGAGGAATCATGCAGTTTGTGCTGCGCTCGCTGCGGGCCCAGGGCTGAGCCGGTGCGCAGCTCACAGCAGGCACCGTGGTCAGACCGGCCCGCCCGCGTGTGCGTGCGGCCGGGGCAGGCGATAACGTGACCCGAAATGCCGGACCCTGCCGCCCCACCCGCCGTAGCGACGGCCCGGGCTGGCCATCGCCGGTGGGCCACAGCAGCGCTTGTGGCTGGCATCGTCGTGCTCGCGTTCAACCTGCGCGGCTCGATCACGAGCCTGCCGCCCCTCTTCCCCGAGCTGTCAACGAGCCTGCACCTGTCGCCGAGCCGCGATCGCTGCGCTCGCGGCCACGCCGGTCTTGTGCTTCGGGGTGTTCTCTGGTGTGGCGGCGCCGCTGTCACGCCGCTACGGGGAAGAAGCGTGTCGCTGCTGGCGGCTCTGGCGCTGCTCGCTATTGGCCTGGTGGGCCGGGGGCGCTGCCCAGGCCGGCTGCTCTTCCCCGGCACTGTGCTTGCCAGCCGCCGCCATCGCGCTGATGAATGTGCTGCTGCCGAGCCTGGTCAAACGGCGCCACCCGGCCAGGGCAGGGCTGCTGATCGGGGTCTACCTGCTCAGCCTGGCGGCGGGGGCGATCCTCGCATCGCTGATGGCGGTTCCGATGTTCCAGGCGTCCGGTGGGTCGGTCCCGCTGGCCCTGGGGATATGGGCCCTGCCGGCGGCAGCGGCGGCGCTGGTGTGGCTGCCGCAATGGCGCTTCCGGACGGTCGCCGGCCGGAGCCCGCGGCCAGGCAGCAGCAGTTGCTGAAGGTGTCCAGGTACCCGCTGGCCTGGCAGGTCATGGGGCTTTATGGGCTTGCAAAGCCTGATTTATTACGCAACGCTCTCCTGGCTCCCGACGCTGTTCCGGGACAGGGGAGCGGACCCAGTGCACGCGGGCACGCTGCTCGCGCTGATGAACATCGGTAACGCGGTCACCCTGATGCTGGTCCCGGTGCTCGCCCATCGCACCAGGGATCAGCGGTGGCTGGTCGCCCTCACCGTGGCGTCCGCCGCGGTCGGCCTGACGGGCGCGTGGTTCGCGCCCATGGGCGGTGCCGCCGTCTGGGTGGTGCTGCTCGGATTCGGCCGGGGGCGGCCCTCGCCCTGGCCGTCTACTTCACCGTGGCCCGGGCGCCCGACCCGGTGAGCTCCGCGTCCCTGTCGGCGTTCACCCAGGAGCGGGCTACCTGGTGGCCACGACCGGCCCGCTGGTTGGTCGGGTTCCTGCACACGGCGACCGGGAGCTGGACCGTCCGATCGTCGTGCTGCTCGTCGTTCTGGCCAGCGAGCTCGCCGTCGGGCTGGGGCGCGGGCCGGGCGGCCATCCTGCCGGAGGCCCATCGGTAATAAGATCGGCGTCCCGGCCCGCCGGGGACCAGTGTGAGCAGCGCCACGATGCCGTGGCCCGGCGGCGCGGGTAACGTCAACCACCGAGATGCCCCCACGACCGTTCTTCCTCGTCAGCGGGATCGCTGTCGTGCTGGGCGCGCTGGTGCAGAGCGGGGTCGGTCTCGGCCTCGGCGTGGTCGCCGCGCGCGGTGGTGACGCTGCTCGACCGGGCCCTCATGCCCGGGTCGATGCTGGTGGCTAAACGCCGCCCTGCCCGTGCTCATCCTGGCCCGGGAGGCCAGGTCACACCGACTGGCCCGGCGTGTCCTGGGCACTGGTAGAGCCGCATCATACGGCACCGCGGTAGGCATCTGGCTGCTGGCCGCCGTCCCCGTGCAGGCCCTGGGCGTCCTGGTCGGCGCGGCGGTACTGGCGGTGATCGCCGTCGGCGGTCTAGGGGCGCGAGCTGCCGCGCAACCGCTGGACGCTGCTCGGCGCGGGCGTGGTGTCCGGGACGACGGGCACCGCCACCTCCATCGGCGGGCCACCGGTGGCCCTTCTCTACCAGCGCGAGCACGGCGCGCGGGTGCGGGCCACCCTGTCGCTCTTCCTGTGCGTGGGGAACTCGCTCGCCATCGCCGCGTTAGCCGCCGCCGGGCGCATGCCCGCCCGCGACGTCAGCGGCTGGCCTGATCTTCCTGGCCTGTGCCGCCGTCGGGCTCGCGGCCGCGGCCAGGTTCCGGCGGTTCCTCGACGGGGGCCGGATCCGGGCGGCCGTGCTGGTGACCGCGTCCGTCTCCGCGATCATCCTGATCGTCCACAGCCTGATTCCATGATCATCCGTGACTGACCGGGATGACTAACCGCGCGGAACCTTCCTGCCTTGCCTCCCAGCGCGGCCCTCCTCGCGATCGGGCTGACATTGGTCACGGATTCGTCATGAAACGGACGTGATGTGACCAGGCGTGAAAGCCTGCTGGGCCGTGGCGGGAAACGGACATATGGGTGGATTTGGCCGAGGGGTGGGCGGGAACAGGCGCCGCCGACGGGTGGTTGAGGAGAGTGACGCGAGGGACGGCGGCCGCGGCGGGAAAGGCTTGCGCCGGTGGCAGGCGCCCAGCTAGCGTCGAGAGCGGTCCCCATTCGGCCGGCGGCGGCCAACACGCACCCGTCACGCGACACGCACAGATCCGGACGTCACAATGCTGTGGCCTGGCCTGGCCCGCAGGTTCCTGGTGCTGGAGATCCGCGACTTCCGGCTGCTGCTGGCCGACCGGGTGCTGGCACCGGCGGCCGCCACTCTTCTCGCTGGTCGGGGTGGCCTTCGCGGTCCTGGACGTGACCGGGTCCACCGCCGACCTGTCCTACGTGCTGGCCGCGCAGATCCTCCCGGCGCTGGTGTTCGCGCTGGCTGGCGGGGTGGTCGCGGACCGGATCGCGCCGCAGAAGGTGATCGTGGCCGCCAACCTGATGATCGCGGTCGGCGAGGGCGGGTTCGGCCTGCTCGTCCTCACCGGCCATCCGCAGCTGTGGCAGATGATCGCCCTGGAGACGCTGAACGGCGCGGGCATGGCGGTGTTCTACCCGGCCTCGCAGGCCCTGCTGCCCCGGCTGGTCCCGGCCCGGCTGCTGCAGGAGGCCAGCGCGCTCGAAATCGCTGGCGATGAACGCGGCGCAGATGGGCGGCGCCGCGCGTGGCCGGGGTGTTCGTGGCCGCGGCCGGGCCCGGCTGGGCGCTGGCCATCTGCGGGATCGGCATGCTCGGCACGGTGCCGCTGCTGCTGGCCATCCGGGCACCGGGCGCGGAGCGCACCGGGCACGCCAGCCTTTTGCGTGACCTGCGCGAAGGCTGGGCGGAGTTCGCCTCCCACACCTGGCTGTGGGCGACCACCGCCCAGTTCTGCGTGGTCATGGCCGCCTGGTACGGCGCGTTCGACGTGCTCGAGTAGGCCGTCGCCCGCCATGACCTGGGCGGCCCGGCGGCGTGGGGCGCGATCATGGCCGCGGACGCGATCGGCCTCATCATCGGCGGCCTGGTCGCGCTGCGCTTCACCCCGCGCCAGCCGATCCGCTTCGTGGTGCTCATCGGCGGAGCCAGCGCGATCCGCCGCTGGCGCTGGCGGGCCCGTGGCCGCTCCCGGCGGTCTGCGCGGCCGCCCTCGCGCTCGGCATCGCGCTGGAGATCATGATGGTGCAGTGGACGGTGACGATGGCCCGGCGCATCCCGGCGGACCGACTCGCCCGCGTCTCCTCCTACGACGTGCTGGGCTACGGTGGCGGCGATGCCAGTCGGCGCGCTCGTGGTCGGCCCGCTCGCGGCCAGCATCGGCGTGTCCTTCACCGAGTACGGCGCCGCCGTGCTGATCCTGGTGGCGTCGCTGCTCGCGCTGGCGCCACGCGAGGTCCGCTCGCTGCAGGTCCGATCGAGCCACCCGCGCCGGGGAGCGCGTCCGGGGCCGGGCGAGGCACGCCAGGCAGGAGGACATGCGCTAGAGTCGGGGTCATGATTCAGGTCAGGACGCCCCGCGAGGTGATGGCGGGATCGTGACCCAACATCACGGTCACGGGTGCATCACGTGCACCGGGCGAAATAAGACTCGCCTAGGGTTCTCGCTTCGTGCTTGAGCCGCAGCCCTGCCCGCTGGGTGATCGCGTGGGCTGACCGCGGGGCCTGGCTCAGGCTGCCGAACGAGGAGGAGCAGACAGATGACTCTGGCTGGAGTCCGTCTCAGGTCCCCGGGATCTCAAGGCACTCAGCCCCGACGAGCTGCCCGTGCTGGCCGGAGAAATCCGCGATTTCCTGATCGATGCCGTCGTCCGCAACGGCGGGCACTCCTCGGGCCTCAACCTCGGGGTGGTCGGAGCTGACCATCGCGCTGCACCGGGTCTTCGACTCGCCCGAGCGACCGCATCGTCTTCGACACCGGCCACCAGGCCTACGTGCACAAGCTGCTCACCGGCCGGCAGGACGGCTTCGACCGGCTGCGCCAGCGCGGCGGCGCTGTCCGGCTACCCGAGCCGGGCCGAGTCCGAGCACGACATCGTGCGAGAACTCGCACGCCTCCACCGCCCTGTCCTACGCCGACGGGCTGGCCAAGGCCTACGCAGCTGCGCGGCGAGCAGACCGCACCGTGGTCGCGGTGATCGGCGACGGCGCGCTGACCGGCGGCATGGCCTGGGAGGCGCTCAACAACATCGCCGCGGCCAAGAACAGCCGGCTGGTCATCGTCGTCAACGACAACGGCCGCTCCTACACGCCGACGATCGGCGGGCTCGCCGCGCACCTGGCCACGGTCCGGCTGTCGCAGCGCTACGAGCACGTGCTGGAGTCATCGAGGCGCTCTCTGCCGCGCGCCGCTGGTCGGCCCGCCGCTGTACGACGACGCTGCACGCGGATCAAGAAGGGCCTCAAGGACGTCGCTGCAGCCGCAGGTGCTCTTCGAGGACCTCGGCATCAAGTACGTCGGGCCCGGTCGACGGCCACGACCGAGCAGCTGGTCGAGCACGCGCTGCGCGCAGCGCCCGCGGGCTTCGGCGGCCCGGTGATCGTGCACGTGATCACCCGCAAGGGGTTCGGCTACCGCCCGGCCGAGGCACGACGACGCGGACTGCCTGCACAGCCCGGCGGCGTTCGACCCGGCGACCGGCAGGCCGCACCGGCCGTGCCGAGCGGAGGTGGACCGACGCGTTCAGCGACGAGCTGGTCGCGATCGGCGCGAGCGCGCCGGACGTGGTCGGCGATCACCGCCGCGATGCTCGTACCCGACCGGCCTGCGCCGCGTTCGCCGAGGCGTACCCGGACCGCTGCCTTCGACGTCGGCATCGCCGAGCAGCACGCGGTCACCTCGCGCGGCCGGGCTCGCGATCGGCGGCCTGCACCCGGTGGTCGCGATCTACGCGACCTTCCTCAACCGGGCCTTCGACCAGGTGCTGCTGGACGTCGCGCTGCACCGGCTGCCGGTGACGTTCGTGCTCGACCGGGCCGGGGTCACCGGCGCGGACGGCGCCGAGCCACAACGGCATGTGGGACGTGATCGATCCTGCAGGTCGTGCCCGGCCTGCGGATCGCCGCCCGCGGGACGCCACCCGGCTGGGCGAGCTGCTGCGGCGAGGCGGTGGACATCGACGACGGGCCGACCGTGCTCCGCTTCCCCAAGGGCGCGGCCGGGGCGGATGTCCCCGCGGTGGCGGCGCTCGGCCGGATGGACGTGCTGTACCGCCCCGGCGGAACGGGCGAAACGGATGGCCTGGCTGGCCCCGCTGGCCACGATGTGCTGTTGCGCTGGGGCACCGATGGCCGGTGTATGCGTGGAGGCCGCGGGCAAGCTGGCCGACCAGGGCATCGGCGTGACCAGTCAGTCGACCCGCGCTGGCTGAAGCCGCTGGACGAGGCGCTGGCCGGGGCGGCGGCGGGCTACCGGCTGGTCGTGACGGTGGAGGACAACGGCCGGGCCGGGGGATTCGGCGACGCGTGTGTCGCTGGCTGCTGCGCGACGCGGGGTGGGGACCCCGGTCGCGCACGTTCGGCCTGCCGCAGGAGTTCTTGGCGCATGGGAAGCGGGAAGAGATCCTGGCCGAGGCCGGGCTGGTGCCGCAGCACCTCGCCCGCGAGGTCACCGAGGGCGGTGGCCCGGCTGACGCCCGAGCTCGAACACCATACCGCCGTCATAACATCAGGAGCCCGCTCGCCATGGCAGATCTGTGAACGTCGCAGTCGTAGGTTCCGGCCCATCCGGGCTGTACGCCGCGGATGCGCTCGTCAAGCAGGCCGCCGGCTGGACCGCCGGTGGCGGTCCAGGTGGACGTGATCGACCGCCTGCCCACCCCGTACGGCCTGGTCCGGTACGGCGTCGCCCCGACCACCCGTCGATCAAGTCGATCGCCGAGGTCCTGCGCAAGGTCCTCGAGCACCCGCAGGTGCGGTTCCTCGGCGGCGTGCACCTAGGCGACCACGTGACCACGCGAGGACCTGCTGGCCGAGCTACGACGCCGTCATCTACGCGACCGGCGCGATGCGGGACCGGCGGATGCGGCATCGACGGTGAGGACCTGCCGGGCAGCCACGCGGCCACCCAGTTCGTCAACTGGTACAGCGGCCACCCCGACATGGACCCGGGCGCGTTCAAGCTGGACGCCGAGTCGGTGGCGGTCATCGGGGTCGGCAACGTCGCCGTGGACGTGGCCCGGCATCCTGGTCAGGGACCCGGACGAGCTGGCCCGCACCGACATCTCGCAGCCGGTCCTCGATGCGCTGCTGGCCAGCAACGTCCGCGAGGTGCACGTGATCGGCCGCCGCGGCCCCGCCCACGCCAAGTTCACCGCAAGGAACTGCGCGAGCTCGGCGAGCTCGCCCGGGGTCGACGTCGTCGGTGCCGGGACCCGAGGCCGACCTGGCCACGTTCGACGCTGTGCAGGGAGGGCGGCAAGCTCGGCGGAGTCCGGACCGCCGGGTCCGCGGCAACCTCGCGGTCATCGACGACTGGGCCGCCCGCTGCCCGGACTGGAGCGCACGGACGCTCAGCGACCGCTGGCTCAACGTCCGGTTCTGGCTGCGGCCGGTGCGAGATCGAGGGCGCCGAGCGGGTGTCGGGGCTGATCGTCGAGCGCACCCGGCTCGACGAGAACGGCAAGCTCGCCGGGACGGGCGAGTACGAGCGGATGGACGCGCAGATGGTCCTGCGCGGCGTGGGCTACCAGAGCGTGCCGCTGCCCGGCGTCCCGTTCGACGAGCGGAGCTACACGGTGCCGAACGAGGCGGGGCCGGGTGACTGGGCCCTGACGGTGCCCGCTGCCGCGGAGTACGTGGTCGGCTGGCTCAAGCGCGGCCCGACCGGGGTGATTGGGACCAATAAGTCCGACGCGGCCGGACACCGTCAAGTCCCTGCTGGCCGACTGCGCCCCGGGCCAGAGCCCGGACAGGAACGGAGCACCCAGATCGTGCCGGAACACGTGGCCGGGGTGCTGGCCGCCCGCGGGAGTGCTGCCGGTCAGCTACGACGAATGGCTGCGGGTCGAGCGGGCCGAGATGGAGCTGGCCACGGCGCTGGGACGGGGCGCGCGCGGTGAAGCTCGCCAGCCGCGAGGAGATCGAGGCCGCCTGCCGCCCGGTGGCCTAAGCTTCAGCACCCCCGCCTCGCCGCACACGGAACCGCTCCGCGCGGCTTACCCCGGATGCCATCGCCCAGCGCCCTCGCCGGTGGGCCCACGTACCAGCCCCGGCCCGGCTGCCGCGCTCCCCGGCCCGCACCCTTGAGTCGTAAGTTCGTAGGCGCGTAATAGGGTGAGCCACTGATCACCTGAGACCGGCGCCGCTGGTGCTGACCGATGGCGAGCGGGCCAGGCTGGCCGCATGGGCCGATGACCCGTCGGCCGGGCCGCTGGCCGTACGCGGGCGCGGATCGTCCTCGCGTGCGCGGTCGGCGCGCCCGGGCCTCCGGCGGCCCGCCCGTTGCCAGGGTGGCGGCCGAGCTCGGGCTCTCCCGGGACACGGTCCGCAAGTGGCGGTCACGGTTCCCTGGCCATGCGGCTCGCCGGGCTGCGGATGCGCCCCGCCCGGGAGCCCCCGGACGATCACCGACGGCGAGCAGGTGGCGGGCAGTCATCGCCCGGCTCCTCCTCGAGGGCGCCGCGCCACTGCACGGCGCCGGTGGTCAACCCGCCTGATGGCGGCGGAGACGGGCATGAGCCAGTCGGCGGTGAGCCGGATCTGGCGGCAGGCGGGGCTGCTCGGATCCCGGGCGTCTTGATTTCACCCGCATTGGGGACAATGACCGCATGGGCAGTATGCAGGTAGCTTTGAGCCGCAGGAGGCGCCTGCAGCCGCCGGACCCGAGGGGCGGATACCGGGCCAGCGGGGTGTCGGCCGAGGAGGCTACCGGGTGAGCGGGCGGGCTTTGCCGAGCACGGCGTTAGCTGGACGCCGCCGCGGAAAGCCGGGACAGCATGAGAGCCCAGGAAGACGTGTCCGCGGTGCGGCACGTCGGGCGGCCGAGGGCGGGGACGGTCAGCGCGCCGACCTTCCGCCCGGCCGCTACTTCGACCGCGAGGAAAGCTGGCTGAGGTTCAACCAGCGGGTGCTCGAGCTCGCCGAGGACGAGTCTGTCCCGCTGCTGGAACGGGTCGCGGTTCCTGTCGATCTTCGCGAGCAACCTGGACGAGTTCTTCATGGTCCGGGTGGCCGGGCTGGATGCGCCGGATGGCGGCCGGCCTGCCGGTGCGAGGGCTGACCGGGCTGAGCTGCCCGGGCAGGTGCTGGACCGCACCCTGGAGCTGGCGCGCGAGCTCGACCGTCCGGCACGCCGAGCGCTTCAGCGAGCGCATCGTCCTGCCCGCGCTGGTCGAGCAGAGGGATCGAGATCCTGCGCTGGAAGGAGCTGTCCGCGGACGAGCAGGACAGACCTGCAGCGGCCTGTTCCGGGAGCGGATCTACCCGGTGCTCACGCCGCTGGTCGTCGGACCCGGCCCACCCGTTCCCGTTCATCTCCGGCCTCGTCCCTCAACCTGGCCGTCATGATCGCGCGACCCGCGCACCGACGCGACGCATGTTCGCCCGGGTCAAGGTGCCGCCGCTGCTGCTGCCAGGTTCCTCGGCCGTGTCGCCAGACACCGGTTCGTGCCGCTCGAGGACGTCATCGCGGCGCACCTGACCGACCTGTTCGGCGATGTCTGAGATCATCGAGCACCACGCCTTCCGGGTCACCCGCATCAGGACCTCGAGGTCGACGAGGACGTCACCGAGAACCTGCTCCAGTCGCATGGAGCGGGAGCTGCTGCGGCGCCGGTTCGAGCCCGCGGTCCGGCTCGAGGTCGAGGACACCGATGTCCAGCCGACGTGCTGGACCGGCTGGTCACCGAGCTCGGCATCGACCAGCGCGCGGTCTACCAGCTGCCCGGTCCGCTCGACCTGTGCGGGCTGTTCACCATCGCCGACCTGGACCTGCGGCGAGCTGAAGTACCCCGCGTTCGTCCCGTCCGACCCGGCGGTCTGCCGCAGGACACCAGCACGCATCTTCACCGCCATCGCCGCAACGCGACGTGCTCGTCCACCACCCGTACGACTCGTTCGCCGCCTCGGTGGAGCGGCTTGATCGACGAGGCCGCCGACGACCCGCGCGTGCTCGCGATCAAGCAGACGCTGTACCGGACCAGCGGCGACTCGCCGATCGTGGACGCGCTCATCGACGCGGCCGAGGCCGGCAAGCAGGTGCGTGGTGGTGGTCGAGATCAAGGCCCGGTTCGACGAGCAGGCCAACATCGCCTGGGCGCGCAAGCTGGAGGAGGCGGGCTGCCACGTCGTCTACGGCTTCGTCGGCCTGAAGACCCACTGCAAGCTGGTGCTGGTCGTGCGCGAGGAGCCGGACGGCACGCTCCGCCGCTACTGCCACGTCGGCACCGGCAACTACCACCCGAAGACGGCCCGGATCTACGAGGACCTCGGGCTGCTGACCGCCGATCCCGCGGTCGGCGAGGACGTCACCGACCTGTTCAACCACCTGACCGGGTACAGCCGCAAGAGCGCGCTACCAGCGGCTGCTGGTCGCGCCGGAGTCGCTGCGGGCGGGCTGGTCGACCGGATCGACCGCGCAGGTCGGCACGGCACCGGGCGGGCCAGCCCGGCCCGGATCCAGTTCAAGGCCAACGCGCTCGTCGACGAGGCGATGATCGACGCGCTGTACCGCGGCCTCGCAGGCCGGGGTGCCGGTCGACCTGTGGGTGCGCGGCATCTGCTCGATCCGGCCCGGGCTGCCGGGCCTGTCGGGACGATCCGGGTCCAGTGCCATCCTGGGCCGGTTCCTCGAGCATTCCCGCATCTACTGCGTTCGGCACCGGCGAGGACTCCGACAGTGAGGCGGTATCGGCTCCGCGCGACCTGATGCACCGCAACCTGAACCGGCGGGTCGAGGCGCTGGTCCGGGTGACAGACCCGGCCCAGGAGGCGACCTGCGGAACCTCATCGCCCCGGCTGATGGACGACGAACCACCGCGTCGTGGTGGCTGGATGCCGATGGCACGTGGACCCGGCACCACCTCGGCTCGTCCGGTCAGCCCCTGCTGCCGACCTGCAGCAGCATCTGCCGCCAGCACGCGCCGGCAGAGGCCATTGATGGCTGACCGGGACAAGCCGCGAAAATCCCCGCCGCCGGAGCGCTGCTGTAGCGCCCCGCTGGAGCAGGGCCCGGCGGTGGTGCTCGTCCACCGGCCCCGCTACGACGACTGGAGCTTCCCAAGCGGCAAGTGCCTGCCCGGCGAGCACGTGCTGATCACGGCGGTCCGGGGAGGTGACGGAGGAGACCGGGATCGAGACCAACTCTCCCGGCGGGCGGCTGCGGATCGGTCCGATGCCACCGTGACGGCCTAGGCCCAAGCAGGTGGACTACGTTGGGTGGCCCGCCGCCCGGCCGCCCAGGCCGCGGAAGCGGGACCGATGAGCCCGCCGAGCTAAGCCCACGTTCACCCCAATGAGGACGGCCCCGACCAGCTGGCCTGGCTCCCCGCTGACCGCGGCCGGTGACCGGCTCAGCTACCCAGCACGACACGGAGGTGCTGAGCGAGTTCGCGTCCGCGCCGCGCCGCCGCCACGTCCATCATCCTGGTCCGGCATGCCTCCGCGCGGAACAAGAGCAGGCCTTGGCAGAAGGCCGGGCATCGCCGACTCCGGCCGCATGACCCCGCTCGAGGCGGGTCCGAGGCGCAGCTCCTGCGGGCCAGATCCTGTCTCTGCTTCGGGCCCGCCCGGGCGATTCAGTTCCCCGGCGGGCGGCGCTGCCTGGCCACCACGTCGAGCCCTATGCGGCCCTGGTCGGCGGGAGCGGTGGAAGTAGCCACGCCAAGCCTTCGCCGCGCCGCCGCCGGAGGGAGAGCCGTCGGCGGAGGGAGAGCCGCCCGGGCGGATGGAGGCCGCCGGCGAGGTGGAGCCGCCCGCGGCGGAGGAGTGGACGTCGGCAGCGGGGCTCCGCCTCGCGGAGGTGCGGCCGGACGCCCTGCCGCCGCCGCCCGCGACCCGGTCACCGGGCTGGTCACGGCCAGGCGGAGCCGGTGGTGACCTGCGCCCACCGGGGAGAACTGACGCCGCGATGGCGCGAACGCTGGATCTGCGAGGCGTCACCGGTGCGCCTGGACGCGCGCCGGCGGTCGCGTGCTTTGCCGCAAGGGATCGTGGCCAGGCTGCCGTGTGGTCGGGGGCAGGCCGATCTCCCGCTCGAAAGCAGTCGTCAACCTGAAAGTCCTGCATAGACCGGAAAGCAGAGCGCGCGCGTCCGGCCAGGCTCGGCTGGTGCCGGGCCGGCAGGCCAGGTCAGTCAGGCGTGGGTGGCAGCGCGCCTCGAATCAGCAGCCAGCGCTTGATCGTCCATCCCGGCGGCGCCGCCGCTGCGTACCCGCCCAGCCCGTCGCCGGCGACCACCCGCGCCGGGTACGGCATGCCGATCGGGCAGGGGTTGGATCCACAGCATGATCGCGGCCGGTCACCCGCGCGGCCGGGATTCTGCGCAGCCCCCGTCCGCCGGAAACGCCGCCCGGCGGGCGAGGGCACCGTGAGGTCACCGTCTCGCCGTAGGCGGCCGACGCCAGCAGCACCGCTTCGGCGACCTGGCGCTGCGCCGTGACATGCCCGGACCTGTGGGTCCACCGGCAGGTCAGAAGGCGCGGCTGGCCGGCGCGGCTACCACAGCCAGAGCTGGGTGCAGGCCCGCCCGCTTCAGCGGTGCGCGAGCGGCCCGCCGTCGGTCCCCTCCGGCTGATGGCAGATGCCTCCTCGACCTGGGCCGGCGGCGGGCCGCGCGGCGCAGACTCGGCCAGCCCGGCGGCGCTGCAGGCCACAGGACAAAGCCTGGCCCACGAAGCCGAGCGATGCCCGAGCGTACAGTTCGCTCACCGGTGTGTCGCTCACGGTAGCCCATTGTGCTAGCCCGCGGCACCGGCAACTCGCCAGCCGGCTGGCCGCCGTCCCCGCTCCCGGTGCCTGAAACCTGGCTTCGACCGCCTTCGTCGTCATTCTTGCGCGGACCGGCAGGCTCGGTAAGCCTACTGGCCACCAGCCGGGTCCCTACTTCTCGCCGTCCCGACAGTTGCCGGTGAGCCGGACAGAGCCCGGCTGGTCGTGGCTTCGCGGTCAGCCTGGCCGCCGCCGCAGGTGCGGCTAGCGCCGTGCCCGCTAAGCAGATCCGGCCACCAGACCGCTCTCCGGGCTGGGCGCGCTCCGGCGGCCGCCCAGGACCTGCGCACCACGTCCGGCGGCGGGAGGTGTCGGTGGCAGGGAATGCTCGTCGGCGATCGCGGCGACCGCGGTGCGCACGGCCGCGAGCCGCTGGGCGGCCACCGGGTCCCGTTCCGCCCAGCGATGGGCGGGCGGCGGGGGCCCTCGGGCAGCGGCGACGCCGTGCCCGGCAGGCTCAGGCTCGGCCTGGGCCCGGGCCCGACGGCGCGCGCCACTCCGCGATGCCGCCGCGCCCCCAGCCCCGGTCCGGGAGCCGCTGAGTCCACGCCGTGGTCCCGGGCAGCGCCGCGCGCGGCCTCAGCGATCGCCGAGTCCGGCAGCACCGGCCGGGGGACGGGTCGCGCCGGCTGTGCGATCTTGTCGCGCTCCAGCCACGGCTCGCGGACGACAGCCAGGCCCGGCGAGTGTGCGCGCGGTGGATGCCGGACGTGCGGCGCCACGGGTCGGGCCGGGGCGGCGGGTCGGCCGCGAGCACCGGCGGCGAACTCCTGCCGGGCCCACTCGGTCTTGCCCTGCTCGGCGAGCTCCGGCCGCCAGGGCGTCGCGCAGCTCCGACCAGGACCTCCCACGTCCAGCGCGGCGTAACGGAGCCAGTCGGTGGGCAGCGGCCGGGTGGACCAGTCCGCCGCCGCGTGCCCCTTCTCCAGCGTGAAGCCGAGCACGGTCTCGACCAGCACGCCGAGCCCGACCCGCGGGTAGCCCAGCAGGCGCCCGGCGAGCTCGGTGTCGAACAGCTGGTGCGGCCGGTACCCGAGCTCGGCCAGGCAGGGCAGGTCCTGGGAGGCCGCGTGCAGCACGGCCTCGGTGCCAGCCAGCGCCGCGTCGAGTCCCGACAAGGTCAGGGCAGGCGACCGGGTCGATCAGGACGCTGCCCGCGCCCCGGCGGCGCAGCTGGACCAGGAAGGCCCGGTGCCCGTAGCGGTAGCCGGCGCACGCTCGGCGTCCACCGCGACCGGCCCCCTCGCCCGCGCCGAGCGCGGCCGACCGCTTCGCCGAGCGCATCGGCTGCCGTAGTCACCAGCGGGGGCAGGCCGTCGCGCAGGCTCGCAGCGGTGCTGCACTGGCTCTCGCTGCCCGGCCTCTGTTGCTAGGCCTTCACTGCCCGGCTCCTTGCTGCGCTGGACTCCTGCTCGGCTGCTCAGCGGCTGGGCTCGGGACCTGGCCCGGTCGACGGTGTCCTCTCATGGGCCGCGCCGCCGGGCGGGCGGCCGGATCGCGGTCACCGCCGCCCAGCGGGGGCAGCCCAGCGGCCGCGCGCGCAATCGCCCCGCACCAGGCGGCAGATGCCCATCCAGTCCCGCCTGCGCTCCGGGCTGTTGCGGCGCCGGGCGGAGCCTCGTGCAGCGCAGTCGGCCGCGCCACCGGCGACCACGAGGCCCGCAGCTCAGGCAACCGGTCGACTGCGGCTCTCCGTTGGCACCGAATCCCTCGGTGACGCACGCGTGAGTCACCGTCCCGCTGGGCGTGCAGCGTAACCGTGTGCGGGCGTCGAGCGCCTCGGTCAGCCAGGACCAGGCGACCTCGCCCAGCATCGGGTCCGCGGCGATCTCCGGGCTCCAGGTCGGCGCGGATGTGGATGATGACCCGCAGCGAGCCCGCCCAGCGCGGCTGCGCCGCCGGGTCGTGAGAGGAGCACGAAGCGGCCGGGGGCGACTCGGTCCTCGTCGGCCCGGACGGTGGCGGCGACGGCGGTGGCGAACGGTGCCAGCTGCCAGGGCGCAGGCACGTCCTCGAAGCTCGGCTCCGGGCGAGACCAGCACTCACCTGTCCCTGGCCCGGACCGCAGGCCGTATCACCGCGGCCCGGAACGCGGCGCGGCCGCCGCCTCGAGGCGAGGTGCCGTGACCCCGCCCACCTGCCTCATGATCTGAGCGTACGACGTTAGCGCTTCCGTCATGCCACGCGGCTAGGGCGTGCCCGATATCAATTTCGGCTCAGGCGGGGGCAAAGAACGAAGCCAGCAGAGGGGCACTGCCGCATCCGGTGCAAGATACCATTCGGGGCAACTCGCCGTCCGGCGAATCCGGGCAGGCTGCCCGGGATGCCGTGGGGCTGCATCGAACAACTGCTCGCCCGCCGCAGTCGCTGGCAACGGCCGGAACGTCTCGGCTCCATCCCGTGACCTCCCTCACCGCCGGATCCGCCGCGGGCAGGGCTCGGCTGGAGGTACCGCTGCGGCGCCGGCTGGACACGATGCGTCGCACGCCGCGCGCGGGGCGGATGGACGACGGTCGGCGATGTCCCCGAGGGGCTGTGGAGACGTATCATCTGCGTGACGCGCCCCGACGACGGTGAGTCTCCGTTCTCCTGCGTGCCTGCCGCCGCCAGCCGGTGCCGCATACGCCGGTCTGGTTCATGCGCCAGGCGGGCCGGTCGCTGCCCGAATACCGGCGCGGCGCGGAAGAGGCGCAAGTCCGATGCTGGCCGACGTGCGCCCGACGCCCGACCTGGTCACCGAGATCACCACTGCAGCCGCTGCGCGCGCTACCACGTCGACGCGGCCATCCTGTTCAGCGACATCGTGGTCCCGCTGCGCGGCGGTCGGGCGTCGACATCGACATCAAGCCCGGCATCGGGCCGGTGATCGGGCAGCCGGTCCGCGCGCGAGCGGACCTCGAGCCGGCTGCGTGCGCTCGAGCCGTCCGACGTGTCCTCACCTGACCGCGGCGGTCAGCGCGCTGGTGGCCGAGCTGGGCACGCACAGCCGCTGATCGGTTTCGCTGAGCGGCCCGTTCACGCTGGCGTCCTACCTGGTGGAGGCGGGCCGTCGAAGAACCAGGAGCGGACCAAGGCGCTGATGTACGGCGACCCGCGCGCTGTGGCATGCCCTGCTCGCCCGGCTGCACCGACATCACCATCGCGTTCCTGCGGGTCCAGGTGGCCGCCGGTGCCTCACGGCGATCCAGCTGTTCGACTCCTGGGTCGGCGCGCTCAGCCCGGAGGACTACCGGGCCGCGGTGCTCGCCGCACGGCAAGGCGGATCTTCGCAGGCGCTCGGCCGGGACGAGGCGTGCCGCGGCTCCGCTTCGGGGTCGGCACCGGGGGAACTGCTGCGGCCTGATGAGCGAAGCCGGGCGCGGACGTCGGTCGGTGTCGGACTGGCAGGTCCCGCCTGGACGAGGCGGTCCGCCGGGTCGAGCATCGGGCAACGCGCTGCAGGGCAACCTCGACCCGAGCGGTCCTGCTCGGCGCCCGTGGGACGTGGTCGAGCGGCGGGCCAGGGACGTGCTGGCCCGCGGCCGCGCCGCCGAAGGGCACATCTTCAACCTCAGGCACGGGGTGCTGCCCGAGACCGACCCGGATGCGCTGGCCCGCCTGGCCGACTTCGTGCACTGGGCAGTCGGCACGCAGTTCCGGGCGCGTCCCGCGGTCTTCAGCCTGCTGCGCGTCCGCCGGAGGCGTCCCCGGCGTGGGGTTGGCCTCCTACCCGGCGGCCGCTCGCGGCGGCTAGGCGGGACACGCCTGGCTCAGCCCGCGGGGCGCGGGCGCCACAGCGCCGGGCCAGCCAGCGCCGTCCCCGCAGGCGTGGACCGCCAGGATCACGAAGGCCACGAACAGCAGCGACCGCGCCACGCCCCGGTGAGCAGCCACGATCGTCACCTGGCGCAGCGCGTGCCAGCCCGCGGCGCAGCCCGCCGGTGAACCCGCCCGCCAGCTTCACCGGCCGCGCGGCAGGCGGCGGGCGCTTGCTCACCAGCAGCACCGACACGGTCCCGTAGCGTGGTCTCAGTGCGCCAGCGCGCGCTGCTGGGACTGCAGCGCCTCCAGGCTGGACTCCTCGGCGTTGATCTGGTCCTGGACCATGAGCAGGCTGCCGACCGAGCCAGCCCGCGCCAGGAGCTGTGCGCAGCTGGGCGATCGCCGCCCGGGCCGAGGCCACCCGGCTGTTCACGTCGGCGACCGTCTGGGCGGATAGACGTCCTGCGCCCGCTGGGACAGGCGAGAGCGCTCGGTGCCGAGCTGCGCGGACAGCGCCGCGAGCGTGGCCTAGTAGCTGGCGACGGGGATCTTCAGCTGGATGCAGGATCATGCCGTCGGCCGGATGACGGTGGTTGAACCTGGCGGTCTCGCTGGACACGTAGCCGTGTAGCCCGGTAAACCAGCCGGGCCGCCCGCGCCGGCCGCCGCCCGGACGTCACCGGCGCGCACCGTCAGGCTCGCGGTGTAGATGATCGCCTGCCGGGCCGGGAGGAGGGCCGTGAGGTAGGCCTGCTTCGCTGCGCCGCGGGCGCCGTCGGGGCCTGCCTCCGGCGCCGCCGCCGGGCCCATGCAAGCCACGCCATGGCGGCGCCCCGCGCCGGCGCTCGAGGCGGAGGAGGCGGTGGCAGGGCCGCCCGAGCAGTCCAAACCGAGGAGCGCGCAGGCGCCGAGCGCGGCATGCCTGCGGCCAGGAGCGCCGGGGGTGGCCCGCAGGCCGTTCGCGTGTGAGGTGGCGGGGAGGTGCCGTGATGCTGCCATGCCGATCGGACGGCCGGCGGCGAGGGCGCGGAGTTCCACCCGGCCTGTCGACGGGAGTTGGCATCGGCTCCCGCGGTGGGCGCCGGCGGGCACGTCACGGCGCATGCAGACGCGCTCGGGGCTGTCCCGCCCGGTGCCGGGGCGGCCGCCCAGAGCGCGGCCAGGCCGGGCGTGAGCTCGGCCGGGGCCAGCTCGCGGAAGCCGAGCCGCTCGTCAGTACGGGGCGTTCCACGGCACGCCGCGGAAGGTGATCAGGCGTCAGCGCGGCCAGGCTCCCGGCGAGGCGAGCCCAGCTCGGCCACGTGATCGAGGAGCATCGCGCCGATGCGCTGGCGGGCGTGCGCCGGGTGGACGCTGACCTGCTCGATGTGCGCGCGCCTATCGATCACATCGGCGACGACGAACCCGACCGGCTCGTCGTGGTCGTCCACGGCGACCCAGGCCCGTCCCGGCCTGCCGGTACCCGGACAGGGACTCGGCGGGCAGCGGCGGGCTTTCCGCCACGGTGCCCATCCCGACGTTCCGGAACGCGTCGCCCGCCGCCAGCTGGATCGCCTGCAGTAAGGCCGACATCCCCGGGGCGCACGCCGCGTATCGACACGGCAGCGGATCGTGACGCCATGGCACAGAAGTATGACACCGGCCACCGGCCGGTCATCAATAGAACTCGCATGGGTTTATGGCCGCGCGCTGCGCCGAAGCGTCCACCGGTCCGCGCCGGGCCGCCAGCGGCACGGCTCGCTTCCATGCGGCGCGGTCTGCCAGGGTGGACGGGTGGACAGCAGCGCCCCGCCCAGGGTCGCGGTCGTCGGCGGCGGCATCAGCCGGCCTGGCGGCCGCGTTCTTCCTGCGCGAGGAGCCGGTGAGCGTCACCGCTCCTGGAGGGCTCGCCGCGGCTCGGCGGCAAGCTCGCCGTCTCGCAGGTGGCCGGGATAGCCGTCGACGAGGGCGCGGAGGCGCTGCTCGCCCGCAGGCCGGAGGGACCGGCCTGATCCGCGCCGTCGGCCTGGCGAGCCAGCTGGTCGCGCCGGGACCATGGCTGCGCCCGGATCTGGAGCCGGGAGCAGATGCGGCCGCTGCCGCCAGCGCGCAGGTCATGGGCGTCCCGGCCGACCTCGATGACCTGGCCCGGTGCGGGCTGCTGTCGGCGGAGGGCATGGCCAGGGCCCGGGAAGATCCCCGCCTGCCCGCCACCCAGCGCGGCGGCGACGTGGCCGTGGCCAGCTACGTGGGGGCGAGGTTCGGCCCTGAGCTGGTCGACTCGGCTGGTGGATCCCGCTGCTCGGCCGGGGTCTACGCCGGGCCGGTCGGAGGAGCTGTCGTTCGAGGCGACCCTGCCCGCCCTGGCGGAGGAGTCCCAGCGGCACGCCTCGCTCACCGAGGCGGCGGCGCGCTGCATCGCCGCGTCCCCGCCGGCGCCGGGCGCCAGTAGCGCGCGGCGGCGGAGGCCACCATCTTCACCACGCTCGCCGGCGGGCTGGGCACCTGCAAGCGGCCGTCGCCGCCGCCTCGGGGGCGGAGGTGCGGACCGGCGCGATGGTCCGCGAGCTTCGCGCGCACACCCGGGCGGCTGGCGGCTGACCGTGGATCCGCCCACGCCCCGGACTGCCTGGACGCCGGACGCCGTCGTGCTGGCCGTGCCTGCCCAGCCCGCGGCCCGGCTCCTGGCCAGGGCTGCCGGGCGCCGCGCGACGCGCGGGCGGCGCTGGCCGGGATCGCCTACGCGAGCATGGCGATCGTCACCCTGGCCTACCCGGCCGCGCGCTTCCCGCGGCCGCCTGGAGGGCAGCGGCTACCTGGTGCCTAGCCGTGGACGGCCACCCGGTGAAGGCGGTCACCTTCTCCTCCGTCAAGTGGCCGCACCTGCGTTCCGCCGGTGCGGCCATGGTCGTGGTCCGCTGCTCGCTGGGGCGGGTGGGGGAGGAGCGGCTGCTGCAGCGGGACGACGCCGACCTGGCCGCGCCTGGCCGCCGCCGACCTGGCCGCGGCGACCGGGGTGCAGCGGCGAGCCCGCCGACGTCCGGGTGACCAGGTGGGGCGGGGCGCTGCCCCAGTACACCGTCGGCCACCTGGGCCGGGTGGCAGCGGATCCGCGCGGCCGCTGGGCCGCGAGCCCGGCCTGGCCGTGTGCGGGGCCGCCTACGACGGGATCGGGATCCCGGCCTGCATCGCCACCGCCCGCCGCGCGGCCGCAGGTGCTGCGCTATCTGCGCGAAGCAATGCCAGCGTGACCGGCGGCTACGGCTGACCTGCGCGACGCCGCACCCGGCGCGCCGCCCGGCAGCAGGCGCGCCCGGCGCCGGGCCAGGGCGCCGCATCCGGCCGGGTCAGGCTGTCCCAGCCCCGGCGGTGGCGGACAATGGTGGCATGGCAGGGACTGAGCGAACCCGCGGGCGAGCGGCTGCGGGCCCGCGATCTGAACGAGCTGATCCGCTACACCATGTGGTCGGTGTTCCGGGTGCGCACCGACCACGGCGCGCTGGATGGCGGCAGCGCGCCGGGGCGGAGGCGCTGGCGGCGGAGCTGGACGGGCCTGCTCGACCAGGCCGCAGGCAAGGGCGTCACCACCCGCGGCTGCTACGACGTGCAGGGCCTGCGGGCCGACGCCGACTACATGTTCTGGTGGATCGCGCCGGGCCTCCGATGACCTGCAGGAGACTCTACGCGCGGTTCCGGCGCACCGGCTCGGGCGGGCCAGCGAGCCGGTCTGGTCGGCGATGGCGCTGCACCGGCCAGCCGGAGTTCAACAAGAGCCACATCCCGGCGTTCCTCGCCGACGAGGAGCCGCGGCGCCTACGTGTCGCGTCTACCCGTTCGTCCGGCTCCTACGAGTGGTACCTGCTCGACCCGACGCGGAGCGGCGTGCCATGCTCGCCGAGCACGGCATGATGGCCCGCGACTACCCCGACGTCCGCGCCAACACCGTCGCCTGCTTCGCGCTCAACGACTACGAGTGGATGCTCGCCTTCGAGGCCGACGAGCTGCACCGGATCGTCGGATCTCATGCGTCACCTGCGGGGCGCCCGCGCCCGGCTGCACACGCGGGTGGAGATCCCTTCTACACCGGCCGCCGCAAGCCGCCCGGTGAGCTGATCGCCTCGCTTCCCTGACCGGCGCGCCCGTCGGGCCGCAGCCGGGACGCGGTGCTCTGAGGCCGTCGACGCTGACGACGATCGCCTCCTGCGTGGAGCGGGCGATCACGACGATGGCCTCGGTATCGGGCGAGGCGTTCTCCTCGCGGTGCGGCACGTGCGGCGGCACCCAGACGAAGTCGCCGGGCCCGGCCTCCAGCCGGGTCAGCCCGGAATCGCCGGGGCGCGCGGAACACGAAGGCGGGATGACCGGACACCACGTAGATGCCGGTCTCCGACGCGCCGTGGTGAAGTGGATCGCCGGAGGAGGTCGCTGGCGCCATCACGGTGGTTCCCATCCACAGCGACTGCGACCCGGTCAGCGGGCCGGAGATGGCGGCGGCCCGGGTCATGCCGCTGGTCTGGGCGGTGTCGCCGGAGAGCTGCCCGGCGCCGGATCAGGCGGAGGCTCATCACGCTGACCGCCGGTTCCAGGGTGAGCGAGACGGAGTTGATGCACCAGCGCTGGTCGGTGGGCACCTGGTAGCCCTCACCCTCGAACACGTGCCCGAGGTGGGAGTCGCAGCGGGCGCACCGGACCTCGGTCCTGGTCATGCCGAGCGAGCTGTCCTCGATCAGCGACCACAGCGTCGTCGCTGGACGGCTGGTAGAAGCTCGGCCACCCGCAGTGGGACTCGAACTTCTCCTTCGACCGGAAGAGTTCCGCGCCGCACGCCCGGCAGCGGTACACGCCCTCGGTCTCGGTGTCGGTGTATTCGCCGGTCAGGGCGCCTCCGTGCCCGCCTGGCGCAGCACCTGGTACTCCTCGGGGGTGAGCCGTTCCTGCCATTCCGCTTCTGTTCGCTGGACTTTGTCCATGCACCCGAGACTACCGGCGGCCTGGATACCGATACGGTCGACACCGTCGACCCGCGGAGGACCTCCATGCAGTGGCTGAACGAGCCCGCCAGCTGGCAGCGCACCGGCGATGTGCTCCAGGGTGAGCGTGGACCCGGGCACGGACTTCTGGCGGACAACGGGTTACGGGTACGTCCACGACAACGGCCACATCTACGGCGAGCCGCTCCCGGGAGACCTCGACGTCTCGGTGCGGGTGCGGGGCGCCTTCGCCAGCCAGTACGACCAGGCCGGGATCATGCTCCGGGCCGACGAGCAGACCTGGCTGAAGACGGGGCTGGAGTTCTTCGAGGGGCGGCCCCGGCTCAGCACGGTCCTGACCATGGGATGCTCCAGCTGGATGGTGGCCGACCTGCCGCCCGGCACCGATGAGGTCACCCTGCGGGTGTCGCGGCGGGGCGACGCGGTGGAGGTCCGCTACGCGGCCGGGGACGGCGCCGCCGAGCTCGCCGCGCTGGTGTTCATGCCGCCCGACCGGGAGATGCTCGCCGGGATCGTGTGCGCCGCGCCGGAGGGCAGCGGGTTCAGCGTGGCCTTCCACGACCTGCGCATCGTCGGCCGGGAGTGGGGTGGCCAGGAGGCGGCCGGTGACGCCGAGTGGGCGGACTGGGTCAGCGTACCCGCCGCCGCGGCTGCGGCTGGGCGGGAGAAGCCGCCGCGAACCGGGGCGTGGCTGGACCGGTGGCGCCCAGGCTGGGGCGGCGAGCGCGCCGAGGACGGCGCGGCCGGATGGACCGGGGGCGGGCCCGTGAAGGAACGTGGAGCTGGCAGGGCGGGGACGAGGCCCGGCGGAGGCGGCTGCCCGGCTGGGCCGAGGAGGAGCCAGGCGTGCTGGCGCTCCGGCTGGGCGCGGGAAGAAGGCCGATGGACCGGGGCTCCCGGCTGGGCAGGTGGGCAAGCCCGGCGCGGCGACGTCCGAGCTGGGGCCAAGGAGACAGCAGCCGGCGGCGCCCGTCAATGGCCGGGACGGCGCGACTGAACCGGGACGGGTCGGTGCGACTGGGCGAAGCCCCAGGCCAGCGAAGTCGGCCGCAGGACTGGGACCGGCTGTCGCTGGGCGTGTCGGGGACGGGGGCTGGAACGCGTTCGCGGCCGCCACGCCCGGCGCAGGCGGGAGTGAAGCGGAAGCGGCGGAAGAGAAGGCAGCGGGGTCAGCACGGACGCACGGATCAGGCAGCGGAGCCGGCAGCCGGGCCGCGGACGGCGACGACAGCGCAGGCGAACCGGTGGACTCCGCGGTCGCCGGTAGAGGCAAGGCCGAGGCCCGCCCTCGCCGTGGCGGACCCGCCGGCCGGCCGCACGACGCCAAGCGCCGCGGCGGAGCACGGGCGCGGACGGAACAAGGCCAAGCGGTAGGCCACCCGACCCATCGGCTCCGGTAACTCCACCGACCCGGCCGATGAGTGGATCAGCCTGCTCACCGCCGACTCGGCGGATGAGTTATCCGGCCGGGTGACGGACCCGGCACCGGACAGCCCAGGCGCCTCGGCTGACCCGGCCCGCGCGCAGCCGGCCCCGGGCTGGCCCGGCCCGGCGGTTCGACCCTGCCCCGGAGCGACAGCCAGGGGCACGTGCCGTGACCGGGGTGAGCCGGACGGCCTGGCGGCCGGGTCAGAGCGTGACCCGGTAGGCGGGTTCGAGGCCGGTCACTGAGCCGCAAGCTCGGTGCTGCTCGACCCGGCCCGCGGCCCGGATATCCGGCAGCACCGCCATCGAGCGCCGTCAGGTGATCGCTGCCGCGCCGCCACCACCGGTTCCCCGGACGGGCGCCCGCATGGACACCCGGGCGCCGGACTTGGCCCCCCGGATGGCTGCGATCGCCCCGGAGGCCGCGTGCAGCGCCCCGTCCCCGCACCCGGGCCCCGTAGCAGGTGAGCGCATCGGCAGGCTCCGGCCGTGGCGGCGCGGTGCACCGAGCCCTCCGCCCACCACGACCACGCCTCCTCGGTCACGAGCGGCAGGAACGGGGCGAACAGCCGGAGCACGACCGACAGCGCGAGCCTCAGCGCGGCCCGCGCCAGGCGGCTAGGCCCGTCGCCACGCTCGCCGTAGGCCCGGTCCTTGACCAGCTCCAGGTAGTCATCGCAGAAGAACCAGAAGAAGTCCTCCGCCGCCGGCCAGCGCGCCCGCGTGGTCGTAGGCCTCGAACGACGGCGGTGCACCGGCCGATCACCTGCGCCAGCTAAGCCGAGCATCGCGGCGTCCAGCGGCTCGCTGACGGCCGGTGCCCCGCTGACCGGCCGTCAGCGAGCCCGGCGAGGCTAAGCGAGAGCACGAACCGGCTTGCGTTGAGTATCTTGATCGCGAGCCGTCGGCCGACCTTCAGCTGGGCCGGGTCGAAGGCCACGTCGACGCCGAGGCGGCCGCTGGCCGCCCAGTAGCGGACCGCGTCGCTGCCGTGCTCGGCGCAGCGGCGTCCATCGGGGTGACCACGTTGCCCGCCGACTTGGACATCTTCTTGCGGTCGGGGTCGAGCACCCAGCCGGAGATCGCCACGTGCCGCCACGGCAGGGTGCCGTCCTCGACGTGCGAGCGCAGCAGCGTGTAGAACAGCCAGGTGCGGATGATCTCGTGCGCCTGCGGTCGCAGGTCCATCGGGCAGCACCCGGCCGGGCAGGTCGCCGTCGATCGTCCAGCGGGCGGCGATCTGCGGGGTGAGCGAGGACGTGGCCCAGGTGTCGAGCACGTCCGGGTCGTCGGCGAAGCCGCCGGGCTGGCCGCGCTGGGCGGCGTGGTACCCGGGCGGCGCGTCGGCCGTGCGGATCGACCGGCAGGCTGGCGTCCGCGGGGATGATCGGCTCGCTCAGTAGCCGCGGCTGGCCCTCGGCGTCGAGCGGGTACCAGACCGGGATCGGCACGCCGAAGAACCGCTGCCGGCTGACCAGCCAGTCGCTGTTCAGGCCGTTCACCCAGTTCTCGTACCGGACCCGCATGTGGGCGGGATGCCAGTCGATCTCCCGGCCCCGGGCCAGCAGGCGCCTGCGCCAGGCCCGGGTCGCGGCCGCCGTTGCGCAGGTACCACTGCTGGCTGGTGATGATCTCCAGCGGCTGGCTGCCCTTCTCGTAGAAGTTGACCGCGTGCCGGACCGGCTCGGGGTCGCCGAGCAGGTCAGCCGGCGGAGCGCAGCGGGCCGGTGATCCGCTCCCGGGCGGCCACCGCCGTCTCGCCGGCCAGCTGCCGGTAGGCGCTGCGCCCGGCCCGGCTGGTGATCGCCGCGGGCGGGCGGGCCAGGAAGCGCCCGTCGCTGCCCGTCACCGGGCGCGCGGGCAGGCCGAGCTCCCGCCACCAGGTGACGTCGTTCGCGTCGCCGAACGTGCAGACCATCGCGATGCCGGTGCCCTTGCCCGGGTCGGCCAGGTGGTGCGCCAGCACCGGGACCTCCACCCCGAACAGCGGCGTGCGCACCGTGGTCCCGGCCAGGCCGGCGTAGCGCTCGTCGCCGGGCCGCGCGACCAGCGCGACGCAGGCGGGCAGCAGCTCGGGGCGGGTGGTCGCCACCGGCACCACCGTCGCCGTCCGGGGCGCGGAAGGCGATCCGGTAGTAGGCGCCCAGCGACCTCCGGTCCTCCACCTCGGCCTGGGCGACCGCGGTGCGGAACGTCGACGTCCCACAGGGTCGGCGCCTCGGCCAGGTACGCCTCGCCGCGGGCCAGGTTGCGCAGGAAGGCGCGCTGCGAGATCGGCGCGGGAGTCGGCGCCGATGGTCCGGTACATCGTGGACCAGTCCACCGACGAGGCCCAGCCGCCGCCACACCCCTCGAACGCCTGCTCGTCCAGGTCGGTCAGCGCGCTCGCACAGCTCCACGAAGTTGCGGCCGCGACACCGGCACCTGGCCGGGTCCCGGGCGTGGCCGGCGGCACGAACGACGGGTCGTAGGGGAGCGAGGGTCGCACCGGACGTGGAAGTAGTTCTGCACCCGGCGCTCGGTGGCCAGCCCGTTGTCGTCCCACCCGATCGGGTAGAACACCTCCTTGCCGCGCATGCGCTGGAACCGCGCGACCAGTGTCGGTGTGGGTGAACGGAGAAAACGTGCCCGATGTGCAGCTTCCCGCTGACCGGTCAGCGGCGGGGTGTCGATGGCGAAGACGTCGCCACGCGAGGCGGAGCGGTCAAACGTGTACTACGCCGACCTCTTCCCACCGGCGCGACCACTTCTCCTCGATGCCGTCAAGCGAGGGCTTGCCCGGCACGAGGACTGGCCTGGCGCGCGTCCTGCGCGCGGCTGGGGACGGGAATCGGTGCTCATGGCGCCAAAGCGGTACCGCATGGCGGCGTCCGGCCGAGGGTTCCGCCCGGCGGCGATGGCGGATGCCTAGTCCCTGGTCCAGTGCGGGCGGCGGAACATCTGCCCCAGCCGCTCGTCCAGCGCCTCGCCGATCTCGTCCATCGGAGCTGACCCGAGTAGACCGCCGTGCCCTGCGGCGGGGGCAGCCGGGCCGCCTGCTCGTCGTCCAGCCGGGAGCGGACATGGCGGACCGTGATCAGCTCGACCTCGCTGGCGTCGACAGAAGCGCAGGCCCCAGTCGGTGGCGACGACCAGGCCGTCGAACAGGTCCTCCTCGGGCACCCCGAGCACATGTTCCAGGGTGCCGATCTCCGTCCCGGTCATCGGTGAGCACGGGCGTGCCGGGCACGGCGGCACGATAGGAGACAGCTGAGCTCAGTGTCCATGCGGCCACTCCATCTTCTCCAACGAGCCAGTCCGGCCCCCACCTAGGGCTTCTTACCCGCGTCCGGCGCACATCCACACCTGGGCTGGTCGCCGAGGGTAATCGCGGACCGCTCCACCTTTGTCACGTATCGCAGCGGGGATAATGGCGGTGTGCTGCGGGTATCGGGTCAGCGGCTGGTCGGCAGGGACGGCGAACTGCGCCGCCTGCTCCGACCTGCTCGACGATGCCGCCGAGGGGGCCGCCGTCACGCACGCGCTCATCAGCGGGGACAGCCGGCGTGGGCAAGACCCGCCTGGTGTCGGAGCTGGCCGGGCGGGCCGCGGGCCGCGGCTTCACCGTGCTGTCCGGCCGGTGCGCCGAGCTCGGCGACAGCATGCCTACCTGCCGCTCGCCGACGCGCTGCGCGCGGCGACCACCGGCCCCAGCCGCGACCAGGCCGCTGCTCGACGCGATCGCCGCCCGCCCGGTGCTCAGGCGGCTGCTGCCCGACCGCGGTGCCAGCCCGCCGCCGGCCGACCTGCCGGGCCTCGCGCAGCAGCAGCTGTTCGGCGCGGTCCTGGGCATGCTGGCCGAGCTGGCGGCACAGCGGCCCGTCCTGCTCGTGCTGGAGGACCTGCACTGGGCCGACCGCTCCACCCGCGACCTGCTCACCTTCCTGAGCCGGGTGCTGCACCGGGAAAGGGTCGCGGTGGTGGTCACCTACCGGACCGACGACCTGCACCGCCGTCACCCGCTGCGGCCGGTGGTCGGCGGAGCTGCTCCGCCTGCCCGGGGTGACCGCCATCGAGCTCGCCCCGCTCGGCTACGCGGACATGGCCGACCATCTGAGCGCGCTGGCCGCAGCAGCCCGCTGGACGCGGCCACCGCTGCACCGGATCGTCACCCGGGCCGAGGGAACCCGTACTACGGCGAGGAACTGCTGGCCGCCGGGAGCGGCCGCGGCGAGCAGGCACGGGCAGCGTCCTTCCGACCGGTCTCGCCGACCTGCTCCTCGCCCGGTTCGAGCAGGTCTCCGACACCGCCCAGCAGGTGCTGCGGGCGGCGCGCCGTGGCTAGGCAGGCACGTCGGAGGAGGACATGCATCCGGCGACGCGTCCGGGCTGGCTGAGGCCGACTTCGAGGAAGGGATCCGGGAATCGGTGGCCCATCAGCTGCTGATTCCGGACGGCACGCAGGGTACGCCTTCCGGCACGCGCTGATCAGGAGGCCGTCTACGGCGACCTGCTGCCGGGTGAGCGGACCCGGCTGCACGCCAGGTTCGCCGAGCTGCTGGCGGACCCGGACCGGCTCGCCACCGTGCCCGGCACCGCCGCCGAGCTTGCCCACCACTGCCTGGCCAGCCACGACATCACCGGCGCGTTCACCGCCTCGGTGCAGGCGGCGCAGGAGGCGGAACGGCTGGCCGCGCCCGGCCGAGGCGCACCGGCATTTCGACGCACGCGCTGGCGCTGTGGGAACGGGTCAGCGAGCCGGAGAAGCTGGCCAGGATGGACCGCGGCATGCTGGCGTTCCGCTCCGCGACCAACGCGGCGGCCAGCGGCGAGGTCGCGCCGCGCGGTGCACGAGCTGCGGCGGCTGCGCGTCCTGGCTCGGCGATTCCGGCGACCCGGCGCTCACCAGCCGGGTCGCGCGAGCGGCTGAGCCTACTTCCTGCTGGAGACTGGCGGCGGTCGCCGACGCGGTGGAGGCCGCCCAGGCGGCCATCGACGCGCTGCCGAGGACCCGCCCGCCTGGGAGCGGGCCCGGGCGCTGGCCACCCTGCGCCCAGACCCTCATGTACGCCAGGGACGAGGAAGCCGCGACCACCGTGGCGCAAGCAGGCCCGGGAGGCGGCGCGGGCCGTCGGCGCGCCGTGGGTGGAGGCCGACGCCCTGGTGACGCTGGGTGAGCTCGAGCGAGCGCGCGCGGCCAGGTCGACGAGGCGATCGAGCCTGTTCACCGCGGCGCACGACCAGGCCAGGGACGCGCAGGTGCTCGGCGTCGAGCTGCGCGCCGCGTACCAGCTCGCCCGGATCAGGCTGGAGCGCGGCGACCTGCCGGGCGCGGTCACGACCGCTCACCAGGGCGTGGCGCGGGCGGAGGAGAAGGGCTCGGCCTGGCGCCCTACGGCCTGGACCTGCAGTACATCCACTACCTGGCGCACTACTCAGGAAGGCAAGTGGGATCACGCGGCGGAGCTCGCGGACGGGTTCCCGGTCCGCGCCACCACCGATCGCCGAGGCCCGGCTCTCGGCCATGGCCCTGTTCGTCGAGGTGGGCCAGGGAACCCGGTGGTGGGGAGCGCCGGGCCTGGCTGGAGCCGTTCTGGGCGGAGGACCGGTTCGGCGAGTACATCGCCCGCGGGCTGCTCGCCGAGCACGCGCTCTGGCAGGGCGACCCGGAGGGCGCTGGCGGAGGTCGCGGCCGCGATCGCCACGAGGCCGATCGGGACGGCTACGGGCCGCCGGTGATCCGGGTCGCCGCGATCGGCCTGTCGGCGCGCACGCGAACCGGGCCGCGCGGGCCCGCGCGGCGCGGCGACACGCGGACGGAGAAGGCCGAGGTGAAGGCGGCGCAAGGCGCTGATCGCGGTGGCCCGCCAGGGGCCGCCTACCCGCGCCAGCCGAAGTTCGTGCTGGGGATCGACGGCCGCGGCTGGCTCGCCCGCGCCGAGGCCGAATGGGCCCGCGCCCGGGGCAAGAACAGCCCGGCGGCCTGGCAGGCGGTGCGTGGACACGTTCGGCCCCGCGTTCGTCTACGAGAGCGCCCGGGCGCGCTGGCGGCTGGCCGAGGCGCTGGCCGAGAAGGGGCAGCGCGGAGCGGGCCGAGCACGAGTGGAAGCTGGCCATGGAGACGGTGGAGCGGCTCGGCGCGGTCCCGCTGCTGACCGCGCTGGCCGATCTGCGCCAGGCGGGCCCGGATCGGGCCCCGGCCGTCCACCTACCCGCCCGGCGTGCTGGCGGCCCTGACCGCGCGGGAGCAGGAGGTCCTGGAACTGCTCGCCGAGGGCCGCAGCAACCGCGAGATCGCCGCCAAGCTGTTCATCGCGCCGAAGACCGCGAGCGTGCACGTGTCCAACATCCTGGCCAAGCTCGGCGCGTCCAGCCGGACCGAGGCGGCGGCCATCGCGTACCGGGAAGGCGCGTAGGCGCCCGGCCGGTGACGGCTCAGGCGGCAGGGTGCCAGCCCGTCCAGGATCTCCGTGGCCCGGGCGGCGGCGCCGAGCGGGTCGGCGTCGGGCGAGCCCACCAGCGGGTCCCAGTTGAGGTCGTAGAAGATCTCGGTGACCCCCTGCTCGGCCAGCCACTGGGTGTCGCCGCGGATGTCGTCGAAGCTGCCCGACAGCAGCAGCCGCCCCCGCCTTCGGGAACGGTCACCGGCGCGCCCCAGCGGACCACGCCCGCGGCAGATGATCCGGATCGCGGCCGGGTCGCGGCCAGCCTGCTGCGCCGCGGCCCGCGACCGTCTTGATGCCCTCGCCGATCTGGGACAGGTCGGTCCGGCTGGAGGTCACCCAGCCGTCGGCGAGCCGCCCCGCCCGTTCCAGCGCCCGGGAGCCGTCCCGCCGAGCAGGATCGGGGGCCGGGCCGCTGCACCGGCTCCGGCGCCATCCGGCCGGCCGGCACGCGTGTAGAACTCGCCGCTGAACTCGGCCACCCCGTCCGCCCACAGGTGCCGCATCACCTCGATGTACTCCGCGGTCCGGGCGCCGCGCCCGGCCATGATCGCCGCTCGGCGGCGGCGAACTCCTCCGGCATCCAGCCCAGGCCCAGGCCGAGGTCGAGCCGCCCGCCCGAGAGCACGTCCACGGTGGCGGCCTGCTTGGCCAGGTAGGCGGGGAGAGGTAGGGCATGTTGACGACGGCCACGCCGAGCCTGATCCGCGACGTGGCCGCCGCCGCGTACCCGAGCGCCACCATCGGGTCGAGCACGCTGTGGTAGACGGGCTCCATCGCGGAGCCCTCGGGGACGATCAGCCGCTGGAACGTCCACAGCGACGCGTAGCCCGCCGCCTCCGCCTGGGCGGTGAAGCTGGCCAGGTTGGCCGGGGTAGCCCAGGCGCCCGAGACAGGGGCGCCGAAACCGATCCGCATGGTCTTCACCTTAACGGGCCGAGGCCGCCAGCGCTGGCGGCCTCGCGGCGCACAGCCCCAGGACAGGGTGATCCCGGCGCCGCCGTGGCCGTAGTTGTGCACGATCAGCGGGCACCGCCGTCGCCGGGCTCGGCTTCCAGCCGCGACGGCCGGCCGGGCCGGCGCAGGCCGATCCGGTGACCGAGCACCCGCGCGCCGCGCAGCCGTGGCTCGATCGCCGCGCAGTCGCGCAGGATCCGGTCGGCCACCGCCGGGACCGGCTCCAGGTTCCAGTCCCCGGCCGCCTCGCTGCCGCCGAGGATGACCTCCCCGCGTGCGGGAACAGGTAGGCCAGCTCGGCGGATCTCGTCGCTGGGCGCGACGAGGAACTCGGTCAGGCCCGGGTTGGAGCGTCACGACCGCCTGGCCCCGGACCGGGGTCACCGCCGCGTCGCCGGCGAGCTGGCGGGCGTGCGCCCGGAGCAGTTCACGACCACCGGCGCTCCGGTCTCGCGTGCCGCCCGGCCAGCGAGGCCACCGTCGCCACGCCGAGCGTGCCGCCCGCGCGCTCGAACCGGGCCTGCAGGTAGCGCAGGTAGGTCGGCATGTGAATCAGCGGCGCGGCGTAGCGCCACCCGCTGCCGAATCCCGGCGGCAGCTCGGCCCGGCCAGCACGGGCGGTAGCCGCCAGCTCGGCCAGCCAGTCCGGCGCGGCGGGGGACCGCGGAACACCTGGGCTGCCGCTGGCGATCCGGACGCCCGCGTGCCGCCGGCCGCCCAGGCCAGCGCGCGAGTTCCGCGGAACGCCGCCAGCGCTGGCGCGGCGCCAGCGGGCGGCCCGCTCGCCCGTCTCCACCAGGTGCGGGCCCCAGATCGCGCTCAGCCACGGCCGACGTCGTGTCCTGGCGGCAGGCGGTCGGCGCGGATCTCGACGCTGCGGCCGGTCTCGGCCAGGCAGACCGCGGTGGTCAGCCCGGACACACCGGCGCCCACGACCAGCACGTCGGGGCCGGTGCACGTGCCACGCGTCACTTCCTGAGCGCGTCGGCGGCGATCTCGCGGACGACGACCCGCTGGATCTTGCCGGTGGCGGTCTTCGGCAGGCCCTCCAGCACCAGGACCTGCCGGGGCCGCTTGAACGCGGCCAGGCCCTCCCGGCAGAACGCGATGAGCTCGTCGCCGTCGACCGCCTGTGCCCGGCATGGGGCACCACGCACGCGACGACCTCCTCCAGGCCGTCGGCGTCCCGGTGGCCCACCACCGCGCATTCGGCCACCGACTCGTGCTGGACGATGCGCGCCTCCACCTCGGTCGGCGACACCCAGATGCCGCCGGCCTTGATCATGTCGTTGGTGCGGCCCAGGCAGGTGTAGAAGCCGTCCTCCGACCGGACGTAGGTGTCGCCGGTCCGCAGCCACTCGCCCTGCGAACACCTGCCGGGTGGTGGCGGTCCGGCACCAGTACCCGGTGGCGATCGAGTCGCCGCGCACGAGCAGCTAACCGGGGTGGCCGTCGGCGACCGGCTCGTCGTTGTCGTCCACCAGCCGGGCCTCGTACCCGGGACCACGGTGCCCGACGTCCCGGGGCGGACGGCGCCGGGCTGGTTCGAGATGAAGATGTGCAGCGCCTCGGTGGACCCAGCCCGTCGATGATGTCGACCCGTAGCTGGCTGGTGAACCGCCGGTAGATCTCGGCGGGCAGGGCCTCGCCCGCCGATGTCGCCAGCCGCACCGAGGCGAAGGCCTCGGCGGCAGCGTCCGCGGCGAGCAGCGCGGCGAAGAAGGCGGGCGCCGGCGAAGAACAGCGACGGGCGGTCTTCTGGCCAGCCGGGCCGCCGCCCCGGCCGGGGTGGCGCGGGCCGGGTCAGGACCGCGGTGGCGCCGACCGAGAACGGGAAGAACAGCGAGTTCCCGATGCCGTACGCGAAAAACAGCTTCGCCACGGAGTAGCACCGGTCGTCCGGGGTGATGCCCAGCACCTGGTGGGCGTAGGTCTCGCAGACCCGGGCGATGCTGCCGTGCCGGTGCATCGCGGCCTTCGGGGTGCCGGTCGTGCCCGACGTGTAGAGCCAGAAGCCGGGGAGTCGAACCAGGTGCCGTAGGGGCGGCGGGCACCGGCGCGCTGCCCTTCGGCCAGCACGTCGGCCCAGGACCGGGCACCGGCTTCCCGGCCGCCGCCCGGCTGCAGCCGTCCCCGGCCCGCCTGGCCTGGTCCTGGCTCGCCGACCAGCACGAGCGTGGTGGCCTCCGGCGCGAGGCTCATGGCCTCCCGGGTGGCGGCGACGAACTCGCTGGTCGCCACGACCACGCGGGCCCGGGTGTCGCGGAGCAGCTCGCCGAGCTCGGTCCCGTTGTACATGGTGGATACCGGGACCGCGACCGCCCCATGCGCAGCAGCGCCAGGAACGTGATCACGGTCTCGGGGCGGTCGGAGGTGACGAGCAGCGACCCGCTCCTCGGGCCGCACCCCGAGCGCCTGCAGTCCGGACGACAGTTGCGGCCACCCGCTGGGACAGCTCGGCATAGGTGAGCGAGTACGTGCGCCGGTCACGGCGAGATGGCCGCCCCTGCCCGCCTCGACCTGGCGGTCCAGCGAGGTACACGCTGGCGTTGAAAGACTCGACAGGCATGGCTGGTCCCATCTCGCCCGCGGGAAACACGATGGACATATCCTCTACACACATTTAGCGCGCCGTCAATTACTTGTAGAATTGAATCGACGGCGGGCCGCGTAAGTCCAGCCGGAAGCCAATCTGGGACGCAGTGCCAAGGGAAGCAGGTCATGTCCAACCGGCCTCCGACAGCAGCCGATGACACCGCGCGCGGCCTGCCATCGGTGTCCGGCGTCAGGACGGCGGATCCGGCAGCGCCCGCTCGCTCCCGCTGACCGATCCTCGGTGAGTTCGTGCTGCCCGCGGACGAGCCGCCGTGGACCGCTACGCTGCTCCACGTCGCCGGGGGCTCGGGCTCGAGGAGAAGTCGGCCCGCCAGGCGCTGGCCAGGCTGGCCGCCGACGGCTGGATCACCGCGCACCGGTAGGCTACCGCGTGCGGTGGGCGCTGACGCAGCCGGGCCACGAGCTGCTCGCCGAGGGGGCGGCGCGCATCTACTCCTTCGGCCGCGACGCGCCCGCCTGGGACGGCCGCTGGCTGGTCGCTGCTGGTGACCGTGCCGGAGACCCGGCGGCAGCTGCGCCACAAGCTGCGCACACGGCTCACCTGGGCCGGTTTCGGCAGCCCGCTGCCCGGCGTGTGGGTCAGCCCGCACCCGGCCCGGGAGGCGGAGGCGAAGCAGGTCACCGAGCAGCTGGGCCTGGCCGCGGAGACCTTCTCGTTCACCGGCCCGTTCGCCGGGATCGGGGCGCAGCGCTCGCTGGTCGAGCAGGCCTGGCACCTGGGCGATCTGGCGGCCAGGTACCAGGCGTTCCTGGCCCGGTTCGAGGACCTGCGGCCCGCGCCCGGCGATCGGCACGCTGCTCGCCCAGATCCGCCTCGTGCACGAGTGGCGGGGGTTCCCGCTGGCCGACCCGGGCCTGCCCCGTGAGCTGCTCCCGCCGGACTGGATCGGGGCCCGCGCGGCGGCCGTCTTCGCGGGCCTGCACCGCGCCTGGGACGCACCCGCCCGGGCCCGCTGGGCCGAACTGGCCAGCTCCGCCCGGCAAACGGCACAAAACCGGCGCAACAGGCCACCAGAAAGTCATGATCATGACTTGCTGTACACCCGACTGCACCAAAGTCGTGATCACGAGCGCTCCTGGGATGCGGACGTAACGGGCAAAGGGTCAGAAGCGGACGTGACTCGTAGTCCAGCGGCTGGCCGTTGATGCCGTTGCGCGGCGGCGCCAGCCAGGCGGCGATCTTCCCCGGCTCGTACACCGGCCGCATCAGCGACTCCACGTAGGCCTTGTCGGCGGCGGTGGGCAGCCACGCGCGCCGGCCGGCCTCCCAGGCCGCCGCGTCCACGATCTCGGCCGTCGCGGGGTGATGTGGCGATGCGGCGAACAGCGCCGACCTTGCGGTTGAACCCCACGTGCGGCAGGCGCAGCTGTGGCCCGGTCACCCCGTCGCTGGCCAGGATGCGGTTCCACCGGGTGATCCCGGTCTCGCAGTCGGCGATGTAGGCCGTGCGCAGATCGTGTGTTGAGCGCGGTCAGCGCGGGCAGCTCCGCCGCCACGATGCGGTCGCCCTCGATCTGCTCGACCGCGGTCACCGCCTCGCGTCAGCACGTGGTCGTCGCTGGCGGCGTTCTCCTGCCAGCGGCCCTTCAGCCCGCTGGTGAAATAGTTCGCCACGTTGGTGGAGGTCTCGCCGCCGAACAGGTCCAGGCTGACGCTGTAGTGGAAGTTCAGGTACTTCTGGATGACCGCGCAGCGGGATCGCCGCCGCAACGGCTGCCACGTCGTCGGTGTCGTGCTCACGCATCAGCTCGGCGGTGCGCTCCACCACCCGGTCCACGCCGGTGGTGCCCGACGAACATGTGGTGCGCCTCTTCCTTCAGCATGAACTCGCAGGTGCGCGACAGCGGGTCGAAGGCGCTCTCTTGCAGCGTGCCGAGCTGGTACTTGCCGTCCCGGTCGGTGAAGTAGGTGAACATGAAGAACGACAGCCAGTCCGGGGTCTCCTCGTTGAACGCGCCGAGGATGCGCGGCGAGTCCGCGCTGCCGGAGTTGCGCTGCAGCAGCGCCTCGGCCTCCTCGCGGCCCGTCGCGGCCGAAGTAGCGCGTGCAGCAGGTAGACCATCGCCCACAGGTGCCGGCCTTCCTCGACGTTGACCTGGAACAGGTTGCGCAGGTCGTACAGGCTGGGCGCGGTCGGCGCCGAGCTGCCGCTGCTGCTCGACGGAGGCGGGCTCGGTGTCGCCCTGGACCACGATCAGCCGCTGCAGGCTCGGACCGGTGCTCGCCGGGCACCTGCTGCCAGGCACGGCTCGCCCTTGTGCTCGCCGAAGCGCGATCGCGCCGGTCCGGGATCGCGCTCGGCCAGGAAGATGCCCCACCGGTACTCCGGCATGCTTCACGTGGGCGAAGTTGGCCCAGCCTTCCCGGCCCACCGCGACCGCGGTGCGCAGGTAGACGTCCTGGGTCGGCAGGGCTGGGCCCCATCTCGTCTCCCACCAGTGCAGGAAGTGCGGGCTGCCAGGACTCCAGCGCCGCGCTGCAGCCGCCGGTCCTCGGCCAGGCTGACGTTGTTGGGGATCCGCTCGGTGTAGTCGAGCGTGGACATGCGTCAGGCTCGCTTTCCGGTCGAACACGGCCCGCTGGCCGGTGCCGTAGCGCGCGCAGCGCGCCGTCCGGGCTCGGCCGCGTTCGGGCCTGGTGAAGATCCAGTTCTGCCAGGCGGTCAGGCGGGCGAAGATCTTCGTTTCCATGGTCTCCGGGCCCGGCGAACCGGCAGGTTGGCCTCCATGCCCGGTCAGCGCGTCGGGGCTGAGCGAGGCGCGTTCCTCCAGCGCGATCCGGACCTCGTCGTCCCAGTCGAGGTCGTCGGGCGCGAAGGTGACCAGGCCGAGCTCCAGCCGCCTCGGCGGCCTCGATCGGCCGCACCGTCTCCTGCTGCAGCCTCGGCCAGCTCAGCCGTGGCTCGCCGCAGAACGCGGGTCGCGAGCCGGCTCAGCCCGTTGCGCCATCGGGTAGCGCCCCGAAGTTGACCGCGGTCAGAGCACGATCGCGGCGGCCGTGCGGCTCGCGTCGCCGCCGTCCTCGAGCACGCCGTCCAGCATGTACTGGCGGTCGCAGTGCCAGGCGCCAGCTCCAGCAGCGAGCTAGAGCGAAGCAGCTGCCCGGCTCGATCAGCGCGATCAGGCTGCGGCTGGTCACGTCGAGCCGCTTCAGCGGTCCGCTTGAGGTAAGTGCCTGATCTCGCTGGCCAGCCAGTCCTCGCCGCTGCGGCCTCGACCAGGCGCGTCGTAGGCCAGCACGCGGCCGGCGGTCGCCGCTGGTCCGAGCGACCCAGGTGCCCAGCTCCAGCTCGTTGGTGCGCAGGTCCAGAGGATCAGGTCGTCGAGCTCGCGGGTCACCGCCAGCGGCCAGAACGCCGCGCCCAGTGAGCGCATGCCCGTCCGCGTCCGCCGGCGGCTCGTCCGCGGGCCCGCGCACCGGTGATCGTCACGAGCCGGCCGCCCGGTCGAGGTCCGCGGTCACGTGTCGGGTAGCTGATCGCGGTCGTCGGCTGACGCTGCCTGGTCCAGCGGGGTGAGCTCGATGCCGGCCCGCGCCGGCAGACGGCTGCGACCAGGCGGCCGCCGCCGGCCGCGCTCGGCGCACGGTCTCGGCGCCAGCTGGCTCGGCGGCGCGACCTCGTCGACCAGGCGCCAGGCCTGCGCGGTCTTGGCCGCGGACCCCTCGCTGCGGGTGGCGAACCACGTCGGCGAGGTCCTGCGCACGCCGCCGCTTGTCCACCAGCCGGGTGAGCCCGCCGGTGCCCGGGCAGCACGCCGAGCAGCGGCACCTCCGGCAGCGAGACCGCCGACGAGCCGTCGTCGACCAGCATGATCTGTCGCACGCGAGCGCCAGCTCGTAGCCGCCGCCGGCGGCGGTGCCGTTGACCGCCGCCAGGTAGGTCTGGCCGGAGTGCGTCGGTCGCGTCCTCGATGCGCGTGCGCGTCTCGTTCGTGAACTTGCAGAAGTTCACCTTCCACGCAGTGCGGTCGACTGGCGCGAGCATCCGGATGTTGGCGCCGGCGCAGAACACCTTCGTCGAGCCCGCCGGTGATGACCACGGCCTGCACCTCCGGGATGCTCGAACCGCAGCCGCTGCACCGCGTCGTGCCAGCTCGATGTCGACGCCGAGGTCGTAGGAGTTGAGCTTGAGCTCGTAGCCGGGCCGCAGGCCAGCGCTGCCTCGTCGACGGCGAGCACGATCCACGCGATCTCGCCGTCGGTCTCCAGCCGCAGGTGGCGGTAGCGGCTCGGGTCGGTGTCGAACGACACCGCCGGTAGCGCCGGGCATGGCACGCCACCTTCAGGGCCGGGATGTCAGGACCCGGCAGCAGGAGTCCTCGTGGGCTGCGCTCTATTCTCAACATCTGTCTGGCGTCGCGTCAAGCCATCTGCAGGCATGTTATCGGCTACGGGCCCAGCCTGGGGTAGACGGCCCGGGCGTTCCCGGCCAGCACCGCGGCCAGCAGGTCGTCGCCGAGATCGAGCGCGGCGACCGCGCGGGCGTTGCGGGCGATGCCGGGCACGCCGGGCCAGTCGGTCGCCGAAGATGAGCTTGCAGGGCGAGCCGCCGCAGGCCGAAGCGCGCGTAGTAGTCGGGCAGCCGGTGCGGCGGCAGCCCGGACAGCTCGATCCACACGTTCTCGTGCAGCAGGGGCCAGCGACGCCGCGGCGTCGTACCACCAGCCCCGCCCGCCGTGCGCGAGGACGACGTGGTCAGGCCGGGGAAGTCACGCAGCACCGGCAGCAGGCGGTCGGGCGCGGCCAGCGGAGTTGTCCGGAGCCGGGAACGAGCTGGTGCCGCAGTGCGACCACCACACCGGCAGGCCCGCCTCCGCGCACACCTGGTAGGCGGGATAGAGCATCGGGTCGGCGGCGCTGAACCCGCCGTGCACCGGGTGCACCTTCAGGCCCACGGCGCCCAGCGCGAGCTGGCGGGCGAAGCTCGCCGGACCACCGGGTAGTGCAGGTGCGGATTGACGTTGGCGAGGAACGGCGAACCGGGCCGGGTTCTGCTTGATGATCGGCAGCAGCTCCTCGACCGGGCTGGATGCCGGTCACCTTCGGGCTGTACTCGCACAGCAGGAGGCGCGTGGTCGACGCCCTCGGACTCCATCAGGTCATCGAACGCCTGCGGGATGACCGTGCCGCCGGCGTCGTAGACGCTCTCCCAGCCCGGCTGCCCGAACTGGCGGGCCCAGTCCAGCCAGGCGGGCTTCAGCGCGTGGGGATAGCGCGCGCCGGGTGGAGGTGGGCGTCGATGAGCACGAGGCCGTCGTAAGCATAAAGCGCGCACGCTTCCTCCGCCGCGCCTGCCCGCCGTGGCACAAGAGTCCGTGAGGCGACCCTAGCCGCCCGTCCCTCACCGTGCCGGACGGGCCCCGCCGCCGCACCGGACCGCCCGGCGGGGCCGTCAGCCGCGCCGGGGCATCACCTGGGCAACACAGCTCCGCCCATGAACGTCTTACCGGTCAGCGGCCAACGAACATACCGGCGCAATCTGGCTAGCAGAAACTGAGTGATCCTGTCGTCTCCCCGCGAGCTTCAACTTTTCCACGGTCCCCGGAAGTGACCCCTAGGTGTCTAGTACCTCGACATGAATACCGTGAGAATCGGCCTCCGGCTGGCGATCAGCCTGCCGCCGCGGCCGGACGGCCGCTCGGCGGTCGTCATCACGCCGCACCGGGGACGCGGGCACGGCGTCCGTGCGGCGGGCGGCTTGATGCACGGTCGCTCGCCGGGAGGACGTCTACCCGGCCTGCCGCCTGCGTGCGGCCGGTGGGCGAGCGGCCGCGGCCACGCGGTGGGCCGTCGCCCGCTCGGCCGAACGGGCGGTGCACTTTGAGATCGGTGGCGACCAACAGGCGGTGAATCGATGCACGCGGAGTCGCTGGAGCGGCCCCCTGCCTCCGGTGCGCACCCGGCCGGGCGCTGGTTGGCGGCTGTACCCGGGAGCTTTGCGCCACGCCGGGGACCAAAGCACTTGGCGGATCGAGTCTACTGCTCGAGGCCAGCGACCGTCTGGCGGTCATCGACGCCCGCGACGGCGCCTGGTGTGTACTGCCCGGTTGACGCCGACACCGGAGGCGTGAAGGACGCATCGGCGATCCGGCACCGCGACGGCGGCTGGCACCTGTGGACGTCGTGCCATCCTGGCTGTGGCCGACCCCGGCGAGACCGACCAGATGACCACCGAGCACGCCACCAGCGCCGACAGGCTGGACTGGGATCCGGTGCACGGCACCGCCCCTGAGCGGCCGGTCGGGCCGGTGGGACGCCCGGGGACCCGGGTCAGCGCGAGAGAGCTACGCCGATGACCGACACCGCGGGCGCCACGATCGCCGCCTTCTCTACGACGGCCGGGCCAGCGCCGCCGAGAACTTTTGAGGAGCGATCTCCTGGTGGTCGCGCCACCGGCACCGAGCTTCCGCCGCGCCTCGGCCGCCACCGGCACCGCCGCCGGCCGAGTCCCCCTATCGCCGGGCGCGCGGGCTGCGGTGCCTCGACGCCCTCCCGCTCGGCGACGGCAGGGCACCGCCTCTACTACGCAGATGACCCGGCCCGACCGCGCTCTTCACGAGCTGCGTGACCGGCTGCGGTAAGCGACGCAGCCCCGTTGGCCCGGCGCGCGCGTCAGCCGCCACCCTGCCGGCGGCCGCGCCGCGGGTCAGGATGGCAGGTCCTGAACCGCGCAGCGGCGACGTGGCCGACCCACGGTTCGCCCGCCGTGGATCTGCAATGCGTGGCGACGGACTCACACCGCCCTGGCCGCCTCGGCGCGCCCCGGCGCCAGCTTGGCCGCCAGGCGCAGGCTGGCCGTTCCGCGCCTGGGACTGCCCCGGCGGGCTGACTCGCCGACCAGCCCGCCGGACCGGTCCCTGGGCTGCTGCCAGGTCGCGTGAAGTCCGCCTCGGTGATCTTCTCGAGCAGCGCGGAAGTCGTCCTCCGCGGTAGGCCAGCACCTGCTGCGCGCTGCTCCCAGGTCAGCGGCTGGCGGGGGCGCGCGCTGCGCTGCAGGAACCGTTCGAGCGGCCGGGTGAGGCGGTGCCGGTGGTGCCCGGCAGGTGGCGCCCGGCGGTAGCGGCCGCCCGCAGCACCCCGGAAACCGCGCGGTGGCTGGGGAGTGCTCCGGGTGGGCGCGTCACGTTCTCGCGCGGCACCTGCGTGATGATCCCGGCGCGGCACGCCGAGGGGCAGATCGCGTCCAGCGCCAGGCCGGCGCGTCGACCAGGTCGCGGTAGCGCGGAGATGAGACCTGCTCACGGGAACAGCCCGAACAGGTGGTCCAGCTGCTCGCCGTACCGGCCGAGCCTGGTGTAGTGCCAGAACGGGCGCCCAGCCCGCCGCGACCCGGCGGTCCTCGGCCGCGCAGGCGGCGGGAAGTCCCGATCGGGTCCAGCCCGGCCGACCACAGGTGCGCCCAGTTCGAGTGCGCCCGCTCGACCGGGTCGCGCAGGACCGCGATCATCCTGGTGCCGGGGATCAGCGCGCGGATCCGCCGCTGGGCCTGCCGGTCGTACAGGTAGAAGGGGGTCGACTCGCCGCGCAGCGCGCCGGGCGGCGCGGCGTCGAACAGCGCCTCATAGGTCCCTCCCGCCGCCAGATGTGCTCGCGGTAGGTCTGCCACGTCGCCTGGCCCGCCGCCACGCCGCGGCGGGGGACCGTCGGTGAGGAAGAACTTGGGTTCCTTTGACCGGGGACATGAACAGCTTCGGGATGCCCGGCCAGGGCCGCGTGCAGGGCGGTGGTGCCCGCCTTGGGGGCACCGATCACGAGGAAATCTGGCAAGGCCACGGGGTGATCCTCCTCCAGCGCGTGCGAGATATTCCTAGTATCCCGATCAATTTAATAGTTTTAAGCCCGGGGGTCAACGTTCCTCGCGTGGCGCAGCGCGCTGGCGGCTCGGTAGCGGCGCGGTGCCGTGCGCACGCCTGCCCTTCCCATTCCGGCGCGCGGCAATCACTCGCGCCGGGACGCCCAATTGTGCGCGGGCGGATGGCGGCGGCCACGGGCGGGGAGGGCGTTCACAACGGGAGCGCGCGGCCACAGCAGGAGCGGCCATGACGAAGGCCGGGGGACGGGCCTTCCACCCGTCCCCGGCCAGCGGGACCGTTGGCCGTCGGCCCCGGTTACATCGCCTGGCCACGGCTCGCCGCTCGCCTCGGCGGTGGCCAGCACCATCCGTCTCCTGGGCACCGGCCAGGTCCGACCGCTTGACCCGGATCATCACCAGCGTGACCAGGAACCCGAGCGCCGCGACTATGGCTGAGACCAGGAACCCGCGGGAGAAGCCGACCGAGAGCGCGTGGTTGTAGATGGCCGCCGGAAGGTGGCCGCCCGCCGCCGCGTGAATCGGCTGTCCCGGCCTCGGCTGCGCCGCGGCGGCCGCGCGCCGACCCTGGGCGTGGATGCTGTTGGCCACCACGGTCCAGGCCACGGTGGCCGAGCAGGGCGAGGCCGAGCGCGCCGCCGACCTGCTGCCCGGTGTTGAGCAGGCTGGAAGCCAGTGCGGCATCGCGGTCCTCCACCTCGGACAGGGCGACCAGGGTCAGCGGCATGAACACCGTGCCCAGGCCGAAGCGGCGGTGACCATCATCGGGCCGAGCAGAGCCGCCTACGTAGGTGCTGTGCTCGTTGATCTGCGACAGCCAGAAGCATGCCAGCCCGCGCCGATCAGCCGAGCATAACCAGCAGCAGCGGCCTGGCCCCGATCACGGCGGACCAGCTGGGCGCTGACCCCGGCCATGAGCATGATCACGCCGACCATCGGCAGGTAGGCCACGCCTAAGCCTTCAGCGCGCCTGTAGCCCCACACCGTCTGCATGAACAGGCTCAGGAAGAAGAACATCCCGAACATCGCGGTACCCACGCAGAGCATGACCAGGTAGGCGCCGGACCGGCTGCGGTTGCGGAAGATCCGCAGCGGCATCAGCGCTTCCCGGCTGCGGGCCTCGATGAGCATAAACGAGGCTAGCAGCACCACGGCCGCGCCAGCGAGGCCACCACCTTGGTGTCATGCCAGTGAGCGACGCCATTGGGGCTGGTGGCCGCGCTGGACGAGGCCGTACACCAGCGCGACGAGCCCGAAGCGTGCTGGTGATCGCGCCGGGCAGGTCGAACCGGCGGGGGTTGCGCTCGGACTCCGCAAATGCGCGCGGCGCCATCAGGGCGACGGCGATCCCGATCCGGCACGTTCACGAAAAAGACCCAACGCCAGGACGGCGTAGGTGGTGAGCAGGCCGCCCAAGATCAGGCCGATCGCCGCACCGCCGATGCTCATCCGCGGCGTAGACGCCTATGGCCCGGTTGCGGGGCGGGCCCTCCGGGAACGTGGTCGCGATCAGGGACAGCGCGGCCGGGGCGACGATGGCTCCGCCGACGCCCTGCAGGGCGCGTGCGCCCAGCAGCCACGCCTCGCGTGTGTGGCGAAGCCGCCCAGCAGCGAGGCCACTGAGAACAGGATGACCCCGGCGATGAGCACCCGGCGCCTGCGAGGATGTCAGCCGGCCCGGCCGCCGAGCAGCAGCAGGCCACCGAAGGTGAGCGCGTAGGCGTTGACGACCCATTCGAGGCCGGTCCCGCTGAAGCCGAGCGCTTGCTGGATGTGGGGGAGTGCGACGTTGACGATGGTCGCGTCCAGCACCACCATCAGCTGGGCGGTGGCGATGACCACCAGCGCCAGGCCGAGACGGCGGTTACCGGGCCCGGCACCAGCGGTACCGGTGACGGACCGCCCGGTGAGGGGCTGTGCGGATGACATGGCATCCTCCTTGTTGAAGGCCGTACTGAACCCGCGCCGCGGCAGGGGATAGTTTTGCCGCGCACTGGAAGCTTTGATTGGTGAAGAGAGGAGCAGCCACTGGCGGCTCAGTGCGCCCGCCCCGATAGCGGCTGTCGCCGGAAGGCTCTGGCCCCGTTAGCCGTCCGCGCCGGTGGCCTGGCGCGCTGACCAGGACCTCGCTCACCTCCTCCGGTGCTGGCGGCCCCGTGATGGGCTTTCATGGCCGGGCGGGTTGCCTGCCTGGGCGGCCGGGAGGAGCTTGCGGACGAGGCCGAGCAGGCAGGCGCGCTCGTCGATTGTCGAGCGCGTGCCGCCAGGGCAGCCCGTTCAGGATCTCGGTCTCGATCCGCTGTTTCAGTTCCAGCCCGGCCGGGGTGAGGGCGATCCGCTTGACCCGCCGGTCGGCCGGGTCGCTTTCGCGGGTCGCCAGTCCCCGCTTCTCCAGCTGGTCGGCGATGTTGGTGACGAAGGACGGGTCGCAGCGCATCCGCATGGCCCGGTTCCTTCATCGCCATCGGGCAGTCCAGCCGATGCAGCGCCTTGAGGAAGAAGATCGGCACACCGTTCCGCTGGGCGACTTCCTCCGCCCGCGTGAGCATCGAGGCGAGCAGCTCGGCCATGCAGTCGAGGATCTCCACGTTGAGGTCGGTGGCGCTGTCCCCGGTTGCCATCAGCACCCTCCGTGTCCAGACGTGTACATACTTCGAGATCCTCAACTAGTTGAGTAGCTCAACCATAAGCAGGCCTACTTGAGGGAGTCAGCCCTTTACCGGGTAAATTCTTGAGCAACTCAACCATCCGCGGCCCGCGGCGGCCCGGTGGGACGGGGGGAGCCGCCCGGACTGCCTGCGGCCGGAGGTGGCAGCGCCCTCGGAGCTGCCCCTGGCTGGGAGGCTCGCCAGCGGGGCCCGCGGCGATGTCGTCAGCGCATCGCGCGGAACTCGAGCCCGCAGACCAGCTGCCGTGCCGGGCTCGCAGGACGACCACCGCGGAGGCGGTCGGAAGCAGTGCGACCAGGACGGATGGACCACAGGCCGTTGCGGTTCCGCGCCCGGCGGAAGCCGGGGATCCTGCCCTTGTGCACCTTGAGGTCGGCGTTGGCGCCGCTGGGCGGTGCGGAAATTCCAGCCGACGAAGATCCCCACGACGCCGACGATGAGCGCCAACCGGCCGCGCTGCTCGCCGCCACTGACCTATGACCTCCTAGGAGCTGCCCCGCCACACCGAGCATCTCGCATGGTAGGGCCGTGTTCCACCCCTTCTCACGGTTCTGCGCTGCGGCGTGTCGCCGAGACCGCGCTGGAGTCGGCCCAGATGTTGAGGTGGCCCTCGGCCGCGTAGCCGGTCGATCGCGGCGAGCTCAGCCTCGCTGAAGCCGGTCTGGCTCGAGCCGCGGCCAGGTTCTCCTCCAGCTGCTCCACGCTGCTCGCGCCGATCAGCGCCGAGGTGACCCGCTGGTCGCGCAGCACCCAGCTCAGCGCCATCTGCGCCAGCGACTGGCCGCGGCCGCGCGGCGATCTCGTTGAGGCCGGAGACCCGCGCCAGGTTCTCCTCGCTCAGCTGATCGCGGCGTCAGGCGAGCCGCCCTGGCTCGCGCGTGAGCTACAGCCGGGATCCCGGCCGAGGTACTTGCCGGTGAGCACGCCCTGCGCGAGCGGCGAGAACGCGATGCAGCCTGAGCGCCCTCGGCGGCCAGCGTGTCCAGCAGGCCGTCCTCGATCCAGCGGTTGAGCATCGAGTAGGACGGCTGGTGGATCAGCAGCGGCGTGCCGAGCTGGCGCAAGATGGCGGCCGCCTGCGCGGTCCGCTCGGCCGAGTAGGAGGAGATCCCGGCGTACAGCGCCCGGCCCGAGGTGACCGCGGTGGCCAGCGCGCCCATGGTCTCCTCCAGCGGGGTGTCCGGGTCGGCCCGGTGGCTGTAGAAGATGTCCACGTAGTCCAGGCCCATCCGGGCCAGCGACTGGTCCAGGCTGGCCAGCAGGTACTTGCGCGAGCCCCAGTCGCCGTAGGGCCCGGGCCACATGTCGTAGCCCGCCTTGGTGGAGATGATCAGCTCGTCGCGGTAGCGGCCGCAGGTCGTCGCGCAGGATGCGGCCGAAGTTCCGCTCGGCCGAGCCGTACGGCGACCCGTGCTTCCAGTCTTCCCAACAGGGTCATCGGAGGTGTTGAGCGTGTGCCCGCCGTAGTTGTTTGCGAGATCAAAGTGGGTCACACCAGGTCGAACGCGCGGAGGATGATCGCCCGCTGCATGTCCAGCGGGCCGGTCGTTGCCAAAGTTCTGCCACAGCCCCAGCGAGATCTCGGGCGAGCTTGATCCGCTCCGGCCACAGCGGCGGTAAGGGCTATCTGGTCGTACCGGTCGGGGGCGGGGACGTAGGTCATGTGGCCAAACTCTCCACCGGGCCAGGCAGCGACCGGCGATCGGCTCCCGGGGCCGCCTTGGCCAGCGCCGGGTACGGCGCGACCGTCCGGCGCCGGGGCAGCATGCCACGGCGCCAGTCGCCCGGCTGGCACTATTAGCGACGGGACAAACAACTATCCGGCCACCAGCGGGCGGGCGGAGGAAAGAGGCAGCGATGTACGACGCGATGATGGCCGAGACCATCAGCTTCACCGGGCACGGCGGGGACCAGATCGAGGCCTACCTGGCCCGGCCGCTGGGCCCCGGCCCGTCCGGCGGCGTGGTCGTGATCCACCACATGCCGGGCTACGACGCCGAGACCAAGGAGATCACCCGGACCTTCGCCGTCCACGGCTACCTGGCGCTGTGCCCGAACCTCTACTACCGCGAGGCGCCCGGCGCCAGCCCGGACGACGCCGCGGCGGCCGCCCGCGCGCCAGGGCGGCGTGCCCGACGAGCGGCTGGTCGGCGACGTCGGCGGAGCGGCCGCCTACCTGCGGGCGATGCCGGTCTCCAACGGGAAGGTCGGGCGTGATCGGCTACTGCTCGGGCGGCCGCCAGTCGTTCCTCGCCGCGGCCAGCCTGCCGCTGGACGCCGCCGTCGACTGCTACGGCGCGTTCGTCGTCGGCACCCCGCCCGAGGGCATGCCGCTCAAGGTCGGCCCGATCGTGCACCTGGCCAAGGACCTGTCCTGCCCGCTGCTCGGCCTGTTCGGCGCCGACGACCAGCACCCCTCGCCGGACCAGGTCGCCGAGCTGGACAAGGCGCTCACCGAGGCTGGGCAAGGAGCACGAGTTCCACAGCTACGAGGGCGCCGGGCACGCCTTCTTCGCGGTGAACCGGCCCGCCTACCGGCCGGAGGCCGCCATGGACGGCTGGCAGAAGATCTGGGACTTCTACGGCCGCCACCTGGCGGGCTGAACGGAGGCTATGCGATGTGCACCTACCTGACCGAGAAGCTGGACGTCGAGGGCAGCGGGAAGGGGCGGCTAGGCTGGTTCGCGCTGAGCCAGGCGACCGTGTACCTCGACCACCCGCAGCACGCCCCGGCCGAGCACACGCTCAACATCGACTTCCTCAACCCGCAGCAGGGGCCGTCCGCCCGGGTCGCGGTGGAGCTCACCGCGCAGTCGGCCCGCGCCCTGGCCGCGGCCATCGAGTCGGCGCTGGCCGCCGCGCCGCCGGGCCTGGTCTGAGTCGTGGCCGGTGCCGGGCCGACGCCGGTCCGCCAGCCGGTGGCCGCCGCGGAATGTCGGTGGGCCGTGCCAGGATCGGTAGCAGGCGAAGGGCGGTGGCATGAAGTTCCGGGTCGAGCATGACGCGCTGGCGGATGTGGTGGCGTGGGTGGCGCGAGCGCTGCCGTCACGGCCGGTGGTGCCGCGTCCTGGCCGGGCTCCGGCTGGAGGCAGGCGACGGGCTGACGCTGTCGCTGCTTCGACTACGACCTGGCGGCCACGGCCCGGGTGGCGGCGGACGTCGCCGAGCCGGGCACGGCGCTGGTGCCCGGGCGGCTGCTCGCGGAGATCACCCGGAGCCTGCCCGGCCAGCCCGCCGAGTTCACCGCCGACGGCGATGTGGTCAGCCTGACCTGTGGCAGCGCCGAGTTCGCGCCTGGTCTCGCTGCCGCTGGCGGACTCATCCCGAGCTGCCGCCGACGCCGCCGGTGGTAGGCACGATCGACGGCGGCGACCTGGCTGCCGCCGTGGCCCAGGTCCTCCCGGCCGCCAGCCGCGACGACACGCTGCCCGATGCTCACCGCGGTCTGCCTGGACATCCGACGGCGAGTCGCTGACCCTGGCCGCGACCGACCGGTACCGGCTGGCCGTGCGGGAGCTGCACGTGGGAGCCAGCCCGCCGGGCCTGCGGGCGATCGCCCTGGTCCCGGCGCGCACGCTCGCCGACGCGGGCCAGGACGATGGCCCCGGCGAGCCGGTGCCGGTGGCGTTCACCCCGGCGGTGAGTAGGCCCGGCGAGCGGGACCCGCACCCGGTCGAGGGCATGATCAGCTTCGAGTGCCGTGGGCGTGCGGCTGACCGGCCGCCTGATCGCGGGGAGTTCATCCGGTACCAGTCCCGGTTCCCGGACGGAGTACGGCTGCCGCGCCGAGGTGCTGGCGGCCCCGTTCATCGAGGCCGTCCGGCGGGTGTCCCTGGTCGCCGACCGGGCCAGCCCGGTCCGGCTCACCTTCGGCCAGGCCAGGTGGTGGTCGAGGCGCAGACCGAGGGCCGGGCACGGGCGGCGGAGGCGGTGGCCGCCAGCTTCGAGGGCGACGAGCCCGCCATCGCCTTCAACCCGCACTACCTGCTCGACGGGCTGACCGCCGCTGCCGCCGGGTCCGGCCCGGCCCGGCCGTCAGCCGATCCGGAGGCCGCCCCCGCCCCGGCCACCGCCACGATCAGGCTGGAGTTCACCAGCCCGGCCAAGTCAGCCCTGATCACCCTGGCCGGCGACGGCGGGGAAGGGCCAGGGGAGAGGACCGGGGAGGCGAGGCCCGGCAGCCGGTAAGCCCGCGCTTCCGCTACCTGGTCGTGCCGCTGAGGTCGCCGACCCGGGCCTGATGCCATTCGCCAGCCGGGTGGCGCTGGTACAGCGCGTAGCCAGTCGGCATAGCCGCGGTGCCGCCGGTATGCGCGGCGGGCCCGCAGCGGCCTGCTGGCTCGCTCGTAGGCCGCCAGAAGCGCCGGCCCACCAGGGCGGCGCGGGCGCAGCCAGATCACCCGGCCCAGCCAGGGCATGCCCACCACGACCGGCACCGCCTCCAGCCAGGCACCGCTTGCGCCAGGCGCGGCGCCCGACCCAGATCAGCGCGGCCGCAGGCGCGGTCAGCAGCGTCATCGGGCACCACCACCGAGCAGGAACGCGCAGCACGAGCAGGCCGCCGTGGGGAGTGAGCCAAGGGCGACCGCGCTTGCCGTCACCAAGTAGGCGAAGACCAGCAGGGCGGCGAGCCGACCACGGGTGGCGCCGCCGGGCCGGGCCAGGGCGCGGTGGCGCTGGGCCGCGCAGCGCCGGTGGCCCTCCGCGCCGCAGCCGGCTGGGGCTGGGCAGCCGCCGCCGGGAGGTCGGCGGTGACCCGGCTCAGGCTCCGGCCGCCGTGGCCGCCGAGTAGGCCGCGTCCAGCCTGGCCCGGAACTCGTCGATGGTGAGCCGCCCGGCGGCGTAATCGCTCACGGAGCTGCTCCGCCACGGCCTCGCGTTCGGCGTCGCCGACGCGCCAGTCCGCCCCCGTCGCCATGTCGACCTCCGCGTGCCTCGCTGGTCTGCCGGTAGCCAGCCGATGCAGCCGCCACGTTATGCCTCGATTGGCGCCCAGGCAAACGGCCGGGGCCCCGGCACGCCGGACGGCCACCAGGAGCGCACCGGCTGGCAGGTCGGGACCTGTATCGGAGAGCGGGAGGGGGCGGCAGCAGAGAAGCCCCGGGCGGGAAGGCCCCGTCCTGGGCTGGCTTGACTTTTGCCCGTAGGGAGACTCCAGGGTGGGCTGGGCGGACGAGCTGCCGGCCATCGGTGAGTTTTCCGCGCGGTCCGCCGGCCAGTCTGGCCAGGTACTGCGCGGCCATGCGGCGCTGGCGGGCCTGCCGGCTCCGGCGGCCAGGTGGATCCCTGGACCGGGTACCGGTACTACGCCCCGGGCCAGCTGCCCGGAGGCGGGCCTGATCCTGCTTGCTCCGCCGGGCCGGGGTCCCGCTGAGCGAGATCGCGGCGTTCCTGCGGGGACCCGGAGCCCGGGCCAGCTGCAAGCGCTGGGAGCCGGGCAGGCTTGACCTGGAGGTCGCCAGCCGCCGCCGGGCGCTCGCCGAGGCATCGCGGCCAGCTCGGCCTGCTTTCGCCACGGCCACGCGCAATCCCGCGGGCAAGGACGGGAGGCAGCCGATCGACCACGATGGCACCAGGCTCGGCGACGGACCGGGAGAGGCTCGGCCCGCTAACCGAGACGCGCCGCTGGTCAGCCCGCCGTTGTTCGCCGTGGCGGACGGGATGAGCGCGCGCCCCGGCGGGGAGATCGCCAGCCGCCTGGCCCTCGACACACGCTGAAGGTCCGGTTCGCCGCCCCCTACGGCGCCGAGGCGCTGGCCGAAGAGGCGGCGCGTGAGGCCAGCCGGGCTGTCTGGGAGCAGGCGGACGCCGAGTGGCGCCGGAGGGTATGGGAACCACCCTCACGGCAGGTCGCCGTTCTCGGCGGCGCTTGGGCAGGCCCCAGCCAGCGGTCGTCAGCGTGGGTGACTCGCGCGCCTACCTGTTCCGGGACGGCCAGCTGAGCCAGCTCACCCACGACCACGCGCGGTCAGGAGCTCCGGTCGGACTCCGGAGCAGCTGGCCCCGGACCAATGGCGCACGCACCCCGAGCGCAGCCTGCTCACCCGCGCGCTGGCCTGGCGCCGGTCGTGGACCTCTGATCTCTCCCAGCTTACCTGGCCCACGGGCGTGGCGCGCGGCTCCTGCCAGTGCACCGACGGCCTGACCGCCCAGGCCGACGAGACGGAGAGATCGCAGGCGTCCTGTCGGCGTTCGCCGACCCAGATCAGGCGGCCGTCGCAGACAATCGTCGGTCTCGCCAACCGCAACGGCGGAGCCGACAACACCGCTGTTGTCGCGCAGTCACCAGAACGACATCAGCCCGCAGCAGGCGTGCTGATTTTTGGTTTAAGATGATGACCCGGGAGGATGACCGCTTGGTGGCGGTGGTCCAGCCGCCGTCGACGGGCGGGACGGCGCCGGTGAGGTAGCCTACCTGCGGGTCGGTGAGCCGCAGCGCGGCGCTATTGCTTCCTGCTACCGAGCTGCGCAGGCCTCGGCCACTGCGCCCAGGCCGGGGGAGGGGCAAAACGGCCGGGGAGGCCCGCGCCGGGGCCCGATCCGGGCCGCTCCGGTGCGGCCTAGGACCAAAGCTTCCGCTGCGTGGAACGTGAATCTGGCGATCGAGGACATGACCGCGTGGCTGGCCGTGACTGAGCTCCGCCTGCGGTTCTGGCTGAGCAGTGTATTGGCGATAGCTCTCCGACCCGATGAACACCTTCGCATGCCGTAAAAGCCGTGAGTCGGCCCTCCCGATAGCAATACGCAACTGAACGAAGTACAA
>ERZ1370068.5811-contig-4819_pt1 | contig 57277 bp, 83 predicted proteins | sample MGYA00561227_ERZ1370068 | MGnify/ENA primary metagenome ERZ1370068 (study PRJEB38410, sample SAMEA6850437) | metagenome | study: Metagenomic assessment of the ecological functions of the soil: analysis of the soil microbiota associated with the... | reverse complement strand
GTTGCTGCATTGCTGATCCCGCGCATCGCCAGCCTTGTTCGACGCTGGAGCTGTTCGCGGACTCGTCTCCAGGTGCCGACGCTGCTCGTGTGCGGAGCTGGCGCGATCGCACGTCGCGGTGCGCCGTCCAGGCGACGGCGGGGACGAGCTGTTCGCGGGCTACAAGCGCGTACGCGCTGCTCTGCCGACCTGAAGCGAACCTCAGGCGCACCTTTCCGCGTGGCGCGCGGCGCGCCCTGGGACGCGTGCTGGTGCGGTTGCCGGTCGGAACGCGGCCAACCGCCTGGCTCGGTTCGCCCGATCCTTCTGGCTGCGCCGGCTACGGGAGCGGCGGCGCCGCCGGGGACAAGATCCGCAAGTTGGCCGACCTGCTGGCGCGCTCCCCGACGACCGCGCGCTCTGCACGTCGGAGCTCCGCTGTCGCACTGGAAGAATCCTGGAGCGCTCGTGGCGTGGCCGGCGTCAGGGAGCGGCCGCGCCTCGCCGATCTCGCCGATCGCCCCGCGGCGTTTCGGCGACGCCGATCCACCCGCTGATGTTCGACGACACCCTCGCCTACCTCCCCGACGACATCCTGGTGAAGGTGGACCGGACGAGCATGAGCGTGCGGCCTGGAGGCGCGCGTGCCGATCCTCGACCATCGCGTCGTCGAGTTCGCCTGGCGCCTGCCCCTGTCGCTGAAGCGTCAGGAGCGGCGGGACCAAGTGGGCGCTGCGCCAGGTCCTGTACCGCCACCTCCCGAAGGAGCTCGTGGACCGGCCCGAAGATGGGGTTCGGCCTGCCGATCGACGTGTGGCTGCGCGGGCCGCTCAAGGCGTGGGCCGAGGACCTTCTCTCCGAGTCGCGGCTGCGGCGCGACGGGCTCCTCGAGCCCGGCCCCATCCGGCGAGAAGTGGAGCGAGCATCACGAGCGGGCGGCGCAACTGGCAGTACTACCTCGTGGATGTCCTCGTGCTCCAGGCCTGGCGCGACGCTCACGGCGTCTGAGCCCGCAGGCGCTCCTGCCGCACCGCGCGGCGGCACAGAAGCAAGCGAGGAGCGATGGCCGAGACCGTGTAGACCACGGCGGTCGAGCAGGGCGATCCCCGGCAGGCCGATCCATTGCAGGAGAAGCACCCAGTTCCCCGCGACGTTGAGAACGAAGTTCAGCGCACGAGACGGCGAGGATGAGTGCGGTCGCGTCCCAGCGCGTTGAGGCAGCGCGCGGCCACGATCCCGGCGAAGTACCGGGAATCTGAAGGGCGTAGAAGCGCCTGAATCTCCGACACGCGCGCGGTGTCTGCGGGAAGGAACGACCCGTGCTCGAACAGGAGGCGCACGAGCGGCCGCGAGACAGAGTCGCGAGCGGCAACGCGCGACCGCAACGCCGGCGGCTGCCAGCTGGATCGCGTGTCTCCGGGCGAGGCCCCCATCTCCGTGAAGCGACGCGTCGCCACGAACGTTCGCGTAGTGCGGAGAGCGTCGCCGTGCCGAGCGCCACGCCCGCGAGGCCGAGAGGACGGCCGCAGGGATCTTCGCCCCGTAGCTCAGAGACGCCACGCTTCCGTCGCCGGCGGCCGTCGCCATCGCCTGGTCCACCACCGTGTTGGCCGACATCAGGATTCCGCCGACGAGCAAGCAGGCGCGAACCCGCGCAGGAGGGCCGAGCTCCTCGGGCCCGAACCTCGCGAACGAGGGAACGACGCTCCATCCGACGCGGAGGACGAGCGCCCCCGCGACGGCGGCTTCGAGAGCGGCCCCGCATGAGCGCCCAGGACGAGCGCGCTCACCCCCACGTCGCGGAAAAGCCGAGGGGATGCCGCGAGGAGCGCGACGAGCGGCGGGATCGCGGAGATCGAGCGCCGCGCCTGCATACCGCTGCGGCGTAGAGCGCGGCGGTGAACATCCCCGCGGTGCCGTCCAAGACGACGAAGGGGGCCAGCAGGACGAGGAGGTGCCGGGTCAACTCGCGCTTGTCGGGCGAGAAGGCGTGAGCGAGCAGCGTCAACGACCGGATCCGCGGCGAGCGCCAAGACCACGGCGATCGCCGTGAGCAGGAGCGAGGTAAACGGCCATCGCGCGGCTCAGGCGCCTCGCGCGCCCCTCCCGCCCCCGGCAGCCTCCGCTTCGAGGAACCGCGGAACGAAGGCGGAAAAACGCACTCCGGAACGATCCGGCGAGGAAGACCGGGAGTGACGAATGCGAGCAGGAAGGCCTCGATCGCGTCTCCCGTCCCGAACCGGTGCGCGCGACGGCCAGGTCCTTGATCGCCGCCGCGACACCGCACGGAGGCCGCGCCGGCCCCGACGGTCCAGATAGCGCGCCGAGGAGGCCGCCGCTGGGCCGGCGCTTGAGCGTCTCGTTCAATCGCGCACCAAGACTCGGCTGATGCGCGTCGCCAGAACCTCGCGGTAGCCGGCTTGCGGGAGCAGCAATCACGGCGTCGCCCCTGCCGGCCCGATCCAGCGCGATCTGATGCTCGACCACGATGATCCGGGACGAGAGCCGAGCTCCGCGACGCTCGGCCGGGTAGCGGCGCAGGACTCGGAACTCCATCCCCACTTCGACGTCGAAGCTTCATCCATCCCATCCACCCGGTTAACGCCAAGGTCCTCTGGGCACCGCCGCCAGAGGACGGCAGGGACCTCGATGGCGTCATGTCCAGCCGACGCAGAGCATCGAGTTGCCCCCTCGATTGCCGCTGGTGTTGAGGCGCGGGCGCGCGGTCCCCGAGACGTCGGAGACCGCGACGCTGACGGTGTGTCGACTCGCCAAGCCGGGATTGCGACGGGACGTTGTCGGCCGGCCGCCGCGCCCGGGTGCTGGCGATCCGGCCTCGCAGGTGATCGCAACCCATTTTGACACGACCACGGCGGGCGCTACGCGCGCGCGCGCGCGCGTTGTACCAGGGCGTAAAGGCCGATGCGCGCGCCGATCGTGTCCACGAACACGTCGCCGGGCAGAAAGTCTCCGAGGAGCGCCGCCAACTCGCGACCGGTCGTAGAGCTGCGGGCAGAACAGGAGAGTGCCGTCGTGGGCGTGCTTCGGACAGGTCCAGCTCCATCAGCACTCCACGCACGTCGGCGACGATCCGAGACCTCGGCTTTCGCGCGTAGAAATCCCAGGCCACGTTACCCGCGAGGCCCACGCCGGTGAGTCGCGGGAGCCGCGTCGTCACCGCGCGAAGCGCCTTCAGCTCGAATCCAACGCCGGCTCCTATCGATCGCCCAGGCCGCCCATCCCACCGGAGCTGCGAGCCACCAGAGCGCCCGGGCGCCCGACGTCAACGCGCGTCGCTGCTCCCGGCGCCGGGACGCTTCTGGCGTGGCGGGAGAATCGGAGAGCATAGTGGGCTGCGGCCAGGGCGAAACAAGAGGGGGCGCCAATTTGAAGTACGCAAGCAAAGCTGCTCGTCGAGAGGACGATGCGGTGTTGCTGCATGCTCCCCAAGCGTAACGGGCCGGATCCCCGGGGAGCCGAGCGATCCGCTCCGGCTCCTGATGATAGATCGCAGAGTCTCGTTGACGAAGTGCGCGAGGTAAGTCTGCCCGATCCTATCCCCAAACGACGCTCTCCGGGATCCGCGTCCGCTCCGGCAGCTCCGGGAATGGATAGGCACGCATGAGGTCGGCGCGCACCGCACCCCACTTTTCGCCACGGACCTTCCAGCGGTAGCGTGCGTCGAGCCCCAGCGCGTCGACGACCGGCCCGGGAAAGGAGCTTCCGATCTGTCGACCCGCCGGGTCGGCGCAGTGGCAGACGATACCGTGAACTCCGCGCGGCGATCCTCGGGGATCGAGCGCCAGTGGGAACACGAGCCGTTCCGAGGGTTTGCGGCACGCAAGCGTCGTCCGAGTCGAGCGTGACGATCAGCTCCCCGCGCGCGACCTCCGTGCCGCGATTCATCGCGACGTGTTTCCCTGTTCTCGTGGCGCAGGTAGCGCACGGGAAACCGCGCGGACGCCGCCCAGTCGCGCACGAGTTCAGCCGTGCCGTCGGTCGATCCATCGTCGATCGACCACCCACTCGAACGAGTCGAAGCTTTGCGCTCTCAGGCTGTCCCACACGCGGAGAGCGTGTGCGCCCGGTTGAAGGTCGGAGTGAGGACCGTGAACGTCGGCGTCATCTTGGCCTCACGGTGCGGCGGGCCGGTCGAGGTCGCGGCGGAGCGCCTCCACGAATGGGGACGAGGCTTCGGAGCGCGGCGTCGTAGGATGACGCTCGTGAGATCTCGCCTGCGCGCGGGGCCAGGGTGAGCGCCTTCGTCGAGCAGGCTTCGTGCACCTGCGCGGACCCTGCCGCACCGTCCTGTCGCCAGAATCGCCTGGGCCAGTGCGAGAACGCGGCGCCGCGGCCTTGGGCTCCACATGCAGAGCTAGCTCGCCGCGCGCCGCGATCCGGCCGGGTCTCCGGCCTGGTAGAGGAACCTCGCGGCCTCGAGCGGGATCGTCGCGTCGGTGCGGGCGAGGAGGAACGCATCGTCGTAAAGCTGCACGGCCCGCTCGCGCGTCGCCTGGAACGGAAGGATCGTCAAGCTTGCGGTCGCCTCTGATCCGCGCGGCGGCCCGGCGGACATGACGCGTCGGCCGGCTGAAGCCGGGAGGCGTGCTCCGCGGCCTCGCGCGCCGCCGCGTAGTCCTCGACGTGCCAGTTTCGGCCGTCGCCGGCGAGAAGTGCGTCGGCCAGGCGTCGCCAACCGTCCGCCTGCATCGGATTCCACGCGAGAGAGCGACGGAGCCGGTCGAGCCGCTCCGCATCGAGCCGGCCGCGGGAAGCGAGCGCACCGCGTTCCATGAGGGCGAACCCGGCGATCCCGAGCCCGAGCATGAGGACGACGAGGCCCGCGGCCGCCAACGAGGACGCTCGCGCGATCGGATCGGCCGGCGCCGTGCGGCGCCTGGCGACGAGCCCCGGACAAATACGGCGCCCGTCAGCGTGATCGCCGGCCGGGACGTCAGGTCGTCGACGCAAGCCTGGGCCGCCCAGCAGCAAACCGCAGCGAGCGCGCCCGTTCTCCGTCCGGACGCTTGCCGCGGCGGCGGAAGAGCTCGATGGCGCCCAGCGCGACCGCCGCGAAGGCGGCCAGGGCCGCGGGAAGCCGAACTCGCAGACCGTACGGAGAACCGTCCGAATGAGGCGTCGAGTAGGAGGCGCTCAGAAGCGGAGCGGAGTATTCTCGAGCGCGGAAGTTCAGGTTGGAGCGGCCGCGGTGAATTGGCTGGGCTTCGTGCCGAAGATCGAGACTTCTGCGACCGCCCCGAACGACGCGGCCCAGATCCGGGTCCGGTGAAATCGGTAGGGATCGTCGTCGCCGCGGAACCGCAACGCGACGCCGGCGATCAGCCTCCACGACGATGCCGCGGCGGCCGCGAGCATGACACGACGCGCCTTCGTGGAGAGTCCGTCCCACGAGACGGCGATGAGCGCGCGACACTCCAGCCGCGAGGCCGAGCGCGGCGCCGCGCGAGCCCGTCACCGAAGATCTCCGGCGAGCGCGCAGCGGCGGCGAAGAACCATGGACATGGAGCACTCGCGCGCTTCGCGGCGCCTCCTTCCGGAAATCGATCCGACCAGGAACAGCGCGGCTCCGGCCAGCCACGCGGCGAGGTGGTTCGGGTTCAAGAACGTCGAGGCCGGCCGCGGGCTCCCGGCGAGCTTTTGGACGATCGCGGCATGTCGTGCGCGGAAGCCAGAAGCGCAACGGCCCAGGCAGGAGCTCGGCAGAGCGCGGGAGGATCGCCGCTCGCAGAGCCAGACGAGCGTTCCGAAAGCGACGATCTCGACGAGTACCAGCCAAGCGGCATAGGCGTAGGGCGCGGTGACGGCACCTGCCGCCGCCAGGACCGCGAACGCGAAGCCAGGCGGCGGCAGGTCCGACGCGAAGGGGCATACGACGGCTCCGGGATGACGACGGCAAAGGTCAGACACGCCGCGGCCAGGAGGAGGTGCTGGACGAGGAGGCTCGAAGCCGAAGCGCCCCCTCTCCCAGGGTCGCAACGGCGACGACGGCGACGACGAAGAACCCGCGCACACCCGCGCTCATCGGGGCGTGGCCTCTCCGCCTGGCGGAGCGCCGCGGCCAGCGCATCCCGCTGGGACGCGTATTCGACGCAGCAGCCGGGTAGAGCTTCGAGGCCTCGACCAGGTCGGCGTACGCACCCGTGGCATCCCCGGCCGCGGACCGGACGCTCGCGGCGCACGGATCGCGGCCGACGACGTAAAGGAGCGCGCTCGACCGCTCGATCCGCATCCTGGATCGCAGCGGCGGCGCTCGACCCTCAGCCATCCGGGCGCCGGCCGCGAACAACGGCGGATCGGCGTCCCACGGCGCGAGGGTCGAGGCTCGGAGCGCGAGGCGGGAGCGCCGCGGCGTGGTCACCGGAGGACGCCGCATCGCGAGCTTCGGAGAGTGCATCCCGATGCCCATCCCGATCCCACGGCCACAAAGGCCAGTGCGAGGGAGAGCGCGATCCGATGCGGTTCGCGCGAGAGGTGTCGCCAGCGCTCATGGGCGACGGGTCGGGCGAGGAGCCCACGGCACACCGCAGCCGGTACCAGGAGCGAGGGAAGGAACGCCGTCATCCCTGCGAGGTTGTGGAGAGCAAAAGCCGCCACGCCGGCCGTCAACCCGGTGCTCAGCGCGAGCGGAACCTCCCCGCGGCGCATCGTCGGCCCGACGAATAGCCAGAAGAACAGGGCCGAGAGTGCCAGCCCGGCAGGAACGCCCACTCCGCCGCGAGCTCGGCGGGAAGGTTGAAGGCGTGGCGCGACTCGTCGTCGCCGGCACGGCGGTACTGAGGGAAGGCCTCGGCGAAACCGCCGGGACCGACGCCGGCCAGCGGATGATCGCGGGCGATCTCGAACGCGGCCCGTGCGCTCTCCGCTCGGATGACGTCCGGCTTCGCGACGGCCAGGCCGAATGCGGCGATGCCGAGCGTCGCAGCGCCAGTGACGAGCGTGCGCGGCGCGATGCGACCGCGAAGGCCGACGAGCGCGAGCGCCAAGCCGAGCGCGCCGAGCGCTGGCACCGAGCGCGTCGCGAGACAGGCCCGCCGCTCCCAGCGCGGCGGCGACGAGACCGACGCCGCGGATGCGACCGCGCTTCCCGAGCGCCCACGCGCCCGCCGCGGGCAGAGTCAAGATCGGGAATCCGCCGAGCGCGCCGGCTCCGGCGGACTGGGCCCCCGGAGCGCCTCGAAGAGTCCGCGACCGCCCGCAATCGCTACGACGGCCGCGAACACCCAGCCGAAGAGCTTCTCGCCCTGGCCGCATGCGCGGCGCCGATCCCGCGAGCGCGGCGAGGAGCATCCACGCGGCCGGCTCCACCGCCTCCCCGGCGCGATCGCGATGCGCGCCGCGACGACCGCCACCGGAACGGATGCGAGAGCCAACGGGACGCGGGCGATCCGGCGGCGCTTGGGCGCCGAAGCCACGGCGGCGAGGCCAGCGAGAAGCCCCACGGCGGCCAAGCCGGAACCGCCATCGTCGAGCGGTTGCCACGACGCAAAGGGCGAGCACCGCAGCGAGCGCGAGGCCGGCGGGGCCCAGGGAGCGAATGTCTCACTGGCGGAATCTTAGTCCGCGCCGTCCGACTTGTCCAAGGCGGCTTTTCGATTCGCGCGATCAGTCCTTTCGGGCCGCTGGACTTCGCGAGGGTCGAGGCGTACGCGATCGCCTCCTCGAGGGTCGCCTTGGCACCGGCCGGATCCCCTTCTTCTTCTCGAGAATCGTCGCGCGCGTCATCCGAAAGCGTGAGCTTGCGCGGACCGTAGACTTTCGAGCGCCCGGTCGGATGCCGGCGATCGCATCGTCGTAGCGCCTCATCTCACGGAGACGAGTGCCAACCGCGCGGGCGGGTTGTAGTCGTTCGGAAGCTCCCGCTCGGAACGCCGGATCGTGTCGACCACGCGCTCGGGCGCTTTCGCGCTGCAGCGCCGCGCTCACGCGGTATCCGTCGAGAGCCGCCCGGGCTTCGACGCTCGCCGCGAGTCCGCGCCTGTCCCGTCGAGCCAATCGAGCCACGTCGCCGCCTCGGCCTCGGCCCCGGCCTCGTCCCCTGCCTGTCGCGCGCATCGACGAGGCGCTGTAGAGGCCGAACGGTCGTCGTCGAGCAGGCCTTCGTAGCCCACCGCTTCCCGGACCGTTGCTTCGAGCGTCGCCAGCGCCGGCGCACGCCACGCCGCGCTGCCTCCGCGGCGCAGAGAGCGCGCAGTCGAGGCCCGTCGACGCGACGCGTGGCCTTCACCGCGTCCGGCGGAAGGGTCGGCAAGAGCTCGAGGGCGCGCCTCGCGCATTCGTCATTCTTCCCGGCGAGAGAGCGCGAGCACGAGCCCGTCGGAGGCTCGACGGCTAGGATGCCGCCGCGCCGTCCGTCCGTGCGGTACGCGGTCTCGGCCTCGTCGAAGACGCGCACGAGCTCGCGGGCGTCGACGGCCCCGATCCAGCTGTAGGCGACCGTGCTCGGTTTTCGCGTCGAGCACCTCGAACGTCGGGACGGCCTCCCATGGGTATCGACTCGAGGAAAGCCGCGTTTCTTCGCCGTCTTCGGTGTCGATCGAGAGCCAGACGAACCGTCCGGCCTGCTTCGCGAGCGTCGCGTCGCGTCAGGACGGTCGCGCGCATGAAGCGGCAGGAGTGTCACCACGGGGCCCAGACCTCGACGAACAGGGGAAGGTTGGATTCGCGCGCCTTCGCGAGCGCCTGCAGAGGTCGTTCTCGATGAACGGCGAGCTATCGTCCCGCCCGCCGGGACGTCGGCGGGCTTCCGCGCGCAGCCGAGCGCCGCCGATGACAGCAGCAGTGCGACCGCGGCATGATCGTCCGATTCCGTTCATGAGCGGACCCCATCGCGGCGTCCCAGGAGAACCAATATTTCGCTTTACATCCGGCGTCGAATCGGCCGAAACTCGGCTGGACGGGCATGGATACTGCCACACTTCCTTAGAGGAGGACACGATGAGCCGGATTCGTTCCTTCCATGACCGCGCATGCCAGGGTTCTCGTTGCCGCCGTGATCATTTCTCGTCGGCGGTGCGATCTACGTCGCCAGCACGCCGAAGAGCGACGCGATCTTCTTCAACGGGGTCTGCGTGCGTACTACAGACGCCACCTTCAAGAAGGTCGCTCGTGGGGCCGGGGGCACGGGCTGCTGCGGCGCCGTGATCGACTGGGGCGTCACGTCCGCGTTCAAGAAGTGCGAGAACATCTACTGCACCGATCAGATCTGTCCGAACTAGCAGCCGGAGCGGGGGCGCCGGGCGCCGGCGCCCCTCAATTCCTCTTGGCTTCGAGCTCCGCCCACCTGGCGTAGAGCCGGTCGGCGTCGCGTTGCGCGGCCTCCAGCTCCGTGATGCGAAGCTGGAGCGTCGGCGGCGTCGCTGGCGACCGACGGATCCTCCACCCGCGATCGCGCGTCTCGAGGCGGGCCTCGGCGGCGAGAACGATCGGCTCCATGCCGTCCCATTCGCGCTGCTCGTTGTAGGACAGCTTCTTGTTCCTCGCGGGCGCTCCGCGCCGGAGCGGTCGCCTTTCCGGCCGACTTCATCGAGGCGACGGGCCTGCTCCGCGTCGGCTTCCCACTGGCCGTAGTCGGCGAACCGCTCGCGCGCCGCCCCGTCCCGTCGAGGGCGAGGATCGTCGTCGAGACGCGATCGATCAAGTGCCGGTCGTGCGTCACGAGGACGAGGGCGCCGGGAAATTCGAGAAGGGATTCCTCGAGGACCTCGAGCGTCGGGATGTCGAGGTCGTTCGTCGGCTCGTCGAGGACGAGCAGGTCGGCGGGCTGGAGCATCAGGCAGCGCGAGCACGATCCGCGCCCGTTCCCCGCCCGACAAGTCGGGACACCGGCGTTTCGAGCTGCTCGGGGCGGAACAAGAACCGCTTCGCCCACGACACGACGTGAACAGCTGCGGTCGCGATAGACGACGGTATCCGCCGTCGGGGGCGAGCGCGCGCTTGAGCGAAAGCGCCGGGATCGAGCGTGGCCCGGTTCTGGTCGAAGTACACGACGCGCAGCGCCTCGGCCGGTCGAATCGTCCCGGCGTCCGGCGGCAGCTCGCCCACGATCATCCGAAGCAGCGTCGTCTTGCCGGATCCGTTGGGGCCGAGCACACCCAGGCGCATTCCGGGAGTCAGAAGCAGCTCCAGCCCGTCAACGACGGTGGTCTCACCGAAGCGCTTCTTCAGTCCCTCGCCGTGCCACGAGCCGTTTTCGTTCTCCTGCCGGACGCCTGAAGCTCGATGCCGACGGATTCCGTGACGCTCCGGTCGCGGCTGTCCTGCAGCTCGTCGATTCCCCGATGCGCGGCATCGATCCGGGCCTTGGATTTCCGGGTGCGCGCCTTGGCTCCCGGCGGAGCCACGCGATCTCGCGGCGCACGCGGTTGTGCGAGCGACTCTTCGTAGCTTTGCTGATTGGAGAGGATCTCGTCGCGCTTTTCGAGCAGATCCGCATACGAGCCGTCGACGGCGATCAGGCCTTCGGCGTAGACGCGATCGATCTCGAACATCCTGCGCCCGACGTTTTGGAGAAAATAGCGATCGTGGCTGACGACCACGAACGCCTCCGGATTCGGAGGTCAAGAGCGACTCCAACCACAGGCGCGATTCGAGGTCGAGGTGGTTGGTCGGCTCGTCGAGAAGGAGCAGCTCCGGGTCCCCGACGAGGGCCCGCGCGATCGCGAGCCGCGTGCGCCATCCGCCGGAGAGCGTATCGACGGCGAGTCCGGGATCGACGATTCCGACCTTGCCCAAGGCGAGCGTCACACGGTGATCGATCTCGTCGGGGTCGAGCCCCGTGCGCTGTCGATCGACCCCGCAACGATCTCCGCGACCGTCATCCCGCCTTCGAACGCCGGGTGCTGCGGCACGTAACCGACGCGCAAGTTCTTCCGCCGCGTGCAGATGCCCGCGTCCGGGACTCTCGACTCCGGCGAGGATCTTCAAGCAGCGTCGACTTCCCGGCGCCGTTCGGCCCGACGAGCCCGATGTGATCGCCCTCGTGGACCGCAAACGTCAGTCCTTCGAACAGCGGCCGCACCCCGAACGACTTCGCGATGCTCTGACAGCTGAGGAGAATCGGCTGGGCCATCCGCGCAGTGTCGCACGCGGCGTAAGACGGCGCGCCGGAGCTCAGCGGACGACGATGTCGGTGCGGCCGGCGAGGACCGTCAGGGCTTCGCCGCCCGCGCCCCAGCCTTTTGCCTCCGATACGACGACCGCGGTCGTTCCGGCGCCGATGCCGCGGAAGCGGACGCGGCACAGCAGGCCGTCGCCGCTCGCCCCGTGCTCGCGCTCGGTCCGACCCGCCGCAACCGCCACATCGCCCGGAACAGTCGTTCCGTCCGCCAGAAAGACGATGCTGCTCCCCCTTTGAGCCAGGAAATCTCCCGGAGTCCCGTCGACGAACTCCAGCACGCTCGGGTCGAACACTAGGTGAAGCGGGGCATCGACGACCGAGCTTCTCGACGACGCCATGACATCGACGGAGATGATCGCGCCCGCGGCGATCGCCTTCGCCGGGGCGACGACGGCGAGGCGAAGCTCCGGGCGTCACGCGCGGGAGTCCCTCCGCTCGACGTCTCGCGGTGCGGCATCGTGTGGCGCGGTGGCCGCGGGTTCCGAGGGTAGCGCGATCGCCACCTGATCGGGCGCGAGGACGTAGGCCGGTGCGGACGAGGACGGCGGAGCGTTTGCCGCCGCCGGAGGCGTCGCGATCGTTGACGTCTCGATCGGGGCCGGATTCGGGTCATCGCGCCGCTCTCCGGGGCCGGGCCGCCCGGAAGCCGCCGATGGGTTGGCCACCGGTTTGCGGCGCGCTCCGAGGGGCTGCGGCGGACGAGGCCGCCTCGGGCGTCGCGTCCATCCGCGCCGCGCAACCCGCACCGGCGAGAACGACGATCGAGAACACGATCGGCGACGCGGCGCCTGGTCCTCATTGATTCGCCAACCTCAAGTCGCCCGCGAAGGCGACGGTCACCGAAGCGTCGGCGGCTTCCGAGCGATTCGTGTCGAGATTGCACCGGCGTCGGACCGAACATCGCCCCCGCGACGACTCGGAACGAGGCTCAACGCCAGCATGCGGTCCTGCGGAGACGGCCACGTCCGGAAAGCCTCCCACCTGGTGGATCGACACCACGACCCTGCCCTGCTCGCCGTTGTCCAATTCCGCGACGACGAGCGCGCTCGGCGTGGAAGAGCTGGCTCGTGGCGCTGCTCACGGTCAAGAACTCGAGCTTCGACGGATCGTAGACCGCGTCGAAGTTCAGCCCGCGCAGCGTCGTGATCCGGACGTCGGGCCGCCGATCACGACATCCACCGTTTCCATCGACCCGGCGGTCAGCCCCTGCATCTCATCACGACGGTGTTCGTCGAGGGGACCCGCCGTCGCTGCAGGTCAGCGCGGACATGGTCGTGCCTTCACCTCCTCCGCTGCTGCAGCCCACCCCCGTCAGCAACGCCGTCAAGAACCCCAGCACGATGCCTCGGCGGGCCGTTGTTGCCGTAAGCGCCATAGTGGAATGTTACCCGCGATTTGCGGGGGCGACGACCCTGGCCTACCTTCTTGCCGGACGCCCGGTCGCGAAGAGCCGATGAGCATGTTCCATTTCAACTATCAAGACGCGCCGAAAAACGTCAAGCCGACACGCGGCGATTTCGCGCGCATCGCCCGCTATCTCTTGCCGGCGTGGCGGCCATCGGCGCTGATCCTGGCCTGCATCGTCGTGACATCGTTGCTGGGGCTCGTTCCGCCTCTCTTGGTGCGGGAGGTCATCGACCGCGCGATCCCTCGCGGCGACGGCGTGCTTTTGAATTGGCTCGTCGCTGGGGATGATCGGCCTTCCCCTCGTGGGCGGTCTGATCGGTGTCTGGCAAAACTACCTCGTCACCGCCATGAGCCAGAGCGTGATGCTCGAGCCTGCGCGACGAGATGTACGGGAAGGTGCTCCAACAATCGCTCCGCTTCTTCACCAACATCAAGTCGGGCGAGATCCTTTCGCGCATCCAGAACGACGTCGGCGGCGTGCAGGGGTCGTCAGCGGCACGCTCGTCTCCCTGGCGTCGAACGGCCTCGTTGTCGTCACGACCCTCCTCGTGATCTTCCGGATGGACTGGCGCTTGACCCTCGTCGCCGTTGCGGTGCTGCCTCTCTTCATCCTTCCGACACGCCGCGTCGGACAGTTGCGCAGCCGCATTTCCGGAAAGACGCAAGAGCGGCTCTCCGAGCTGACCTCCACATCCAGGAAACCCTCTCGGTCAGCGGATTCCTTCTCACGCGGCTTGTTCGGCGCGCAGGCCCACGAGCAGCGCCGGTTCCACGAGAAGGCCGCCGCGGTGAGCGATCTTCAAACGCAGCAGAACATGGCGGGCCGCTGGTTCCTGATGTGGCTTCTCATGTTCGGCAGCATCGGCCCCGCGCTCATCTATCTGGCCGGCGGCCACGCCGCGATCGCGGGACGGCTCACGTTGGGAACGATCGTCGCCTTCGTGGCCTACCTCGGGCGGCTGTACATGCCGGCGTCCGCGTTGGTCAACGCCCACGTGGACGTCATGAGCGCCGTGTCGCTCTTTCGCAGAGTCTTCGAGTATCTCGATCTGCCCGTCGAGGTGGCCGAGCCCGTCCACCCCGTCCCTCTGGCCCAACCCGCGGCGAGCTGCGGTTCGAAAACGTCTGGATGGGCTACGAGGAGGGCCGCTTCACGCTCGAGGACGTGTCATTCGAAGCACTCCCGGACAAGATGGTCGCGCTCGTCGGCCCAAGCGGCGCCGGGAAGACGACGCTGACCTATCTGGCCTCCCGCCTTTACGATCCGGCACGCGGACGCGTGACGCTCGACGGAATCGATCTGCGCCAATTGGCCTTCGAGGATCTTGCCCGATGCACGGCGAAGGTCACGCAGGAAACCACCCTTTTCCACTCCACCGTGGAGGAGAACCTCAGATACGCCAAGCCCGACGCCACCCGCGCCGAGATCGAGGCGGCGTGCCGACTGGCTCAGATCCAGGACGTGATCGACAAGCTGCCTTCCGGCCTCGCGACGGTCGTCGGCGAGCGCGGCTACAAGCTCTCCGGAGGTGAAAAGCAGCGCCTGGCGCTTGCACGCGTCGTTCTGCGCGATCCGAGACTGCTGATCCTCGACGAGGCGACGTCGTCGCTCGATTCGCGTTCGAGGCGCTGATCCAGCAGGCGCTCGAGCCCCTCCTCGCCGGGAGGACGAGTCTCGTCATCGCCCACCGCCTCAGCACGATCCTTCGCGCCGACACCATCCTCGTCATGGATCGCGGACGGATCGTGGAGCGCGGCGTCCACGAGGAGCTTCTCGCGAGAGGCGGCCTGTACACCAAGCTCTACGAGCAGCAGTTCGGCACGAGCGAGGTCGGGCGCTAGGCTAGGGGCACGGATCGCCGGGCACGCGCTCGGCGCCGCCGGTCGCATAGCCGTAGGTTCCATCCCCGCAGCTATTACGCCCGCGCACCAGGTAGTAGTAGCCGTCGCCCTCGACCGGGTTCGGGCGTTGGTCGTCCCAGGACGACGTCACCGCGTCGTTCTTGAGACAGGACGCGTCGGACGATGACCCTGCGGATCGAAGCAAGCTCAGAACGCCTCCACTGACGTCGTATCCCACAGTGCCCGCGGGTAGAGAGGCCCACGACAGGCTCGTCGCGGCACCTTGCACCAGGACCAAGCCCGCCACCTCGCCGGAAGGCCCCGACACCGATGGATCGAGGGGGCTGCAGTCTTGACCGTTCGCGACACCGTCACCGTCGGCGTCGGGGTCGCAGGGATCCCCGGCCAAGTCGCCATCCAAGTCGGCCTGATCGACGTTTGCCACGCTCGGGCAGTTGTCGCAGGCGTTTCCTGCGAGTCGGCGTCCACATCCCCTTGCGAGCCATCCGTCGCCAGCGGGCAGTTGTCCCCGATGTCCCGCGGCGGGTCGCTGTCGCTGTTCAGGTTCATCGTCGTGCACGTCGGCGACGGCGTGTGATGCTGCGGGTTCTGCCCGTTCGTCTCCCGCGTCACCGCCGCCGATTCTCCACAGGAATTGCGGCTCCCGATGATGTAGTAGAAGCCGGTCCCGGGCGCAGGCGGTGTGTTGTCGTTCACCGTCCGCGTCGCATGCTCCGTGTCGAAGCAGGTCTCGTTGTACGCAAACGGCAATCCGCCGCCGAACGTCCCCCGGTACACGTTGTACGTCGGCGCCTGATACGCGTGAAGCCACTTGAGCGTCGCCACCGATCCGGTTTTGGCCATCCGCAGCGAATTCGACACCCGGTCCGGAAGCTGGCTGATCGCCCGACTGAGCGACGCGCAATCCGACGCGTCGGGAACCCCATCGTTGTCGTCGTCCGTATCGAGGTAGTCGGGAGTCCCGTCGCTGTCGAAGTCCGACTGAAACTCCAACGCCCCCATGTCCACCGTGGCCGACTGCCGTTGTTGTCCCCGTCCTGAACCCTCGGGGCGCCGCCGCCGATCCGTAGGGGTCGCCACCGTGTTGTCGCCGGCGTCGATCACCGGGCTCGCCGGCAACAGGTGATAGTCCGGCGGAACCCCGTTTCGATTGACGTACAACGGATCGACCGAGACCCCCGTTGACCCCGATGTAGCTCGCGTCGGTCTTCGAGCCCCCACGTTCGTCGGCGTGTTCCCCCAGATGTCGTTGAACCGCACCACGGGGTTGGTCCCCGTCGCCACGTAGATCCCGCCCGCGATCCCGGTCCCCGTCGCCTGGTTGGTCGTGACGAGGTTGTTCACGAACTCCGCGACATCCCCCACGTTGTCCGTGGTGCCGAAGTAGATCGCGCCCCCGTGAAACGACGCGTTGTTGTTGTGGAACGTGTTGTTGTAGATCTTCGCCCGCGTCGTATCCGTCCCGAGCGCGCCGCCGTCGACACTGCCGTTGACGTCGAAGATGTTGTTGTCGATGGTCGCGCGCGACGGCAGCGTCGGCCCGGACCCCGGGACCAACCCGGACATGGCGATGCCCGCCCCGTAGTCCGACGCGTCGTTGTCGGTGATGTAGTTCCCGCTGATCGTCGTGTCCTGGACCGAAACGCGGCTGTACACCAGGATGCCGCCCCCGTAGCCCACCTGGTTCGCCTTCGACGGGTTCCCCGCGATGTTCGCCTTGATCGTGTTCCCGGTGATGATCGGCGCCGAGTTGTAGCCGACGTAGATGCCCCCGCCGGAGCCGTAGGTGGTGTTGTTGGCGGTCGAACCCGCCGGCGGGTCCGCGGTGTTCCCCTGGATCAGGTTCTTCGTAATCATCGGGTGGGGCGGATTGCCCGGATCCACCCCGTTGACGTAGATCCCGCCGCCGTACCAGTAGCTTGGTCGAGGTGTTTCCGAGCGTGTTCCCCACGATCTCGTTCCGTGTGATCGTCGGCGACGAGCCGTAGACCAGAATCCCCGCGCCGATCTTCCGCGGGAGCGCAGGCTGGTCCTTCCCGCCCACGGCGTTCGTGATGTGGATCCCTTCGATCCGGCTATTGGTGCCCGCCGCCGAAGGGAAATAGACCGCCGAGCAGTTCGGCTCGGCGCCGATCGTGCAAAAATCCGTCGTGGGACACGGCTTTCCCGTCGCGTCGAGCGTCGTCACCGCGGGGCCGTCGGTCGAGATGATCTGGATGTTCGCGGTGACGCGGATCGCCTCGTGGTAGGTCCCGGGCATCACGTTGATCGTGCCGCCCGTCGTCTTGATGGCGCAAATCGCCGTCTGGATCTTGCAGTAGGGGTTCCCGAACGTTCCCGTGCCGGTCCCCGCGCAATCGTCGACCCACACGGTGGCCTGCGCACGCGCCGGGAGGAACGCGAGCAGAGAGCACACCAACAGGAGCACGCGAGACGTCTGCGGTATTCGCAATTACAAAATCCTCGCGCGCACCCTATACGGTGAGCGGTGGCGCGGGACAAGCGACGTGTTGAACCGAGCGTCAGTCTCGTGCGAAGTCGATGAATCCTCGCTCAACATCCGTGTAAATAAGCTTCACTCGGACCGGATCGCCGACATCGAGCCCCGCGGTGCCACGCTCGAGTCGCCCCTCCACCGGGGGATTCGTGATCCGCACCCACGTTCCCTTGACGGATGCGCCGGTGACGACGGCGTCGAAGCTCTCGCCGATCCTCCCGGACAGCAGCAGTGCGGCAGCGGATTTGGCCACACGGCGTTCGACTTTCGTCGCGTCGTCTTCTCTGGAGGTGCAGTGATCGGCGAGCTCCGTCAATCGTGAAATCGAATACGGCGGCGGGCCGCCCGACAACGCAACTTTGATGAGGCGTTGCGTGATGAGGTCGGGAAATCGCCGGTTCGGCGCCGTGGAGTGCGCATAATCCCGGACGGCGAGGCCGAAATGACCTGGAGGTCGCCCCCGGGGAGATCGACGGCGTATTCCCTCGACCGATCAACTTGACGACGGCCAGCGACAAGTCGACGAACGTTTCCGGCTTGGCCTCGCGTCGCTTCGCGAGGAAGGCCTCGAGCGCCACAGCGTTCGGCTGGGCGGGGAGCTGCTCGCCGTAACGAAGGGCGAGCTCGACGAGACGATCCCAACGCTCGGGCGACCGCAGGACGCGGCGAAGCGACGGGAACCCCTTCGCCTCGAGGTAGGCCGCGGTCGCGCCGTTGGCCGCGATCATGAAGTCCTCGATGATCTGCTTGGCGCGATTCTTGGGGTCTCGCACGAGATCCGCAAGGGCGTCCCCGTCGAAGACCGGCTTCGCTTCGACGCTCTCTAAGCTCAACGCACCGCGGCGGTGCCGCAGCGCGGCGAGCTTTTGCGCCAAGCCGTCCTGAAGACGGAGATTCGCTTCGAGGCCGGGCACGTCGGCGAGCCGCTTGGGAGCCGGTCCGTCGCCTTCGAGCCAAGCCGCGACGCTGCGATACGCGAGCTTCGCTCGATTCAAAACCTGACCCCGGTAGATTTCGGAAGCCGCGAGCGCGCCGTCGGCATCGAACTGCATGTCGACCACGACGGCGACCCGGTCCTCGTCCCTGGTTGAGCGACGTCAACCCGGTGGAGAGCACCTCCGGAAGCATGGGGAAGATGGCGGCGGTGGTGTAGACCGAAGTCGTGTTCCGCCTTGCGTGGTCGTCGATGGCGTCGTCCTGCGGCACCAGCGCGTCGACGTCCGCGATCGCCACGAGGACTCGGATCTGCCCTCGACCCAGCGACTCGGCCACGGTGAGCTGGTCGAGGTCGCGGGAGTCGTCGTTGTCGATCGATGCCCAGAGGAGCTGGCGCAGGTCGCGCACGCCGGCGCTGGCTTCAGCGGGCCCACGGAGGCTCGCGACCTCCCGCTGCACCGCGGGCGAGAAATCCGGCTCCATGCCGCGTTCGATCATCGCGCGTCGCGCGATCGTGGACAGGTTCGAGCGATCGTCCTTGGGGCTTCGATTCATGCGAGACCGACGCGCCCGATCACGCCGCCGCGGCGCGTGCGGTCACGACGTCCGGCCTGAGCGATCCGAACGTGATCAGCAGGAGCACGACGCGGGCGACCTTGGAGCCGACGCGAGGTCACGTCGGTCAAGCCGCGCCGTTTCAGGGCCGCGGCGTAGTCGCCGACGTACCGGATGTCGTGGATGACGACATGTCCGCCCGGCTTCAACACCCGCGCGATCTCGCTCATCGTGGCCTCCCGTCCCTCGCGATCGTAGATGTTGTGAATCGCGACGTTGGAGACGACGACGTCGAAGCTCGCGTCGGGAAACGGCATCTTCCGCATGTCCCCCGTGCGCACCTCGACACGGTCGGCGACGCCTTCGCGTCCGGCGTTCGCGAGAGTCGCTTCCGCCGAGTTGCCCGTCAGGTCCTCGCTGTTCCAGAGATCGAGCCCGGTGGCCCTGCCGGACGTGAGCCTGCGGGCGGCGCCGATCAGGAGCAGGCCACGACCGCAACCGAGGTCGAGCACGGCTTCGGTCCCCGCCACGGAATGAGATCGAGCAGCTTGTCCCGTTCCCGGAGCTTACCGATCTTGCTGTCGTAGAGCATCCAGCAGCCCATGAACCCGCAACCGAGCCCGCGCGAACAGGCCCGCGCGCGCGAGGTCGACGTGAGCGATGGCTCCGACCACAGCCCGGATCTCGCCGTGAAGTAGAGGGCGCAACCGACGACCGTCACGATGAAAAGGTTGCGAACGACGCCCGGTGCGTCGATACCGTAGTCAGGTGGGGTCGAGGCCGGGCTTTGGGTTTCGGGCATATCGGATCCGAGGCCCGATGATATCGCGATTCAGCGGCGTCTCTCGAACCAGGATCCGACGTCGAAGCCGTAGGACAGCTGCAGAGCGCACGAATACCCGTTCGGGAAGAACGACTCCATGCTTTCGGCGACGTCCCAATCGTCCCGGCGGTAGGACGCCTTCAGGACCAGATCCGGCGTGAAGCGCCAGCCCACGCCGACCTCGACGTCGTAGAACGTCACGTTCTGCGCGATCCAGGTGCTGCTGTCGATCGGCTGAATGTACGGGTAGTCGTTCTTCTCGACCCGCAACGCCGTGAACAGGCGCGGCGTCCATGTGTACTTCGGCTCCAAAACCACGCCTGCCCGCGCGACAGCTGGCTGTGCGCGGGCACCTCGTACTTCGAGAACGCCCAATCCCCATTGAGCTCGAAGTGGCCGCGGCTGAATTCGAGCTCGAGCCCCGCAATCCGCTGGCCGAAATCGCGCCAGCTTAGACCGGCGGGGAGCATCGGCTCCACCGCATGACCGAGGTACGGTCCTTGGGTGAAGTACGCACCCAGGCGCAACCCGATCGTGGGCGTGAATCCGAAGTCCAGGGCAGGGCGCCAAGCGGTGTCCGCCTTCGGGCACGTATTTCTCGTTGGCGAGCGGCCGGTCGACGACCGCGACGCGGTAGTCGAAGAACGACGCCGCGCCCGTGACGACGACGCCCTCCGGATAGGCAACGTCGTAGCTATCCGGGCTTCCAATCAAAGGATTGACGCTCGACAAGTAGCGCTTGCTGAAGTTTCCGATCGGAAAGACGACCCTCCCCGCGTCGACCATCAGGTGGGCCGATCCGGGGGCCACGTAGCGGACGAACGCCTGCTCGATGGCTCCCGTCGTCCCCGAGTCGCCGTACGCCTTGCCTCCCTCGAGCCTGCCCAACAGCACGCCCTGGAACCCCGACGTGAAATCGGCGCCCACCCAGAGCCGGAGGCGTCCGGCGCCCGCGACGTCACCGTCGTTCCGGCTCAGAAGGCGCGAGTCCGAATCGGTCTGGAAGCACTCGAGATCTTGCAGTCCCTTGACGACGACGTGCTCGGTGAGCTGCGCGCGCGCGTCGCCCGCGCCGAGCGCGACGGCGAGAAGCCACGGAGCCCAAGCGGGGCGGCGGCGTTCAGCTCGGGCGCCGCACGTCACCGAACGTCTCCCGCATGGTGCGGACGTAGTCTTCCATCGTGAACGGTTTCATGACGCATCGCGCCCCGACGCTTTCGAGAAAGTCGCGGCTCCCGTCCCCCGCGTTGTCGCCCGTGACGAACGACGAACCGGCCGGCCGACTGAGGCGCGTTGGACTCGACCCACCGGAAGAGATCTTGACCCGAGACGCCGCCGGGCATTCGCAAGTCGGTGACGATCACGTCGAACGCTCGCTTGCGGAGGTGCTCGATCGCCTCCCGTCCGGAGGCCGCCCCGACGACGACGGCTCCCAACGCTTCGAGGATCTCCTTCTGCAGGTCCACGAGCGTGGGCTCGTCGTCGACGACCAACACCGAGCCGTCGAGGGGAGCCTCGACGGGAGCGTCCTCGGTCGCGCGTCGAACCTCGGGGCTCTTCCTGGCATCGCCCGTCGGGACGAACGGCAGCTCGATCGTGAAGCGTGCTCCTCCTTCGGGAGGGTTCTCGGCCGTGATCCGGCCACTGGTGCCGCTGAATCACCGCGTAGGCGATGCTGAGGCCAATCCCGTGCCCTGCCCGACCGGCTTCGTCGTGTAGAAATGATCGAACACTTGCTTGGTGTTCTTCATGCCCGGGCCGTTGTCCGCGAACACGACCATCGACATGCCGTCGGCAGCCGACACACTGACGGCGAGACGGGGAGCCTCGGTGCCCTCCTTGAGGGCGTCGTAGGCGTTGTTCACGATGTTGAGAAACACCTGATGCAGCTCGAGCTCGTTTCCCAGAACGTGGATGGGTGTTCGGGGACGCTCGAGCGTGAGGCTCATTCCCGCGGCTGCGAAATCGTGCTGCCGCACCTCGACCACTTCCCGTAGGACTTCGCCGACGTCGATCAACGGCCTCTTCACCGGTGTCGCGATGAGAGATCTTGAGCAGATGGCGAACGAGGGCGGCGACCCGCTGCCCTTCCGCGCCGCACCGTCTCCAAGCGTTCGCGCGTGACCGCGTCCAGCCGAGCGCCGCGAAGGAGCATGTCCACGTTGCCGATGACGCCCGTCAGCGGATTGTTGATCTCGTGCGCCGCCCCCGAGAGCATCCTGCCCAAGGCCGCCAGCTTTTCCGACTCCTTCAGCCGCTCCAGCCGATCGAGGTCCTCGATGGCGCTTCTGATCAGCCGCTGTTCGTGCTCCAGCAGCGACGCCATGAGGTGGTCATAGGCGACGTTGAGCGTATCCACCTCGACGCACGACACCCGGCTTTCGAATCGTCTCGAATGGTCGCCGCTGGCGGCGACGGATCCGCATGAAGGCGACGAAGCTCTCCAAGGGACGCAACACGGAGCGGGAGGTGATCCAGGCCGCGGTGCCGGCGACGAGTACGGCCGACGCTCCGCAGACGAGCATGATCCACAGGAGGAAACGGTTCGAATCGCCGACGTCTTTCGTCAGCGAGTTCAGGAGGTAGAGGCTCACCTCGTGACCTCGGCCATCCGGTCCCAAGGGCAGTCTCGCGGTGACGTAGTCGTCGCCCGCAAGCCGGGTGACGTGCGGCGCGTCGGGGGCGATTGGCGACGCCGAGGACAAGCCGCGGACCGCATCGAGATCGATGGGTTGAGAGACGGTGGAGGTGACGACCCGATCGCCGGCCAGAACCGTCACGTCGCAGTTGAAGGATTCCTGCAGTCGGGCCGCGAATCCCCGATCGATCCGGTCGCCGAGTGTCAGCGTGCCGATGATGAAACCGGAGAGCGTGATGGGCGCCGAAGCCACGCGAACGTACTCTCCGTCGAACTCGAGCACGGAGAGGTTCCTGACGCCGAGCCGGTCGTCCTGATGGAGCACCTCTTGGATGAACGGGAACGTGGAGAGGTCTCCCCCTACGCGCTGCGCCACGCTCGAAGACCCAGTTGCCGCCAACACTTTCCCGTTCCGATCGGTCACGAGGAGCACGTCCCGTTGCAGCGCGAGGCCGATCTTGTTCGCCTCGTTCTGGATCGTCGCCAAGAGGTCCTTCCGAACGTCCGACGACGGGCTCGACTCCGACGCAAAGGTTTCCATCGCCGCGCGCAGCGTCGGAGACTCCGTCATGAGCGTCGAGATCCTGAGGAGCTCGTCCAGCTTTCCCCGCTCGAGATTCGAGAGCGTCTTCTGGTGCTTCGCGAGGGTCTCGGCCAACCGCCGTTCCGTGTGCCGCTTGACCGACACGTTGAGGACGAGAAAGGCCGAAGAGACCGCAACGATGGTGAGCGCCGTACTGACGAAGATGAGCTTGGCACCGACGCCCATTCGACGGCCCGCGTTAGCCGCCATCGGCGTCCTCGGTCAGCGGAATCTCGAAGTCGAGCACGAAGTCCTTTCCCGGCTTCGATCCGGATCGTCTTCGCCGCCATGTGTGCCCGCTCGTGCCACGCGATGACGCGGTACTCGCCCGGCGGGATCCCTTCGATGACGTATTGGCCGTCGGTGCCCGGAGAGGCATAGAAGGGGTTGTCCAGAACGAGGATGACCCCGCTCATGTCCGAGTGGATGTGGCAGAAGACCTTGACGATTCCCGGCTTCGTGAATCGCAACGACTTGGACGCGTTCTGCGCGAAGCGCCCGAGATCGAACGATGCGGTCTTCGAGAGCGAGAAGACGTTGTGGAAGAGCATGTCCCGATTGGGGAACTCCGACCTCCGTGCCCCTTCACGACGGCCAGAACGTGGGGCTTGAAGCTCAGCCCTTCCTGTTCCATCCGGGCGGGGATCCGCGGACGGTCCGGCACGACGGTGCCTTCCGGCACGTGCTCGAGGTATGACGACGACGTTTTGCAACTCATCCGTCATGGAGTGAGGGGCGGAGCTGACACCGGCGCGATGGGCATCCGCGTACAGGCTGAATCTCATCCGATGTGCGGATAGCTGCCGACCGAGGGTCACGCTGCCACGCAGCGTGCTCGCGGGAAAGGCCGCAGAAGCTGCGAGCAGGACGGCCCCGGCGGCCATCAAGCTACGAACGGACCCCGCGGTATAGCCCCGGATCTTCCCCATAATCCAAACTCCCGTGCCGCGCGGTGTCGATGACCACCACGCACGGACATCAGCGGTTCGGAATATAGGTCCCGATCGACGGGGTGCAACTCCGGCAGGTGCGGCTAGTGGGCCACGGCGAGCGACACCACGACGATGGCCTGTCGATTCTGGTTCGTGCTCGTGGCGCTCGCCGTAGTCCGAGCCGTTCGCCGTTTCCGGGTGATCGGCGGACGAGCTGGAGCTGGTCGAGATGCTCTGATCCGCTCCCTCGGTCCATCCGTTGCCCCAGGTAAACGATCCCGCGTTCCCGATGATCGCGGCGGCGACCGCCATCCCGTCGGAAACGACGGCGACCGGCGTCGGGAGCGGATTGGGCGTCGCCGCGTTGGTCGAGTTGACGATGCTGGCGGAGACGGGGTGGTCTGGTCGACGTTCCGGAAGGTTGCCGCGGCGAAATGCTGTGCGCTGGGAGTTCCTCCGCCGTAGGTCACGGCGAACGTTCCGTTCGTCGCGGCAGCGATCCCGGCTTCGTTCAGGTACCAGATCTCGATCCGGACCCGGAGCTCGTCCCGGCGACCACGCCGTTCGCCCGCGTCAAACTGCGGCCGCCGTAGGTCACGCTGTTGATGGTGACGTCCTGATTGTCCTCGTGGCCGACGGCGAACACGAGCAGCCGATCGTTTCCGGTCGCGACCGTGCGCGTGAGACCGGTCGTCCACGCCGAGGCGCGAGCCGCGACGCACGCATCTCCCACGCCGTTCCCGTTGGCGTCGGCTTGGCCGGGATTCGCGATCTTTCCGGCAGTTGTCGCACGCTATCGCCGAGGCCGTCGCCGTCGCCGTCGAGCTGGCTCGCATTCGCGACGGTGGGACAGTTGTCGCAGAGGTCGCCGACCCCATCACCATCGCCGTCGAGCTGATTCTGGCTGGCGACCGCCAGACGAGTTGTCGCAGACGTTGCCGACGCCATCGCCGTCGCCGTCGAGCTGATTGGCGTTGGCGACCGTCGGGCAGTTGTCGCAGAGGTCGCCCTTGCCGTCGCCGTCGCCGTCGAGCTGATTCTGGTTCGGCAACCGTCGGACAGTTGTCGCACAAGTCGCCGACGCCGTCGCCGTCGCCGTCGAGCTGAGTGGAGTTCGCGATCGTCGGGACAGTTGTCGCAGGCGTCGCCCTTGCCGGTCGGCGTCGCCGTTGAGCTGATTCTGGTTCGTGACCGTCGGACAGTTGTCGCACGCATCGCCCAGCGTGTCGCCGTCGCCGTTCGGCTGGCTCGCGTTGGCGATCGATCGGGCAGTTGTCGCAGAGCGTCGCCCGACCCGTCGGCATCGCCGTCGAGCCTGGCTCTGGTTCGTGGCGCCCGGACAGTTGTCGCAGGCGTCGCCGAGCGTGTCGCCGTCGCCGTTGGCCTGGCTGGGATTCGCGACGGTCGGGCAGCTGTCGCACGCGTTGCCGACGCGATCGCCGTCGGTATCGGCTTGCGCGGGATCGGCCACCGCCGCGCAGATGTCATCGAGGTCGGGAACTCCGTCGCCTTCGCCATCCGCCGCCGGATCGCCGTGCACGCGGCGCCTCGGGCCGGACGCCGGGGTGCCGGCGTCGAGGCCCCGCTCCCGCAGGAGTTGCGCCCGGAAACAAGGTAGTAGAAGAGCTCGCCGGGCGCGGATTGACGGGCTGGCTCGACGAAACGTTCCGTCGCCGACGCTACCGCGCAGGAGTGGTTGTAGGCGAACGGCACGCCCGGCGCCACCGACCCGCGATAGAGTCCGTAGACGTGTCCTGGGTCGCCGCGTCCCATCGAAGAGTTGCCTTGTCGGCGTCGAAGCGCAGGCCTGAGGCCTCGCCCGGAATCGCCGACGAGCCTCTCGCATCGGGCGCGCAGTCGTCGACGTTCTGAACGTTGTCGCCGTCCCGGTCGGCGTCGCAGGAATCTCCCAGCCCATCGCCGTCGAGGTCGGTTTGGGTTCGGATTCGCGGCGGTCGGGCAGTTGTCGCAGGCATCCTCGGCCGTCCCCGTCCGTGTCGGCCTGGCTCGCGTTCGCGGTCGACGGGCAGTTGTCGCAGGCGTCGCCCACTCCATCGTTGTCGAGATCATTGGTGGCGGTATGGACGCATCCGGAGGCCGGGTAGCATGTGTCGGTCGTGCAGACGTTGCCGTCGTCGCAGCTTGGCGCCCCGGCGCCGGAACCAGCAGACGCCGGCGGCGCACGTGTCGCCCGTCGTGCAGGCGTTGCCGTCGTCGCAGCGGCGTTCCGTCCGGCTGACCGGGGCAGTCGTCGGAAGCGCAGGAGTTCGGTAGCCGGATCTGGGTGACCGCGACATCGTCGAGGTAGAAGCCCGCGTGCTCCACCGCCGAGTCGGAGGAGAAGCGCCACCGGAACTGGATCGTGTCGTCCGGAGTCAGGCCCGTGATCTGATGGCACCGGTGCGCGTAGGGGGTCACCGTCGCGCTCGTGGCGAAATTACCGCACGAGGTCCCGCCCGCGAACGGGCCGGTGAAGGCGTTTTTGGTGTCGGGATAGCCGCACGCGTTGACCGGCGGGAAAGACGTGCAGCTCATCGGCTCCCAGCCGGTCGTGTCGTCCGGACGCGCCGCAACCCCGGCGGGGCTATTGCTCGGAGCGGGGACATCGGCCCAAGCGCCGCCGTTGACGGCGTACTCGACCGCCACGGCATCCCAGTGGTACTCGATCTGATGGCGCTCCCAGTACTGCAAGTTGACGGACGTCGCGCCGACCGTCAACGGCGGAGCCTGCAGCTCTGCGCAGGCATGCGGCGCGTACGTGTCGCCGGCGGACGGCCCGGCGTTCCGGTAGGCATAGGCGCCGCCCGGCGTGTGGTTGGCACCCGGGTCGTTCGCCGTCTTGACGAAGCGCCACGCCTGATCTGCCGGTGTCGCCGGCACCGGCGACGTTGAGCAGCAAAGCGGCGGAGCCGTCGCCGCCACCGTCCGTCCAGGTGGCCGGCAGCGGCCTGCGTGCCGGGGCCGTACGCGGTCCCCGAGACGACGACATTGTTCGCATCCTCGTTGCCACCGCCGCAGCCGCCGCCGTTGCCGATGCTGCCGTCCTCCGCGTGCACCACGTAGTAGTAGGTGGCGCCGCTCGACGAGGTTCGCCGCGTCGAGATAGGAGCTCGGGCCGACGACGCACGTCGCGATCCGGTTCGCGACCGACGGGACGAAATCGGGCACCGTCCCGCGGAAGATGTTGTAGCGGAGGTTCGGCGTGAGCGGGCAGCTCGAGCGCGCCGGCGTCCAGCTGATCGATCACGCCGCAGTGGGCGTTGCCGTCGCTGGTCGTGCTGGTCGCGCCGGCGAAGACTCGGCTTCAGGTTGCAGTTACCCGTGGCGGTGGCGCTGACGCATGCGCTTGCGACCTTCGCCTGGCACTCTGCCGGCACCGTCGGCGGCGGCGATCACCCGGTAGGAGTAATCGAAGCCCCCCGCACGGCTGGTATCGGTGAAGCTTGTGGCCGGCCCGACGGTTGCGCCGAGCGGCCGGTACGGTCCTTCGCTCCCGCACGCGCCGTCCGCGCGCTCGATGGCGTATGAGCCGGGCGTCGGCGTGATCCCCGTCCAGCTCACGGTGATCTGGTTTTCAACCGGCGTCGCCGCCGCGCCGATCGCCGGCGCGCTCACGCGGACGGCTGGAGCAGCTGGTCGCGGGACACTGCCCCGGTGCCGCTCCCCGCGGGGAAGGCGGCCGACGCGATCCGAGTCTGCCAGCTGCTCGACGCCAAGAAATACTGGTTGACGTACCAGAACGTGCAGTCGTCGAACGGGTCGACGCTCATGCTGGTGTAGTCGCCCCAACGATTGTTGCCGTTGTTCGCCGTGCCGGTGACGATCGTGGCCTCGGGCGCCGTCATCATCCCCGGAGGATCCGCCTTGGCGCGACCGGTGTAGCGGATGCTGTGGTTCTCGCTTCCGTTCGTCTTGCCGGTCGCGCTGTAGCCCACCAGGATGTTTTCGGCGGTGTCCATGGCCATCGGACGGCATCCAGCGGCTGCGGCCGCTGGGCACGTCCGCGATCGTCCCCTGCTGATAGACGCACGGATAGGTCGGGCAGGTCGCGTCCGGGGTTTCCGGAGAGGCGGAAGTCGTACCAGCGGACGCCGGACGACGACGCCGCCGACGCGACGGATCGACGGAGTGGCTGATCGACGAGCGACTCGTGGTCGATGAAGTTGCGGTAGGCCGCTCGGAACATCAATCGGTCGCCGAGCGAGGACACGGTCTGACCGCTACCCGGTTGCGGGATGCAGGCCCCGCCCCGCCGCAGGCGCCGTTCGCCGGTGCGACCGGCACGGTCGCCTCGCAGCGTCCTCGACGGTGTTGGCGGGCGTGACGAAGTCGACCTTCATCCGGTAGATGAACATGCCGTGCGGATGAAGGAGACAGGAAGATGCCCGGCGCATTGGTGGGCGGCAACGCGAATCCGTCGAGATCGGCGGGCATGTGGCCGCCCTCGCTCGGGTCCTGGATCACCTGCCAGGTGGCGCTCGGCGTTGCCGGCCAGCATCTTGGTCCGATCCATCGCCGCGAAGAGGCCGGCGACGAATCCTCCGGAGCTCGAGGTGAAGGCGTGCGCCATCATGTAGTAGGCGTCGGTCCAGACGCCGAAGTGCGGGTAGTCGCCGAAGTTGCCCCGGGCACGGCGAAGGCATAACGGAAGCAGGCCCCGGTCGCGCTCGCGGTCTGCGAAATGGCCACGCACTGGAAGTAGGATCCGCCGCTGACGTTCGCGGTGAACTGCGAGATCAGCCAGCGGTTCGCCGCCTTGTCGAAGAGCACGATCGGATCGCCGCTGTTTTGGAGCTGACAGGCGCCGCCGAAATCCGCTCCATAGCGTGTTGATATTGGCGTGGCCCGAGAACCGATGTGGCGACCTTCGTCGCGCGGTCGAGCGACCAAACCTGGTACCTCGTGTTGACCGTTTCGACGAACTGGTTGTTGCCCACCGAGCCGTTGCTGTCGGACGGCGTTCCCTCGGCGATGGGAATCCCGACGAAGTTGAAACCGGTGATCGGTGCGGCGGCCGCGAGGCTCCCCCGCCGCCGAGCTGCTGGACGTCCGTGGGCACGCTCTGGACCACCGGATCGGGTCTGTCGGAATGAATGCGGCGCCAAACCGGAAGCTGAGGATTGGTCGGCGCTTCCTCTTCTTCTGCTTCCGCCTCCTGCGCACCGGCGACGGCGGCCATGTCGATCAGCGGGGGCGAGCACGTCGAAGTGCGAAGCCGCGACCGAGTAGACCGTCTGCCCCAGCTCGTTCCGGAATTCCTTGATCGTGTCGAGCTTGGTGCCACCGTAGTAGGCGTCGACAGACTCAGGCGACCGGCGGACACCCGTCGCGACGCCTGGAGTCGCCGCGCGATTCTCCTTCTTTCGATCCTTCTTGGCCGCCCGTTCCGCACTCTCCACCACCTGCGTGACGCAGGTCAGAGCGAGGCACACGGCCAGCAAGGCGGGGGCAGTATTCGGTACCCTCGCATCAAGGAAGCTCCCAACGACGCAGGCAAGATACGGTTGTTCCGGGGATTGTCCCGTACGTTTTCGTAATACGCTGAACGGGTTATCTGGAGATCTCCAGACGATGGTTCACGGTCGGCTGGGCTTCCCTGCCGCCGCCCCCGCGATAGGGACGCTTCTGTCTGCGTGCCTTACGTCCTCCATGCCGGCGGGCGACGCCGACTCGAGTCCGCTCGGGCGAGCATGGTGGCGACTCAGATTCAAGGCCGAGGCGTCCGCGATCCGGCCGTCCTCGCGGCGATGCGGAAAGCGCCCCGGCACCGCTTCGTCCGGAATCCCTTCGCAGCCAGGGCCTACGAAGATCATCCCCTCCCGGATCGGCCTCGGTCAGACCATCTCCGCAACCGTACATCGTCGGCCTCATGACCGAGCTTGTCCGTCCACGGGCTGGGATGAAAATCCTCGAGATCGGAACGTGGCTCCGGATATCAGGCGGCCGTTCTCGCCGAGATCGTCGGGACGCTCGACACGATCGAGATCATCCCCGAGCTCGGCCGGCGGGCGGAAGCAACGCTTCGTGAGCTGGATATCGCAATGTGCGCGTGCTTCATCGGCGACGGATTCGACGGCCGACCCTCAGGACGCACCCTACGCCGGGATCGTGGTCACCGCTGCGCCGGGAGACGATCCCCGCCGCTCCTCGATCAACTTGCAGTGGGCGGTCGCCTCGTGATCCCGGTGGGCTCGGCGGAGCTAAGAGCTGCTCGTCGTCACCAAGACCGCGGACGGGTTCCGGCCGTGAGTCGGTCATCCCCGTCCGGTTCGTCCCCATGACCGGAAGGGAACTCAGCCCGCCCTGACGGCGGCGATCCACCGTCAGGGCGCGGAGGGCGATTACGCGGCCTTGATTTCGACCTTCTTGGGCTTCGCGGTCTCGATCTTCGGGACCGTCACCTCGAGAACGCCATCCTTGTAGACCGCGGTGACCCTGGTGGCGTCGACCGTGGTCGGGAGCGAGAAGCTCCGCGTGAAGCTCCCGTACACCCTCTCCGTGAGATGGGTGTTCACGTCCTCGACTTCCTTCTCCTCCTTGCGCTCACCCTGGAGGGTCAACACGCCGTTCTCGATCCGGACGTCCATGGCCTCTTTCTGGATGCCCGGAACCTCGGCCCGGATGACGAGCTGATCCTGCCGTTCGAAGATGTCGACCGGAGGAGCCCAGGCCCCGAACGAGGCCTCGGGGCGTTGGGTGATCGAATCCTCGAACGTGCGATTGAGCCGGTTGCTCACCGTGAGAAGTTCCCGGAACGGATCCCACCGAACGAGTTTCATGGCGACTTGCCTCCCTTTGTATATGGCGAATGAGACTTCGTGACGACACTTCGGATAAGACGCGGCGTGTCCGGCGTCAAGCCTGCTTGGGCGACTCTGTCTCGCGGGTCATCTCGAGCATCGTCGACCGGAAGCCCAGGCGCGCGAAGAGGCGCGCCGTGCGCCTCGTTTGCGCGACGCGGCCATCAGAACGACACGCGGAGCGCCCATGGCCGCAAGACCCGCCACGGCCGCTTCGACGAGCCGCGACGCGACCCCGCGCAGGCGAACACGCCTCGTCCACGTACACGTCGTGGATCTTGCCGCACGCATCGCGCAGGTCGCTCCAGTCAGCGCTCTTCGAGGCTCGCCAGGATGTAGCCGACGATCGTCTCGTCCTCGCCGCGATGCAGGACCGGCGACGAGCAGGACGACATCCTCGCGATCGATCTGAGTCCCGAGGAAACGCTCGTAGCCTTCCTCGAGCCGTTCCGCGGTCATCGAAGCGCAGAGGGTCGTAGGCGTGATGCAGGCGCACCAGCTCGGCGGCGAGGATCGACGCTGCCGGGAGATCTCGCGGCGCGCCGGCCGGACCGTGATCGGCCGTCTACCAGACTCTCGCAACGCCTCAATCGACTCCATGCTCGCGCAGCCTGACGATCTGATCCACGGTGAGATCTTTGAAGCCCGCCTCCTGGATGCGGGCGACGTACCGCAGATCCACGCCGTGCTCGCGCAGCTTCGATGATCTCGTCGACGCTGTAGGCGACCCCGGCTTCGCGGCGAGGAGATCCTTGATGAAGGCCGGCTCGATGCCGTGATCCCTGAGCCTGACGATGTCGGCCGCGGCCGGCTTCCCGTAGCCCGAATCCGGCGAGGCCCTCGACGTATCGCGAGTCCACCCCGTGATCGCGCAGATCGACGATGTCGCTGGCGGGAAGGTCCTGGCAACCCGAGGCCTTCAGCGTCCGGAGGAAGCCGCCTCGACGCCGTGGTCCCGAAGCCGCACGACGTCGTCGGCGCTCAGGTTAGCTGTAGCCGATGCATCGTCAGGTCGCGGATGGAACTCGAGATCCACGCGCCGTGGTCGGCGAAGACGCACGAGGATCGCGGACGGCCACGTCGCGCAATCCCGACCGCTTCACTTCCCGCCCAGCGTAGGCGACTCGAGATGTCGCGAACGGCCATCATCATGATGGAGACGTCGTCCTCGCTAGCCACGTCGTACCCGAGCGCGCCCAGCTTGGCCTTGAACGTCGGATCGGCGACGAATCGATAGTCCCCCGAACCGACGCCCAGCGTGACGGTGCCTTCGAAGGCGAACGTGCCCGCATCGCGCTCGAGAGTGAATGTCACCGGGGTGCGCGCGGCGTGCAGCTGTTCGAGCGTAAGACCGTGCAGATCGGCGATGGGCTGGCTGCTTCCCCATTCCCAGCGCGTACCCTCGCGTGATACTTCATCGTCAGCGTGAAGGGAATCGCCGGGCGTCCAGTTGTTGATGCTGCCATCGGCCCTGGAACGCTCTTGGGGTCGTCGGAGGCCTGGGCGATCAAGAACGATCCGACGCACAGAGGAGAATTCCGCAGACCTTCGTGACGAGTCTCATCGCGACCTCCGTTAGATGACGCCTCTCGCGGCTCAACTTGACGATCTGCTCCAGGGTGAGGTTCTCGAACCCCTGCCTCTTCATGGAGCGGATGCGCTCCACCGTGATGCCGTCCTGTCGCACCTGGACGGCGTCGTCGGCGCCGGCGTGGCTGAAGCCGGCTTCGAAGAGCGCCTCTGAACGTCCTGACGTCGACGCCGTTTCGCGGAGCCGGATGACGTCGGCCGCGGCGTATGGGCCGAAGCCGAGCATCCGGATGCGACCGAGGTCGGCCGCGTTCACGCCGCTCTCGCGAAGCCGGATGACGGACGCGAAGTCGAGATCGCTCACCATCCGGACGCCGCGACACCCGCGGCGAATTCCGGCTCGACGCCGTGGTTTCTGAAGGCGGATCAGCTCCTTGACGCTGGGCGTGCCGAGCCCCGGCGGCGCGCATGTCGCGGATGTAGCGCGGCTCGACCCCGTTTTCCTTGAGCGCGATGATCTCGTCGACGGAGACGTCCGTGTAGCCGGCGTCCGCGAGCCCGCGGAGGAACCCGACGGACTCGGCGACGGCCTCGGGCAGGCGCGACGGAGACCATCGCCGCGATGACCGACCGCGAGGGGCAAAATCCGCCGATCCAGGCCGGCGGCGGTCGTGCGGCTCGAGCGTGTCGCGGTTCGCAAGCCGTTTGGATGCGAACGAGCGAGGCGACCCGCCGTTCGCCGCGACAACCGGCGCCGGCATCCGGTACGGAGCCCCTCGACGGCGGCGAGCGCGCGGGCGTAGGCGACGACGTCGCCGCAGGCAGCCACCGCGAGATCGTCGCAGCAGTGTTCGCGCTCCTCCCGGATCTGCCCGCTGACCCACCAGACCGCCGGGTGGTAGAAGAGCAGGGTCTCGACGCCCGTCTGCACGAGGTTGACGAGATAGTCGTTCCGGCGAATGTGCGCGAGCTCGTGGGCGAGCAAGAGCTCGATCTGATCCGGCGTCAGAGCCGTCGAGCGCGCTGACGGGCAGCAAGCACGACGGGCGCAGCCAGCCGACAGCGGCGGGGACTTCGGCGGCGGCGGAGCTAAGGATCCGCACAGGCCGGCGAATGTCGAGCAGGACGCGCAACCGTGACGCGGCTCCCTGGACGGCCGTCGCGGCGGGCGACGCCTTCCAGCGGGTCAGGCGTTGTGCGAGGGCCCAGCCAGCCAACGAACGGGCCGAGAGCACGGCAACGCCCGCCAACCAGAAAGCCACGAGCCACGGAAGCGGGTCGATCCCCGCCGTCGCGCGGCGCCCGTCGGGCGTTCCGCGACCGGCGACGCTGCTGCCGCGATCGGCGCCGGAAGCCTCGACGTCGATGGCGTCTGCGAGCGCGCGCGCGGTGAACGTGAACGACGGGTGCTACGACCATGAGCGCGAGGGCGCCGCAGAAAGAGGCGTATAGCGCGCTGCGGGCGCGCCCGGCGCAGCGCCACATTGACGATGCCCGCAGCGAGCGCGATCGCGGCTCCCTGCCAGATGAAGTGAATGAGAGCCCGAGCCGAGGGCATCGGTCGTCGCACGGTTCATTTCAGCTCGCCCTCCATGTCGTCGAGTGTGCGGCGGATCTCCGCGAGCTCCGTAGCGCTCGCTCGCTTGCTCGACAGGGCCTGCATGACGAGTCGCGACGCCGACCCGCCGAAGACCCTGTCCACGAGGTCGCCCACGAGCTGGGCTTGCGTCTGCTCCCTGGGGATGCGGGCGCGGTAGACGTGGGCCCGCCGCTTCGTCCCGGCGGACGAGGTTCTTGTCCGCCATGATCTGCAGCAGCTTGAGGACCGTCGTGTACCCGGTGGGCCGCTCGGCGCTCAGCTGCTCGTGGACCTCGCGAACCGTCGAAGGTCCGCGCGTCCACAGGACGTGGAGGATCGCAAGCTCGCCTGCCGTGGGACGAATGCGCACGGACCGAGTATGTACGAAGACATCTGTAGCTGTCAAGGACAGGTTGAGCTGTCCCTCGGAGTCGGCACCCCGTCTTGGACTTGCACGCCGTAGGACCCGTCACCGCAGGTATTCGTCCCCAGGACCAGGTACCAGAACGCCTCCTCCCGGATCCGGGTCCGCGTTGTCCGTCGTTGATGTGCCGACGATGCCGCTTTCGAGGCACATTTCGTCAACACCTCCCGGTCCAACGGGCAGACCACTGACGAGCCCCCGCAAGACGTCGGACCAGAGGCTTCCCGGGGCCTGATGCCAGGTGATCGTCGAAATGCCCTGGCTCTGGTCTTGCGAGATCGCCACCCCGTTGTCCACACTCTCTCCCGGAGCGCCGCTGCAACTGACGGGCGTGACGGTGCTCACCGACGCCGTGGTCGGCAATCCGGGCTTGAACAGGTCGATCACGACGGAGGCGGCTCCCGGCGCTTTGTTGGCGTCGAAGCGGAAGCTGTAGAGCGTCCCCCACCGCAGCGCGTTGGCATTCTGGTTGACGGCGTAGGTCGTTGTCGCCCAACGGACGGAGCTCGCGGTCACGGTCGCGCGTCCAGTCCGTGCCGTCGAAGACTTCGCCGCTGTGGTAATCGACGTCGTGGAACCGACGTTGGTGACGACCGTGCCGGGCGGAATCGGCACGGTGAACGCTCGTCCCGCCGCGCTCGTTGGTCAGGTTCTGCACCGCGTACTCGTAGTGATACATGGCCGCCACCCAACGACGTCGCCTTCGCCGAGACGATGAACAGGCCACCGGCCGCACCGACGATTGCTTCTGGTGACCGAGGGGTCGGTCGCCTTCCAGGCCTGAATCCCGGCCTTCTCGCGCACGGTCGTCCCCGTCAGCGAGAGGCTGAAGATGCCGGAGACGGCGGTGACGGTGACCGGGCGGTACGACGCGTTATTCGGATGGTTCTGCGCAGCCGCGTCGTCGTGGGTGACGTACTGCCCCTCGACGACGTACAGAGCTCCGGCGTTCAGCGCCTGGGTCCAGATCGGTGTTGTGGACCTGCAGGCGCTTGAAGATCGCGTCGCCCGGTCGTCGTCTCCTCGGATCCGGAAAGAGAAAGACGCCGGTGTTCGGGTCGACGTTTTCCTTCGGGCCGAGCCGGGTTCTGGTCGCCGTTGAGCGTCCTGCTGTACGGATCGGAGCAGTTGACGCCCAGATGAGCTGCCGTTCGGAGTGAGGGTGCAGGTCCCGCAGACGCTTCCGGCGAGCGCCGTGAATCCGTGCTTCAGCCAGGCCTGGCCGATCTGCTCGAAACGCCCGTCCTTGAGGCGGAACATGTTCTGACCGGATGACGGGGTGCTCGGCGGTGTTCGAGATCCAGTTGAGCCAGCACGAGCCGATGTTGCACGAGGTCGTCCCGAACGAATACGCCGTGATGCCTGAGACGGCCCCCCACCGAGTGGTGCCCGACGATGTCACCCACGATCACGTCGGGGCTCTTCCCGCTAAACGTGCAGGATGCGGTGCAACACGAATTCGTTCCGCCGTTTTGGCTCGATCCGTCGTCGCAGTCTCGCCGGCTTCGACGACGCTGTTGCCGCAGTCTGCAGAACGCGTTGGGCGCGGCCAACAACACCGCGCCGAAGAAGACGACGAGAATCGTGGCGCGGGACCTATCGTACTTGTCTGGCGACAGGTTGAGCTGTCCCTTGGAGTCGGCAACTCCGTCCTGACCTGCACGCCGTAGGACCCGTCGCCGCAGGCGTTCATGCCCAGACCAGGTACCAGAACGCCTCTCCCGGATCCGGCTCCGCGACATCCGTCGTCGATGCACCCACGACACCGCTATCGAGGCAAACCTCGTCGGCGCCACCCGGCCCGACGGGGAGGCCGCTGACGAGCCCCGCAAGACGTCGGACCAGAGGCTTCCCGGGGCCTGATGCCAGGAGATCGTCGAGATGCCCGGCTCTGGTCTTGCGATACCGACACCCCGTTGTCCACCTCTCCAGGAGCCGGATCTCCCTCACCGACGCAGACGCCGCCGCTGCAAGCGTCGTTCACCGAGCAGGTGCTTCCGTCGTCGCATGGGGTTCCATCCGGCTTGGCCGGATTCGAACAAACCCCCGTCGCGGAGAGCACGTCCCGACATCGTGGCAGACGTCGATCGCCCGGCAGGGCCGGGGGTTCGAGCCCGCGCACGCGCCGGAGGCGCACGCGTCCGTCCGCGTGCAGAGGTTCCCGTCGCTGCATTCGGTCCCGTCGGGCGCTGACCGGGTTCGAGCACACCCCGGTTGCCGGAGCACACGCCCCCGCCTGGTGGCACGCGTCGATCGCGAAGCACACGACGGGGTTCGAGCCGGCTACAGACTCCGAGTCTGGCACGAATCGGTCTGCGTGCACGCGTTGGCGTCGTTGCAACCGGTTCCATTAGGCTTCGCGGGGTTCGAGCACGCGCCCGTCGCTGGAGCGCACGTCCCGACGTCGTGGCAGGCATCGCTCGCCGTACAGATCGACGGGCCGCCGGCCAGGCATGCGCCTGGAGGCACACGCGTCGGCGAGTGCACGCGTTCCCGTCGCTGCACGCCGTCCCGTTCGGCGCGCCGCCGCACGTGACGGGCGTGACGGTGCTCAACGACGCCGCCGTCGGCGATCCGGGCTTGAACAGGTCGATCACGACGGAGGCGGTTCCCGGCGCTTGGTTGGCGTCGAAGCGGAAGTTGTAGAGCGTCCCCCACCGCAGCGCGTTGGCATTCGGGTTGACGGCGTAGCGTCGTGGTCGCCCAGCTGACGGAGCTCGCCGTCACGGTCGCGCGTCCAGTCCGTGCCGTCGAAGACCTCGCCGCTGTGGTAGTCGACGTCGTGGAATCCGACGTTCGTGACGACGGTGCCGGGCGGAATCGGGACGGTGAACGCCTGTCCCGCGCGCTCGTTGTTGAGATTCTGCACCGCGTACTCGTAGTGATAGATGCCCGCCGCCGAGCGACGTCGCCTTCGCGCGAGACGAAGAACTGGCCGCCGGCGCGCCTGACGACCGTCTGCGGTGACCGAGGGGTCGGTCGCCTTCCAGGCCTGAATTCCCGCCTTCTCGCGCACGGTCGGTCCCCGTCAGCGTGATGCTGAACGTGCCGGCGCTCGCCGCTGACGGTGACCGCGCGGTAGGACGCGTTGTTCGGATGGTTCTTCGCAGTCGCGTCGTCGTGGGTGACGTACTGCCCCTCGACGCAGTACAGCGCACCGGCGTTCAAGCGCGGGGTCGAGATCGGTCGTGAACCTGCAGGCGCTTGAAGATCGCGTTTCCGGTCGTCGCTCATCCTGGCATCCGGAAGAGAAAGACGCCGGTGTTGGGGTCGACGTTCTCCTTCTGGGCCGAGCCGGGTTTGGTCGCCGTTGAGCGAGTTGCTGTACGGATCGGAGCAGTTGACGCCCAGATGGCTGCCGTTGGGAGGAGGGCATGCAGGTCGCGCAGACGCTTCCGGTGAGCGCCGTGAATCCGTGCTTCAGCCAGGCCTGGCCGATCTGCTCGAAGCGCCCGTCCTTGAGGCGGAACATGTTCTGGCCGATGACGGGGTGCTCGGGGTGTTCGAGATCCAGTTGAGCCAGCACGTGCCGATGTTGCACGAGGTCGTCCCGAACGAGAATGCCGTGATGCCTCCGACCGCGCCCCACCTGAACGGTGCCGACGATGTCACCCACGATCACGTCGGGGCTCTTGCCGCTGAACGTGCAGGATGCGGTGCAACACGAATTCGTTCCGCCGTTCTGCGTCGATCCGTCGTCGCAGTCTTCGCCGGCTTCGACAACGCCGCTTGCCGCAGGCTGCACGCGCGCGTTGGGCGAGGCCAGCAGCGCCGCGCCGATGAAGACCGCGAGAATCGTGGAGACGGACCTCACCACCGACTTGCTCACCAAGCTCATCGCTGGCTCCCCTTACTCAACGCCGTCCGTGCCAAGATACGCCGAGTACGCGCCGGTGGATACCCGAATCTGCGCCTGACGGGCTAGAATGACCGTTCGATTAGGAGCTCGATGGCACGAACCCGAGCGCGCGGCCGGCAACCGGCCTGTGCAACATCGGCGTCAAGACGGACGACCCCAACCTCCCGGTCGCCGGAACGGGAGGCTGTCCTTCGTCCGGAAATCCAAGCGGCAGCAAGTGGCGGGCGGGCGTCCTGATCGGCGTTCACGCGCTCGTCGCGCTTCACCTGACGCACTATCTGATCGCCGGCCGCACGCTGTCGCCGGTCGAGCCGTCCGAGTCGATGTACACGCTCGAGCTCGGGCTACGTGAACTGCGGCTTCATTTTCTTCGCCGTCGCCCTTGCGGGACTGCTGATCTTCGGCCGGTTCTTCTGCGGCTGGGGCTGCCACATCGTCGCGCTCAGGATTTCTGCGCCTGGATCATGAAGAAGCTCGGCGTGCGCCCAAGCCGTTCCGCTCGCGCCTTCTCGCATTCAGCGCCGCTCGTCGTCGGCGTTCTACATGTTCGCCTGGCCGACGCTCTGAGGCTCGTCTCCGGCGGATCGGGCCGTGCGTTTTCCCGGATTCACGCAACCACCTCATGACCGACGCGCTCTGGGCCACGTTTCCCGGACCCGTATTCGCGACGCTCACGTTCGCGACGTGCGGATTCGCCGCCGGTCTACTTTCTCGGTGCGAAGGGCTTCTGCACGTACGGGTGCCCGTACGGCGCGCTCTTCGGAGCGGCTCGACTACGCCTCGCCCGGCCGGATCGTCGTCAACGACGATTGCGAGCAGTGCGGCCACTGCACCGCGACGTGCACCTCGAACGTCCGCGTCCACGAGGAGGTGCGGCTCTACGGCATGGTCGTCGATCCGGGATGCATGAAGTGCATGGACTGCGTGAGCGTCTGCCCGAAGGGCGTGCTGCGCTTCTCGTTCGCGGCGCCTTCGCTTTCTGAAGACAGGCGCCGTCGACGCCGCGCGCGCAGGCGCTACGACCTTCCGCTCTCCGAGGAGCTGCTCGTCGCCGTCGTCGGCGCTCGTCGCCACGCTCGTCTTCCGCGACCTCTACAACGGCCCGCCGCTCCTGATGTCGATCGGCCTCGGCGGGATCACCGCGTTCCGTCGCGCTCAAGCTCTGGCACCTCATCCGCCGACGGGCGGTGCGCGTCCAGAATCTCGAGCTGAAAGCCGCAGGCCGGCTGCAGCGCGCGGAACTGCCTGTTCGCGACCTTGACGGTCGCTGCTGGCTCGCGCTTCACTCTCGCACAGCGCGTTCGCGCCAGTGGCATCGCGCCTGGGGCCGCCACTATCTGAACCAGACCGAGGTCTCGCGCGCCGACGGCCTGACCGGCGCTTTCCGGAGCAAGCACTACGTCGGCGCGACACGACCGACGCGGCCGCCGAGGCGTTCCGGCACTTCTCCTGGCGGATCGCTGGGGGCTCGCCGGCGTCGTCGAGGTCAAGCTGGGGCTCGCGTGGTGCCACGTGCTGCGAGGCGAGATCGATCAGGCCGAGCGCAAGGCGCAAGAGGCGGCTCGCTCTCGCCGATCGACCCGCGCTGCACGTCAGAACGTGCTCGACCTCGAGCACGCGGCGACGCCTCCGCAGAGGACCTCTTCCGGATGGCCGGAACGCTCGTGGAGTCGGGGAAGCTCTGAAGACGCCGTGAGCGCGTACGAAGCCGCGGTCGCCATCAGCCCCGGACTCCGCCCCCTGCGTTTCAACCTGGGCGGCGTGCTTCGCCGGCTCCGGGCGCAACGAGGCCGCGATCGAGCAGCTCGAGGCGGCGCGCAACGCTCTCGCCCGACGACCTGGATGTCGCGCGTCGAGCTCGGCTTGGCGTACATGGCAATGGGGGCGAACGAGAAGGCCATCGCGGCGTTCGACGTGCGATCGCGCTGAACCCGGACAGCGCAAGAATCCCGGATCTCACCTCCCCGGCCTGATCCGGGACCTCGAAGAGACTTAGGGCGCCACGCTAGCTGACTCACGACTTTGGCCGCGGGCTTGATGATCTCCGCCATGCGCGTCAGGTCGATCGTCGCGGGCTCGATGAAGTCGGGAATGAACGATCGGTCCAGCAGCTCGTCCATGGGCGTCTCTAACCTTGAGGAAGCCCAGGCTGATCCCCATGTCCATGATCTTCTGCATTTCCACGTCGGTCGGCTTGAGGTTGATGAAGGTGACTCGGTCCGGCGGCTGCGTGAGCACGTAGTTCATCAGCTTCTCGTTCTGGCCGAAGTACGGCGCGACCAACTTCGCCGCGCCCGTGCGGTTCTTCTGCGCCCACTCGCCCGAGGCGACGATGCCCCGCACCAGGTCGCGGACGACCTCGGGCTTGTCGCGGATCAGGTCCTCGTGAACGACCAGGCAGCAGGAGATGTAGTTGGGCCAGACGTCTTTCGCGTAGTAGAGGACGCGGCCGTAGCCGTCCATCTCCGCCTTGCCGCAGATACGGCTCGGCGACGATGAAGCCGTCGATCGCCTTTGCGGAGAGGGCCGCGGGCATGTCCGGCGGCGGGAGGACGACGAACTTGATCTCGTCGGGCTGGATCCCCTGGTCGCGCATCATCTTGTGCATGAAGAAATTCTCGTTGCTGAAGGGGCTGGGGATCGCGATGGTCTTGCCGCGTCATGTCGCTGAGGGACTTGGCCGGATCCTCCTTGCGGATGGTCAGCTGGGATCCGTCCCGATGCCCCAGGCAGCAGATGCGGATCGGCGCCCCTGCTCGCGCATCTTCATGGCGAGCGGCACGGTGATGAACCCGGCCAGGAGCTTCTTCGTCTTCAGCGCCTCGACGATGGACGGGAACTCGCCGAACCGCATCGCGTCGAACTCGGTTCCCGTCGTGCTGGTCTTCGACGCGTAGTCCGTCACCGGACACGTGAGATGACAGGTCACCGGAATGAAGGCGACGGTCAGGGTCTGCCGGCCTGGTCGTCGGCGCCTGGTGATAGTCCTCTTCCGTGTGAGGACGGGCCTTGTGGAGCGCGCGATAGCGAAAGCCGACCAGCAGGACGAAGAAGGCGACGACCGCGGCGCCGAAACGTCCTTCGTCGCGACCATCAGCGATTCTCCGTTCGTCGGACATCGGTGCGTACCGCGCCGATTCGAGGCGGCATCCGGCGGGAGCGGCTCCTCTCCCGGCGTTCCAGCCCGAGCTCGACGAGAACACCGTGGATCGCCTCGACGACTTCCGGATGCGTGAGCTCGCGCGGGCGCGGGACGAACAGGGACCGCTCGCTGCGGATGCGTCCCGGACGACCGGAAAGGACGATCACCGATCCGCCAGCTGCGCCGCCTCCTCGATGTCGTGGGTGACCAGAACCACGGTGCCGTGGACGCTCGTGCAGCAGGCGCGCGAGCTCCTGTCGCATCCGAAGACGGGTGATGTAGTCCAGCGCGGAGAACGGCTCGTCCATCAACAGGACGTCGCTCGTTCCCGCCAAGCGCGCGCGCCAGCTCGACCGCGCTGGCGCATGCCGCCGGACAGCTGATGCGGATAGTGTCCGGCGAATCCTTCGAGGCCGATCAGCGCCAGCATCTCGTCCGCGTTGCCGCGTGCGCTCGGCGGGGTCCGCCACGTGGCGGAGACCCATGTCGATGTTCTCCGCGGCGGACCGCCAGGGAAACAGCCCGTCCTGCTGGATAGACCATCCTCACCGCGCCCGAGCGTTCGCACGCCGCCCGAGGTCGGCTGATCGAAGCCGGAGAGGATGTTCAGCAGGGTCGTCTTGCCGCAGCCGGAAGGGCCGACGACCGCGACGAACTCGCCCTCGCGGATCGTCAGGGAGACGTTCTGCAGCACTTCGACGGCTCCGAAGTGCGCGGACACGCGTCTCGAGCCGAAACCGCTCACCGCGTCATAGCCCCACCGCACGCTGGGGAGTCTGCGTCAGCCGCATCAGGAGTACGGTCGATGATCACGCCGATGATGCCGATCACGATCATGCCGACGACCACGAGATCGGGGCGGAGCTGGTTGCGCGCGTCCCAGATGAGAAAGCCCAGGCCGTCCCGCCCGGCGATCATCTCCGCGGCGACGACGACGACCCACGAGAGCCCCGCCGTCACGCGCAGCGCGGTGATGACCTGCGGCGACGATGGCGGGGAGCGTGACCTGAGTCAGGAATTCCACGCCGCGGAAGTCGTAGTTCCGCGCGACCCGGAAGTAGACGGCCGGGATGCTCGACGACCGCGGCGGAGGTCGCCAGCACCAGGGGAAGAACGCCGTCATGAAGATCAGGAAGATGGAAGGCACGTCCCCGATGCCGAACCAGAGGATCGCGAAGGGAATCCAGGCCAGGGGCGAGAGGCTGCGGAAAGAAATTCACCGGAGGGAGAAGGGCGAGCCGAACCCGGACGCGCAGACCCAACCAGAGGCCGATCGGGATTCCGAGCGTCACCGCGAGCCGAACCCCATCGTCACGCGAAACAACGAGGCCACGATGTCGTCGAAGAGCGACCCGTAACGCACCTTCTCGACGAACCCGCGCACGACGTCGATCGGGGACGGAAACGCGGTCGAGGGGAAGACCTCGAATCTGGACAGCGCCGCCCAGAACAGAACCGCGACGACCGCCACCATCAACGGGAGCAGGATCGTTCTCCGCAACAGGCTCCGCCCCGTACGTTTCGGGCGACTCGCCACGGAGCTTCATCGAGGTAGGATTCGGACACGATAGCGGACATCTTACCCACCGTTACTGACTTGTGAGTCACGGCGCCGAGCCACGGCGCGGCGGCGCCGAGGTCGCGTCGCTCGATCCCGGGGCGCAGAACCCGCGCGAGGTGTCGTCGAGAACGAGCGCCAGCGCGGCGCCGGGACTCGTGAAGCTCCGCGTGCCCTGGGTCGCGTACGTGCCGATGCGCGTCGCGACGCCGGTCGCGGGTCGTACCGAAGGCCGTCGCCTTGGCCCCCGAGAGCTTGGTCATGTCCACCGAGACGACCGTCCCGGACACCGGGATGTCACGCCATGACCGTCTCGCCCGCTCGACGCGCGCGACGCGACGACGGTGGCGGCTCCTGTGCCATCCCGGCGGTCACGACGGTGTGGGCGTAGTCCGGCGTGAACAGCCAGAACCGGCGCGATCGCACGAGCTTGGCGGCGTTCGTGTGCACGAGCGCCAGCGGCTGTTGACTCCGGTGCCGGGGCCGTTCAATCCGCGGCGAACTTCCACGACTCTCCCGTTGCCGCACGACTGGCCGACGCCGCCGCCGAGCGCGATCCAGAGGAACTGATCCGCGAGGCACGAGGCCGTCGCGCGTTCCTGATCAGCAGCGCTGCTCGATCGAGACGGGACCGGCTTCGCGGGTGTGCGCGCGTACTCCGTCGCGATCTGTGCCGCCATCGAGGCGTCCGGGCAGCTTTCGCCGTCGTACGCGCTGTTCATCGTCAGCCACGGATGCGTGCCCGAAACCCCTGGAACCCGGAGACGTGCCGTCCGGCGTGCCCCGTGACGAGGCTGCCGGCTCGCGTCGGCGGCGGCGATCGCCGACATCAACGCATCCACCCTGGCGTCCATTCCCGTTGGTACTGTCATGGCGTCCGCGTCGCCTCCCGCGATCCACACGATGTTGCCCTGGAGCCTGTGGCGCTTGCCGAGAAACGTCCGAACTCCTTCATCCATCCGCTGCACGGACTGCGCGTGCATGGCGCCGCACCAACCCTCGGTCCTGTCGAAGCAGCTGTATCCGAGGTACGCCGGCGTCACGATCGCGAGCATGTCTTGTGCCTTGACCTTGTTCAGGATCTTGTCGACGCGCGCCCAGTACGCCTCGTCCGGGACCGACCAATCGGCGTCGCCGTGGACGAACGGCGACTTGCCGTAGCGGTCGACGGAGCCGCCGCCGACGGCGCAGCCGCTGTGCTTCGCCATCAGCATGAATTGAATCGCGTTGAAGCCCTGAGCCTTGCGCGCCGCGCAGGTACGTGTCGATCTCGGCGTCGGTCAATCCGTTGACCATGCACCAGGCGGTGTCCGCCGCGATCAGGAACGGCTTGCCGGCCTGGTCCTCGAGATCGCGGCCGGTCGCGTTGATCCTCAACGGCCAGGCGCGGCGCCGCGCAGCGCGGCGCCGCAAACAGAGCCGAGCGAGAGCGTGACGGCGACGGCGCGCGAACGGCGCGCACGACCTACGTGTTTCCATTCCGGCGTTCTCCTCGCACACTATGATCCCACCTTGCGGACAGTCACGGCACTCGAGCGCTGCACTTCCATGACCCTGCTCCGTATTACGCGTAACATCGAGATCGGGCGTTTTGCCAAGAGGGTGAAGTGTGCGAGCAGATCCGGAGCGACCTCTATCCCATGTCGTTGAAGACCGCTCTGCCGGCGCCATTCTCCTTCTTCCATTCCCTCTTCTTCGCCGACGCCGAAGCCGCGATCACGCTGGTGCAGCACATGAGCAGGACGCGTCGACGACGACGTCCTCGACGTTGGCGTTTGCGTCGAACAACACGGCGAGGAATTTCCTGGCGGTCGTGATTCGCGCGGGGAACGTCGGTCAGGTCTTTCACGGTCAGCGACACGCGCGGCAATGTCTACCGTCGCGCGCTGCAGGCGAACCAGTCGTTGGATGCGATCACGTTGGGCGTGTACTACGCGGAGGGCATCGCGGGGGCGCGAACACGGTGACGGTGTCGGACACGATTTCGGGCGGGACGCTGCGATTCGCGATCTTCGAGTACTCGGGGGTTGCGACGACGGGTTCGCTCGACGGGACGCCGGCGTCGGTCGAGGGGACGAGCGCGTCGATGGCCTCTCCGTCGATCGACGACGACGGCGAGCGGGGACTTGATCCCTGGGCGTGTTCGCAACGGCGGAGGCGGCGACGTACACGGCCGGAGCGGGCTTCACGATCCAAGAGCGCGTGCCCGCGGGTCGAGCGCGAAGCTGGCAGTTGAAGATCTGAAGCAGTCCTCTCCCGGCCCGATCGCGGCGACGGCTTCGCTTGCGTCGGGGCAGGCGTGGGCTGCGGCCGTCGTGGCGTTTCGTCCGGCGTCGACCGGACCGCCGGCGGCGGATCTGACTCTGGCCAAGACGCACGCCGGATCGTTCGCTCCAGGACAGACCGGGGCGACGTACACGCTGACCGCGTCGAACGTCGGAACCGAGTCCGACCGCGGGAACGGTGACGGTGACGACGACGCTCCCGCCGGATTGACCGCGACGGCGTTTTCGGGAACCGGGTGGTCGTGCACGCTGGCGCCTCTTTCTTGCAATCAGAGCGATACGTTGGGGGCGGGCGCGAGCTATCCCGCCATCACGTTGACGGTCAACGTCTCCGCGTCGGCGCCGGCGACGCGTGACCAACACGCGACCGTGGGAGGCGGCGGAGAAACCAACACCGCCAACGACTCCGTCAACGACGTCGACGACGATCGCGCCGCCCAGTTCCGGCGCGATCACGCTGGTGCAGCACACGAGCAAGGACGCGTGCGACGACGTCGTCGTCGACTTTGGCGTTTGCGTCGAACAACACGGCAGGAATTTCCTGGCGGTCGTGATCCGCGCGGGGAACGTCGGTCAGGTTTTCACGGTCAGCGACACGCGCGGCAATGTCTACCGTCGCGCGCTGCAGGCGAACCAGTCGTTGGATGCGATCACGTTGGGCGTGTACTACGCGGAGGGCATCGCGGGGGCGCGAACACGGTGACGGTGTCGGACACGATTTCGGGCGGGACGCTGCGATTCGCGATCTTCGAGTACTCGGGGGTTGCGACGACGGGTTCGCTCGACGGGACGCCGGCGTCGGTCGAGGGGACGAGCGCGTCGATGGCCTCTCGCGTCGATCACGACGACGGCGAGCGGGGACTTGATCCTGGGCGTGTTCGCAACGGCGGAGGCGGCGACGTACACGGCGCGGAGCGGGCTTCACGATCCAAGAGCGCGTGCCCGCGGGGTCGAGCGCGAAACTGGCCGTTGAAGATCTGAAGCAGATCTCTCTCGGCCCGATCGCGGCGACGGCTACGCTGTGCGTCGGGGCAGGCGTGGGCTGCGGCCGTCGTGGCGTTTCGTCCGGCGTCGACCGGACCGCCGGCGGCGGATCTGACTCTGGCCAAGACGCACGCCGGATCGTTCATCCAAGGACAGACCGGAGCGACGCTACACGCTGACCGCGTCGAACGTCGGAACGAGTCCGATCGGCGGGGACGGTGACGGTGAGCGACACGCTCCCCGCCGGATTGACGGCGACGGCGTTTTCGGGAACCGGGTGGTCGTGCACGCTGGCGCCGCTGTCGTGCAGTCGAAGCGATGCGTTGGGGGCTGGCGCGAGCTATCCCCGCCATCACGCTGACGGTCAACGTCTCTGCGTCGGCGCCGGCCGACGCTGACCAACACGCGCGACCGTGGGAGGCGGCGGCGAGAACCAACACCGCCAACGACTCCGCCAACGACGTCACGGCGGTGCTCGTCCACCGGCCCGTCGCAGGTCGGACAATGGTCCGCCGTCCAGAACTGGCCGATCGATCGCGGTCCACGCCTCACCTCCCCCGTCAGGAGACGTGCTGGCTTGGACGGACTGCCGACCAACGCGGGGGCGCAGATCTGGCGATCGCGCGACGAACACCTTCACCCCCAAGACGTACTCGCCGGTGAGCCTCTTCTGCGCGAGCCACGCGTTCCTGGCGGACGGCCGCTTGCTCGTCTGCCGGCGGCATCGTGGGGTTGTCGGACGACACCGGGCCGCGCGAGTCGACCCTCTTCGATTCGACGACCGACACGCTGGTCCGCCCGGCGGACTGGTGACGACGGGCCGCTACTACTGGCACCGACGACGACGACTCTCCCGACGGGCGCATCCTCGTTCAAGGCGGAACGACAACGTGCACGACGTGCATCGCCGACACCTCGAGATCTACGATCCCGCGACCAACTCGTGGACGGAGATGGCCGCCAGCGCACGGAAGGCGTTCAAGTACTACCCGCACACCTACGTCCTGCCCGACGGGCGCATCCATCGCCGCCGCCCAAGGCACTGACAGCGCGGTGATCACGCAGGCGCTCGATCTGAGCACGCAGACGTGGACGACCATCGACTCGCGGCATCATCGACGGCCACAGCTCGGTCATGTTCCTGCCCGGGCAGATCCTGAAGGCCGGCAAGGCCACCGCGGACGATCAGGGACACCCTCCGGTGGCCACCGCCTACGATCGCTCGACATGAACCAGCCTTCGCCGGCGCTGGCAGCGCGACCGCGTCGATGCAGTTCCCCAGGTCCTACCTCTATCTGACGGTCTGCCGGACGGACGGGTCTTGGCGACCGGGGAAGCGCGACGACCGACAAAGTCGAACTTCGCCGCCGCGGTCTATGAAGCAGAGCTGTGGTCGCCGACCCTGGGGACCTGGACGACGATGAGCCGGTCGCCAAACGCACTCGTCTCTATCATTCGACGGCTCTCCTCGCCCGACGCGACCGTGCTGGTGGCCGGCGGCGGCCGCCAGAACGGCCGCTCGCAGCCCGACCCCAGGGACCAGGCCAACGCGGAGATCTTCTCGCCTCCCTATCTCTTCCGGGGACCCCGCCCGGTGATCTCGTCAGCTGCCGGCGGTCGCTGCAATACGGCACCGCGTTTGCCGTCCGACGCCGGACGCCGCCCGCGTCGCATCGGTCTCGCTGATCGCGCTGGGATCGGCAACGCACGCGTTCAACGAGAACCAGCGATTCGTCCCGCTGACGTTCACGCCGGGAACGGGCTCGATCACCGTGCAACCGCCCGCCAGCGGCAACATCGCGCCTCCGGCCCCACATGCTCTTCCTGGTCGACACGAACGGCGTCCCCTCGATCGCGGCGATGGTCCGCCTGCCGGCCCCCAGGAGCCGACTCGTAACCGCCGATCGGCTCCGGGCAGCCTTCAGGCCACGCCGGCGGGCGGCAACGTCAACCTGAGGCTGGCTCGCTTCGACCGACAACGTCGGCGTGACGGGGTACAACGTCCATCGCTCGACGACGTCGGGCTTCACGCCCGCTGCCGGGAACAAGGTCGGGCAGACGGCCGCGACGAGCACCACCGACGCGCCGCCGGGCTCGGGCACCTACTACTACCGGGTGACGGCTCAGGACGCGCGGAGCAACGTCAGCAATCCTTCCAACGAGGCGTTCGCGACGATCGTCGCTCCGACCCTCCCGGACCTGACGCTGACGAAGACGCATGCCGGATCGTTCACCCAAGGGCAGACCGGAGCGACGTACACCCTGACCGCGTCGAACGTCGGAACGGGTGCCGACCGCGGGAACGGTCACGGTCAGCGACACGCTCCCCGCCGGGTTGACCGCGACGGCGTTTTCGGGAACGGGTTGGGCGTGCACGCTGTCGCCTTTGTCGTGCACGGAGCACGGGGTTGGCGGCGGGGGCGAGCTATCCCGCCATCACGTTGACGCGTCAACGTCTCTCGCGTCGGCGCCGGCGACGCTGACCAACACCGCGACCGTCGGGAGGCGGCGGAGAAACCAGCACCGCCAACGACGGTGTCAGCGACGTGACGACGGTGCTGCCGTCCGGCACGGCGACGATCGCGCTGGTGCAGCACGCGAGCAAGGACGCGAACCCGACGACGTCGTCCACGCTGGCGTTTCCGCAGCCAACACGGCGGGCAACTGGATCGCCGTCGTCATTCGGGCCGGGGAAAACGGGACAAGTCTTCACGGTGACCGACACGCGCGGGCACGTCTACCGGCGAGCGCTTCAGGCTCGACGAAACCTTGGACGCCGTGACGTTGGGCGTGTACTACGCGGAGAGCATCGCCGCAGGTGCGAACACCGTGACGGTGTCGGACACCATCTCCGGGCGGCACGCTGCGTTTCGCGATCTTCAGTACTCGGGGGTTGCGGCGGCATCGTCGCTTGACGGGACACCGGCCATGGCGGAGGAGCACGAGCGCGTCCTGGCCAGCCCGACGACGACGACGACGTCGAGCGGAGACTTGATCCTGGGCGTGCTCTCGACCTCCAATTCAGCGACGTTTACTGCCGGCGAGCGGTTTCACGCCCGAAGAGCAGGTGCCCGCCGCGCCCAACACCAAGCTCAGCGTCGAGGATCGGAGGCAAACCGCGCCCGGCCCGATCGCGGCGACGGCTACGCTGTCATCGGGGCAAGCCTGGGCGGCGGCCGTCGTGGCGTTTCGTCCGGCCTCCTCAGGACCGCCACCGAACGGCCCCAAGCTGATCATCACCGGCCCGCCGAAGCCTCGACGGTGAACGGGAGCACGGTGAACGTCAGCTACACCTGGACGGGCGATCTGACGGAGGTCAACCACGTCCACTTCCAACTCGACGGTAACCCGGTCGTGATGGACCTTTCATTCGAGGGCGTGTTCCAGTTCACCGGCGTCCACGTCGGCTCGCACACGCTGAACGGCTGGCTGGTGCGCGCCGACCGCAGCACGATCGTCGGGAGCGACTCGGCTCCGCGCACTTCACCGTGGCGGTCGACCCTGCCGACCCGTGGTACCGACCGTGACGATGACGGCTCCGTCGGGCGGCTCGACGGTTTCCGGAGTGGCTGACGGTGACCGCCAATGCGACCGACAACCTGGGCGTCTACGGCGTTCAGTTCAAGCTGGACGGCGCGATCCTCGGCGCCGAGGACCTGGTGGCCCCGTATTCGACGGACTGGAACACCGCGGCCGCGACCAGCGGCTCCCATACGTTGACCGCGGTTGGACGCGACGTCGCGGGGAACGAGACGACCGCGGCGTCGGTGACGGTGACCGTTTCGAACGCCGGGCCCAAGCGATCCGTCGGTCATCGGGCAGTGGGCGGGCCCGTACAACTGGCCGCTGGTTTCGATTCACTCGACGCTTCTGCCGACCGGCAAGGTGCTTCTCTACGACGACCACACGACGACCGCCGGCGTGCAAATCTGGGATCCCGTCACCGACTCGCTGACGTCGCGGCCGTACAACGCCAACAACCTCTTCTGCTCGGGACACACCCTCCTGCCCGACGGGCGGCGTCCTCGTGGTCGGCGGGCATCTTGGCACCTACCTGGGGATCCCGGACGCGACGCTGTTCCAACCCGACCAACGAAACCTGGTCCCCGGCGGCGACGATGTCGCAGGCACGTTGGTACCCGACGGCGACGTCTCTCCCGGACGGCCGGGTGCTCGCGTTGTCGGGCGCGAGCGACTGCCCGACATGCAACAACCCGAGCGGATCGCACACCGGCATCGCGCTGATCCCCGAGATCTACGATCCGCGAACCAACACCTGGAGCAGGCTGACCAACGCCTCGCTGAGCTTGCCCCTCTACCCGCACATCTTCGTCCTGCCGGACGGCCGGATCCTGGCGACCTCGACTCACGAAGATCCCATCGTCACCCGCGCCTTGGACATCGGCACGCAGACCTGGACGGTCGTGGACCCGGTCGTCCGCGACGGCGGCAAGCGCCGTGATGTACCGCCCCGGAAGATCCTGAAGACCGGGATGGGCCGCAACCCCGACTACGCGGCGGCTCCTTCGACGGCGACCGCTTACGTCATGGATACAAACCTCCCCTCGCCCACCTGGCGGGCGATCGCGCCGATGACCTTCTCGCGCACGCAGCACAACTTGACGGTGCTGCCCGACGGCAACGTGTTCGCGGTGGGAGGCTCCACGAATTCTGACGTCTACGACACGGCCGGCACCGTGAAAACCGCCGAGCTGTGGTCGCCCGCGACCGAGACATGGCGAACGTTGGCGACGATGCAAGAGCCGCGGCACTACCACTCGACCTCCCTCCTCCTGCCCGACGGCCGTGTTCTGGTCGCGGGGGCGGCAGGTTCGGTCCCGACTTCCCGTCGGCCGAGATCTACTCGCCGCCGTACCTCTTCAAGGGACCGCGTCCGGCGATCACCTCGGCGCCGGCGGTGATCCAGTACAACTCCACATCGTCGTGGGAACCCCCGACGCGGCGCGCATCGCCAGAGTCGCGCTGTTCGCGCCTGGGCTCCGTGACGCATGCGTTCGACGAGAATCAACGCTACAGCGAGCTCGCGTTCGCGACGGTCACGGGCGGCCTCGACGTCACCGCGCCGACGAGCGCTAATGTCGTCCCGCCCGGCCACTACATGCTGGTCATCGTGGACGGGAACGGCGTCCCGTCGGTCAGCGCGATCGTGCGCTTCCCCGCCCCTGGGAAGACACCGGTCCCCCGACCGCACCTTCGAATCTTCAGGCGACGACGACCCCGGGAAAGGTTGACCTCACCTGGACGGCCGCCACCGACAACACCGGCGTGGCCCTCACTACAACATCCATCGCGGCACGCTTCCCGGCGTCGTGCCCACTTCCGGAAACCGAATCGGCCAGACCGCGACGACGAGCTACCGGGACACCGGCTTCGCATCGGGCGCTTACTACTATGTCGCCACCGCCCAGGACGCGGGGGCACCGTCGGTCCCGTGTCGAACGAATTCGGGCTCGTCGCGCAGGCAGACGTCACACCTCCCGGCGCCGCCGTGACCGCACCCACCTCCGGCGCGTCGCTGTCCGGGGTCGTGACGATCACCGCGGACGCGACGGACGACATCGCGGTCACCGGCGTGCAATTCCTCCTGGACGGCGCGGCGCTCGGGGCCGAGGATCTGGCCGCCCCGTACACGCTGTCCTGGAACACCGCTTTGGCCGTGAACGGCGCGCACACCCTCGGGGCGCGAGCCCGCGATGCGCGCGGCAACGTGACCAACGCGCCAAATATCGGCGTGACGATCTCGAACACGGCGATCCAGGGGCTCGCGGCCGCGTATTCTTTCGACGACGGGACGGGAACCGTCGTGCGCGATTCCTCCCTGTACGCGAACAACGGCGCGCTCCACGGCGCGACGTGGACGTCGTCGGGCCACACGTTGAGCGCCATGTCGTTCGCGTCCAACAGCTATGTGGACGCGCCGAACTCCGTTTCGCTCGACATTTCCGGAACAAGACTTACGATCGAGATGTGGGCCAACATCACGGCGGGGAGCAGCGTCGACTACGTGCTCGTGCAGAAGCCGTGGTCCGCGACCGGCCAGACGTACCCTATTACCAGTACGGCATCGAGTACGACGCCAACGGAGCGCGCACGCTCGACTTCTTCTTCGGCAACACCGCCGGGCAATCGGTCGGACCGTTCTCGATGATTCCGCAGACCGGCGTGTGGACGCACATCGCCTACACGTACGACGGCGCGACGGTCAGAGGGTACCTCGACGGTGTCTTGAAGGTTCAGGGTACGGCGACCACCGGCATCCAACGCGCGGCGTGGGCTTACGCATCGGCGTGGACGGGTTGTTCCAACAGGGGTTCAACGGCAGGATCGACGACCTACGTATTTACAGCCGAGCGTTGACGCAGGCCGAGGTTCAGCAGGACATGGCCCAGCCCGTCGTTCTCCCCTGACGAGAGAGTCTCCGTGAAAAAGCTCGCGCTCGTCGGTGTGAGTCTGATGGGCGTGTCGGCGGCTTTCTGGCTCCTGGGGCACAAGACCGTCAGGCGCGCCGCCGGAGGCCCATCCGAGCGCACCGTCCTCTATTACCGCGACCCCATGCACCCTTCTGTACACGTCCGATCGTCCCGGAAAGGCGCCGGACTGCGGGATGGACCTCGAGCCGGTCTACGCCACCGCCAGCGAAGAGGTTGGAACGGTGCTCGTCAGCCGTGAGAGGCAGCGGATGCTTGGGTGCGGCTGGGCCGCGTCACGACCTCGCGCACGTCGGGAACGCTGCGGGCCTTGGGCCGCGTCGCGCTGGACGAGAACCGCGTCTTCCCGGTTCGCACCGGCTGCGAAGGCTGGGTGAGCCGGATCTATCCACGCGCCACGTCCGGGAGCGCCGTCCGGAAGGGACAGCCGCTCGCGTCGGTGTACGGGCGCGACTACACGACCGCCCAACGGTCGTTTCTCTACGCGCTGCGCGCCTCGGAGAACCCCCGCCGGCGCTCCCGGAGACGACGCGAACCAGCCGACGTTGACGTTGAAAGAAGCCACGCTGTTTCTCGCAGAACCTCGGGATTGGCGAGGCGCAGATCGCCGAGCTCGCGCGAGACCCGCCAGGTGATCCTGGATGTCCTCCTGACCGCGCCGGCCGACTGAGCGTCATCGTGGCTCGGAACGCCTTCCCCAGCAGCGTTTCGAGCGTGACGTCGAGCTTGTTCCGAATCGCCGACTTGAGCCATGTCTGGATCATCGCGGATTTGGTGGGCGACGAGCAGGCCGCGATCCCTCCGGCACCACCGCCGCGTCACGCAGGCGGGACGGCCGGACACCGGGCGCGAGCCACCGTGAGCGAAGCGCTCTGCGCTTCGACGGTGCGTCGCGCGCGTCAGCTCGCGCTTGACGCGGACAACCCTCGGTCTTATCCTCCGGCCGGAGATGTTCGTGGACCTCGAGTTCTCGATCAGCCTTCCCGAAGCGGCCACCGTGCCCGCCGAAGCGATCGTCGAGATCGGGTCGAGGAAAAACCGTGTACGTCGAGCGCAGCGACGGAGTGTATCGAGCCGCGCCGGGTCGAAACCGGTGTGGCGATTCGCAGATCGCGTCCAGATCGTCAGCGGACTCGATCCTGCGGCTTCGATCGTCGTGTCGGGAAACGCGCTGCTCGATTCTCAGAGTCGTATGCGGAACGGGGACCCCGGCGTGCATGATTGATCCGCCTGATCGAGTTCTCCGCCCGCCACCGGTTCGTCGTCGTGACGCTCGCCGTGGCGGCCGCGGTCCGTCGGTTGGCGATCGATGACTCGCCTGCCGCTCGACGCCCTTCCCGGACACCGGCGATCGGCAGAGTCATCGTTCATTCCACATGGGACCGCAGCCCCGACCTGATCGACGCGCAGGTCACCTCTCCGATCGTTTCGGCCCTGCTGGGCGCCCCGCGCGTGAGATCGGTCCGGGGATCTCCGACTACGGATCGTCCTCCTTCGTCTACGTGATCTTCGACGACGACACCGATCTCTACTGGGCGCGGTCGAGAACGCCTCGAGGTGCCTCCTCCCTGCGGCCGAGGCTTCCGGAGGACGCAACGACATGCTCGGGCCGGACGCGAGCTCTCTGGGCTGGGTTTTCCAGTACGCGCTCGTGGATCCTACCGGCGCGCACGACCTGCAGGTCGCTTCGCTCCTATCGGGACTGGACTCTCAAGCTCTACCTGAGGTCCGTCCCGGGGTCGCCGAGGTTGGCCTACGGTCGGCGGATTCGTCAGACAGTTCCAGGTGAACGTCGATCCCAACCGGCTCCGCGCCTACGGCCTTTCCATCCAGCGCGTCGTGGAGGCGCTGAAGGCGCGGCAACGGCGACGTCGGCGGGCGCATCGTCGAATCCGCGGCGGACAGAGCTCATCGTGCGGCTCGGAACGCCCACGGACGGAAGATTCGAGAATGTCCTGGTCGCCACCGGCGGACGACGCGACTCCCGTCCGCATCGCCGATGTCGCCCACGTGACGGTCGGCTCCGAGTTTCGCAGGGGCGCCACCGATCTCGACGGGATGGCGCGAGGCGGTCTCCGGAATCGTGATCATGCGGGAGGGCGAGAATGCGCTCCGACGTCATCGACCGCGTCAAGGCCGGGCTGCACCGGATCGAGCCGTCGCTGCCCGCAGGCGTCAAGGTGGTTCCCGTCTACGATCGGTCGGAGCTGGTCCGACGATCCCGTCGATACACCTGACCGCGAACCATCCTCGAAGTGATGGCGATCGTCGCTGCTCGGTGATCCTGGTTTTTCTCTGGCACCCGCCGAGCGCCGCCGTGCCTCTGATCACGCTTCCGATCGCCGTGCTCATCGCGTTCGTCCCGTTCGAGCTTCTCGGGATCGGCGCGAACGTCATGTCTCTGGGAGGCGTCGCGATCGCCGTGGGCGCCCTCGTGGATGCGGCGATCGTCGTCGTCGAGCAGTCCCACAAGAGGCTCGAGGAGTGGGACCTCGCCGGGCGCGTCGAACCGCCGGAGCGGTGATCCTCGGCGCGATCAAGCAGGTCGGCCGTCCCAGCTTTTCGCGCTCCTGGTCATCGCGATTCCGTTCCTCCCTCGTCCTCACGCTCAGGGCGAGGCCGGACGTCTCTTCAAGCCGCTGGCGCTACGCCAAGAGCCTGGCCATGATCGTCGCCGCGGTTCTCGCCGTCACGCTGGACCCGCGCGCCTCAGTTCACGCGCTCATCGCTTCACGCCGCGTCGCGCGCGCCAACGCCCCTGGTCCGCGATTCACCAGGAGCGCGCGCATCCCGTCAATCGCTGGGTCATGCGCTGGTAGCGAGCCTGACGGTCGCTTGGTCGCTCCGTAACAAGCGGCTTCTCTTCGGCGTCGTTACGGTCCTGATGCTCTCCGCCGTTCCGCTCTGGCCGCGCTTGGGAACGGAGTTCATGCCGCCACTCGACGAGGGCACGTTGCTCTACATGCCGAGCACCATGCCGGGATCTCGCATCTCCGAAGCTGAGGCGCTTGCTCGAGGTGACCGATCGAATCCTCGCGGGATTTCCGGAGGTCGAGCGCGTGCTCGGGAAGGCCGGTCGGGCGGACACCGCCACGGACCCCGCGCCGGTGTCGATGCTCGAGACGGTGATCGTGCTGAAGCCCAACGGAGTCGTGGAGGCCGCGGATTTCGCGCGAAGAGCTCGTCCGTCAGATGGATGCCGCGCTCACGCTTCCGGGGTGGCGAACGCCTGGTCGATGCCCGTGCGCGGACGCCTCGACATGCTCACGACCGGAATTCGAACTCCCGTCGGCATCAAGATCGCAGGGAGCAGCGTCACGGAGATCGAGCGCATCGGCGTCGCAGATCGCTCTCGCTCTTGCCGGGCGTCGAGGAACGCGCGGCGTCTTCTCCGAGCAGATCGGCCGCGCGACGTTTCTCGACGTCCGGTGGGACCGGCAGGCGCTCGCCCGCGCCGGAATCATGCTCGACGAGGCGCAAGCGGCGGTTCAGTACGCGATCGGCGGCGACAACGTGACGGCGATCGTCACGGGCCGGAGCGCTATGCGCGTCAACGTCAGGTGATCCGCGCGACCTTCGCGGCGACCCGCAGGCTCTGGGTCGCGTCCTGGTCACCGCGGCGGGCGGCCGCGCGCACGTGCCGATCGCCGAGCTCGCTCCGATCCAGACGACGTCGGGACCGGCGATGCTCCGCAACGAGGACGGGATGCTGACGGGCTACGTCTACGTCGATACGTCAGCAACGGACGTGGTCTCCTACGTCCGCGACGCGGATCGCCTCATTCGCGACACGGTGAGGCTGCCTCAGGGTATTCGATATCGTGGACGGGTCAGTACGAGGCGATCGGCAAGACGAGGCGGCAGCTCACGGCGATCGTTCCCTTCACGCTCCTCCTCATCCTTGTTCTTCTGCTCACGCCAATACGCGGTCGCTTCCCCAAGACGTTCATCGTGCTCCTGGCCGTGCCGTTCTCCGCGGTCGGCGCGATCTGGGCGCTCGCGTCTGCTCGGTTACCACGTCAGCGTGGCGGTGTGGGTGGGGCTCATCGCGCTCATGGGCGTCGGATGCCGAGACCGGCGTGTTCATGCTGCTCTACCTCGACGATGCGTACGACAGGGGCCAAACGGAACCATCGCCTCAACGGTCCGGTCGATCTCGAGCAGGCGATTCTCGAAGGGGCCGCGCGACGCGGTGCGGCCCAAGCTCATGACCGCCGCGACGATGTTCTTCGGTCTGCTTCCGATCCTCTGGTCCGACCGGAGCCGGCTCCGACGTGATGAAGCGAATCGCTGCGCCGATGATCGGCGGCATCCTGACGTCGTTCGCACTCGAAGCCGATCGTCTACCCCGCGGTCTACCATTCCTGGAAATCGCGGACGCTTCGGGGCCCACTCGGAAGCGAAACGCGCTGACGATTCCCTCTTTTCCCGTCGGCTTGAAAGGTCGATGGCGTGCCTACGTTTAGGACATGCGCACGCCTGGCCGCCTCGAACGATTCGTGCGGGAATACCCTGGATGGGCGAGCTTCGTGGCGCTGGCCGTCGGCGATCTCGCGCTGTTCGGCTGGCGGTTCGACGTCGAATTCCTGAAACGCGTCGGCCAGGATCCGCCAGCATCAACCCGATGACGGCTCTCGCTCTCGCGTTGTCAGGTCTTTCGCTGTGGCTCCTGCGAGACGGCGATCGGGATGCTCGCGAGCCGCGGCTCGGACGCGCGTTCGCCGTCGCGGTCGCCGGTATCGGCGCGCTGCGGCTGGTCGGACATCTCGCGGGGTGGAACCAGGGCATCGACACGTGGGTTCACGCGGACAAGCTCGAGCTCGTCTCGGGCGGTTTCGGGCCGGATGGCCCTCTCGACCGCGCTGGCGAGCCTGTTGATCGGCACGTCGCTCGCCCTGATCGACGTCAAGACCCGCCGGGGGCATCGCCCCTCCGAGGCGATGGCGCTCGGCGTCATCGTCCTCGATCGCCGCCATCACCGGTCCCTTTGCGATGGTGTTGCCCACCGCCGCCGTCCTTTTCGCGCTCGGTCTCGGGGTGCTGCTGCGCCCGGCCTCGTGAGGGGCTCGTGGCGCTGCTGACGAGCAAGACGCCGAGGCCATCGGACGCGCCGCGGTGCGGAGGACCGGCCGGTGAGGATCAGCTCGGATTCGCGAGGGACGAGATGATCGGCAGGAATGACCTCGATTACTTTCCCGCAAAGAGGCGAACTTGCCGGAGGCCGGCGACGGCGTGACGGGGCTACGTTCTCGAGGAGCGAACTCATGACAGGCGATCAGATCTGCCGGGACCAGCAATACGCACCGAACGAAGTACT
>ERZ1370068.477-contig-10433_pt1 | contig 57278 bp, 97 predicted proteins | sample MGYA00561227_ERZ1370068 | MGnify/ENA primary metagenome ERZ1370068 (study PRJEB38410, sample SAMEA6850437) | metagenome | study: Metagenomic assessment of the ecological functions of the soil: analysis of the soil microbiota associated with the... | reverse complement strand
GCACTCGATTCCGAAACGTGTTCACCGTAGGGCGGATCTTCACCGTCACCGTCAGAGTCGATCACGACCCCAAAGGCAGCAAGCTCGATGCGGAAATCGTCCGGCACCCAGGATCGGTGGTCCTTCTCCCGATGACGAAGGAAGGCGACATCATCCTCGTCAAGCAGTACCGCCACGCGATCGGACGACGGGCGTGGGAGCTCCCGGCCGGTTCGCTCAAGCCCAACGAGGATCGAAGAAGGCCGCGGCCCGCGAATGCCACGAGGAAATCGGATTGATTCCGCAGCAGCTCGATCGGCTCGGTGCGTTCTTCCCGACACCCGGCGCTACTGCGACGAAGAAATGAACTTCTACAAGGCCAGCGGGCTGCGCGGCCGGGCGCCGGACGACGAGAAGGCGGAGCAGGACGAAGATAGGAGGACATCGAGCAGCGCACGTTTGACGTCGAGCAGCTGCGCACGATGATCCGATCCGGTGAAATCGTCGACCTCAAGACGGTTGGCGAGGGTCGACGCTCCTCGGGCGGGTCTGAAGATCCGCCCTACTGTCTCGAGTGCTCACGCGGACCTAGAAGGTCCGCGCCGCATCAGAAGGTCGCCACAAGAGGGTCCGCGCGCGGACTCGGAAGGTCCGCGCCGCTCGGTGAAGGTCCGCGCCGCCAGCTCGATTGTGGCGCGGTGGATGGCGACCGGTGTCTTCGAGCCGGCGCGCGCATACCCGCCGGCCAGCGTGACGCTGCTGACCGGACGATCAGCCGGCCGCGCGGGCGTCGAAGACAATGCGATCGCGTTCGAGGAGGCCGCCCGCGTCAGCGCCAGCCCGCCAAGCTGATCGCCCTCGAACGGATCCGCACCCGCGAGGTAAAACACGACGTCAGGCTTCGACGCGAACGACCATCGGCAATGCGGCGCGCAGCTTCGCGTGGTACTCGTCATCGGTCACTCGGTCCGGCAACCCGATGTCGAGCGCGCTGCGCGGCTTGAACATCGGGGTAGTTGTGCTGCTGATGCATCGGAGAAGGTGAAGACCGACGGATCGCCATCGAAAATCATCGACGTGCCGTTGCCGTGGTGGACGTCGAGATCGACGATCCGCGGCGCCGCGGATCCGGTCGTGACAGTCGCGTTGGATCACGCGAATCGCGAGGGCGACGTCGTTGAAGAGGCGAAGCCCTCGCCATGGTTGGCAAACGCGTGATGAAAACCGCCACCGACATGGATGCCCACGCCGGTCTCCAGTGCAAGCCGCGCGGCCGCAACGGTGCCTCCGGTCATCAATCGGAAGCCGTCGACGACTGGCCGCGACGACCAGGGCAGCTCGATTTCCGCGATCTCTTCGGCGGTGAATGTGCCGGTGCGAGCCTTGCGCAGATCTTCCGCGGTGTGAACCAGGGCGAGATCCTCCCACGAGGCGGCCTCCGGCTCGACCCGATCCATCCACCAGCGGCGCTCAGCTCGCGATGGATTGCTTCGTATTTTGCGGTCGGAAAAAGCGTGGGGCCGATGTCGATGCGATAGCGCGGCGAATAGACAATCTGCACGTCCGCTATTGCATCGGCGGCTGGAGGCGGCGCTCGGTCTTCTGATCGCCCGGCGGCGACCGCCGGCAGCAGCGCCAGGAGCAGGACCTCGTCAACGCTCTGGACGTAGTGCACCGTCAGCTCCCGCGCGCAGCTCCTCGGTGAGATCCTCGTTGATGTTCTTCTCGTTCTGCCGCGGCAGGATCACTTCGCGGATGCCGACGCGCCGCGCGGCCAGCACCTTCTCCTTGATGCCGCCGACCGGCAGCACGCGGCCCGACAGCGTGATCTCGCCGGTCATCGCGATGTCGCCGCGCACGGGCCGCCGCGTCAGCTCGAAGCCAGCGCCGTCGCCATCGTGACACCGGCCGACGGGCCGTCCTTCGGGAATCGCGCCGGACGGCACGTGCAGGTGGATTTCCGACGTTCTTGAAGAAGTCGGGATCGGCGCCGTACGTCGCGCGCATGCGCGCGGAACCATGACAGCGCGGCGCGCGCCGACTCCTTCATGACGTCGCCGAGCTGGCCGGTGAGCGTCAGCGATCCGGTGCCCGCCATGCGCGACGCCTCGATGAACAGCACGTCGCCGCCGGCCGGCGTCCACGCGAGGCCGATCGCCACGCCCGGGCTCCTTGGTGCGCTCCTCCATCTCCTCGTCGAGGAACAGCGGCGCGCCGAGCAGCTCGACGACGACGTCCGGCGTGATCGTCGAGCGGGCGTCTCGTCGCCCTCGGCGCGGCGGCGCGCGGCCTTGCGGCAGAGCGCGCCAATCTCGCGTTCGAGATTCCGGACGCCGGCCTCGCGTGTATCCGCGAATCACCAGCCGCAGCGCATCGTCGCTGAATGCGTCAGCTGCTCGGGCGTCAGCCCGTGGTTGCTGATCTGCTTCTGAACGAGGTGATCGCGCGCGATCGCGAGCTTCTCTTCCTCGGTGTAGCCGGGAATCTCGAGGACCTCCATGCGGTCGCGCAGCGCCGGAGGAACCGGATCGAGGACGTTGGCCGTCGTGATGAAGAGCACCTCCGACAGATCGAACGGCACGTCGAGGTAGTGATCGCGGAACGTACTGTTCTGCTCCGGATCGAGCACTTCGAGCAGCGCCGACGCCGGGTCGCCGCGGAAATCGTTCCCGAGCTTGTCGATTTCGTCGAGGATGAAGACCGGGTTCTTCGACTCGGCGCGGCGAAGTCCCTGGATGATCTGCCCGGGCAGCGCGCCGATGTAGGTCCGCCGATGTCCGCGGATTTCCGCCTCGTCGCGCATGCCGCCGAGCGACACGCGCACGAACTTGCGGCCCAGCGACTGCGCGATCGAACGCGCGAGCGAGGTCTTGCCGACGCCCGGCGGCCCGACGAAGCAGAGAATCGGACCCTTCACGTCCGGGTTCAGCTTTCGCACCGCGAGGTATTCGAGGATGCGGTCCTTCGCCTTCTCGAGCCCGGAGTGATCGGCGTCGAGCGTCTGCTTCGTCTTCGGCAGGTCGATGATCTCTGTCGGTGCGCTTCTGCCACGGGAGCGCGACGAGCCAGTCGAGATACGTCCGCGAGACGGTGAATTCCGCGGCGGCCGCGGGCATCTTCGACAGCCGATCGAGCTCGCGCAGCGCCTCCTTCTTCACCGACTCCGGCATGCCGGCGGCTTCGATCTTCTCGCGAAGCTCCTCGATCTCGCTGCGTCTGATCGTCGCCCTCGCCGAGCTCCTTCTGAATCGCCTTGAGCTGCTCGCGCAGGAAATACTCGCGCTGGTTCTTGCCGACCTCGGACTGCACCTGCGACTGGATCTTCGAGCCCGAGCTCGAGGACCTCGAGCTCCTTGATCAGCATCCGATTGAGCGTGTCGAGCCGCGCCCGCACGTCGAGCGTCTCGAGCACCTCCTGCTTGACCGGCGTGCTGATCGGTCGTCAGGCTCGACGCGATGAAGTCGGCGAGCCGTCCGGGTCGGTGATGTTGGTGGAGAGCGTCTGCAGATCGTCGGACAGCAGCGGCGACAGCGAGACGACCTGCTGGAAGTTCGTCTTGATGTTCCGCAGCAGCGCGTCGATCTCGAGGTGCTCGCGCGTCGGCGCCGGTCTCCGGCGCGCAGGCTGACGCGGGCGCGCAGGTACGGCTGCGTCGCGGTGACCTCGTCGAGCCGCAGCCGCGCGAGCCCCTGGACGATCAGCCGCAGGCTGCCGTCGGGCAGCTTGAACATCTTGTGGATGTGACTCGCCGTGCCGAGCGGATAGCAGGTCGCCCTGCTGCGGCTCCTCGACGGTGGCGTCGCGCTGCGTGAAGACGCCAATCAGCTTGCCGCCGGAGATGGCCTCGTCGATCAGGCGAACGGAGCTCTCGCGCGCCACCGCGAGCGGCATGAACGAGTTGTGGAAACAGAACGGTGTCGCGGAGCGGGAGAATCGGAAGCTCGTCCGGGAAGGTTGAGCGGCCGATCCCGGTGGAGAGTTCTTCGACCTCGAGGGTTCGTCGCGGTCACTCATGGATGCAGCCATGTGGATTACGGCGCCGGGGATCGCGAACGACGCGGGCCGGACGACCCGGCATCGCGCCGCGAGCAGCACAGGCGGTCGAGGCCCGGTTTAGTTCGACATGTCGAAGAAGAGCGCGCGACGACCCGCTCTTGCGCGCGAGCGCACGCTCGCGCTGCTCGGCGTTCTCGCGCGCCTCTTCGCAATCCTTGCAACGGACCGCGAACGGCAGCGCGCTGCAGCCGCGGATGGGCGATCTCCTCGCCGCACTCGGAAGCAGTTGCCGTAGGTCCCTTCGTCGAGACGGCGGAGCGCTTCTGTTGATCTTGTTGAGCGTCTCCGACTTCATCTGGATGAGCGCGAACTCGATGTCTTCCTGGATGTCGCACCTCGGAGCTCTCGCCCTGGTCGAGCACATCGCGCTCGTTGCCGCCTTCGGCCCGCACGTCGCGAATTTTGCCCTGAACCTCGCTCAGCAACTCGCGGCGGCGCTCCTCGAGCATCTTCTTCAGTTCGTTGTAGCGGCTCGTCTTGCCCGCCGCCACCTTTGTGCTCTTCGTCGTCGTCGCCATGATGCCTGCCGCTCCTTCCGAATCACCCAAGTCTCGGGTGACCACGTTGATGCGCCCGTCATGTGCAATTCCAATGCCCTCTGTTAGACGTGCTGGCTTGAGACGAATCGGTTCCCGTGACGTTTCGGCCCGCGCGTTCAGGAGCCCTGCTGTACGCCAGAATCAACTGCCAGCTAGCAACAGAATCAACGAATTGCAGACCCGATGAACCACAGTTCGACCGACATCGCTCTTCTAGCGGTCATGCGCTTTAGACGCCGGTCAGGGTCGCCCGAGGTTGTGTCCTCTCGATACAGGACGGCTCGAAAAGCACGTGGATGTGGCGGAAATGCACCACCGAGCCGTGAGCCGTCCTGGGCGTAGAACGTCGCCGGGCAAACGGGATTCTTGCGCGCAGATCGGCGTTGCAGGCCTGACGCTGACTGCGAGCAAGTTGTCACAATATCGACAATCTGTCGACATTTCGTGCGACCGTCGAGGTCTGCTCGTGAACGCCTACTGAATGAATCGACTGCTCACAGAGGCATTTGGAACGATTCCACGCTCTACGAGGCAGATCGCCGCTGCGTCGGCTGCGGGTTCGCAGCCATTTCTCATAGAGCCGCAAGCACGTCGGAGTTCGACGCGAGGGCACTTCGTTCGCTCACCTCGCTGAGGACGTCGACGCAGGCCGAGAACTTGCCTGCCAGCTCGTCGAAGACGTCCCCGAGCGCCGGGTCGCCATGCTGCGCGAGCGATCCGTACGCGCACTCTCCGAGCTGGATGTAGTAGTCCACGTCGACAAGGCTGCGACGTCAGGCTGTCGGCGAAGAAGCCCGGAGATGAACAGCGACAGGTCGCCGACTTCGCGAAGGCCGTCGCGCTGACGGCTGCCGCCGCGCCTGCAGCGCGCGCGCAAGGCGGATGCCGAGCGGTTCGTCGGCTCGCGCACTGCCGAGGATCGATCGAAGTGAACGAACCCGGTGAGCAGGTTGACCGAGGTAGAAGGACGTCAGGTCGCGCACGGCGAGGCTGCTGACGTTCCAGCGCCGTTTCGACCAGCTCCCTGAAGTATTCCGCCGGCGACTCGTTTCGAACGAGAGCCTCGGCCATGCTCCCGTGCACCGGTCGCACGACTGCGACGGGCGCAAGGGATATTCCTGGAGATTTCGGGAGAGAATTATCGAAATAGGAATTATAATGCGAAACCGACCAGATGTCCTGCCCTCTATGCGGTCACGGAAGGAGCGCCGCGCCTGTCCCGGCGCTCCATCAGACGATCTGCGCGGTGTGTTGCGGAACCAAGCGCCTGACGGAGATCCAGTGCCCGCACGACTGCGTCTACCTGACGTCTGCGCGCGAGCATCCGGCGGCGGTCGTCAAGCGCGCAGCAGGAACACGACGTCGCGATCTCTGCTGCCGACGCATTCAAGTCGCTGACCGAGCGCCAGTATCAGCTGTTCTTCCTCTTCCAGAATCGTGATCGCGCGCCACGCGCGCCAGGCTTCACTCGCCTGGTCGACGACGACGTCGCGGAGGCGGCCGGCTCGGTGGCCGTCGACGCTCGAAACCGCCGCGCGCAGGGCGTCATCTACGAGCACGCCGCCGCAGTCACTGCCCGCGCAGCGCCTTGGCGACGGAAATGAAGACGATGCTCGCGGAGATGCGCCAGCAGGGTGCAACCGTCTACGACCGCGAGGCGGCCATCGTCCTGCGCGCCATCGAGCAAGGCGGCCCGCGAGACGCGCAAGGCCGAGCCCGGGGATGCAGCGTATCTGACGCTCGATGGCTCGCCTGCTCCAGCGCAACCGCTCGACGCCCAGCCGCCGCTCCGCGGACTCAGCCGTTCGTTGATCATTCCCTAGGCATCAACTACAATTTGGAGTTTGCACCGGCCGCCAATTGGGCGGATCCGTGCGGAATCTTCCAGGATTCTGTAGAAATCATGGCCAAGCGGTGTGAAATCTGCGACAAGGGACCGGTCGTCGGCCGGACGATCTCCCACGCCCACAACGTGGGACCCCGGCGTTTCGAGCCGAACCTCCAGTCTGTGAGGGCGCTCATCAACGGCGCGACGAAACGGATTCGGGTCTGCACCCGGTGCCTCCGCTCGGGCAAGGTCACCAAGGCAGCCTGACGTGCGTCTGCCGGTTTCGGCGCCCAACGCGGCGAAACCGCATCGGTCCCTACAGCCCCGGCATCCGCGCGGGCAATCTCGCTGTTCCTCTCCGGACAAGTCGGCTTCGACCCACGCGACGGGCGCGCTGGTCGATGGCGGCGTCACGGCCCAGACCGAGCAGGTCATGCGCAACATCGGCACGCTGCTGCGCGGCCGCGGGCGCCGAGCTTCGCGCACGTCGTCCGCACGACGGTCGTTCCTCGCGGACATGGATGAATTCGCGGCGATGAACGCAGGTCTACGGCCGCCACGTCGTCGACCCGCCGCCGGCGCGATCGACCGTGCAGGTCGCGCGCGCTGCCAGACGCGCGCGTCGAGATCGACGTGATTGCGGTCGCTCGATTGATCAACTGCAGCGTAGGGGCGGATCTCAAGACCCGCCCGGCAGTACTAGGCTCTCGCCGTCCGCTCGACCCCCAGCACTCCCTGCACGCCCTTGATCGACTTGATCACCCGCTCGAGGTGTTTCACGTCGCTGATCTCGACGGTCATGTCGATGCGCGCCTGCTGATCGTCGCCGGTGCGCGCCTCCATGTTCGTGATGTTGGTGTTGATGTCCGAGACCTTCGCGCTGATCTCCGCGAGCATCCCCTTGCGATCCTCGACCTGCATCGTCAGGCGCACGGTATACGGCGCCTGATCCGACGTGCGTCGTGTCCCACTCGACGTCGATGCGGCGCTCCGGGATCGAACATCAGGTTCAGGACGTTCGGGCACGTCGCCGCGTGCACCGACACGCCCTTGCCGCGCGTGATGTAGCCGACGATCTTCTCGCCGCGGATCGGGTTGCAGCACTTCGCGCGGAACACCATGATGTCGTCGGTGCCGCGAACTTTGATCTTGTCGCGTCGCGCCCGGCCGAAGCACGCGCTTGACGACCGAGACGACGGCGGAGTCCTGCGGCCGCTCTTCAGCTGTCCGCCGCGGCACCGACTTCTGCAGCACCGTGCGCGGCGACAAGCTTGCCGTAGCCGATGTGCGCGAGCAGCTCCTCGGGCTTCTGTGCGCCGTATCCGGTCGCGAACTTCGCGAGCTCCTCGCTTTCGAGCACCGTCTTCGGATTGAGATCGAAGCGGCGCGCCTCCTTCTCGAACAGCCGCCGGCCGAGCTCGATGCTGCGCGACCCGCTCCTCGCCCTGGAGCACGTGCTTGATCTTGCTGCGCGCGCGCGCGTGACGACGAAACGTCAGCCAGTCGCGGCTCGGCTTGTGACCCCGACTGCGTGACGATCTCGACGATGTCGCCGTTCTGCAGGCGGGTGCGAAGCGGCACCATCTTGCCGTTGACGCGGGCGCCGACGCACTGGTTGCCGACGTCGGTGTGAATCATGTACGCGAAGTCCACCGGCGGTCGGCGCCGCGCGGCAGCGATCGCACTCTCGCCTTTCGGCGTGAAGATGTAGACCTCCTCGGGATAGAGGTCGATCTTCAGGTTCTGGAGGAACTCCTGCGGATCGCGGACCTCCTGCTGCACCTCGAGCAGCTGGCGCATCCACTGGAAGTAGCGCTCGTCGCGGTGATCGCCGACGCGGCCCTCCTTGTACTTCCAGTGCGCGGCGATGCCTTCCTCCGCGCGCCGGTGCATCTCCTCGGTGCGGATCTGCACCTCGAACGGAATGCCGTTCTCGCTGATGACCGACGTGTGGAGCGACTGGTAGCCGTTCGGCCGCGGCATCGCGATGAAGTCCTTGATGCGGCCGGGCACCGGCGACCACGTCTGGTGGATGATGCCGAGCGCCGCGTAGCAGTCCTTGACCGACTGCGTGATGATGCGCAGCGCGACGAAGTCGTAGACGCTGCTCGAGGTCGATCTTCTGGCGCTTCAGCTTCAGGTGGATGCTGTAGAGGCGCTTGATCCGGCCGTCGAGCGTGCGTGACCGGAACCTGCGCCTCGTCGAGCTTGCGCGCGGATCGTTCGCGTCAGCGTCGTCGATGACCGCCTCGGCCGTCTTCCGCTTCGCCTTCCACCTTCGCGCGAAGCGCCTTCGTAGCGCCTTCGGCTCGAGGTACTGGAACGACAGCTCCTCGAGCTCGTTCTTCGACCTTGCTCATGCCGAGCCGGTTGGCGATCGGCGCGTAGATGTCGAGCGTCTCCTGGGCGATCTTGATCCGGCGCTCCTCCGGCAGGTGGCTGGAGCGTCCGCATGTTGTGGAGCCGGTCGGCGAGCTTGACGAGGATGACGCGGATGTCGTCCACCATCGCCAGCAGCATCTTGCGGAAGTTCTCGGCCTGCCGCTCCTCGCTCGAGGAGAACGGAATCGCGCCGATCTTGGTGACCCCCTCGACGACGTGCGGCGATCTCCGGGCCGAAGAGCTCGGCGATCCGCTCGGGCGTGGTCAGCGTGTCCTCGACGACGTCGTGGAGCAGACCGGCCGCCACGGCCACGACGTCCAGCTTCATGTCGGCGAGGAAATCGGCGACCTCGAGCGGGTGCACCAGGTAGGGCTCACCGGAATGGCGCACCTGCCCCTTGTGCTCGAGCGCCGAGAAGACGTATGCCCGCCGCAGCAGCTCGAGGTCCGCCTCGGGACTGTAGCTCCGCACTTTCTCGAGCAGCGTCTCGAAACGAATCGTGGAGACGGTGTCTAAGCGGACGCATCGGCGAAACGGAACGCCGCGATCCCCATGATAGGAGTGGGGTTGAGGGGGGTCAAGGAAACGGCGCCAGAACGCTTGACTCGACCGGAAAACGGATCACTATACTGGCGCGCTTACGGAGATCTTCGGCGGGCGCTCGCCCGCCCATCGGTGTCACCCGGCGCTCATGCGCGGGACAAGCGCGCGCTTGAAACGGCAGCACGGTCAATCCCGGCGGCCAGAACGACGCTTCGAAGAGGTTGAAAGGGGATACGATGCGGAAGCTTTTGTCACAGGGCATCCTGATTCGCGGTCGTTGTTGCCGTCAGCGTTGCGGCGACCGGATGCAGTCAGGTACAACGGATTGAAGGCGAAACGGACGTTCCGGGACGCCAACGGCCTGTACCAGAGCAGCGATTACAAGGCCGCGCGCGGCGAAATACGAAGAGGTGGTCGCGCTCGATCGAGGACATCCTCAGCAGGTTCCATCTCGACCCCGCGCCTACTTCTTCCTCGCCAACAGCTACGACAACCTGTATCGAGTGGCGCAAGAGGGGCGACCCGACCAACGACGCGAACATGACCAAGGCGGTCGAGTACTACAAGAAGGACGCCGAGCTCGACGCCGACCCGAAGATGAAGAAGCCTGTCGCTGCAGTACCTGGTGGCGGCCTACGGTCCTGACAAGCTGAACGATCCGACGCAGCAGGAACCGATTCTTCAGCAGATGATCCAGGTGGATCCGACAGACCCGGCCAACTACTTCTACCTGGCCAACATCTACGAGCAGAACGGCGACTACGAAAGGCCGAGGAGCAGTTCCTCAAGGCCAAGGAGATGAAGCCGAACGACGTCGACGGTGTTACACGACGCTCGCGGCGTTCTACGACCGCCAGGGTGAGTTCGACAAGACGATCAACGCCTTGAACGAGCGCGCCCAGCACGAGCCGAGCAACCCCGAGGCCCATCACGTCATCGCGACGTACTACTGGAACGAGGCCTACAAGAACTTCAAGCTGACCGAGAGCGGACAAGAAGAAGTACATCCAGGCGGGCATCGACGAAGCGGACAAGGCGCTGGCGCTCGAAGCCTGACTACTTCGAGGCCCTGACCTACAAGAACTCTCCTGCTGCGGTCTCATGGCCATCGTGGAGAAGAGATCCGGCGGCAGCAGGCGCTGCCTGAAACAGGCCGACCAGCTCCGCGACCGGGCCCAGGAACTGCAGAAGGCGAAGCAGGCCTCCACCTCGCGCCGACAAAGGCTGACCGCCGATCTTCCAGATCATCAACGAAGCGGTAGACGAGGGCTGTTCACGCGGTGGGACAGCCCCTCCCCGTACGCCTCGGTCATTGACCTGGCAGTCTTTGCCGGACCTGTGGAAGCACTCGCGGGCCTTAAAGGGCCGCCGCGGGCCGCGGGTGGTGGATAGAGCAGGCGCGGGCTCCAGCTACTGCCGGCGAGGCTCAAACACGAGGCCGGTGCCCTTGTGGGACACCGGCTGGCCACTCGACCGACACGCTCAGTTGAACGAGTAGCGGAAGCTGAGCAGGAACTGGTAGACGTCGGACGAGGTTCGTGTTGTGGCTGGAAGGTGCTTGGCCACCAGCTGGCCGTTGGCCGCGGCCAAGTCGGTAGTTCACGCGTCCCTGCGCATCGACGCCAGCGTTCGTCAGAATCCGCGCCCCGTTGCCCTGCGTGCGTCGGGACGACCAGCCGCTGGCTCACGCCCCAGTTGTGGTTCAGCAGATTGCCGAAGTTGGTGAAGTCGATGCGGAACTGGCCCGCGTTGCGCTTGCCGGCGATGTTGTGGAACACGTCCTGCGTGATGCTCAGGTCCATCCGCTTGACCATCGGATACAACATGCCGCCGCGCTTCGCGTACTCGCCCGCGGTGCTTGCTCAGAGTACTTGTCCTGGTTGATGTACGCCTCGAACGCCGCGCCTGCTGCTCGGCGGTGAACGTGTCGTGGCGCCCGGCGCGTGAAGGCCACGAAGTTCATCTCCGACGTGTCCTTCGGGATGTAGATCAGGTCGTTGCCGGCAGCGCCGTCGCCGTTCATGTCGCCGGCGAAGCACGTAGCTGGCCGTGGACTGAAGACGCTGCTCCGTTCAGACGGCGGCTGTGCCTCCGCAGAACGCCGAGATCGTCGTCGCCCCGAAGCCCGAAATACGAACGGTAGTAGGACGGTCTGCACGAACACCCGGTGACCCTGCGCTGACTGCGGAGCGCCCAAGGCCCGGATTGTTCGGATCGGCGAGCGTCTGGTTCAAGCTGCCACGACGAGAACGCCGTTGAACCGGGATCGATCGTGTTCTGCGCATCGCCGTAGCTGTACGCGCCCCTCAGCGTGAGGCCGTGATAGAGCGTCTTCGAGAGCATTTCCGAGATAGTTCCACGAGTCGCCCGACGCTCTGGTTCTTCATCGACGATCGGCGCCGGTGACCTGATTGCCGGCCGCGTTGTTGATTCTGGTCACGCACGCTCCGGCGTCCGGCGGCGCACGCGGCACCAGTCCATCGCGGCCGGTTGTCGACGCCCGTGAACGCGGACTGCGCGCGCCGGCAGGTTGGCGTTGATGTAGTAGATGCCGTTGACGTCCTTGTTGTAGATGAACTCGTCGGTGCCGGTGATTCCGCCGGGCAGCCGACGATCGACGGCGATGTTGGTCCGCCAGACCTGCGGGAACTTGAAGTCGTTGTCGGTGACGTCCGAGCTCATAGCTCGCGGCCGGCGCGCCGGTGACGTCGCTCGGCTTGTACTGCATCGGATCGGGGTTGAACGGCCGTGTTCGTGACGTTGTCCTCGAACTGGTCGAAGCCCGTGAAGACGCCGGTGTTGCCGATCTGGTTCGAAATCCAGACGTACGAGCGGCGGGCCCGTGAAGACGCCGGTGCCGCCGCGCACCTGCGTGTTCTGCTCGCCCGCGCACGTCCCAGTTGAAGCGCCACGCGCGGCGACCAGAGAACCTTCGCGCATCGGGCAGGTGCCCGCTCTGATACTTCACCGCGAGTTCCCGCCTCATCACGGAACGTCAGCGCGTCGGCGTTCGGGTTCGGAACAGTCGGTGTCGTCGAAACGCGGGCATGTCGAATCTGCACGCCGGCGGTGATCGTCATGTTCTGACGCGGCCGCCACTCGTCCTGCGCGTAGCCGCCGCCGTACCACACCTTCATCGGCTGGAGCGGCTTGTCTGATCCCGGGATGTTCATGTAGCGCACCTGGAATCGCCGCAGCGTGACGGACGACGTCGTGCCGGTTCGGGTTGGCCAGGAAGCCGTTGGCGTCGGTGTAGAAGTCCTGCAAGCGAGTTGTAGACGTACGCGCTCTGCTTGCAGCAGAGAAGAAGACATTCTCGGACTGCGTAGCGCTGCATCGTGCCGCCGAACGTCCAGCGAATGCTTGTTGCCGAACTTCGTGAGGTCGTCCTTGAGCTGAAACGTGTGGTAGGCGCAGCTCGTTGTTCGGCGTGAACGGCTCGGTGCCAAACGATGTGTAGGCCGTGCCGTCCGGTGCCAGGATGTCGACGAACGGAAACAGCTTGCCTGGGTCGTCGCGGCTCTCGTTGTTGGTCGTATACGCCGACGATCAGGCTGTTGCGACATGCTGCTGCCGAGCACCGAGTTCCACTCGCCGACGCCCGACTTGATGTTCTCGAGCTGTGAGTAGTTCGAGGCCGCGAAGTTCAGGAAGCTCGGTGCCGAACGTGCCGGCCGAGGCCGGCCGACGTCGAGCCGGACAGGTTCTTGCCGTAACTCGAGTCGAGCTGGTTGTAGCGGAAGCTGATCTTGTTGCTGTTGTTCAGGTTGTAGTCGCTCCTGATCAGGTACCGCTTCGCCGGCGTCTCGGCGGGAGGTTCTCGGTATGCGCCCGTGTCGTAGTTGAAGTTCGTGCTCGAGATACGAGCTGAGCGTGTCGAGGTCCGAGGCCAGCACGCGCGTGACGTTCCCGCCCGACCGGCTGTCCGCCGGTGTTGGCGCGTGAAGGTGTGAAGCGGGCGCGTGTCCTTCTCGTTTTCGTAGTTGCCGAACACGAACAGCTTGTTCTTGACGATCGGGCCGCCGCCCCAGACGCCGGTGTTCCGGAACGTGAAGGTGCCGGGGTTCACGGCGCAGCCCTGCCGCCTCGGTGCCGACGTAATCCTGGTTGCGGCATCCGGTGATAGAACGAGCCGGTGAACTGGTTGGTTCCGCTGCGGGTGACGGTGTTCACCGCGGCGCCGATGAAGTTGCCCTGACGGACGTCGTAGCGGCGCGACGCTGACCTGCACCTGCTCGATCGACTCCAGCGAGATCGGCGCGACTTGCGCGGTTCTGCCGCCAGGCTGGCCTTCGCCAAGACCGAACGCGCCTGTTGAAGTAGGAGCCGTCAACCGTCGATGTTGTTCGTGCGGTTGTCCTGGCCGGCGAACGGAAGTTGCCGCTCGCCTGCGGCGTCAGACGGGTGAGGTCACTGATCGCGCCCGGACACTGTCGGCAGCTCCGCGATGTCGGCGCGGCTGACTGACGTGGCGGCGCCCGTCCGGCTGGAGGCTGAAAACCGCGATCGACGCTGCGCCGTGACGGTCCACCGTCTCCTGCACGGTGATGGCCTTCACCGTGACCGGCACATCCGTCGCGACGCCCAGGTTGACCGTGACGTTCGTCTTCGGTCTCAGGCTGCGAACGCCGTGCCGCCGGCTCCTGCTGTATGGCAACGGTGACGGAGTGGGTCCGCCGACCCTCATGCCGGGAATCGTGAAACGCGTCCGTCGCGCACGAGTCGTCGCCTCGTAGCTGGTGCCCGACAGGCAGGTGGATCGCGATCACCGACGCGCCCGGCGACGGGCTGCTGCTGCTCGGTTGGTCACGACGCCACTGGTGACTGGCGCCACGCTGTCCCGACCCTGCGCGCTGGCGTGCAGGCCGGCAGGCCACAGGAGCGCGACGAGCGCGACGAAATGCTGGGATTACTGAGGCCGAAGCCACACGCGCGGCGTTTCGCAAGCGCTTCAGTGAATCACTCCCAACGCGTGTTGAACACCCAGAGGGGCTTTACTGACAGACGGACCGCAACACATCCAGCCGCATGGGTGCCGCGTGTCCTGAGGCAAACGAGAACACGCAAGCCGGGTGACGTCCTCCCGCAGCGATGATATCCGGCCTACGGAGTCCCAGAATACTGTGCCCTCGAAGGATAGCGGCGCTCCGGGAGAGTGTGAAGCTTATCTCTCGATCAATCATGTCGCCGAAGTGCGGATTTCGCTCATTTCGTGCGGGTGCATCGTGTGCGGAACTGTTCGCTCGGGTGAGCGTATCCACACGCTCGCCAGAGCGCACCCCATGAAGAGTCTCCCGCCGATTTTACTGAGCATTTCCTTGCCCTCCGTGGCAGCACAATTCTGCTCCACGCGGGCAAGCGAGAGATGGATATTGAATCCGAGACCGTGACGGGGACGATTCACCGGTCGTCGGCGACGGCTAGAGAGGCGTCCGAAAGCTGCTGACGCGCTGGGTCACGGCCATGGGTTACGCCGTCAAGTGGCGCCCGATGCCGGGTGCGGCGCCTGAGGCGTCATGCGCGGCTTTCAGATCGACGTGGCGTTGACAGCGACATCCGGGATGCCGGGCCATGACGGAATATGGCTGGTCGAGCAGATGCGCCGCCACCATCCCGGCGCGTCTCGACGGTCGTTGCTCCGCAACGGGATTGCTGGAAATGGACCCGATGGTCACCCTGCGGCCAGGCGTGGTCGGCTGCATCGATTGAAACCGTTCAACCGCGACGAGATCTCGACCAGGTCGTCAAGAAGCGCCGGAATGGCGGAACACGCTCGCGCCTGCAGGCGGAGCGAGGCATCGGGACCCGCGCCTCTCTCACGGCGGGCGTGCTCGACGGCATCGTCCTGTCTGGCGATTGATCGCTCCGCGGACCTGGAGGGTCCGCACTCCGCAGCGTGCGGCAGGGTACAGAAAAGGGCCGTCATCGAGACGGCCCTTTTTACTATGTGCTCACAGCTCTTGTACGGCGGCGCGGACCTTTCAGGTAGGGCGGCGCGGCCCTCCAGGTGTAGGGGCTGGGGGACCCCCTTCAGGTCCGCGACTCTACGCGCCTGGCGGCGTCGTGGCGCCCTTCCTCATCCCTTCGTGACGATGCCGACCTTTTCGACACCAGCGCCCTTCGCGGCGTCGATAACGCGTTGACGATATCGCCGTATCGAAGCGTCCCGTCGCCGCTGATGAACATCGTCTTGTCCTTGCGCTCCTCGAAGATGGCGCGAAGCTTCTCTTCGAGGTCGGGCAGGTTGACGTCTGGTGGTTGATCGAGATCTTCTTGTCCGCCGGTGTGCTCGAGGCACTGATCTGGCTGATCGCGGCTGATTCTGCTGCGGCGTGATTCGTCTCAGGCGGCAGGTTGATGTCGAGGCCCTTCTGCGAGAGCGGCAACGCGGCCATGAAGATGACGAGGAGCACGAGCAGCACGTCGATCATCGGCGTGATGTTCATGTCCGCGTTCGGCTGCGGAACGCTGCCCTTGAAGACCGCGTCGGCGCCGTAATGCTCGTGATGACCGTGGGACGCCATTACTGCCTCTCGCCGGCGGACAGCGCGTTGGCGGACTTGCTGTCGGTAATCAGACCGACGTCCTCGATGCCGCTCGCGCGGAGCGTGTCCATGGCGTCCATGACGGCGCTGTAGGGCGCGTCCTCATCGGCCTTGATGAGGATCAGCTTTTCCTTCTTCGTCTCGAGGATGGCGTCGAGGCGGGCGCGCAGCTCCTCCTTGCGCACCTCGACGCCGTTGATCCAGACCGTCTTGTCGGCCTTGATGCCGAGGACCGTCTGGTCCTGGGTCTCCGGCTTCGCTCGCGCTGTTGACGGCGATCGGCAGCCTGACGTCCACGCCCTTCTGCAGCAGCGGCGCGATGATCATCATGATGATGAGCAGCACCAGCATGACGTCGACGAGCGGTGTGACGTTGATGTCGGACTTGACACCGGCGCTGCCGCCGAGTTGCATTGACATAGTTACGACTCCAAATCGATTGGCGATTCGCGATTAGCGGTTGCGATTGACGAGGCGCCAATCAGCGATTCGCTAATCACTATAATCCAGCGCTCCATGCCGTCTTCTTGATGAAGTAATCGACGAGCTCCGACGAGGAGTTGTCCATCTCGACGTTGAAGTACTCGATACGGCTGGTCAGGAAGTTGTAGAACCAGACCGCCGGAATCGCGACGAACAGACCGAGCGCGGTCTCGATGAGCGCTTCGGCGATACCGGCCGATACGGCGCCGATACCACCCGAGCCGGTCGACGCGATGCCGACGAACGCGTTGATGACGCCGACGACCGTGCCGAGCAGTCCGACGAACGGGGCCGTCGAGCCGATCGTAGCCAGCGTGTTGACGCCCTTCTTCAGGTCGGACGCGGTCAGCGCGGTCGCGCGCTGAATCGAGCGGCGGACGGTGTCGAGCACGTCTTCACGGTTCGAGATTCGCGCCGCCTGTCTCCTGCTGGAACTGATATTCCTGCAGGCCCGCCAGCACGACTTTCGGCGAGGTGGCTGTAGCGATAGTTCCTTCGACGCCGAGAGCGCGATCGGCTTCCTTCAGACGGCCGTCCTTGAGGTGCTTGGCCACCTGCGGCGCATACAGCTTCGACTGCTTGCGCGCCTGATTGTAGGTGTAAATGCGCTCGATCGCGACGCCAACCGACCAGAACGACATGATGAACAGGACGACGGCGACGGCCATGGCGATGCCGGACCCATGTTCTGGGCGATGTCGATGAGGTTCAAGCCCAGCTGCTTCCTGCGCGAACGCGGGGTGCTGAGCGCCACCATTCCAGAGCCCGGCACATGCGATTCGTGCAATTTGACGCATCTTCTCGACTTCCATTACTGCATCCTCCGCTGGAAAAAACTGCGAGTAGTTGTTGCTCGTGGTTGCTGTTAACTGAGTGTGAACTGGACGGTCACCGTCATGATGACCGGCACCGGCACGCCGTTGAGCAGCGTCAGGCGTGAACTCCCACTGCTTCACCGCGTCGAGCGCCGCCGCAGTCCAGCAACGGAATCGAGCGCAGCACGCGGGCGTCCTGCACCTTGCCGTTAGGTCCGATCGTCGCTTCGATAATGACCGACGCCCTGCACGCGCGCTGACTGCGCGATCGGCGGATAGACAGGCCGCTGCGTCCTTGGTCTTCATCGGCGGCTTGATGTTGCCGCCGACGCGGACCGGCGCTGCCGGCGGCGGCGGCGGGTGGCGGCGCTCCGGAATGCCGCCAACCACGCGCACCGATGACGCCGCCGGGGACGCCGGCGGGCTCCGGCGCGCTCGAAGCTGGTGTCCGGCGGTTCAGGGGCGATTTCCCGTGGTGCTTCCGTCGGGGCCGCAGCCGGGTTGACTTCAACCACCGGCTTCGGCGCCGCAGCCTGCGGCGGCGGCGGCGGTGGTGGCGGCGGCGGCGGCGGCGGCGCGGCGCGCGAACGCCATCATCGATGGCAGGCGTTGGCAGGGCACATCGGCCGCCATCAACGGAACAATAATCAGCGCGAATACCGCAACCGTATGTCAGAATCGAGACTGGAACCGTATACCACTGCTGGGTTCCGACCTTGACTGATCGGTTCGACGATATCGCCGAACATTTCACGTGGCACCGGACTAACCCTCCTGCAAACGTCCCTGGTCCCTAGCCGGGTCACTGGACCCCCGTCGTGAAGTCCGGGTCCTTTCGGACCAGATTCCCCCACTCGCGTCGCGTCGGACCTGAGTCGACGGCCGACAAAGGCGGCCGATTATGGCTGACCTGCAAAAATTGGTGTCAGCACGAACGCACGGCCCTGAACCCGACGAGGGCCGACAGTCAAGTTCAGACACCGGTTCTTTCAAAGTGCTCCCCCGGTTGTAAGGGCAAGACCGGGCATTTATACCGGTTCCAGACAAGCGCAATAGTAAATATCAGTGCGACCCGGAACCAATACGCATCCCGTAAAACGACCGATACACAAGAAGAGCGGACACGACAAAAAGACGGCGGCCAGCCCGGTGGGTTACCGCCGTGCCCGCTTCGCTGCTCAACCGAACCGCCGAGCGAGACGGCGAGCAAGCCGAACAGCGTCGTGAACTTGATCACCGGGTTCAGCGCCACCGACGACGTGTCCTTGAACGGATCGCCGACCGTGTCGCCCACCGACCGTCGCCGCGTGCAGCGGCGTGCCCTTCATCTTCAGCTCGGTCTCGACGATCTTCTTCGCGTTGTCCCACGCGCCGCCGGCGTTCGCCATGAAGATCGCCTGGTAGAGCCCGAAGAGCGCGATCGGAGATCAGGTAGCCGATGAAGAAGAACGGCTCGAGGAACGCGAACGCCAGCGTCGAGAAGAACACGGTCAGGAAGATGTTGAACATCCCCTTCTGCGCGTACTGCGTGCAGATCTCGACGACCTTCTTGCTGTCGCTCGACCGACGCCTTCGCCGCGCCGTCGAGCTTGATGTTCGCCTTGATGAACTCCACCGCGCGGTAAGCGCCGGTCGTCACCGCCTGGGTCGATGCGCCGGTGAACCAGTAGATCATCGGCGCCGCCGGTGATCAGCCCGAGCAGGAACGGCGCGTGCAGCAGCGACAGCTTGTCGATGATTCTGCGTCAGGCCGCAGCGTGAGCTCCATGATGATCGAGAAGATCATCGTCGTCGACGCCGACGACCGCGGTGCCGATGAGCACCGGCTTCGCCGTCGCCTTGAACGTGTTGCCGGCGCCGTCGTTCTCCTCGAGCAGATCCTTCGCCTTGTCGAACTGGACGTCGAAGCCGAAGTCGCGTCTTGAGCTCCGCCTTGACGCCGGGAATCGTCTCGATCACCGACAGCTCGAACACCGACTGCGCGTTGTCGGTGACGGGGCCATGCGAGTCGACGGCGATCGTCACCGGGCCCATGCCGAGGAAGCCGAACGCGACGAGACCGAACGCGAAGACCGCCGGCGCGAGCATCAGGCTCGCCATGGACGGGCTGGACGCGCTCACCAAGTGCGCGATCGACATCAGCGAGACGATGCTCGAGGCCGATCCAGTAGGCGCTGAAGTTTCCCGCGACGAAGCCGGCGAGGATGTTGAGCGACGCCCCGCCTTCGCTCGACGCGGTCACGACTTCCTTGACGTGGCTCGATTCGGTCGAGGTGAAGACCTTCACGAGCTCCGGGATGATCGGCGCCCGCGAGCGTGCCGCAGGTGATGATCGTCCCAGCTTCCACCAGAGCGTGCCGTCGCCGAGGTCCGGGAATCAGCATGCGACACGATGTAAGTGAGGACGACCGACACACGCCGAGGTGAGCCACACGAGCGACGTCAGCGGCGCCTCGAAATTCATCTTCGTCGCCGATCCGTAGCGTGCCTTCGCGATCGCCTCGTTGAGCAGATACGAGCCGCCGCTCGCGATGATCATCATGACGCGCATCACGAAGATCCAGACCAGCAGCTTCACCTGCGCCGGCCGCCTGCCGGCACCGCCAGCAGGATGAACGTGATCAGCGCCACGCCCGTGACGCCGTAGGTCTCGAAGCCGTCCGCGCAGCTCCGGACTGACCGAGTCGCCGGCGTTGTCGCCCGTGCAGTCCGCGATCACGCCGGGATTGCGCGCATCGTCTTCCTTGCTCATGTTGAAGACGATCTTCATCGAGGTCGGCCCCGATGTCGCGCGATCTTGGTGACGATGCCGCCGGCGATGCAGCAGTGCGCGCCGCGCCAAGCGACTCGCCGATCGGCGAACCCGATGAGCACGGACCGCGTAGTCACGCGGGATGAACAGGAGGATGGAGCAGCATGATCAGCAGCTCGACGCCTGATCAGCAGCATGCCGATGCTCATCCCAGCGCGGAGAGGAATGGCGTAGACGCCAGAACGGCTTCCCCTCGAGGCTCGCGAACGCGGTCGCGAGTTGGCGTAGGTGTTCACACGGATGCCGAACCACGCCACGCTGTAGCTGCCGAGGATGCCGACCACGCTGAAGAGCGGATGATCGACAGCGTCACCGCAACTCGGCACCGTGCCGGATCGGGGTTGAGCCACCCGTAGTAGCCGGCGATGATCACGGCGATGAAGGCCCACAGGATCGGGATGAGAACTTGCCACTGCGTGATGAGGTAGGTCTTGCGCGTCTCGTAGATCAGATCCGAGATTTCGCGCATCGACCGGTGCACGGAAGGGTTCTTCACCTGCCTGAGGCTCACGAGGCCGAACACGATGCCAAGCGCGGCCACGACCATGCCGCCCGGGAGCAGGTCCCGCCCGTTGTGTGCCCCCACGTGACCTGCTCGAGATCGGGCAGCACGAGGCTCGCTTCGCCGCCGGTGGGCCGCTCGACCTGCGCCGCAGGTGGTCCCGCCGGCTCCGGCTGCGCCGCACCAGCGCGCGTCGTGGGAATCGCCAGAACGGCAGCAAGGAATACGAGCAGGGGCATCAGTTTCATTGGAGTCGCCTCATGCTCAGCGAGTGAATGAACGCGGCCCGGCAGCGACATCCCGCCGGTCGAGGAAAATGCGGATGCCCTCTTCGACGCTCACGTCGGGATGAAGGCGCGCGTCCCGCTGGAAACAACATGATGTCGCCGAGGTACGGTGATTGGTCGGCACTTCGCCGCGGCGATCAGTGGCCTCCGGCCCCTGCCCGCGATCGACGGTGAACTCCTTCGTAGGGAACCCCATCACGAGGCCGCGCCGCGAATCGTCCATCGACGACCACGCTTGAATCCGTATCGTTGTCCGGAGAAAACGCCGCCACCAGTTGCCTGACCGGCGTGTAAATCGTCTGCTGAACGCCGGCACTCGCGCCAGCCAGCACTTCACCGCGCGCCAGCACGCGGCGTCCGATGACGTTCGGTCGCCACAGCACCGACGGCCCAGCACCGAACAGCGGCAGGATCAGGAATCCGACGCCAGGCGCGGCACGTCCCACCAGCCGCGTGGCCAGCGGGGCCAGTGAAGCCGTCAATAACGCCGAAGATCCAGACCAGCGCCGCAATGCTGAGGACAGAGCGACGTGAGGAAGAACCCGGCGATGAATCGGCGCCCTGAGCCACTGACCCAGCGAGCTGTTGTCACGATCTATCTCACCCCGCCGCCAGCGCGCGAATATCACGCAGAGCCGAGCGCGATCCGATACCACGCGAACGGCGCAGAACCCCGCGCGCCTGATGGAACCCGAGGAACGGCCGCACGACGGCAGCGAGGCGACAGACGCCGTCACGAACCCGACGGCGATCTCCGCCGCGACCGGAACTGAGGCGAGCGAGCCTCTCACCGCTACCTGACGCGGATCGTTGCGAGAAGAGGCGGCAATCATCGGTTGGGATCGCCACGAAAAGCGAGAACTCGGCGGCCACGGGGCGATCCAGCCCCATCAACATGCCGCCGACAATCGTCGCCCCGCTGCGCGACACGCGGAATGATGGCCAGCATCTGGCACAGCCCACGCCGAACGCCCGCCGAGTGGCGTCTGCTCGGCGTTGAGAATCGTCGGGACCGGCCTGACGCGCTCGACAACCGAGCATCCGCGGCGCCGCCGACGATGAGATGCCGTCGCGAACACGGCGGGACTCTCGTGAGAACACCGATTTCACAAACGCGTCGAGAACAGGGCGCCGACAATCAAGGCCGGAATGACCGCCACGATGATCCGCCGCCGCAAAGCGCCTGGCGTCGGGATCCGATGGCAGTCCGGCGATCGATCCACGATCTTGACGCGAGTTACAGCCACACGATCGCGAGGATCGAGACCGAGGCTGAGATCATCTGGCGAAGACGTGGTCAGGGATCGCTCAAAAAGGCGAGCAGCTTTTCTCCCAGCAGCAGGTGCGCGGTCGACGACACGGGAAGGAATTCCGTGAGGCCCTGGACGATGCCGAGAATCGCAGCGGAGATGCGTCGAGTGCCGCGGACAGTGAATACGGAGTTGATGTCGAGAACAGAGCGGCTACGCCGACCCGCCGTACGCTCTTTAGATGCTGGTTATGACGCCCGCGCCCGCGCTGCGACTGAATCGTCGCGCCGGCGGGAGTGGCACAATCGCCGCCGGTACCGCCGACGACAGCTTCGACGGCGACTTGCCGGTGCCAGAACGGTCACGATCGCGGCACGCGATGAACACGCTTGAGATACGTCCCGTGATTCGACGATCATCAGTGAACGCGGAATCCACTCAGCACTTCGCCGCGCCAGAACAGGAACAAGGCGAGGAGGCAGACGCAACGCGCGTGCCAGCGGTGATGACAAGTGCAGCCCAGCGTCTGGTTGATCGACGCGTTGATGACTTCGCTCAGCGGCCCCTTGCATCTTCTCGCATATTCCCGGACCTGGTCGAAGATGACGATATGGTGTCGTTGGTCAGCAATCGCGCCGGTCACAGTCAGGATCGCCGCAATGACGTTCAGCGTGATGTCGTAGCGGAAGAACGCGCAGCAGCGCGAGCGTGACGAGGATGTCGTGAATCGTGACGATACGGCGCCCACCGCAAGGCAAACTCCGGAACGCGATGTACCAGGATGCCGCGAGCGAGGACGAGCGCCCAGATGCCCTTCTCCGTCGGCTCCTCGCCGACCGCAGGACCGACGATCTCAGTACCCGACCAGCGCCGTGAAGTTCCGAGGTTGCCTTTGCGCGGAGCTGCTTCGACCGCCTGCGCCGTCGAGCTGAGCGCGGCGCCCTGTTCGGCGCCCACCTGCGGCACGCCACCATGTCCTGCCGGGCGAGGGATCGCCGTAGACTGGACGATCGCGTCCTGTCCGCCGCCAGCGTAATTCTGGTTCAGCGCGGTGCGGACCACCGCATCCAGCCAAACGGCGTCTGCTCGAACTGCATGATCATCGAGGTGCCGCCGGCGAACTCGACCCCTTCGGCCAGGCCTCGCGTGTCGAGATCAGACCGAGGCCGCGAGGATCACGATCCACGACAGTGCCACCGCGTGCCAGCCAGCGGAGGAAGTTGTATAATTCGGGTTGGTGAAGATGCATGCATGCTTGTCGCTCGTCGCTAGATCGACAGCGCCGCTGTCTGCCGCTTGCCGTCGAGCGCCAGCTCGAGCAGCGTCTTTCGGCCGATGTCGAAGGTTGATTGAACGGAGTTGGACGCGAGGCCGATGATGAGGGTATGCGCGAAGCCGCTGAATCGGGCCGGTCCCGGGCTGAATCAGGAACAGCGCAGCGATCAGCGCCGAAGATGTGCGTTGTCGAGCAATGTCAGGAAGACGCGGCTGAAGCCCGCGATTGATCGCGGCGCGAACACCGTGCTTGCGCCTCAGAAGCTCTCACCCCGATCGCGCTCGAAGATAGAGCGCACGTTCGAGATCGACGCCGATCCGTCCTCATCGTCAGCACGAACCCGGCGATGCCGGGCAGAGTCATGACGGCGGCAGCCGATGTACTCCATCAGGCCGACGCAGGATGATCAGGTTGAAGAGGAGCGCGACAATCGCGTTCACGCCGGCAACTTGTAGTAAATCAGCATGAGAGGCGGACGATCAACGGCAGGCCGACACCGGCGCTTCGATGCCCGGATCGGATCGAATCGGCGCCGAGACTGCGGACCGATGGTCCGTTCCTCGAGAATAGGTGAGCGTGGCGGGCGCGCGCCCGACTTCAGAATCAGCGCGAGATCGGTTCGTCGTCGCGGGTGACGCCGGTGATCTGGCCACGTGTCGGTAATGCGTCCCTGGATGCGTCAGCGCCGAGGTGACGCGGTTGTCCGAGTGATCGCGAGCCGGCGTCCGATGTTCGTCTCGGTGACGACGCCGAACTTCCGCGCCCTCACTGCTGAGCGTGAAGTGCACCGCCGGCAGGTTGTTCTGGTCGACCGAGGGGCGCGAGTTGGTCAGGTCATCACGCTGGCGGCAGCCGCCCTGCGAACCATGTAGTAGACCGTCCGCCGCCGGTGCATCAGCCGAGCCCGGGGATGACGTCCATCCCTCGGCACCTTGGCGTTCTGCAGCAGCTCTTCACGCGTCGCCGCCGGTCCCCCTCAACGATCTTGAGCTCGAGCAGACCCGTCGACCGGATGATTTCTCTTCCGCATGCTCCGCGTCAGTCACGCCGGGCAGCTGGACCAGGATCTGATCGCCGGGTTGGCTCCTTGCTGGGCGATGCTCGGTTCGGCGACTCCTAGTTCATTCACCCGCCGCTCAATCGTCTGCCGGGCCGCCACGCACCGACTCCCTGGCGGAGGATCACCTGAATGTTCGGCTTCATCGTGAAGGTGTAGCTGCCATTCGTGCCCGGACTCCGGTCGTAGTTGACGGCCGGATCGGCGCCGGCTTCTCTGCGGAAGGCCGCGTCCTGCGCCGGCGGCACGCCTCTGCACGCGGATCTGCGCGATTGTCGGCATCGTCGAGACTGGTGACGTTGATGTTGCGGGTCCGGAGCGCTTCGCGCAGCCGCTCCATCTCCTGCTCGCCCTCGAGGCGGATGGCGTCGTCGGTCTGGACGCGGAGCACGAGGTGCACGCCGCCCTTGAGATCGAGCCCGAAGCTTGAGCTGTTTCTGCCATCAGCCACGACGGCGAGGTGATGCCGTATTGCGACGCGATGATCGGATACACACCAACCGCGGCGAAGATCCACGAGCATGCGCAACGATGGTGATTACCTGTCCACTGAATGTTCTTGTTCGCGACGAGATACCGCTGCCTTCGGGCGCCACGAAAGGCTGCCTGCCTGAAGCCGACGATGGCGTTCCGGGAAATGTCGACGCGCACGCGCTCAGCTATCTGGATCTGGACCGCCTGGTCGCCAGCCACGCGTAATGATGTGCCGTAGATTCCGCCCGACGTGACCACCTGATCGCCCACCTTCAGACTCGATAAAAAGTCCGCCACCTTCTGCTGCCGCCGTTTCATGGGCAGCCAGAATGATGAAAATAGAAGATGGCCAGCACGAGCGCGAACGGCAGCAACTGCCACCGCGCTCGGCGCGCCCTGCGAAGGCGCAGCCATGCAGCGAAATACGAATGACGCGGTCATGAATCGAGGCGGCAGGCGGGAAGCCGAGTGAAGGAACTCCTGCCTGAATCTATCGAAGGTCCTAAACGATATAGCGCGTCTCTGATCCTCCGCATGGTGTCAAGGTAAAAGCTGAGATTATGCAACGTGTTAAGGGCACCTGCGCTCGATCATCTCCGGCCATGTAGAGATGCCTCAAATACGCCCGCGAATGCGTGACACGTATGAACATCGCGCACTCCGGATCCACCGGTCCGGTCGTCCTCGGCAAACCGCGCGTTCTTGATGTTGATGCGCCCCTGGCTGGTGAAGAGCTGGCCGTTGCGGGCGTTGCGGGTCGGCATGACGCAGTCGAACATGTCGATGCCGCGGGCGACGCATTCCACGAGATCCGCCGGCGTTCCTGCGCCCATCAGATAGCGAGGTCGATGCTCCGGGCAGCCGTCTCGCGGTATCAGCGACGACTGATACATAAGGTCGATCGGCTCGCCGACGCTCAATCCGCCGATGGCGTATCCCTCGAACCCGACCGCCACCGTCGCCGCCGCGCTCTGGTCACGGAGATCCTGATGCACGCCACCCTGGACGATGCGGAGTGGGCCTGGCCCGCATTGGAGCACCAGCGACGCCATCAGCCTGACCGTCGCGGAGCTCGACCAGCCGTCGCCGGCATCGCTGGGCCCATCGCACCGATCGCTCCATCGAAGCGGCTGCGTCGTCGCGCGATGCCGGATAGGCGCGAGACATTCATCGAGAACCATGGCGATATCGGAGCCCGAGCGTGCCTGGATGTCGACCGCGCGCTCCGGCGTCAGCGGATGTCGCGAGCCGTCGAGGTGCGACCTGAACTCGGCGCCATCCTCCGTGATCTTCCGGCGGTCCGGCAGGGCTGAATACCTGGTACTCCGCCGCTATCGGTGAGGATCGGATGGTCCCACCCGATGAAGCGGTGGAGGCCCCGCGCTCGGGCGATGAGCTCATCCCCGGGGCGCGAGATACAGGTGATAGGTGTTGCCGAGAATGATTTCGAGCCCCTGCCTCCTCGAGGTCGCGGTGACGCATCGCGCTTGACGCTGCCCTGCGTGCCCCACGGGCATGAAGGCCGGCGTCTGCACGACACCAGTGAGGTGTGCTGAGCTCCCGAGGCGCGCGAGGCCGTCAGTGCTGCGGAGGGCGAACTCGAAGGCGTTTCCCGACACGCTATTATTAGAACTCCTACGTGAAAAAGTTACGTGTCGGCGTGATTTACGGCGGCCGCTCGGGAGAGCACGAGGTCTCGGTCGCCTCGGCGGCTTCGATCATCAAGCATCTCGACCGCGGCCGGTGCGAGCCCGTTCCCATCCGCATTGAAAAGGACGGCCGGTGGACGCTCGCTGACAAAGCACCGACGGCGATTTCCGCCGCCGGACGTCATCAGAGCAGGTCGCGGCTCGAAGGCGCGCGTTCCATCCGCCCCGGACGCGAAGCCCACCTCGTTGGCGCATCCCGGTGAAGCACACCGTGCTTGCCATCGAGCGAGGTTCGGACTCGAGGGCGGCTGATGCCGACTGGCGCCGCGACGGTCACCGGCGTCGGTCTCGACGTCGTGTTTCCGGTGCTCCATGGACCGTAGCGGCGAAGACGGAACGGTGCAGGGGCTGCTGGAACTCGCGAACGATGCCGTACGCGTGGGCGCCGGCGTCCTCGGGTCCGCGGTCGGCATGGACAAGGCGGTCATGCGAAGACGCTTTTGCCGCCCGCGATCTGCCGGTGGGCCCATATGCCGTCGTCCTGAGGCCTGCGAGTGGAATCGAGTGCGACCGCCGTTGATCAGCACGGATCGCGGGCGAGCTCGGTGCCCCGGTCTTCGTCAAGCCTGCAAGACCTCGGGTCGAGCGTGGGGATCTCGAAGGCGAAGTCGGCCGACGAGCTCGAGACGGCGATGGAGCTTGCGCTGCAGTTCGACCGCAAGATCGTCATCGAGGCGGCGGTTCCGAAGGCACGGGAAATCGAGTGCGCGGTAGCTCGGCAACGACGATCCGCAGGCCGTCGATTCCCGGCGAAGATCGTGCCGTCGCGGGAGTTTTACGACTACGAAGCCAGAAATGCTGGACGAGGGGTCGAAGGCGCTCATCCCGGCGCCGCTCACGGCGTCGCAGGTCGCCGACATCCAGCGGCTCTCGATTGCGGCGTTCCGCGCCGTCGATGGCGCCGGCATGGCGCGAGTCGACTTCCTGCATCGCCGGCGAGACCGGCGAGATACGCGTGAACGAGGTGAATACCATTCCTGGGTTCACCACGATCAGCATGCTCCCAAGATGTGGGAAGCGTCAGGGGTGTCCTACACGGAGCTCGTCGATCGTCTCATCACGCTCGCGCTGGAGCGTCACGCTGAAAGCAGCAGCTCCGCACCAGCATCACGTGACCAGGCACCGTGCGGCCGGCGCCTCGCATTCGCGATCGTCGTCCTGGTCGGAATTCCGGGCACGCAGCCAGCGGCTGCGCAAATCCGGCTCGAGCCTGACGGGACGCTCCGCAGACTGCAGCGTGTGTCTACGACGCGCATTTTCGACGCCCGCTTGGACGAGGTGCCCGGCGCTACTGACCCGCACCTGCCCGCCGCGCGCCGCCGGAAGCGTGTCCAGGTTCTCGACGCAGTGTGTCTCCAGTGGTGGCAGATCCAGCTCGATCCCTGAGCAAGGCGCGCGACACGCAATTTCACATCGAAGGTCGAAGCATCCATCGCGGCTACGGGCGTGGGCGAAGCGCGAACCGCAGCGCGCTGAGGCATGGTTCTACGTGGGCGGGGCGTACGGGCGCACGGGCGCAGTGGCGGGTGCTTCGCGGCGAGCGGCCTGGGAGCGGCGCGCGACGGCAAGCGGATCAAGGACTCGCTCGAACGGGCGCTCGCGCTCGATCCGCGTCTCCAGGAGGCGTACTTCGGTATCGGCCTCTATCACTATTACGCCGACGTCGCTCCGACCGCCGCCAAGGATGCGCTGGCTCCTGTTGCTGCCCGGCGGCGACAAGGTTCGGGGCATGCAGGAGATGCTGCGGGCCGCGAAAGCAGGCGAACTGCTTGAGCGACGAGGCCGACTACCAGCTGCAGGTGATTTATCTCTGGGTGCGAAACAGCCACAGCGAGCGCTCGACCTTGCTGGACGGCCTCCGCGATCGGCATCCGCGAAATCCGCTCTTCCTCCAGCTGATCGCCGAGGTCCAGGACAGCTACCTGCACGACCTCACCGCGCAGCCTTCGATCGTGGCAGGCGCTCCTCGACGCCGCGAAGGCAGCGCCGGGTCGCCTGCCCCGAGCTGGCCGAGACGTGGGCGCGGCTCGGGGGCAGCGCTGGAGCTCGATCGCCTGTTCGAGGCCGACGCTGCGATTGAGCACCTGCGCGTCGCGATCGCAGCGAAGCCCTCGGCACCACTATCGGTGCCATGGCGCAGGCACAGCGGCAGCTGCGAGCAGGCGCTCGACCGCATGAGCGATCCGCCTACCGGCTTTCGATCGAAGGCTGGCGGGCCCTGCAGCAAGGGGAGAGCTAGTCAGCCGCGGCCCGGAGCGCTGGCCCAATCGCTCGCCCTCAGGCCCGATGATCCGTCACGCGCTATCGCCACGCGCAGCTTCTCCTCGCTCAGAAGAATGACGCAGCGGCACTGGCCGACCTTGATAGGCTGCTGATCAAGGCGGACCGACGACGCCCACCGACGATTTACGCGTCGGCTTGCGTCGATTACCGCGGGTCTTTGCGAGCGGCAGCGCGCGACCGCGCGGGCGATCGATCTCTATCGCACCGCGCGCAGCGTCTTCGGCGCCGACCAGCGGACGATCGCCGCGGCTGATCGCGCGCTCGCGCGTCTCGCGCTGTAGATTCGCGCGCGTTCATCCGACACTTGACTTCAGAGACACGAGTGGGCGTGTCGAGCGAGCGCGGTTTTTGACAACGCACGCGCTTTTATGCTTGACAGCGAAAAAATCTCACCCATAATCTACATCTGGTATGAGGGTGGATGGCTCAGCCCACCCGTTGTGACGGCCAAGCGGCTCGTCGGAGGCTGAGTCACAACAACCTGAGGAGAAAACAATGGCGAAGAAGGCTGCCAAGGGCGCGGAAGAAAAAGGCCGCGAAGAAGCGGTAATTCTTCCGTTCTAGACTTTCAGGGGTGCTCGGTAGAGCACCCCATTTTATCTATCAATCATAGAGTTGCTGCTCTCCTGATTCGCCGCGGGCGCATCGGGAGTTAGCCCACGAAGCGAGGTCGCCGAGCTCCGGGCCAACGTGCCAGGCGGCAGAGTGCGCCGGACGCTGCGGCAGGACGCCGCAATCCAAACCAGCTGAAGGGAGGGATTCCTCATGGCGAAGAAGGCAAAGGGCGGAAAGAAGAAGGCGGCGAAGAAGAGGTAAGTTCGCTGCTCGCAAAGAAGGGGGCGCCTTGGCGTCCCCTTTGTTGTAGCTAGCGAAGCGTGCGTCCCGTCCCAGATCTGGACGCGGCGAATGACATCCCACGGCTGGATGCGATCGACCACTTCGATGCCGTTCACGACGTGGCCGAACACGGTGTAGCGCGCATCGAGGTGCGGCTGCGGTGAGTGGGTGATGAAGAACTGGCTGCCGCCGGTGTCCTGCCAGTCGAGCGCCATCCCGACCGTGCCGCGCAGATACGGCTGCTGATTGAGCTCGTCGCGGATCGTGTAGCCGGGCCCGCCTTCGCCGTCTCCCCGCGGATCGCCATCCTGCACGACGAAATCGGGCACCACGCGATGGATCGCAATGCCGTTGAAGAACCCCTTGCGCGCCAGCGCGACGAAGTTCGAGACCGTCAGCGGCGCGTCGAGGATGGCGAGCTCGATCTCGACGGTGCCCTTGTCCGTTTCGATGAAGGCGTGCGGCGAGAACGGCGGTGCCAGCAGCGTCTGCCGCTCCGCGTCGTCCATCGCGCGTTCAGGGGCCGGCCGCATGGTCGCTGGCCGTGTCGGTCACCCCTGATCCCGCAGGAGTGTGGCGGCTTTCACGCGGACTGCCCAGTCGCGATCCTTCAGCGCCGCCTGAAGCAGCGGCCGCGCGGCCGCTGGAATCCAGGGTGTTGAGAGCGGTAAGAATCGCGGCTCGCGCCACGTGATCGTGCTGTCGCCTGCCGTTGCGCCGTATGCGCTCGACCAGCGCAGGGACCGCCGCGGTCGCCTTGATCTCTGCAAGGCTGCTGGCGGCGGTCGACCTGATCACAAAATCGTCCATCTTCAGGTGATCGAGCAGGATTCGCTGGACGTCCGGCGCCTTGGTGGCCACCAGCGCGCGGAGGAGCGGCGCGATGACTCGCTGATCTCGGTCCCCGAGCATGGAGATCAATCGCGGAGCGCCCTGCGCGCCGGGCAGCGTCGCAAGCGCCTCCGCCTGCGCGACCCGGACCGTCCAGTCCCGATCCGGATCGAGGCCGGACAACGTCTGTCAGGAACGTTTCGGCATCGATCAATGCGAGCGCGCGAATTGCCGCGCCTCTGGATTCCAGGCGAGGCGTCGGACATCGAGATCGATCCACAAAGTCCAGCATCTCCGGACTGTGAATCGCCCCCATCGCCGTCGCCGCTTCGAGCGCGCAGGGTGGGATCCACTTCACCCTCGGCCGGGATCTTCTCGAGGAGCGGCACCGACGAGGGTATCACGGATCGCGGCAAGGGCTCGAACAGCCTGAATCACGACTGCCGGATCGCGCTGCCGCCTCATGACGATGTCCCGCAAGGCCGCGGAGGCGCTCTGCGCTTTCAAAGCTCCCAGACCACGGGCGGCAAAAGGCAGCTGTCAGGCGGCCGGGGGTGGCAAGCAGCGCAGAACGAGCGCCGGCGCGGCTCGCGCATCGCCAGCGCGGCCCAGGGCATACGCTAGAGGCCACCACGTCGACACTGGCGGCGCCGCTCGCGTCGAGCACTGCCGCCGCATGATCGCATCGAAGGATCCAAGCCTCACGAGCGCGTGCAGCCCGAGTCGCGCCGATTCGACCGGCGGCGCCAGCGGCTCACGCCAGGTCGTCCGGCGCGATGTTCCATCAGCGCCCCGCTCTGGACGTGGGCCTTCACCATGGTCGCAATGGCGGCGGCATCGCTGACTTATCGCCAATCGTCCCCAGGGCTTCGGCACTCCGTCCCTGCACAATCGGGTCGCCGTCCCTGAGGGGCGTTGAGCAGTGCCGGGCGTGCCGAGCGCGTCGCCGATCAATCCGAGTGCGAACGCCGCCATCTGCCGCACCTCGACATCGGGATCGCCAGCACCTGCTGCAGGGCGGGAACGGCTTCCGGCAGACCGACGCGGCCCAACGCAAGTGCGGCGCGCCTGCGCGTGCCGCGCTTCGTCGTCATTGACGAGACGAGATCAGATTGGAAGGGCGGCGGAGGGCGCAACAATCGCGGGTCGTCCACTTCGCCGCCGGCACCAGCACGACAGGGGCCGGCGGATTCGGATCGCGAAGGATACGCTGGTCCTCGAGCCGCATGATCCATCCGAGCTTCTCTTCCCAGGTGACGACCGGCGGGGAGACGGACTGGGGAGGAGCAGGAGGCACCGTTGCGCACGCGCCGCAGAGGAGCACAAGGCTCAATCCACCTCGAGCCTTGAGGCGTAGGCCCTGAACCTTGAACATCGGCCGATGATAGCATCGCGAGCGCCGGCCTCCCGGACCGGCGTAACGCGCATGCCCTTCCAATGCATCGCCATCGAAGGACCGATCGGTGTCGGCAAGTCGTCGCTTGCCGAGCGCCTCGCGGCGCGCCTCGATGCCACGGCTGGTGCTGGAGGAGACAGATAACCCGTTCCTCGCTGATTTCTATGCAGGCCGTGCCGGGCGCCGCGCTGCAGGCGCAGCTGTTCTTCCTGCTCAGCCGTCATCGCCAGCTCGACTGGCCTGCAGCAGAGCCGATCTCTTTCCGCAGGCGACGGTCTGCGACTACCTGTTCGACAAGGACAAGATCTTCGCGTACCTGAATCTCGACGACAACGAGCTGTTCATCTACCAGCGGCTCTACGACCTGCTCGCGAAGGACATTCCCCTGCCCGACCTCGTGATCTATCTGCAGGCGCCGACCGACATTCTCGTGCGCCGGCTCCGCGATCGCGTCGAAGGATCCCGAGCGCGAGACACTTCGACCCGGATCCCGACTACATCCGCGAGCTGAACGAGGCCTACCAGCACTTCTTTTTCACTACTCCGCGACGCCGCTCCTTGTCGTCGAAACCTCGCACGCTCGATCTGCCGGCAAGCGACGAGGCCGTGGACGATCTCATTCGCCAGATCCGCAGTCTGAACAAGGGCACGCGGTATTACGTGCCACGCGAACGTAATTCACGATGTCAAATTCAGAGATGCAAACGGGGCCAAAGCGCGCAGATTCGCCCGAGACGGTGTTCGAATCTTGGATTTTGCATTTTGAATTACGCTAGTCTCCAGTAATGGCCTGGTTCAAGAAGACCCGGAAGCCCATCGCGTCAACGGCCGAGAAATCCAGCCGCGTGCCTGAGGGGCTCTGGATCAAATGTCCCGGCTGCACGCAGATCATCTACAACAAGGACCTCGACAAGAACCAGCAGGTGTGCCCGAAGTGCGCGCATCATTTTCGAATCAGCGCCGCCGATCGCCTGCGGATCGCTGTTCGACGACGGTCAGTGGACCGAGCACTTTCCCGGCCTCCAGGTCAGACGATCCGCTGACGTTCACCGATACCAAGCCGTATCGCGATCGCTTACGCTCCACCATCGCGACAACCGGCATGAAGGACGCTCGTTGTCGTCGCGACCGGGACGATCGACGGCATGCGAGGTCGTCGTCGCGGCGATGGAGTACGCGTTCATCGGCGGCAGCATGGGCGTGGTCGTCGGCGAGAAGATCACGCGCGGCGATCGAGATGGCGCTCGCGAGCACGCGCTGCCGGTCGTCGATCGTCTCGTGCTCCGGCGGCGCGCGGATGATGGAAGGCGCGCTGTCGCTGATGCAGATGGCGAAGATCTCGGCTGCGCTCGGCCAGCCTCGATCGCGCGCGGCTGCCCTACATCTCGGTGCTGACCGACCCGACGACCGGCGGCGTGACCGCGAGCTTCGCGATGCTGGGCGACCTGAACATCGCGGAGCCGAAGGCGCTGATCGGGTTCGCCGGGCCGCGCGTGATCGAGCAGACCATCCGCCAGAAGCTGCCCGAGGGATTCCAGCGCAGCGAGTTCCTGCTCGAGCACGGCATGCTCGACCTGATCGTCGATCGTCGCGACCTGAAGCCCACGCTTGCGCGGGCGCTCCAGCTTCATGGACACCCACACGGCGCCGGCGGTGCCGGTCACCGTTCCGTCAATCGCCACTTCAGAGTCTCTGCGCTGAATTGCTCGATCCGTCTCTTTGCACTCGAGACCTTCGGCATCAAGCTGGGCCTCGAGAACATCCGGCATCTCTGCGACGCGCTGGCATCATCCCGAGCGCGCCTTTACCTCGCCTGCACGTCGCAGGCACCAACGGCAAGGGTCGGTGACGGCGATGGTCATGCGTCGCTGGTCGCCGCGCGGAGTCAGGGCAGGCCGTTACACCTCACCGCACCTCACACACCTGCGGGAACGCTTCGTCGTCGATGGCGCTGCGATGGACGATGCGGCTGTGGAGGCGGTGGCAACGGACATCTCGAGCTGCGCCGAGCGGCTGCGGCGCGGAGGGACGATGCGCGGCGCCGCCGACCTTTTTCGAGGCGACCACCGCGATGGCGTTCGAGCTGTTCAGGCGCGCGCACGTGAAGGCGGCGGTGATCGAAGTCGGCCTGGGCGGCCGCTTCGACGCCACGAACGTCCTGACGCCGCCGGTCAGCGCGATCCACATCGATCGCGCTGGATCACGCAGCAGCACCTGGGCGACACCATCAGGCGAGATCGCTGTCGAGAAGGCCGGCATCATCAAGCCGGGGATGCTGCTCGTGACGGGCGCGCTGCCCGAGGCGGCGTCGCGCGTGGTCGGGCGAGATCGCGCAGGAGCGGGGAGCCCGGCTCGTCGAGGCAACCGCTGGTGTGCGCGTCGACAGCGAGATGCGCGATGGACGAGCGCAGCTGACGATCGAGACGCCGCACGGACGCTACGGCCCCCTGCGGCTCGCCTTGCGGGGAGCACCAGATACACAACGCGCTTGTTGCTGTTCGCGTGGTCGAAGCAGCGCGCGACGCCGGCTTCGATGTCTCCGATGCCGCGGTGGTGGAAGGTCTCGAAACCGTCGAATGGCCCGCCCGCCTCGAGCTGTTCACGCTGACGAGCGGCCGGCAGGTGCTGCTTGACGCCGCGCACAATCCCAGGAAGGCGCGCGCGCGCTGCGCGACTATCTCGTCCGGTGGCATCCGGAACGGCCGTCGCTCGTCGTCGGGATCATGCGCGACAAGGACGCGGACGCCATCTTGCGCGAGCTGCTCCCTGTCACCTCATCCGTGATCGCGACGGCTGCGGATACGCACCGCGCGATGCCCGCCGACGAGCTCGCGGCACACGTCTCAGCGCTCGATCCCGCCAGGACCGTCCGCGCGTGCGCCGACGTCCTGACGGCGGTGGATGCGGGGCTCGATAGCAATCGCACTGTGTGCGTCGCGGGCTCGATCTTCCTGGCCGGCGCGGTTCGCGACGCTCTCAAACGGCGTGATATCCTGCATTGATTCCTCCGACGAACACCGTGTATCTCAAAGCGTCTAAAGGTTTTCCTCTCGTGCGTCGTGTCGTTGTGGGCCGTCGCGGCGACGTTTTGCCCAGACGACACCTGCGCAGACCCCGGCACCGGCGCCATCGACCAGTTTGCCTCTGGGGATCGCCGATTATTCGAGCTGGAAATTCGAACAGGAGGAGACCACCTTCACCTGATCGGGCAGGCCGCAATCAGGGGACGCAGCTCCAGTTCTTCGCCGACGAAGTCGATCTGTACTTCACGACCAACCGCATCGTGGCCAGCGGCAACGTGGTGTTCACCAATGCCGACGGACGGATCGCCGCGGAACGCGTCGAGTTCAACACCGCCACCGGTATCGGGACGTTCTACGACGCCTCCGGCATCATGTCGCTCGGCGCGAAAGCTGGCGTGAGCATGGGCGCGAACATCGCGGCGTTCGGCGGCCAGGATCCCGACGTCTACTTCTACGGTCAGACGCTCGAGAAGCTTGGGCCCCGTAAGTGCCGGATCACCCGCGGCGGCTTCACGACGTGCGTGCAGCCGACACCACGGTGGGAAGTGACGAGCGGCAGCGTCGTGCTGAACCTGGACGACTACGCGATTGCGAACAACACGGTGCTAAGGGTCAAAGGGGTTCCCGTCTTCTACCTGCCACGTCCTCTACTATCCGATTCGGAGCGATCAGCGCGCGACCGGATTTCTGCTCCCGACCTACGGCGCCTCGACGCTCCGCGGCCAGTCGCTGAGCAACGGCATTCTTCTGGGCCATCAACCGCAGCCAGGACGCGACGTTCTTTCACGACTGGTTCACGCATACCGGCATGGGGTGAAGGCAGCGAATATCGCTACGTCGCGGGGCTGCAGTCAGCGGGCAACGTCCGCGCATATCGCTTCGTCCAGCACGAAACGAGTTTCACGCAGTCAGGACAGACGACGACCCTGCCGGCGAACATCAGCTACGAATTCACCGGCGCCGCCACGCAGGCCCTCGGCGGCGATCAGCGCGAGGGCGGATGCGCCTCGACTACTTTTCAGACGTCCTCACCCAGCAGCTCTACCATCAGAACGTCTACCTCGCCTCGCGTCGCAGCCGGCTGATCGAAGGGGGCGTCAGCGACGTGTTCGGACCACTGGCGGCGACGTTCCTCTATCAGCGGAACGAGACGTTCAACAGCGACACCAATTCCGTGCTGTATGGATCGACTCCGCGCATCTCTGCGATTCTTGCTCCGCAGCAGCTGTTCGGGGCGCCGATCTACGCATCCCTGAACAGCGAGTACGTGCATCTGCCGTACCCAAGCGCTCTTACGGACGGCGTGCGCTACGCTCGACAACACGCTATTCCGGGTCGATGTGGCGCCGTCACTGCGCGTGCCGCTGTCGCGGTTGACATGCCTGTCGGTGAACACGCAGCGCCGCGCATCGCATGGACGTAACTACTCGCGCCATTTACGACGCGCCGCCGGGTGGCGGTGCCCCGGATCGTTCCTTCGCGACTATACGCAGCTGCGCGCCGAGATCGTCGGCCCGGTAACTGACAAAGATCTGGGACACGCCGACGAGCGGCTACGCCGAGCGGATGAAGCATGTGATCGAGCCGGCGTTCACTGTCGACTATACGACGGCGATCGACAACTACCAGCAGACGCCTATCCTGACGGACTATTCGGACTTGATCATCGGCGGCACGTCCCGGTTGACGTGCGGCCTGACGAATCGCCTCCTGTATCGCAGCAAGGCGGCCGACGGCGCCCGGGGGCAGACCCGCGAGTTCGTGACGTTTGGCGTGCAGCAGGCCTTCTATTCGAACCGTCAGTCGAGCAGGTGCGACACCGCGTATGCCAGCTCGAGCGTCAACCGGAACCCTGTGGACCTCTCGCCCGTGACCCTGAACGTCCGCGTCTGCCGCCGTCCTCGAGGATCGACGCGAACAGCAGACTCAGAATACGACGTGTCCGGGCTCGGCCTCGCCGTGTGGACGATCCGGCAGCACGATGTCGGCGGGCCAGAGTTCCGGCACGCTCAGCTACAGCCGTCGCAAATACACACGCGGGTCGGATCAGACACGTATTTCTCCGGGATCAACGTCGCTCAGATCGCCGAACGGTCATTTCACCGGCACATGCGGGCTGAGCTGGGACATCACGCATTCGACAGTCGTCTCTCAAAACATCCTGGCGAATTACATGGCACAGTGCTGCGGTCTGCAGGTCGATTTTCAGAAATTCAGCTACCCGAGCTCCTCAGGATTTCCGATACCGGCGGATCGCCGGATCAACTTCTCCTTCGTCCTGGCCGGACTCGGGACGTTCTCGAACTTCTTCGGCGCGTTCGGGAACTCGGTCCGGTGACGCTGTGAAAGGGCTGATCCTCAGCGGCGGCAAGGGCACCCGTCTGCGACCGCTCACCTATACCAGCGCCAAGCAGCTCGTGCCGGTCGCCAACAAGCCGGTGCTGTTCTACGGCATCGAGGCGATCGCCGACGCCGGCATCCGCGACATCGGCATCGTCGTCGGCGACACGCAGGCCGAGATTCGCGCGGCGGTCGGCGACGGCTCTCGATGGGGCGTCACGTGACGCATATCGAACAGGACGCCCCGCGCGGCCTCGCGCACGCGGTCAAGATCAGCCGCGACTTCATCGGAGACGAACCGTTCGTGATGTACTGGGCGACAACCTGCTGAACAAGGGCATCACGCAGTTCGTCCGCGAGTTCGAGCGGGAGAAGCCGGCCGCGCAGATCCTGCTGACCCGCGTGCCGGATCCCGCAGATGTTCGGCGTGGCGCAGCTCGAGAACGGCAAAGTCGTGCGGCTCGTCGAGAAGCCGAAGGAGCCCATCGGCGACCTTGCGCTCGTCGGCGTCTACATGTTCGGACCGCGAGGTGTTCGAGTCGGTCAACCGCATCAAGCCGAGTTTCCGCAACGAGCTCGAGATCACCGACGCGATCCAGGACCTGATCGATCGTGGCCTGACCGTCCGCCCGCACATCGTCGACGGCTGGTGGAAGGACACGGGCAAGCTCGAAGACATGCTCGAAGCCAACCGGCTCATCCTCGAGACGTTCGAGCGCCGCATCGACGGCACCGGTGGACGCCGACAGCCGCATCGAGGGCAAAGTCGTGATCGAAACGGGCGCCGTCGTCGAGCGATCGATGATCCGCGGGCCGGCGATCATCGGCAGGCCGGCGCGCGCATCATTCACGCGTAAAGTCGGTCCGTTTACGTCGATCGGCAACGACGTCGAGATCACAGGACTCCGAGATCGAGCACAGCATCGTGCTCGAAGGGTCATGCGCTGCGGGACCTTGCAAACCGTGTCATCGACAGCCTGATCGGCAAGAACGTCCGCATTTATCGCGAGCCGGTCAAGCCGAGCGCCTACCGGTTCATGCTGGGCGACAATTCAGAGGTCGGCATCAGATGGTGAATCTGGTTGAAGTCCTCGTCACCGGCGGAGCGGGCTTCATCGGCAGCAATTTCGTCCGCTACGCGCTCGGGGCCCATCCTGACTGGCGCGTCACCACCCTCGACAAGCTCACATACGCCGGACGACGGGAGAACCTCCACGACGTCATGACGCACGACCGCGGCACGCATTCGTGCACGGGGACATCATCGACGCCCCGGTCAGCGGTCCACTCGTCGAACAGCTCGAACATCGTGGTGCACTTCGCTGCCGAGACGCACGTCGACCGGTCGATCATGGCGGCGGGAGACTTCATCCGGACCGACGTCGAGGGCACGTTCGTACTGCTCGAGGCCGCGAGGCGCGCCGCGCGCGTCTGACGCGCTTCGTCAGATCTCGACCGACGAGGTGTGCGGCAGCGTCGCCGACCGGCGCCAGCACGGAGACCGACGAGCTCCGGCCGCGCAACCCGTACTCGGCAAGCAAAGTCGGGCGCGGACCGTCTGGCCTACAGCTACTGGGCGACCTATGACGTGCCGGTCGATCATGACGCGCGCGTCGAACAATTACGGGCCGTACCAGTTTCCAGAGAAAGTGATCCCGTTGTTCGTCACCAACGCCATCGACGACATCCCATGTGCCGCTCTACGGCGACGGGCCGCAACGTGCGTGACTGGCTGCACGTGGCACGACCACTGCCAGCAGCCATCGATCTGCTCTGATCGGCAAGGGATCGAACGGCGAGGTCTACAACATCGGCGGCGGCAACGACGTGATGAACGTCGATTTGACGCACCGCATCCTCGAGACGCTTGGCAAAGCCGCGGTCGTTCGATCAAGCCGGTGGCCGATCGTCTCGGCCACGATCGCCGCACTGCCTCGACACGGCGAAGCTTCGGTCGCAGGGGTGGGTCTCCCCAGCGTGCCGTTCGAACAGGGTCTCCGCGAGACGGTTGACTGAGTACGCGCGCAACGAGTGGTGGTGGCGTCCCATCAAAGAGCAGGACCCGAACTTCAAGTCATCTTCACCACGCACAGTACGAGAAGCGACGCTGAGCCGTGACGATTCTCGTGACGGGCGCGGCGGGATTTGCCGGCAGCCACGTCGTCAAGACGCTCGCCGGCGCTGGCAACATCATCGGCTGGACGCGTGCCACGCCACCGCCTGAGGAAATTGCGCCGCTCGCGACGTGGCAGCAGGTTGATCTGCTCGATCGCGACGCGGTCGCGCTGCGATTGACCGCGCGAAGCCGGACGCGGTTTACCACTGCGCCGGCGCGCCTCAACGTGGCGCACTCGTGGCGCGATACCGTCAGCCCGCTTTCGAACAACGTCGCTGGCCACGCACATCCTGCTCGACGCGCTGCGCCGCGCGGGGTCGAGCTGTCGCGTGCGTGATGCCCGGCTCCGCAACGGTCTATGCGCCTTCGGACGTCACCGCTCACCGAGCAGAGCCCGGTGGCTCCGCGATCAATCCATGCGCGCTGAGCAAGCTGGCACAGGAACAGCTCGGCATGATCAGCGGCCGTGGAGGATGGCATCGACGTCATCGTCACCCGCTCGTTCAACCATACCGGTCAACGGCAGAGCGCCGGCGTTCGCGGCGCCCGAACATGGCGCGTCAGATCGCGTTGATCGAGGCTGGAGCAGCCGAGCCAATGATCAAGGTCGGCAATCTCGACGCGCAGCGCGACATGCGACCGACGTGCGGGACATGGCTCGGGCGTACGTGGGTCTGATGCAGAAGGGGACGCCGTCGACGATCTACAACGTCGCGTCCGGTGTCGCCCGAAGCATGAGATCGATTCTCGAGGCGCTCGTCGCCCGCGCCCGGGTCACGCGTGCGCATCGAAACCGACTCGTCACTCCTTCGTCCCAGCGACACGCCCGTAGCTCTCGGCGACGCCACCGGGTTGCGCACCGCCACGGGCTGGCAGCCCCAGATTCCGTTCGAGCGCACCCTCGACGACCTGCTGAACTACTGGCGGGCGTGACGCACGGCTGAGTCCGCCGAGGCATCCTTAATGCTTCTCCCTAATCTATAAAGGAGGCAGCCATGCGTAATGTCTGACTGCGAGCGTTGTTCTCACCGCCGTGGTGCTGTGCTCCGGTTGCACCACACTTCAGCGGTATCCCTCGTTCGGCATCGGCTTCCGGCGGTCGACTCATCCCTCTCGTATCGACCGCCAAGGCGGCTCAAACCTGTTGCCGCCGTCGAAGCAGCCAGTTGAGGGCTTATCCGGCGCAGTGCGCCAGGCGGATCGCGTCCACTAAGGATGCGGCATCCCGCATGCTTCTTCTTCCGCTCGGATGAGTGGAGGAGGAAGCAAATGCGCATTGTGCGGCGAGCGTCTTGACGATCGCGGCGGTGATATCGGCGGGCTGCGGCGCGACGCGCAAGGTGACGCAGCACGGTTGCTGCCCGGACCGGCGGCTCACGGCGGCGACGGTTCACGTTCGTCGAACCGCGATCATGGCAAGGACGCGGACAGCGGCGTGGACGTCTGGTTGCTCGCGCAAGGGCTCGGATGAGATCGGCGCACCTGCACTCCAGCGTCGGGGCGAAGTTCGACGATCACGCGTCGATCGCGCCCGATGCAGCGTCCCGCTGTCGGGCGCCTTCCACAGGACCGACTCGGAAGCGATGCGCAGCTCGGATCCGGCTGACGCCGGACGGGCCGACGACTGGGACGTTCGAACCACGGCTGACGCGTCACGTTCTCCGACAACACCAGCCGCATGCTAGCTGGCCGCAGGTCATGCTCGACCGTCCGCGTCCGGAGCGGACGCTTGAGCGTGTCGTCCGCCGCTCAGAGTTCCTGAACAAGAGGCTTGACGCTCGACGCGGTCGATCGCAGAGGATCGCTGGCGAACAAACACGAAACGCCAGCGGTTCTCACATGGAAACAGCCCCGCTCTCTTCGATCTCGGAAAGCCCAAACCCACCACGCGACAGATAGCCGGACTTCTGGTGAAAGCCGGCGGCGCGGACGCGCGCTGCACGGAGAGCGATCCGCCGCTGCAGACGCCGCGAGTGCCCAGGAGGTCCGCTGCCGGTCCGCGCTGAACCGGGTGAAGGGCATGCCGTTCGAGTGGACGCTCAACCCGTACGCGGGTGCACCCACGGGTGCCACTACTGCTACGCGCGTCGCATACCAGACACAGTTCGGGCTGAGCCGCGGACGACGAGTTCGCGTCGATCATTTTCGTGAAGACGAACTTCGTCGATGTGCCTCCGCGCGGAGCTGGACAAGCCGTCGTGGACGCGCGAGTACGTCGCGTTCGGGACCGCGACCGATCTGCTATCAGCCGATCGAGGGCACTACAAGCTGACGCGACGGTCGCTCAAGCGCTGAGCGAGCAGCCGCAATCCGGTCAGCGTGATCACGAAAGGGACCGATGATCGTCCGCGACCAGGACGTGCTCGGATTTGACACGCGCGGACCGGACTAGCAGCGTCTCCATCAGCGTCCCGACGGTGGACGAGGAAGCATGGCGGCACGCTCGAAGCCAGGCACCGCGCATCCGCTGCAGCGGCTCCGGGGCCGTGCGCGAGCTGGTCGACGCGGGCATTCGACGCCGGCGTCCTCATGAACCCGATCGTGCCAGGTATCTCGTCGAAGCCCGCGGCTTGCTCGAGCGGACCGTGAAGGCCATCGCCGACCACGGCGCACGTTTCGTCGGCTGCAACGTGATGTTTCTGAGGGCGGCACGCGCGATCACTTCATGCGCTGGCTCGCGCAGGAATATCCTCAGCTCGTGGACGGCTACACGCACCTCTACGCCCGGAAAGTACGCGCCGTCCGACTACCGCAAGGAAGTCTCGAGACGTGATTGGAATAGCTGACGGCGAAGTGCGGGTTGAGAAGCCGTCGCCGAATCCGACGCCGACTCCGGCCGTCCCGAAAGGAGAAAGGCCGGCGAAACCGCCGGCCCCTCCCGCTAACCCGTCCCTAACCCCTAACCCCTATTTCAGACCGCAATCGCGTTCGGGTCGGCGACGCGACCAGTCGCGGGCCCAGCGGCCTCGAGCGCGATCTTGTCGTCGATGACCGTGACCCGGAACGACGTTGGCTTCCTTCCAGCGCTGGCTGAGCGGCAGCTTGATGCGGTCGTCGATGATGCGCTTCAGGAAGCGCGCGCCGAACGCCATGCTGTAGCCCCTCGGTCACCAGCTGCTCCAGCGCCTCCGGCTCGATCGTCACCGTCTTGTTCCAACGCTTGAGCGTCGCCGTGATCTGGTCGATGTAAATTTCAGCGCGATCAACCGCACCTCTCGTCCTTCGTGAGCGGCTGGAACAGCACCACCTGATCGATGCGGTTCCGGAACTCGGGCGGGAACCGGCGCTCGAGCTCGCGGTTGACATCAGCCCTGGACCTGCGTCGAGCGGGCATGCGCCCTGACGGAATCCCATCGGATTCGTCAGCTTGCGGAAATGCTCCGACCCGGCGTTCGACGTCATGATGATGATCGCGTCCGAGAGGTAGACGCGCTTGCCGCGGCCGTCGCGTGATCCAGCCCTCGTCAAACGCCTGCAGGAACACGTTGAGCAGGCGTCGGGCTCGCCTTCTCGATCTCGTCGAGCAGCACCACCGAGCACGGGTTGTCCTTCAGCTGATTCGTCAGCAGACCGCCGCGCTCGCTGCCGACGATGCCGCGCGGCATCCCAATCAGCTTGTCGACCGACACGCCGCCGTCCTGGTACTCGGACATGTCGATGCGGATCATCTTCTTGTCGTCGCCGAACAGGAAATTCGCGCGACCGCCTTGGCGAGCTCCGTCTTGCCGACGCCGGTCGGTCCGAGGAACAGCAGCACGCCGTCCGGGCGATCGAAGCCGTCCTTCAGCGGTCCCTTGTTCAAGACGAGCCGGTGCGCGCGAGCGCTTCGACCGCCTTCTTCTGGCCGATGACGCGCTTGCCGAGACGGCTCCTCGATGTCCTTGAACCGGTCGCCGACGTCGCGGAACACCATGTCCTTCGGAATCTGCGCGGCGTGCGAGATCACCTCGACGACGTCCGGCGCCGGTGACCTCCCAGCGGCGGTCGATCTCGGCGCGCACCGCCGCGGTGTCGAGCCAGCCGATCACCTTGTCCGGCAGGTGCAGATGACGCTGGTAGCGCGGCGCCATCTCGAGCGCCGTCTCGATCGCATCGTCCAGCAGGCGCACCGAGTAGTTGCGCTCGAGGCGCGGCCGGATGTTGTAGAGAATGCGGCGCGTTTCCTCGATGCGTCGGCTCGTCGCACCTGCACGGTGCGGAAGCGGCGCGCGAGCGCTTCGTCTTCCTGGATGTATTCCTTATGCTCGCTGAGCGTGGTGGCGCCGATCATGCGCACTTCGCCGCGCGCGAGCACCGACTTGAACACGTTGGCGGCGTCCGACGGCGCGCCGAGCGCCGAGCCGGCGCCGACCATCGTGTGCGCCTCGTCGACGAACAGAATCAGGTTCGGCCGCTCCTTGATCTCGCGGATGACGTTCTGGATTCGATCCTCGAACATCCCGCGGAGCATCGTCCCGGCGACCATCGTGTTCATCTGCAGGTTGATCGACCTGGCAGTCGCGAAGCCGCACGGGCACGGTGTCCGGCTCGAACTCGATGCGGCGCGCGAGACCCTCGACGATCGCGGTCTTGCCGACGCCGGGCTCGCCGACGAGCATCACCGAGTTGGAGCGCTCGCGGTGACAGAGGATCTCGAGCACCTGCTGGATTTCCTGGTCGCGGCCGTAGACGGGCGGGATCTTGTCCTGCCGCGCCAGCAGATTCAGGTTCGTCGCAAAGTGCTTGAGGAACGGCGGCAGCTCGAACCGCTTCCGCAGCCGCTCTTCGCGGAGTTCGTTGTCCCGCATCCGGGTGGCAATTCGCGACACAAGGACCTCCGGCTCGACGCCATGGCGGCGAATGATCGAGACAGGAACGCCCTGGCTCTCCTCGAAGATGGCTGAGAAGAGATCGGACGACTTCGATCGTCTGGCGTCCCGCCGCGGCTGGCCTGGTGGAACGCCAGCTTGAAGCACGAGCTTCGTCGCCGGCGCCACACGGAGCTCGCGGCCGGAGAAGGTCTGGCGAGCACGTGCAGGTGCTCCTCGAGCGCCTGCAGAATCTCGTGCGGGTTCAGCTCGAGGTCGCGCATCACCTGGGAGAACGGTGTCCCACTCGACCTGCGCGAACGCGAGGAAGATGTGTTCGTTGGTCAACAGCGCATGATCGCGGCGTCGTGATTCCTCGACCGCCCGATCGACGACCCGCTGCGCCGATTCGCCGATCTTGCTTTGCGCAATGTCGAAATCGTCCACGCCGTGCCGCCTCCTGGACCTGCATCCCTTATGGCTGCGAGTCACTACTGACCCCAGTGGCAAGATGCGAGCCAGTGGCAAAGGCGCAGTCCGCACGTGAGGAACCATCGGACTAACTCTTGGGGACAACGATGCTTACGGAGCTCTCACGGCCGAGTCGCCGGCGAATGAGGTTCGTGGGACCGCACCCAATCGTAGTGATTAGAGGGTGGCGGCTTCTATGAATGCGGACATGTGGCGAACGGTCGTGACTTTCGTGATCTGTCCGTTTTTCGTGACGTCGGCCTTGGCGCAGACACCGCAGCCGTTTCCGCGCGGCGGCGCGCAGCCATGGCACCGGCACCGGCCCAACCTGCGGCCCCACGCGGCACCGGCGCCGGCTCCACCAGCGCCCGCGCCGGCAGCGGCTGATCCGCGACGCCGACTGAGGCCACGCTCGGCTTTCCGATCTACCCCGCGGCGCAGTTCATCGCGTCATACGACGCAGGCCGCGCGCAGCGCTATTGCATCTTTGGTTCGACCGCGTCGTTCAACGACCTGGTCGCATGCTACCGCACAACGTTGAAGAAAGGGGAATCGTCTTCGAAGAGCCGCCGACACACATGTTCGAGATCGGCAGGTTCAACAACGAGACGATGGCGTTTCCGCCCAGGGTGACGATCAAGGACTGGACGTCAGGCGGATCGAAGGGCTACGCGAACCCGAAGCCGAGGCGCTCAGCCTGCGCGGTTCCCGTCGATTATCCAGATCGTCGCCGACCCAGCCCCGCCGGCCACACAACGCTGAGTCGGAACACCGAGGCACCGAGACACCGAATCACTCACTCACATTCGGCGCGGACCTTCCAGATCCGCGGAAGTTTCCTCCAGCTCACGTCGTACCCCCACGAAATGTAGCCGGCCGTCTGCTCGGGGCCAGAAGGAGCAACGTTGTCGCCATGAAGGGCATGCCGTAGTGCCCATCATTGGTACGCGGAGGACTGTCAGTGGCTGGCAGTTCTTGATGTGCCAATCATGTGCAGACGCTCCCAGACGTCGATGCCGACGTCGATGAAGTCGGGAATTTCTGGTTGGCCTTGAGGGCGTCCGCTGCTGCGGAGCGGATCTGCCTGATGTCCTGACTCTCATGCCGATGTTCAGGCATCACGCGCGACAAGGCATCGAGCGCCTTCGCCGATCTTTGCGTCATCATCGTCGGTCGGGACGGTCCGCTGTGTCGTCTGGCGCCCTGCGAGGCGGCGTTGCCGAGAGCGCCGCCAGCCCGGCCGCGAGCCCGCCACCAATCACCTCACGTCTCTCCACCATCTCGTCCTCGCGAGACGCGGACCTGACAAGCGTCCGCGCCGCAAACTGAAGGTCCGCGCCGCAAATACGGGTGCCTGTCAGTGAGAGACGGACGCGAGTGGTCTATTGTTTCACGTAGATCTCGCCCGCTTTCTTGAACTCCGTCGACTTTTCGCGCATCCCTTCGCGGAGCGCGTCGGCGCTGGTGAGATTGTGGCTGGCCGCGTAGTCGCGCACCTGCTGCGTCAGCTCCATCGAGCAGAACTTCGGTCCGCACATCGAGCAGAAATGCGCGACCTTCGCGCCGTCGGCCGGCAGCGTCTCGTCGTGGTAGCGCGCGCGCGGTGACGGGATCCATCGCGAGGTTGAACTGATCCTCCCACCGGAACTCGAACCGCGCCTTCGACAGCGCGTCGTCCCACGCCTGCGCGCGGGGATGGCCCTTCGCGAGATCGGCGGCGTGCGCCGCGATCTTGTAGGCGATGACGCCGGCCTTCACGTCGTCGCGATTCGGCAGGCCGAGGTGCTCCTTCGGCGTGACGTAGCAGAGCATCGCGGTGCCATACCCAGCCGATCATCGCGGCGCCGATCGCCGACGTGATGTGGTCGTAGCCGGGCGCGACGTCGGTCGTGAGCGGACCGAGCGTGTAGAACGGCGCCTCCTTGCACCATTCGAGCTGCTTCTCCATGTTCTCCTTGATGAGATGCATGGGGATGTGCCCCGGCCCTTCGTTCATCACCTGGACGTCGTACTCCCAGGCGATCTGCGTTCAGCTCGCCCTGCGTCTTGCAGCTCGGCGAACTGCGCCTCGTCGTTCGCGTCGGCGATCGACCCGGGCCGCAAGTCCGTCGCCGAGCGAGAACGACACGTCGTAGGCGCGCATGATCTCGCAGATCTCGCGGAAGCGCGTGTAGAGTGAAATTCTCCTGGTGATGCGCGAGGCACCACTTCGCCAGAATCGATCCGCCGCGCGAGACGATGCCGGTCACGCGCTTGGCGGTGAGCGGCACGTAGCGCGCAGCAGCACGCCGGCGTGAACCGTGAAGTAGTCAACGCCCTGCTCGCACTGCTCGATGAGCGTGTCGCGGTACATCTCCCACGTGAGGTCCTCGGGACGTCCGCCCGCCTTCTCGAGCGCCTGATAGATCGGCACCGTGCCGATCGGCACCGCCGAATTGCGGATGATCCACTCGCGCGTCTCGTGAATGTCCTTGCCCGTCGACGAGGTCCATCACCGTGTCGGCGCCCCAGAGCGTCGCCCACTGGAGCTTCTCGACTTCGTCTTCGATCGACGAGCGAACGGCGGAGTTGCCGATGTTGGCGTTGATCTTCACGAGGAAGTTGCGGCCGATGATCATCGGCTCGAGCTCGACGTGATTGATGTTCGACGGGATGATCGCGCGGCCGCGCGCGATCTCCGCGCGGACGAAATCGGCCGGCAGCCCTTCGCGCGCGCGACGAACTCCATCTCCGGCGTGATCTCGCCGCGCGCGCGCGTAATAAGCTGCGTGCCCGACCACGCCCGGTGACCGGCGCCGCGCCGCGATCCAGTCGGCGCGCAGCTTCGGCAGCCCGGCTCGCACGTCATGCCCCTGTGGACCGCTCGTGTCGCAGAGCCGCACGGGCGGCTCGCCGCCGCTCAGCGCGACCTCGCGCACAGGCACGCAGCAGCATCGTCTCGGACCGTCGGCGATCAGGCGCGCGGCGCGGTCTTCGTACATCTTGCGGGAATTCGGGTAGGCTGTCGCGAAATCAATCATGGAATCGTGCAGGCGGGATCTGGCAGGATCGCCGCGCTCCCTCCGCCGGTCTAAACCGGTTCAGGTTCCAGGGTTTGTCTCAATCCCTGATCGCAGTCCGCGATCGTCAATCGGTGGGATACCCCTGGCGGCCGCGCTGATTATACTCCCCGAGTGACGGGCGCCACGACCATGGGACGCGCGGGGCTCCTTGTGTTCCTGGCGTGGTGGACGGCCCCGGCTCGTCCCGCATCCGCTCGCCTCGGAACGCGGATCCTGGACTCGTTCCTTCACCTGGTAAACCTGCCGTTCCACGAGGCGGTCACATCGTGTTTCTGCCGCTGGGCGAGTTCGCATGACGGTCCTTGGCGGGTCGCTTCTTCAAATGATCGTTCCCGTCGTCTGCGCCGTGGCGTTCATCCGGGCGCGAAGACTGGTTTGCGACCTGACCGTCGGCTCTGGTGGGCGGGGGGAGAACCTGGTCGATCTCGGACCCTACATTGCCGACGCGCGCAGCGCTCCAGTTGCCTCTTACTCGGCGGAAAGACTGGCGCCGAAGTCACGGGCCATGACTGGGAGGCCATTCTCGAAACGCTCGGCGTGGCTGCATCTCGATCACCCGCTCGGGATGGCCGCGCACGTCGGCGGAAGCGTCGTGATGATCGGCGCTCGCTCGCTGGCGCGGGTCTGGTGTACTCACAGCCAGTGGTCACGCGAACGGGCCGAGGCATAGAATGCAACTATGCGCTCGCTGTTCTGGCTGAGCTTGCCACTCTGATAGGCGGCACGTCGTTCGGACAGACTCCTGCGCCGGCGCCGCGCGCCGGGCCAGCGCAGACCGGCACCCGCAGCGGCCGGCTGGACCGGCAACGCCGCCACGTCGTCGCCGCCTGCGCCGCTCCGCTCCGGCATCGCGCACGGGCATCGCCGTCACCGCAACCAACGGGCATGGCACGCCATTTCCCGGAGTGCAGGTCACATCGAGGGCGCATCGGATCGGAATGGCGAGACCGATGCGAGCGGCCAGGTGAACTTTGTCGGCATGCAGCCGGGCACGTATCGCGCGCGGTTTGGTGGTGACAAGGTCACGCCGTTCGAACGCGAGGTCGTCGTCCGCGCCGGTCTGCCCACGGTGATCGACGTCACGTTGAATCCTGCGCCGCCACCGCCGCCCGCACCGCCGCGCCGCCGCCGGTCGCAGCCAACGGTCGTCGCGCCGATCGTCGGACCGCCGGGGCATGCCGCAAGTAGCCGTCGGTCGTGGATCTCGCCGAGAGGCAGTTAGGCGGGAACCAGGGCACGCAGGGAAACGCTGCGTCGCGTGCAGCGGGAACACGCGGACCACGCTGGTGTTGTTGAATCAGGATCAAGCCGGAGCGACTGTGCGACAGCGCCGAGACCGAGTATTACGTCGTCGCGGGCCAGGGAGCGGTGCGTCTCAACGGCAAGGACACGGGACTGGCCGCGGGCACGCTAATATCACTGCCGCGCAACACCAGCCACAGCATCGTTCGCCGCGGAAATCGGCCCGCTGATCCTGCTTGCCACGTTGAGCGGCCCGCCATGTGAGGAAGCGAAGTGACATTCAGCGATCCTAGAATCCCGGTCGGATCAGTAAGCTGACCGTCCACCCGTTACGCGGCTTGTCGAACGGCCGCACACCGGTGACTTCCATCACGAAACCGCCAAGATTCAGCGCGGACCCCCGCCCCGACACTGCGGAACGTGTCGCGTTCGAGGGGCGCGTTCGAATGCGGCGTCCACAGGAGGGCGCCGTCCGCGAACATCACCGCTTCAATCGGGATCCGGCCGTAATCGAGGTTTCCGGTCAGCAGACCAAGAAGCGGGGCACGCAGCTCCAGGTTCAGCACGGCAAAGCGATTACCGGTGAGCTCGTCGAGGATCGAGCAGCTCGTCGCCGTCTGACCGCACTCCGCCGCCGCAAACGTCGTGATGTCGTATCCGCGAACCAGTGTTTGAAGTCCAAGCAGCAGCGGCGTGCAGGCGGCCGTCGGCGGCGTCGGGTCCGTATCTGCCGGTGTGCTGTATGCCGCGCGGCGAACGTGACGGGGCGCACCGGCATGAAGTAGCGCCGCGCATCCAGGCGAACATCGGTGAACAGCAGGCCACCGATCGCCGGCTCGATGTCGAAGCGTAGCCGTTGGCCAAGGATCGGGCTTGTCGGCCCCATGACCGCCGTGTCGCGCACGTACGCAGCCTGCGTCTCACCGAGATAGATGGGGCGCCCGCGGGGCGTCCCTGCGTCACGCTGCTGACGACCTTCCTCGACGCGATGTTCGTGACACGCGTGAGGGTCTGCCATCCATAGCCTGTGCGGCGCACACCACCGCGGAACTCGAACCGGCTGGTTCGGTTCACGTTGTAGCGGGCGGTAAGACTCGCGAACTCGTGCAGGTAGCGCAGGTTGCCGTACCCTGCGTCACTCGATCTCGCCGCCGCGTTCCATCGCCCGGCGGGCCCCATGAAACGCGCGGGAACGAAACCTCCCACGAATCCCCAGTTCAGCTGCCCCTTCGATTGATGTAGCCGCCTGTGCGGCGAAATCGTCCTTGTTCGTTCCGACGCGCAACATGGTCAGCAGCTGCCGATCGCGGAGCATGTCCCCGAACGCGATCCCGAAACTCGCGCGAAGCACGCCGCCGACCAGGCCGCCACCTCCGACCGCGGCACCCGCGTAGGGATCGGAGAGCGATTCGACGCGTAACCGGTCGTCATCGTGGCTGACGCGGAACGAGCTGTCAGCTGGCAGGCCGACGTGCGAGTCGGATAGTAGCTGCGCCAACGTGCCGGGCGATCCGACCGGCAGCGGCGTCAGCCCCACGCCAGCGCGGACGATCGGTGCCGACTCCGTGCTGGCCTGCTCGAAAGCGTCTGGATCTCGTACCGCCCATTGCGGTAGGCGCTGAACGCGAGCCTGCCGCTCGCCGACGCCACGGCCAGCGAGGGGCTCATCGCCGTGATGCCGGTGACGCCGCCGGAGACCGCGGTCACCTGCCGAATCTCGCCCGAGGCCAGATCGACTCGGAAGATGTTGCTGATCCCGTCGGCATCGGCCAACGGTAGTCATCGCCTTCCGATCGGGCGTCCACTGCGGACTGATCTGTTTCCGCCGTCCGGATACAGCGGTCAACGGACGAATGACCCTCGTGGCGACGATCGAGCAGCGCAATTCGCGAGCGGACCGAATCGCAGATCCTCCAACGACGTCGTGAACCGTGATCCGATGTGAACGCGATCGTCTTCCCGTCCGGCGACCACGACGGGTGAAGATCCGCAAACGCGTCGTCGGTAATCTGCTGCGAGGATCCCGTTGGCGGCGCAGTACTGTAGTACAAAAGATCGAGAAGCCGCCCTTCAGCGCCGAGAAAACGACCTGTTTGCCGTCCGGAGACCAGCTGGGGTTGTAAATCTCTCCAAGCTCGCTTGCAAGCGGATCTCGTTGCGGCGCGTGTCGCCCACGGTGTCGATGATCGTCAACGCCGGCACACCATCAACGAGCGCCGCCACGACGAAATCGGCAGCCGACGGGTCCCATTCACCCGCGGACTGGATGTACCTGCAGGCTGTCGAAGTGCGGATCGGCGGCAGTGCTGATCACTTTCCTCAGGACTGCGCCCGAGACGGCGTCGGCCATGAACAGATCGAGCGACAAGCGATCGCGTTCCGACACGAACATGATGCTGGCGGCCGTCGGGGCTGATCGCCGGCGACACGTGGATCCGGCCGCCGTCAACGGACGTGATGATCGCGCGCGGCGTCACCGACGACGTCGGTGTCGTGGGTTGTCGCGGAAATCGATTCGTGCCAGTCGCGCGTCAGCTCGTCGCGGGTCATGCCGGTCGGCGTCCTCGAGGCGCGGCAGCACGCCGCGCGCCTTCGACCGCAGGATCTTGCCGACGATCGCATCGCCGAAACCGACTCGCCGAGATACGACCAGAACGCGTGACCGTAGCGGTAGGGAAAGTAGCGGGGATCGTCCAGCTGCTCGAGGGTCGGCAGCCGACGGTGAATTGCCGCGTCGCGCAGCCACATCGTCGTGAATGCGTTCGACGGACCGAGCGACAGATACTCGGCCATCCCTTCGATGAACCAGCCGGGCAGATCGAACGCGTTCTGGCGCGACGCCTTCGCGATATCAATCTGGAAGGCGTGCGCGATCTCGTGACCGAGCACGTGATCCGTCTCGCCAAGGCCGGCGGCACGAACGGCATGACGATGCGCGATTTGAGGCGCTCGGTGAAGCCGCCGGTGCCCTCACCCGGCGGCCCCGGGACTGACATTGGTCTCGCGCGAAATCCGGGATGACTGGCATAGAGAACGATCACCTGCCGGTGGGTGAACGAGTCATCAAGCAGCTCCGAGTAGCGCGCATGCCCAGCGCTCCGCCATGCGCGCGGCCTGCCTCGTCGCCTGCTCTTCTTCCGGGTAGTAATAAATGTCGAAGTGATCGGTGCGTAGCGTGCGGAAGTCGAGGTGTCCCGTTCTGGACCTTGTTGCGCCCGAAGTATTGGGCGTCGGCTGACGCCGCGGCAAGCACGGTCGCGAGACGCACCTGAAGTACCGCCGCGCACCTGGACATGGGCACCCCTGAGTTGGATCTCGGCTCTGGAGGCGCGTAAACTCTACCATGGCTGAGGCGGCTTCCAGACGACTGACCTGCTCGGTTTTTCACAAACTGACCCCACTATCCGACCATCGGGGAATCTATGTGGGACTGTAGACGACTTCTGACGAAGGCCGTCGCACCATCGCGGAGCCCCTTGGCGTCACGCCGATGCGGAGTCCTGCCGCGTCTGCCGCGGCACGCGCCCCGGAAACCGATTCGCCAACGTCGACGTCTGTAGCGGCGCCGCCCGCCACGCGGCGCGCGGTGCGGGCGACGTCAGCGAACGTCGCTCCTCCCGCGCGGAATGGTCCCACTTTCCACCATCGTTGGAGCTCTAGTGAGCCGCCGCCAACGAGCCGACCGAGGCGCTCTGTGCGAAAGCGTACCTGGAAAGAATCGGGTGTGCCTGCAGCAGGAGTAGAGAGCGTGCACGACCCGTATCGCCGGCAAACCACAGGTCACCGGGAGCAGACGCCGTCACGGCACTTACCCGCCGGCGCCCACGACAACAGTGCCCATCGCCTGCGATGACGACCGCGCGGTGATCAACGCCTGACCGCTGTGAAAGCGGAGTCAATGGCGCTGAGCCACGAGCGCATCTGAATGCGGGCGTCAACGCGCTCCCGTGGTGATCAGGCGAATGCCGGCACGTGCCGTGGCAATGTTCGTGAATCGTTCCACCGATCCGCGCCGGCGCCGAGCTCCCAGCGCGCCGCGCCGGTCATCCAATCCGCAAGATCGAGCTGCGCGAACCGTGAAGGACGAAATGAAAGCTGCGGTGAACGGCTGTCGCTCCTCGACGCGGTGACCGCCCACAATACCTTCCCACGGCGCTTGAGCTGGCAACGCGAGCCGATAGAGCGGACGATGAGCCCAGAAGCGCCAGTCGACCGACAGACGTCACTCCCGCCGGTCGGCGACGACAACGACGCACTGGAATTGACGCGTGACGATCGTGGTGAGCGACAAGTACGCCAAAGTCGAATGGTTCGTGCGAGCAGCGGCGCTCCATGACAACGCCGCGCACCTCGGCAAGACCTGAAGGCACCGGTTGGAAGTCGAGCGCGACGCCTCCCGCCGACGGCAACTCTCGCTCCAGACGACGGCGAGCCCGCAGGAGCCTGTCCCGGTTCAGCACGTCGGCCGCACGCAAAACCTGATGAGGCGCTGAACGACGGCGAAGCGTGTGCGGGTCAGACCATCGAGGCGGATCAAGTCGATGCGGGGCTCACTGACGTGATTCCATGCGTCAAGCGCACTCAACCGATCGTCGTTGACGAAGCGAGCCGTCGCGAGGAGCTCCAGGATACGCGTCGGACGGGTCACGCTTCACCGCGGCAGCCGCGAGATCTGGTGGCCCGGCCAGCGGCGTTGAAGGACGCGGAGCCCTTGCGAGCTCGCGGAAAGGGGCGGAGCCAGGACACGCCATCGCGGAAGCGAACGTCCGCTCCGCCGACGCCAGATCCTCGCCCTGCGCCTGGCGAACTCCCTCGGCAACGAGCCGATCGCATGTCGCCGCCTCCCCGCCTGCGCCGAGGGCAGGATTCACTACGACATTGGTGGAGGACAGTTCGACGGCCTTTGCAGGATCTGATGTTGCGGGTGTGACAACAAGCATCCAGCGTCCGAGGCGGACCAGCGCCGATCGAATTCCGCGGCGCCGCAACACGAAACGGAGCGCGCGCCGGATCGTGGAACACCACACCGTCGGCACTTCGCGCGACGACCACGACGTAGTGGAAGGTCCCCTGCCGTTCCTCGAAAGCAGCAGCACGATTACTGGTCGCTTTCCCGGGCTGGAGCTCCTGCGAAAGCATGCCCCGCGGTTCCCGCCGTCGACGGCCTCCCACTGGCGAGCTGATATCCGACGCGAGTGCGTTGCGGTGATGCCGCCGGCCTTTTCGTCGACGAGAGCGGTGAATGCGTCGGCATCAATCCCGCGCTCGCCCCAGCACCGCATCACCATGGCCGCCGCCGCACCCCCACACAGCAGCTCCGACTGTGCGATGAACGGCACGTCGAGAATGGTGAGCGGTTCGCCCGTGGCGGCGGCAGGGATGCCAGAGAGCGAGCAGAGCAGGGCGGCCGCTCGCAACTCGCGCATCGGAACTACTTCAAGGCGAGGATGAGCACGACCAGAACCAGCAAGCCGATGATGATCATCGTCGCCGAGATCAGACACTCGACTCACGCCCGCCAGGCCTGCTCGGCCCGGCGTTCTGGCTCGGCCAGCGACGCGAGCTCAGACGGGCTCATGGCGGCCACGGCGCTTTCGGCGCGCCGACGTCCAGGCCGGCGCTCCCGCCACAGCTCCTGACGTCGTCGCGCTGCAGGAACAGATTTTGATCGCTCGATCTTCGGTCCACTGACCTTAGATGCTGCTGGACGGTCAGCGCGCCGAGTGCCGCCTGCGACGACGTGCCGGGATTGCGCATAGCTACCTGAAACGGCGACCAAAACACACAACAGAACTGCTACACCTTCGAACATATCGGGATCGCATCGGCGATCCTCCCGACCGGTATTCTGTAGCCAAAGCGTCAATGGATAAGATGTCGCAATTTGAGCATTGGGTCGCTGCATTGGAACAACGGCACCTGGCTGACTTGCGGATCCCCGAGGTGACGCGCGCCCTCGGGCGCCCATATGCATGTCGAGCGCCGCCACACCGTCGCGCGAGGCGGTCCGCTCGAGAGCGCCGGCAAGCGTGCGGCGTTCGCCTTGTTCTACGCGCCGCTGCATTTCCTCTCGCGACGACCTACCGGTTCACGCCGTCGGAGGGCACGAACCGCACCGTCGGCCATTCTGGACATCGGCTGCGGCACTGGCGCGCCGCGGGCGCTGCGTGGGCACTGTCGGCCGCGAGTCGGCCCTCCGTCAGCGGGATCGATCGTCATTCGTGGCGTTTGACGAGGCGCAGGATTTACCGCGCTTGGGCTGAAATGGAACCGCCCGACAGGGAGACGCCAGCCGGTTGCCGATCACAAAGACCGGAAGTGCAGCAATCGCGGCGCATGTGCCGAACGAACTACCGCTGAGTTCGCATGCGTGTCGAGATCAGCTGTCGCCGCTGCGGGGCGCGGCGTGCGTGTCCTGATTCTCGAGCCTATCGCACGGTGTCGCGCCCTGGTGGGCGACGTCCGCGCGCCGAGCCGAGGGCGCTGGCGGGCGCGCCGTACGAATGGCGCTGGAAGTCGATCTGCTCGCCCGCTGCCAGTGACGCTGACAAGGCGGCGGACCAACTTTCATCGCGAGTTAACGGTGCGCTCCATCTGGATGCCCGGCGCCTCAATATGATCTCGCGTCGTGCGATCGCGCTTGCTGCTCTTTAATGAGTTGAATGATGCCTCTCCAAACGGGGGAGTGCTGGCCCTCGGTGTTTTGTGACGGCCTCATGAGCATCCAGTCCGGCACGGCCGATCCCGGCAGCTGTTTCTCGCTCGCCACTGACGGTGATTGGCGTCGTCTACGGCGACATCGGCACGAGCCCTCTACACGATCCGTGAGTGCTTCTACGGCACCGCACGGCTTCCAGCCGACGCCGGAAAACGTCCTCGGCGTGCTGTCGCTCATCGTCTATGCGCTCGTCTGATCATCATCTCGATCAAATACATCGCGATCGTGATGCGCGCGGACAACCAGGGAGAGGGCGGCATCCTGGCCCTCACCGCGCTCGCTCCCGCACGCAGGCGTTCCGCACGGCGGCCGCGTCGCTGCTCATCCTGCTCGGTGTGTTCGGCGCGTCGATGCTCTACGGCGAAGGGATGATCACTCCGGCCATCAGCGTGCTCTCAGCGCGGTCGAAGGCCTGCAGGTCGAAACGCCGCTCTTCGAGCCGTACGTCGTGCCGATCGCCGTGGTGATTCTCATCGTGCTGTTCGTCGTTTCAGCAGTTCGGCACCCACCGCGTCGGCGGGCTGTTCGGGCCCGATCATGGTGGTCTGGTTCGTGACGATCGCGGACGCTCGGCATCAGTCTGGATCGTGCGCGAGCCCGTGGTGCTGGCGGCGCTGAACCCGGTTCACGCCGTCGACGTTCTTCCGCGTCGCACGGCGTGCCGGGTATCGCTCGTGCTCGGCGCCGTCGTCCTCGCGGTGACCGGTGCCGAAGCCCTGTACGTCGGACATGGGCCACTTCGGAAAGCGGCCGATCCGCCTCGCGTGGTTCTGCGCTCGTGCTTCCCGCGCTCGATGCTGAATTACTTCGGCCAGGGCGCGCTGCTGCTGATCGACGGCGACGCCGCGCAGGCAGCCGTTCTTCCTGCTCGCGCCGTCGTGGGCGCTGCTGCCGCTCGTCGGCCATCGCGACGGCCGCGGCCATCATCGCCTCGCAGGCGCTGATCTCCGGCGCGTTCTCGCTGACGCAGCAGGCGATTCAGCTCGGCTACGCGCCGCGCCTCGACATCGAGCACACCTCGTCGTCCGAGATGGGCCAGGTCTACGTGCCGCAGGTGAACTGGGCGCTGATGATGGCGACGATCGTGATCGTGATTGGTTTCGAGTCGTCGAGCGCGCTCGCCGCGCGCCTACGGCATCGCGGTGACGATGACGATGGTGCATCACGACGCATCCTGTTGCATGTCGTCGCCGATGGAACGGTGGCACTGGTCGAAGCCGCGTGGTCTTCGGCGATCGGCGCGACCTTCCTGATCGATCGACCTCACATTCTTCGGCGCGAACCTCGCTGAAGGTGTTCCAGGGCGGATGGCTGCCGCTCATCATCGGCACCTGCACCTTCACGATCATGACCACGTGGAAGACCGGCCGCCGCATCGTCGCCGAGCGGCTGACCGCCCGCGCGATTCCGATCGACCACTTCATGTCCGTCGATCGTCGCGGCGCCGCCGGTTCGGCGTGCCCGGCACGGCCGTGTTCATGACGGCGCAGCCTCGCGGCACCCCGCCCGCGCTCGCGCACAACCTGCGTCACAACAAGGTCATGCACGAGCACGTCGTGATCCTGACCGTCTCGACCGCGCCGGTTCCGCACGTGACCGCGACAGCAATACGTAACTGAACGAAGTGCATATC
>ERZ1370068.10102-contig-8828_pt1 | contig 57303 bp, 57 predicted proteins | sample MGYA00561227_ERZ1370068 | MGnify/ENA primary metagenome ERZ1370068 (study PRJEB38410, sample SAMEA6850437) | metagenome | study: Metagenomic assessment of the ecological functions of the soil: analysis of the soil microbiota associated with the... | reverse complement strand
TTCACTTTCGTTCAGTTACGTATTGCTCTGGGATGAAACGGCCCCCACGCTCGCTGCGCTCGCTGCCCCCTGAGGAGCAGGTCAGTCCCTTCGGGCGGCCCGGCGGGACTGACATGGCCTATCTCGAGATCGAGGGACTGGACAAACGGTTCGGCTCGGTGGTGGCCGTCCGCGATTTCAATCTCGAAGTCGCGCAAGGCGAAATGGTCGCATTCCTGGGACCGAGCGGGTGCGGAAAGTCGACGACGTTGCGGATCATCGCCGAGGCTCGACCGTACCGGATGCCGGGCGCATCCGCCTGAATGGCCAGGACGTGACGGCCACGCCGCCGCACAAGCGTCGGACCGGCATGGTGTTTCAGGACTACGCGCTTGTTTCCCAACATGATGACGGTTGCCGAGAACATCACAGTTCGGACCGATGATCTCCGGCATTCCGCCGCCGCAGCGCGCGAAGCGTGTCGGCAGAGTTGGCGGCGCTCACCGCCTCTGGGCGATGCGCTCCAGCCGCTATCCGCATCAGCTCTCGGGGGCCAGCGCCAGAGAGTGGCGCTTGCCCGGGCGCTCGCGACCGAGCCGCGCGTGCTCCTGCTCGACGAGCCGCTGAGTGCGCTCGACGCCCCGATCCGCGCGCGCACTGCGCGCGCCGAGATACGGCGGATCCAGCAGCAGATTCACATCGCGGCTGATCTACGTGACGCATGACCAGGAGGAGGCGCTCGCGCTCGCCGATCGCGTGGTCATCATGCAGACCGGAAGAATCTTGCGAGATCGGAACGCCGGAGCAGGTCTGCAACCGCCCGCAGTCGGCATTCGCGGCAGCCTTCGTCAGCAGCAACAGTAATATCCGCCAGGCACCAGTCCTGTCGCACGAGCCGCCCGCGATCCGATGCGGATTGCGCACGTCTTGCGCTGCGCGCTCGGCTCGAGAGCGTCGAGCAGGGCGCCGAGGTCGCCGTGGTCATTCCGGCTGAGCACGCTGCAGGTCGCTCCGGCGCGACTCGGCGGAGCACGCCAATCGGATCACGCGGCCCGGTCACGCTGAGGACGTTTCACGGGCCGCTCACGCGTATCGAGCTGTCGGCATCCGGGACAGCGCTGGCGATGGCGCTGCTGCCGAGTGCCGCGTCGCCGCGCCACTTATGCACGTTGGGCAAACGATATCGCGCTCTCGGTCGCGCCCGAACAATGCTACGTCGTCAACGGGGCCGTGAGATGCCGCTGCGCCTCCATCCTGCTCGTGCTCGATGGCTTCTCGCTGCGTCACTGCGCGCGCGAGATCGCGCCCAACCTGGTCGGCCTCCGCAAGCAGGCGTCCAGCGCCCACGGGCGGGCGATCCGTGCTTCCCTCCTCGACCTATCCGAATCACGCGTCGCTGGCGACCGGCGTCGAGCCGATACGACCACGGCATCTATGCAAACAACACGTTCACCGACGACGGGCATCCGGCCCGCGCGGGATATCGGGACGCGCGCGGGGTCACGTTCCTCGATGCTGCCGCGCGCCGCGGGTCTGCGGACAGCGCGGTCGTCTGTCGGCGACGCGAACATCCTTGGCGTCGTGGGTGCGTCTCGCTGCGATGCTCACTGGCCGCCGGGTGGCGTGCTGCCGCCCGGAACGCCCACCGTTCGCGGCTATGCGGCCAACGCCGCGCCCATTCGCGCGCTGCTGGACATGCTCGACGACGCTGCCGACGTCGTGCTGTGCCAACTCGACAACACGGACGGCGTCTCACACGAGTTCGGTCCGGATTCCACCGAGGCGAAGCGTGGCGTACACCGCGGCCGACGTGCTCGTCGGGCAGCTTGTCGATCGGCTGCGCGGAGGCGCGCTGGAACGACACGATCGTCGCCGTGGTCAGCGATCATGGCCAGATCACCGCGGACCTTTCGCTCCCGCCGATCGATGTTCCCGCGCGCACTGTCGCGCGGGCTGGCATCGAGGCCGAGGTGATCGAGGAGGGCAGTAGCGCACTTATCCGCGCGCGTGGCAATCGATCGCATCCGGAAAGTCGTCAGCAGCTCGACGGCGTCGCTGGGCGTGCTTCCGTTCGCGCCGCGCGTGCTCTATGCGCATGCGCAGCCTGGACACCGGAGTTCTGCGACGCGCAAGCCGCTCACCACGCGGAATTCATGGGTGCCCGGCGACGACCGAGACGCTGTGCTTCGTGACTGGCGGACATCCGGGACTGGTGACGCTCGGCGCCGCACTTCGCTGCGGGTCCGCCGACGTGCGCGACCTTGCCGCGACTCCTTGCTCGCGCGGTCGGCCTGCCGTGGTCGGAACCCGTCAGCATTCGAGTCATCAACGATTTATGATGTTGCTTTCAGCGCGAGCGTTCTGCCAATCTGTGATGGCACAGCGCGTCGTCCCCTGTCCCGCATTGCGGCAAGCCGGTCGAATGGTCGCCGGCATCGCGCTGGCGGCCGTTTTGCTCCGAGCGCTGCAAGATGATCGACCTCGGCGCGTGGGCGACCGGAGTCCTACCGGATACCGAGCGCGGCAGCCACCGGAGTCCGACGCCGGCGAGCCCTCGCCGGGTGGCGATCCGCGCTATCGACGAGGCGCGTGACGCGGTAGGAAGGCCCTAGCTCCAGGCGCCCCGGCGCAACGCGACGCCATGCGCGCCATGTGCGATCGCAATGTCGAGATCGCCGCGCGTGAGCCCTCCCAGCGCGAAGACCGGGATCGGCGCGTCCGCCGCGAGCGCCGCGAACCCGTCCCATCCTAGCGTCGGCAGCATCGGGATGCGTCGGCGTGGGCAGCACGGGTCGAGCACGACGAAGTCGAGATTGACGTGCGGCGGCCCGCTCGATTTCCGCGCGCGTATGGCACGACGCCGCGCACAGCATCTCGATCGGGCGACGGCCTGAACCTCAGTCGCTGCCAGAGCGCCGACGCGGTCAGATGAACGCCGTGCGCGGCCCCAGCGCGAGTGCATCGCGGCATCGCCGTTCAGCAACACCTTCGACGCCGTGCGGCCGGTGCCAAGCGCCACGAGCGCGCGTTGCGCAAGCACGCGCTGCGCGGTCGGGCGGGCCAGTCGCCTTCTCGCGCAGCTGGATCATCCTGCATTCCGGCGCCATAGCGCAGCGGCGGCTCCGCGCGAGAAATGCAGCCTCGCCAAGCGTCGCTCGCCATGCGTGATCCCGTACACCGGCGGCAGCAGCAGCGCACGCATGACAGGCGCATTCGCCGGCAGCAGCGGCATCGACGTCGAAACGACCCGGCGTACCTGCCACGCGAAGGCTTGGCCGTCATGGCCGACAGGCTCGCCGTCCCATTCGAAGACGCGGAAGAAATGGAGCTCGACGTGCGCGTGCGGATAGCCGATACCGCTGGACGAGCCACGGCGCGGCGCGGCGCACGCGCGATGCCCAGCTCCTCGTGCAAGCTCGCGCGTGAGCGCCTGTCGCGGCGATTCGCCGGGCTCCACCTTGCCGCCCGGGAATTCCCAGTAGCCGGCGTACGCCCTTGCCCGGAGGGCGCTGCGCGAGCAACACGCGGCCGTCCGGCGCGACGACGACCGCGGCGGCGACCGGAACGATGGCCATCGCTCACGCGCGGGCTTCTTCGCAACGCGGCGGCGCCCGCGTAGCGCCTTCGCGAACTGCCATGCGACGCGGCCGCTGCGCGAGCCGCGCTGCAGCGCGAACTGCAGCGCCTCGCGATGGCGGGTCTCGGTCTCCCGCGCGGACTTGGCGCCGCGACGCCGAACGCCGACAGCCAGGAATCGCGACGGCGGCAGGGTAGTCGTCCTGGCTGAACGGATAGAACGTGATCCACAGGCCGAAGCGCTCGGAGAGCGAGATCTTCTCCTCGATCGACTCGCCGGGATGCACCTCGCTCGCCGATGTGCGTCGTTTCGAGGTTCTCGCTGAAGTACTCCGGGATCAGGTGGCGCCGATTCGACGTCGCGTAGATCAGCATGTTCGGCCGACGGCGCGGCGATCGTTCCGTCGAGCATCACCTTCAGCGCCTTGTAGCCCGGCTCGCCGGCGTCGAACGTGAGGTCGTCGCAGAAGACGATGAACCGCTCGCGCCGCGCCGCGACGATTTCGGCGATGTCGGGCAGCTCGACGAGATCGGCCTTGTCGACCTCGATCAGGCGCAGGCCCTTCGCCGCATACTTGACGAGCATCGCCTTGATCAGCGACGACTTGCCGGTGCCGCGCGAGCCGGTCAGGAGCACGTTGTTCGCGGGCAGCCCGCGACGAACTGGCGCGTGTTCGCGTCGATCGCGTGCTTCTGCTCGTCGACCGCGACGAGATCGTCGAGCCGGATCGACGTGCGGATGGCGGCACGGCCTGCAGGAATCCGCGGCCCGCGCGCTCTGCGCCAGCGAAAGGCGGTGGCGCGTCCAGTCGGGCGGCCGCGCCGGCGGGCGGCAGCATCGCTTCGACGCGATCGAGAATGCCTTCGAGGCGCGCGAAGAGCGCGGCCGACTTCGCGCGCGGAGGCCACGTCAGCTCCGGTAGTCGGCGTTGATGCTGACGTAGTCGTGCGAGAAGTCGCAGGTCCAGATCGGTCGCCGCCGCGTCGCCGCGGCCGAGCGCCACGCGCGACCGTGATCTCGTCGCTGCTTCATCACGCGCTGGCCGTCGCTTCTCGCGTGTACGACGCGCGCGCGCGCACCGTTCGACGACGACCTGCACGTCGTCGAGGCCAGAACGAACACGCGCGATGGGTCCTGGTCGGGCGCCGCGCCGTTGCCGATCGCGCAGACGATCCGGCCGAGGTTGGGGTCGGAGGCGAAGAACGCGGTCTTGACGAGCGGCGAATGCGCGATGCCGAGCGCGATCCGCCGGCATTCGGCGACGTCGCGCCCGCCCTCGACGCGAATCGTCGATGAACTTGGTCGCGCCCTTCGCCGTCGCGGACGATCGCCTGCGCGAGCGCGGCGGCCGACCTCGGTCAGCGCGGCGCGAATCGGCGCGAGGCGCGGATCGTCCGGCGTGCGCGATCGGCGTCGATCGCCGCGCCTTGCCGGTCGCCACGATCACGAAGCTGTCGTTGGTCGACGTGTCGCCGTCGATCGTCGCGCAGTTGAACGACACGTCGGCGATCTCGCGCGTGAGTGCGGCGAAGCAGCGTCAACGGCGACCGGCGCGTCGGTCGCGACGAACGACAGCATCGTCGCCATGTCGGGATGGATCATCCCGGCGCCCTTCGCGATGCCGGTGACCGTGATCGGCACGCCGTCGACGGCGATCGCGGCGCGACGCGCCCTTCGGCACGGTGTCGGTCGTCATGATCGCCGACGCGGCGGCGAAGCCAGTGGTCGGGCGCCAGCGCGGCATGCGCGACGGGCAGCGCACGCGACGATCTTGCTCGACGGGCAGCGGCTCCATGATGACGCCGGTCGAGAACGGAAGCACCTGCTGCGGCGCGCAGCCGAGCATCGACGCGACGGCCGCGCAGCGTCGCTTCGGCGCGCCGGCGATGCCGCGCTCGCCGGTGCCCGCGTTGGCGTTGCCCGCGTTGACAACGAGCGCGCGGACGTCGCCGACCCGGCGAGATGGCCGGCGGCACACCGCGCACCGGCGCCGCGGCAGAAGCGGTTCTGCGTGAACACGCCGGCCGCCGGCGGTGCCGGCGTCGAACGCGACCAGCAGCACGATCGTCGCGCTGCCAGTTCTTGATCTTCGCGGCCGCGGTGCCGAGGCCGCACGCCAGCAACCGGCAGCAGATCCGCGGGTCGGGCGGCGTGTAGCGGACGGGCATCGCGCGCTCGGCGGTGTTGCGTCATCCGGGCGACGCGCTCGCGTGCGTTAACCGGCGCGCGAGCGACCGGTCGACGCGGCGAGTACGTCGCCGTTGCTCGAGCGCTGGCAGCGGCGATCGACCTGCACCGATTTACAGGCGACCGTGACAGTGCTTGTATTTCTTGCCCGACCCGCACGGACACGGGATCGTTGCGCCCGACCTTCCCGCCGGCGCGCACGAACGGCGCCGGTCGGCATCGCTGCTAGCGCGCCGCGCCGTCGACAGCGTCGCCGTCGCGTCTGCCCGGCGCCAGCGCCTCGTCGTAGTCGGCGTGCTGGTAGCTGACGTTGGTCACCGCGCGGCGCTTCCTCGACCGCCTGCACGTCCTCCTGGCGTGCGGACCTGCACGGTCAGCACGACGCTTGACGACGTCCTGCTTGATCCGGTCCAGCATGTCGGAGAAGAGCTCGAACGACTCGCGCTTGTACTCCTGCTTCGGGTTCTTCTGCGCGTAGCCGCGCAGGTGGATGCCCTGCCGCAGGTGGTCGAGGTTCGCGAGGTGGTCGCGCCAGTGCTGGTCGAGCGTCTGCAGCATCAGGCTGCGCTCGAACTGGCGCATGAGCTCGGGCCCGACCTGCGCTTCCTTGCTCGCGTACTGCGCGAGCGCGGCCTCGCTCAGCCGCGTCGCGCAGCGTTCTCGTCGGTGATCTCCGGGTCGGCCTTGAGCCACTCGCCGACCGGCGCCTGCATCTGGAACTCGGCGGCGAGCGCCGTCTCGAGGCCCGGCGACGTCCCACTGCTCCTCGACCGACTCCGGCGGGACGATACCGCTGCACCGTGTCGTCGATCAGTCCGCACGATCATGTTGCGGATCGTGTCCGGCGATGTCGCTCGACTCGAGCGAGCTCGTTGCGCTGCTGGTAGATCACGCGCCGCTGGTCGTTCGCGACGTCGTCGTATTCGAGCAGCTGCTTCCGGATGTCGAAGTTGCGCGACTCGACGCGCGTTCTGCGCCTTCGCGATCGAGCGGTTGACGATCGGGTGCTCGATCGGCTCGCCCTCGGGCATCTTGAGCTTCTGCATGATCGACGCCGAGGCGCTCGCCGCCGAAGATGCGCAGCAGCGGGTCCTCGAGCGACAGGTAGAAGCGCGACGCTGCCCGGGTCGCCCTGGCGGCCCGGCGCGGCCGCGCAGCTGGTTGTCGATGCGCCGCGACTCGTGGCGCTCGGTGCCGACGATGTGGAGCCCGCCGGACGCGATCGACCGCGTCGTGGCGCACCTGCCATTCGCCGCGCATCTGCGGCGATCTGCGCTTCCTTGTCGGTCGGCGCGAGCGCCTCGGTCGTCGCGCAGCTTCAGGATCTGTCGGCTCGATCGCTCCGCCCAGCACGATGTCGGTGCCGCGGCCCGCCATGTTGGTCGCGATCGTGATCGGCGCTTCGGCCGGCCCGCCTGCGCGACGATCTCGGCCTCGCGCGCGTGCTGCTTCGCGTTCAGCACCTCGTGCGGCAGCTGCTCGTTCTCGAAGATGGCCCGACAGCATCTCGGAGTTCTCGATCGACGTCGTGCCGACGAGCACCGGCTGGCCGCGCTCGTGGCAATCCTTGATGTCGGCGACGATCGCGTCGACCTTCTCCGGCGAGCGTGCGGAACACCTGGTCGTTCTCGTCCTGCGCGGACCATCGGCATGTGCGTCGGGATCACCACCGTCTCGAGGTGGTAGATCTGCTGGAACTCGAACGCCTCGGTGTCGGCGCGTGCCCGTCATGCCGGCGAGCTTGCCGTACATCCGGAAGTAGTTCTGGAACGTGATCGACGCGAGCGTCTGGTTCTCGCGCTGGATCGGCACGCCTTCCTTCGCCTCGACCGCCTGGTGCAGGCCGTCGGACCAGCGGCGGCCCGACATCAGGCGGCCGGTGAACTCGTCGACGATGATCACCTCGCCGTTCTGCACGACGTAGTGCTGGTCGCGCATGGAACAGCGCGTGCGCGCGCAGCGCCGCGTACAGGTGGTGCATGAGCGCGATGTTGTGCGCGTCGTAGAGGCTCGATGCCGCCGCGAGCAGGCCGGCCGCCGAGCAGGATCTGCCTCGGCGTGCTCGTGGCCCTGCCTCGGACAGCAGCACCTGGTGCGCCTTCTCGTCGACCCAGTAGTCGCCCGGCCCTTCTCCTTCGGCCTGGCGGGCGAGCTTCGGCGCGAGCTCGTTGAGCCGGTAGTAGAGGTCGACGTTGTCGTCGGCCTGGCCCGAGATGATGAGCGGCGTGCGCGCCTCGTCGATCAGGATCGAGTCGACCTCGTCGACGATCGCGTAGTGTGAGGCCGCGCTGCACGCGCTGCGCCGCCTCGAACACCATGTTGTCGCGCAGGTAGTCGAAGCCGAACTCGTTGTTGGTGCCGTAGGTGATGTCGGCGGCGTACGCCGCCTGCTTGGCCGTCGTGCTCCATCTGCGACAGGTTGACGCCGACCGTGAGGCCCGAGAAGCTGGTAGATGCGCCCCATCCAGTCCGGCGTCGCGCTGCGCGAGGTAGTCGTTGACGGTGACGATGTGGACGCCCGTGCCGGCGAGCGCGTTGAGGTACGACGGGCAGCGTCGCGACGAGCGTCTTGCCCTCGCCCGTGCGCATCTCGGCGATCTTGCCGTTGTGCAGCGCGATACCGCCGATCAGCTGGACGTCGAAGTGGCGCATCTGCAGCGCGCGCTTGCCGGCCTCGCGAACGACGGCGAACGCCTCGGGCAGGAGCTGCGTCGAGCGTCCTCGCCGTTCGCGACGCGCTCCTTGAACTCCGCGGTCTTGGCCGTCAGCGCCTCGTCGGCGAGCGCCGACGATCGCCGGCTCGAGCGCGTTGATCTGCGCGGACCGCCGCCGCCGTACTGCTTGAGCAGGCGCTCGTTGCGGCTGCCGAAGATGCGGGTGAGGATGTTGGAGATCATGTCGGTTGGCAGCATGTCTGAGCCGCCGGCGCAAAAACAAGGGGTGAGGACCGCTCACCCCTCGTTCGCCGGTCGCGCGCCGGCGCTGGTCGCGCGGAGTCAGCCAGCGGATTCGCAGGAAGCGCGCGGGATTCTGCGGCACGCCGTTCAGCCGGACCTCGAAGTGCAGGTGCGGGCCTGTCGAGCGGCCCGGTCGACCCGACCGATGCCAGATCGCTGCCCGCGCACGACGAGGTCGCCTTCGCTGCACGGAAATCCGCGGACGCGTGGGCATAGCGGGAAACGAGCCCGTTGCCGTGGTCGATCTCGATAATCTTACCATACTGCGGGTGGTAGCCCGCGTAGACGACCTTGCCGCTCGCCGCCGCGACGATCGCCGTCCCGACTTCGGCCGGGAAAGTCGATCCCGTCGTGGAACGACTTGCGTACCGCGTGAACGGGTCGATCCGGTAGCCGAAGTTCGACGAGAACCAGCCGTCGACGATCGGCGCAGAGCGACGGCAGGAACTTGCGGTTCGCCGAGTCTTGGACCAGCAGCGCCTCGAGGACGCCGAGCTGGTCCGAGCGCTCGTCGACCTGGCGCGCGAGCTTCGACAGCATTTCCTGGAAGTCGCTAACGGTCAGCGTCTTCGCGAGGCAGTGACGACTCCGGCGCCGCCGAGCCCGGGCGCACTGCCCGAGCTGCAGCGACGGCAACTCCTGCGGCTTGAGCCCGGCGATGCGGGCGAGCCGCTCGCCGAGTCCGTCGAGCCGCATCATTCGCGCCTGCAACTCGCCCAGGCGCAGCGCCATCGCGCTCAGGTGCCCCTGCACCATCTCCTGCGTCTTCTGCGCTTCCTGCCGCTGGTCGGCGAGGACGATCGCCTGCAGCCACGGGTGCTGCGTCGCCGCCGCGTAGCGCAGCGTGACGTAGTTGAAGATCAGGGTGAAGACAACGAAGAGGACGAACAGCGCGAAACCGCCGGCGGTCCAGTGGCGCCAGTCGAGCGTCAGGCTCCGTGCGCGTGCCGTGGCGCTCGACACGAGAATGATGTTCAATTGGGCCCTCCCTGTTCACTACCGCGCGCCCGGCCACTGGCCGGTCAGCCCCGACAACGCGCATGGCGCGATCCCGCAACCGCTGCATGCGCGTCCTTGCCACCGACCCGACGCTCGCCGCGTGGGTTGCGCGGCACCGGCGCCAAGCCGCGCTGACGGCACATCGTCCGTCGCCACCTGCCCCGCGCGCTCGCCGAGCGTATCTCGCGTGGCCGACGACCAGCGGGCCCGAACTCATCCTCGACCGCGGACGCCGGCGCCATTGCCGGCATCGCCCGCCAGCGCCCACCGGACCTGCTCGCCGACCTGCGGCGCGAAGGTTACGAATTTACTTCAATCCGGGTGCGCGTGCAAGTTGCGTGCAGCGTCGAGAGGAGCCAAGAAGATACGTGATAAAACAAATCGATACGGCAGGAATCACGAAATTAGCTGCGTTAGCCGCGGCGCAGCAATTGCCGGCGGGCCCCTTCAGGACTGCGCTCGCCCGCCTCGTGCGCCGGGCCGGATGACCCCATTGGGGTCAGAGCTACAGCGAGGCGAGCGATGCGCTCAAACGCGAAGAACACGAACGATGACCACGGCCAAGAATGATCGTGAACCGGAGGACGTGGCCGATGAAGCTGGAGGTATCGGCGATCGCGCGAATAGAGATAAAGGAGCCCGACGACGGCGATGGCCGCGAGCGCGCAGGAAGAGCACAGCCGGACGAGGGCCATGCCGAGGAATCGACGTCCGCACGCGGGGGCGGCGGAAGCGGGGCCGGCGGGCCGCGCCGGTCAGCCGGCGCGAGCTGCCAGTCCTGAAATGCGGTGGGAACGTCGTCCTCGGCCTTGAACGTCGCGAACTCGTAACGCGTCGGGCCGCTGCAGGAGCGTCGCGCGCGAGCGCGTTGTTGAGACCGTGCCCCGATTTGAAGGCCAGTGTACTGGCCGATCAGCGGGTGCCCGAGCAGGTAGAGGTCGCCGATCGCGTCCAGCACCTTGTGCTTGACGAACTCGTTGTCGTAGCGAAGCCCTTCGGCGTTCAGCACGCGGACATCGTCCAGCACGATCGGCGTTCTGCAGGCTGCCGCCCAGGCCGAGGCCGGCGGCGCGCATCGCCTCGACGTCCTGCATGAAACCGAACGTTCGCGCGCGCGCCACTTCCTTGACGTAGGAGTGCTCGGCGAAATCGATGACGACCTGCCGGTTCTCCGACCCGAACATCGGGTGCGGAAAATCGATCGTGAAGTCGAGCTTGAAGCCGTGGAACGGGTCGAAGCGCGCCCACTTGTCGCCGTCGCGCACCTCGACCGGCGCGACGATCCGCAGATAGCTTCTTCGCGACGTCCTGCTCGACGATCCCCGCCGACTGCAGCAGGAACACGAACGGCGCCGCGCTGCCGTCCATGATCGGGATCTCGGGACCGGCGACGTCGACGTGCAGCGTTGTCGATGCCGAGCCCCGCGAGCGCCGACATCACGTGCTCGACAGTCGAGATCGACGCGCCGTCCGTGCCGGAGCGTCGACGACAGCCGCGTATCGCCGACGTGCCGCGCGTCGGCGGGCATGCGACGCGCTGCGCGGCAGGTCGACGCGATGGAACACGATGCCCGTGTCGGCGCGCGCCGGACGCAGCATCAGATCGACGCGCGCGCCGGTATGCAGGCCGACACCCGTCGTCTTGATCGTCGTCTTGAGCGTTCGTTGCTTGAGCATGTGAATCACCTGACCAAATGGCGCGCCGAGTCAAGGGCTTAGCGCGCATCTTAGCATGGTCAGCGCGCTCAAGCCATGGACGGCTGGCGCCGCCGCCCGTCGCGCGCTCTTTGCTCATTAGTCCGCCTGCTTCCGCAGGAATGCCGGAATCTCGGCCGCATCGAAGGCCGGCGTCGCGCCGGCCGACGGCGTCCGCCCGCGCCGCACGACCGCCGGCTGGTCGAGATCCTCGTAGTTGATCGTGCCTCGACGGACACGCCGACGTTGTCGGTGCCGGTACGCTGCACGACCTGCGCCGGCTCGACCAGCGCCATCGTTCGGCGAGCGCTGCTGCTGACCTTCGCGGCTGCGCCGGCCCGAGGCCGGTCGCCACCATCGTCACCCGCAGCCGTGTCGCCCATCGCGTCGTCGATCACGGTGCCGACGATCACGAGCGCATCCTCCGCCATGAACTCGCGGATCGTGCTCATCACCTCGTGGTACTCCTTCATCTTGAGGCCCGCACGACGCCGTGATGTTGACCAGCACGCCGCGCGCGCCCTGCAGGTTGACGTCCTCGAGCAGCGGGCTCTTCACCGCCGCTTCGGCCGCGTGCGCGCGCGATCCGCTGCCGTCGGCCGATCGCCGATCCCATCATCGCCATGCCGACCTCGCCCATCACCGTGCGCACGTCGGCGAAGTCGACGTTGACGAGGCCCGGCGTTGTTGATCACCTCGGCGATGCCCGACACGGCGCCGTGCAGCACGTCGTTCGCCGCCGCGTAGGCGTCGAGCACCGAGACGTCGTCGCCCAGCACCTGCATCAGCTTGTCGTTCGGGATGATGATCAGCGAGTCGACCTTCTTCTTGAGCTCCTCGATGCCGGCGTCCGCGACCTTCTTGCGCTTGCCTTCGAACTCGAACGGGCCGCGTGACGACGGCGACGGTCAGGATGTCCATGCTCTTCGCGATGTCGGCGATGATCGGGCGCGGCGCCGGTGCCGGTGCCGCCGCCCATGCCCGCGGTGATGAACAGCATGTCGGCGCCGTCGATCAGCTCGGCGATGCGGTCGCGGTCCTCGTTCGCCGCGTCGCGGCCGATCTCGGGCCGCGCGCCTGCGCCGAGCCCGCGCGTCAGGCTGCTGCCGAGCTGCAGCTGCGATCGGCGCCGTCGAGCGCTTGAGCGCCTGCGCGTCGGTATTGGCGCTGATGAACTCGACGCCGACCGAGCCCTTGCTGATCATGTGCTCGACCGCGTTGCCGCCGCAACCGCCGACGCCGATGACCTTGATGATGGCTCCTTCCTGCGGGGACTGATCGATGATTTCAAACATGGTGTGCTCCTTTCCTGTACGAGTCGCTGCGAATCCGTCGAAGATGCCGTCGTGAGTCGCCGTTCGCTCCTGTTGTTGATCCCTGATCCGTATCCTGATCGCTGATTGTCGTTCCCGATCCAGAAGTTCGCCTTGAACCATTGCTTCATTCGTTCCGCGGCGCCGGCGATACCGGTCGTCCGCGCGCGCGATTCGCGCGCCTCGCAGGTCATTGGTCGCGGCCGTCGAGCAGCAAGCCCGACGCGCGGTCGCGTAGCGCGGGCTGCGCACGACGTCCGGCGAGCCCGCCGACGTAGGCCGGCACGCCGATGCGCACCGGCAGATGGAAGACCTCCTCGCCGAGCTCGGTCATCCCGGCGAGCAGCGCGGTGCCGCCGGTCAGCACGATCCCGGACGAGAGAAGCTCCTCGAAGCCGGAGCGGCGCAGCTCCGCCTGCACGAGCGTGTAGAGCTCCTCGATCCGCGGCTCGATCACCTCGGCGAGCGTCTGCCGCGAAAGCTTGCGCGGCGCGCGCTCGCCGACGCCGGGCACCTCGATGATGTCCTTCGGGTCCGCGAGCTGCCGCAGCGCGCAGCCGTGGCGCAGCTTCGAGCTCCTCGGCTTCCTTGGTCGGCGTGCGCAGCGTCATCGCGATGTCGTTGGTCACCTGGTCGCCGGCGATCGGGATCACGGCGGTGTGGCGGATCGCGCCGTTGGCGAACACCGCGATGTCGGTCGTGCCGCCGCCGATGTCCATCAGGCACGACGCCGAGCTCCTTCTCGTCGTCGTTCAAGCACAGCGATCGACGAGGCGAGCGGCTGCAGGATCGACGTCCTTGCACCTCGAGCCCGCAGCGGCGCACGCACTTCACGATGTTCTCGACGCGCCGACACGGCGCCGGTGACGATGTGCACCTTGACTTCGAGCCGCACGCCGCTCATGCCGAGCGGCTCGCGCACGTCCTCCTGCCCGTCGATGATGAATTCCTGCGGCAGGATGTGCAGGATCTGCTGGTCGTTGGGGATCGCGATCGCCTTCGCCGTCTCGACGACGCGGTCGATGTCGGCCTGCGTGACTTCCTTCTCCTTGATCGCGACCATGCCGCTCGAGTTGAGGCTGCGGATGTGGCTGCCGGCGACTCCCGTGTAGACCTCGGTGATCCGGCAGTCCGCCATCAGCTCGGCTTCCTCGAGCAGCGCGCTGGATCGACGCCATCGTCGCTTCGATGTTGACGACGACGCCTGCGTCGCAGGCCCGCGCGACGGCTGCGTGCCGAGCCCGATGATGTTGAGCTCGCCCTCGGGCGTCACCTCGGCGACGATCGCGACGATCTTCGACGTGCCGATGTCGAGCCCCACGATCAGGTTTTTCGCATCCTTCACCATCGATCCACCGCCCCCTCGTTGTCGGACGTCGTGCACGCACCCCCACGCTTGCCGCTATCGCCGCTGCGCTGTCCCCGAAGACACCCGCGTGAGCAGGGTGTAGCCAAGGCCCGCAGGGCGCGTCTGCGAGCGCGGGTGGCGGCCGACCCAAGCGGCAACGTTCCCGCTCAACCGTGCGGAGGCCGCTGCAATTCGCGCCTCGGGGCGGCCCGGCGGCGCTCATGCGGCCCCCGCTTTCTTCGCTGGCCGCTCGCGAAAGCCTGGCACGCGCGCGGCGAAGCCGTTGCGGTAGCGGAGATCGACGCCGGTCGACGCGCGTGCCCGCTCGCGCGAAGCGTCCCGATCGTTCGGCCGTAGACCGCGACGAAGCGAGCGAGCCGCTCGCGCCGGCTCGTCGCGGCCGAGCTCGACGTCGAGCGGACCCGCCGGGCCCGATCGACGCGCAGGCGCCAGCCGCCGCGCGGGCGACAGCTGGATCTCGCGCACGGCGAGCCGAGCGGCGCAAGCGCCGCCGACCACTCGGCGATAGCGCGCTGTCACTTCGGCGCAGCGCGCGTCCGCGCCCTCGAGCTGCGGCAGATCGCCACTCGAAGTCGGCGACGAAGATCTCGCCATCGCGGATTCACGAGCGCGTCGGCGTTCCAGCGCGCCGTAGCGGCTCGTGCTCGTCGATCGTCACCTCGAGCCGCTGCGGCCACTGGCGGCGCAAGCGCCACGCTTGCCGCACCCACGGCACTTGTGCGACGCGGCGCGCCGGCGCGGTCGAGAGTTCATCGTGAAGAACGTGCCCGCGAGCTCGTCGCGGATCACGGCCTCTGAGGTGCGCGGCGCTCGCCCGCAGCGGCGACGAAATCACGACGACCTCGCGGAACTCGAACGCCGGCTGCCGCACGAGCCACGCGAGCGCGCCGGCGGTCAAGCGCGCCGAGCGGCAACGAGCGCGAGCCCCAGCGGCGACCGCGTTCAGCTGGCTCGGGTCATCCCACATGCGCGCTCCGCAGGATCGCCGACGCAGAGAGTCGGCGAACGGGATGCCCGCCTGCCTTTGCCGGCCATCGGCACCAGCGAATGTCCGGTCATGCCGGGCGACGTGTTGACTTCGAGGAACGAGTGCGAGCCGTCGCGCGCGCAGGATCAGGTCGAGCCGGCCCCAGCCGCGTGCAGCCGACGATGTCGAACGCCGCGAGCGACGCGGCCCGGATCGCGTGCTCTGCGCGGCATCGGGCAGCCCGCAGGGGCAAGAAGTACTTCGTCTCGTCGGAAAAGTACTTGTGGTGGTAGTCGTAGTTGCCGTGCGGCGCCTCGATCCGGATCAGCGGCAGCGCGCGACCGCCGCAGGAATCGCCGCGGTCAAGCTCGACTCCCTTGCCACGAACTCCTCGACGCAGCACGAGATCGTCGTGCTTCGCCGCCTCGCTCGTAGGCCAGCGCGAGCTCGCCGTGGTCGACCGCTCGCCGACCTTCGTGAGGCCGATCGTCGAACCCTCGCGCGACAGGCTTCACGATCAGCGGCAGCCCGAGCTCGGCCACGACGCGCATCCAGTCAGTCGCGGCAGTCGCGATCGCTGGATAGCGCGGCGTCCGGAATGCCCGTCGGCCTGCCAGACGAGCTTCGTCGCGCCACTTGTCCATCGCCAGCGCCGAGGCCATCACGCCGCTGCCGGTGTAGGGATCTTCAGCGTCTCGAGCGCGCCCTGTACGCGTGCCGTCCTCGCCGAAGCGTCCGTGCAACGCGATGAAGACGCGCGTAGAATCCGTCGCGCTCTCAACGTCGAACACGTCGCGCTCGGCCGGGTCGAACGCGTGCGCGTCGACGCCCTTCTCGACGCAGCGCCTTCAGCACCGCGTTGCCTGACAGGAACGAGATCTCGCGCTCGGCGCTCGGTCCGCCCATCAGCACCGCGACTTTGCCGAACTCGCTCATCGTCATTCGGCCTGCCTCGATCACGCGCACTTCGGGCTCGAGCTCGATACCCGTGCGCGCGAGCACGACTGCGCGCAGCGTGCCGCGATCAGCGCCTCGATATCGGCCGCGCGCGCGTTCCGCGTCGCGGATTCACGATGAAGTTGGCGTGCTTCTCCGAGACCTCGTGCGTTGCCGATCGTGTACCCCTGAGTCCGCACTGCTCGATCAGCCGCGGCCGCGTGGTCGCCTTCCGGATTGGCGGAAGACGCTGCCGGCATTCGGCAGCTCGAGCGGCTGCGTCGCGATCCGCCGCGCGGAGCAGCTCGCGGATGCGTCGCGCGCTGACCGTATCGGCGTCGCCAGGCGGCGAAGCGTGAGCCACGCCGCGGTGAAGATGCCGTCACGGCGCGGCGCCGTCGGCGCGGCGCACGCTGCGGTAGCCGATCGCGTACGCGGTGGCGTCGCGGACGTCGAAGCGGCCGTCCCGAGCATCAGCACTTCGACACGAACGACGCTGACGCCAGGTCTCGCCGCCGTAGCAGCCGGCGTTCATCGCGAAGCGCGCCGCCGACCGGTACCGGGGATTCCGGCCAGAAATTCCGCCGCCGGCGCAGGCCGTGGTTAGCTGCGAAGCGCGCGACTTTCGGGCTCGCGACGGCCGCTTCCGCATAGACGTCCGTCGCCGCGGAGCTCGAGCGTGCCGAGCGCCGCGTTGCAGCATAATCACGACTGTGCCGCGCACGCCGCCGTCGCGGACAAGCGTGATTGCTGCCGAGGCCGATCACGGTCAGCGGCTCGTCCGGCGGTGAGCTGCCGCACGAACGCGGCGAGATCGTCGCGGTCGGCCGGCACGTAGAGGAGCTCGGCGGGGCCACCGCAACGCCAGCTCGTGTAACGCGCGAGCGGCATCTGCGCGCGGAGAGCGTCCCGCGGAGCAAGCTCGAACCGGCGCGGCTCGGTCATCATCATGAAGCGCAGCCTGATGCGGAACCCGCCATGGCCGCGCAGCTGCACGCGCGGCGGGATGGGATGCGCGAAGGGGCGAGTCGACGTGTGGTTCATGCAACACGAGCGAGCCCCGACAAAGCGAACCGCCCGCCAAGCCGCTGCGCCCATCCGGGTTTCGACGATATGCGCCCCGTCTGCGGCGTTGCTCGCCTTGCGAATATGCGTTGGTTATTCGACGCGGCTCGCAGCCCAGCATCCGGGGCCATCTCGTCTGAAACGCGGCTCATGAGAGGGTTCCATATCAGGCTGCGAGCTGCGAAGGAACCTGTCCGATGGAGCCGGCACCCATCGTGACGACGACATCGCCCGTCGCGCACGATTGCGCCGAGCGCCGCCAGCGACGTCCGCGAGCGTTCTCGACGAACACCGGCTCGACCTGACCGGCGACGCGCACGGCACGCGCGAGCGCGCGGCCGTCGCGCCGCGACGATCGGCGGCTCGCCCGCCGGGATAGACGTCGGTCAGCACGAGCACGTCGACGGTCGACAGCACCTGCACGAAGTCCTCGAACAGGTCGCGTGTGCGCGTGTAGCGATGCGGCTGGAACGCGAGCACGAGCCGACGCCCGGAAAGCTCCCGCGCACCGGCGTCGATCGTCGCCGCCATCTCCGATCGGATGGTGGCCGTAGTCGTCGATCAGCGTGAACGTGCCGCCGCCGTCGAAGCGCGACATCGCCGCAGCGCTGGAAGCGGCGGCCCACGCCGCGGAACTCCGCGAGCGCCTTCGCGATCGCCGCGATCCGCGACGCCGACCTCGCGACCGATCGCGATCGCGGCGAGCGCATTGCGCACGTTGTGGCACGCCCGGCGAGGTTGAGCTCGACGCGACAGGTCGGACGCGCCTGCGCGCGGCGCGACGAAACGCATCCGGCCCGCCGCGTTCGCGACGTCGGTGGCGCGAAGGCTGCGCGTCCTCCGCGAGCCCGTAGGTCACCATCGGCTTCGCGATCTGCCGGCAGGATCTCGCGCACGTTGGCATCGTCGATGCACAGCACGGCGACGCCGTAGAACGGCAGCCGCATGCGCGAAGTCGACGAACGCGCGCTTCAACCGGCTCGAAGTCGTGGCCGTACGTCTCCATGTGATCGGCGTCGATGTTGGTGATGACGGCCAGCGCCGGGGCGAGGTAGAGGAACGACGCGTCCGGACTCGTCGGCTTCGGCGACGAGGAAGTCGCCCTTGCCGAGACCGCGCGTTCGCGTCGGCCGACAGGAGCCGGCCGCCGATGACGAACGTCGGATCGAGACCGCCTTCGGCCAGCACCGGAGGCGATCAGACTCGTCGTCGTCGTCTTGCCGTGCGTGCCGGCGACGGCGATGCCCGGTCTTCAAGCGCATGAGTTCGGCCAGCATCAGCGCGCGGGGCACGACCGGAATGCCGCGCTCGCGCGCGGCGACGATCTCGGGATTGTCGGCGCGCACCGCCGTCGACACGACGACCGCATCGGCGCCGGCGACGTGCGCCGCCGTCGTGGCCGATCGCGATCGCGACGCCGAGGCCTCGCGAGGCGTCGCGTGACGGCGCTCGCCGCGAGATCGGACCCCGAGACCTGGTAGCCCTGCGTGGCGAGCACTTCGGCGATGCCGCTCATCCCGGCGCCGCCGATGCCGACGAAATGGACGCGCTTGACCTTGTGCTTCATCGTCCGCGTCCCCGAGCGCGATGCACGCATCGGCCGACGCGCTCGGCGGCGTCGGGACGTGCGACCTTGCGCGCGGCGACGGCCATCGCGAGCAGCGATTCGCGCGTGCAGCGTGCGATGCGCGCGGCGAGCCGCTTCGGGCGTGAGCTCCGCGCTGCGGCATCATCACGCGCCGCGCCCGCGTGCGACCAGGAAGCTGCGCGTTCGCGCTCTGCTCGTCGGCGATCGCGCCGGGCAGCGGAACGATGATCGCCGCCGACGCCCACCGCGGCGAGCTCGGCCGACCGTCGATGGCGCCGCCCGCGGCAGACGACGAGGTCGGCCTCGGCGTAGCGCGCGCGCCATGTCGTCGATGAACGCGACGCACTCGCGCGTCGACGCCCGCTTCGCGCGTAGGCGGCGCGCAGCGCGTCGACGTGCCGCGCGCCCGCCTGATGGACGACACGCGGGCGCACTGGCGTGCGGCAGCAGCGCGAGCGCCTTCGGCAACGCAGCGATTGAGCGCCGCGGCGCCGAGGCTGCCGCCGACGACGAGCAGCGCACAGCGGACCCGTGCGTCCCGCGAAGCGGACCTCGGGCGGCGGCACGCGGCCGAACGCGTCGCGCACCGGATTGCCGACCCATTCGACCTTGCTCGACGGCCGGCCGCGCGATCGCGTCGGGAAAGCCCAGTCAGGATGCGATCGGCGCCGTAGGCGAGCACGCGATTGGCAGAGCCCAGCGACCGCATTCTGCATCGTGCAGCACGCAGCGGCTTCGCGGCGGCGACGCCCGTCAAGCGCGCCCGGGAGCGACGCGAACCCGCCGAAGCCGAGCACGACGTCCGGCGCGCGGCGGCGGATGATCCTGCGGCTCTGCCAGCAGGCGCCGACGAGCGCGAACGGCCCGAGCGATGAGCGGTCTTCAAACCCTTGCCGCGGACGCCGCCGAACGCCGACGCCTTCGAACTCGACGCCGTGCTGCGCGCACGAGCTGCGCCTTCCATGCCGTCGCGCGTGCCGAGCCAGAACACGCGCCAGCCGCGCGCGACGAGCTTCGCCGCGACGGCGAGCCCGGGAAAGACGTGGCCGCCGGTGCCGCCGGCGGTGATCATCACGGTGCCGGTCATGTTGCCCACCCGACACGCGCTGCGCGCGTCTCCCCCGAGGGGAGCAGCACGGCCCTGGGGCGGCCCGGCAGCCGCGCTCGCGGGCGCTCATACGGTGAACCCTCGCAGCAGCCGCCGATTCTCGTAATCGACGCGCAGCAGGATCGCGAGCGCGACGCAGTTCGCGACGATGCCCGAGCCGCCGAACGACAGCAGCGGCAGCGTGAGACCCTTCGTCGGCAGCACGCCCATGTTGACGCCGATGTTGATGAACGCCTGCACGCCGATCCAGATGCCGATGCCGAGTGCCGACGAGCGACGCGAACGGCGCGCGCCGAGGCGCGCCGCCTGGCGGCCGATCGCGTACGCGCGATAGCAGCAGCCAGACGAACAGACCGATGACCAGCGACGACGCCCGCGAAGCCCAGCTCCTCGGCGGTGACGGCGAGCAGGAAATCGGTGTGCGCTTCGGGCAGATAGAGCAGCTTCTCCACCGACGACCCGAGTCCGACGCCGATCCACTCGCCGCGGCCGAACGCGATCAGCGAATGCGACAGCTGGTAGCCCTTGCCGAACGGATCCGACCACGGATCGAGGAACGCGACGAGCCGCTGCAGCCGATACGGCGCGGCGACGAGGATCGCCGAGAGCCCGATCGGCAGCAGCAGCAGGAGGCCGAGGAAGAGCCGCCAGTCGAGGCCCCCGAGGATACAGGATGCCGAACGCGATGGCGACGATCACGACGAGCGCGCCGAAGTCGGGCTCGAGCAGCAGCAGCGCCGCTCGGTCGCGACCATCACCAGCGAACAGCGGCAGGAAGCCCTTGCACCAGCGTCTGCTTCAGCGGCTGCTCGGCATGCAGGAACGCCGCCTTGCGCACGGCGTAGCTCGCGGCGTACAGCACGACGGCGAGCTTCATGAATTCGGACGGCTGCAGGTTGACGACGGCGAGCGACAGCCAGCGGCGCGAGCCGTTGACCGACCGTGCCGATGCCGGGGACGAAGCACGAGCGCGAGCAGCACGACGCCGCCGGCGAAGAGCCACGGCGCGCAGGCGCTGCCACGCCTTCATCGGCATCTGGAAGCGCGACGAACGCCGCGAGCGAGCGCCGACGGCGACGAACATCGCGTGCCGCGCGAGGAAATACCAGGAGCGGAAGCCGGTGTGCGCGGAAGCCTCGGCCATCGCGATCGACGCCGAGTACACCATCACGAGCCCGATCGCGAGCAGGCAGGATCGCGCACCACGCGAGCGACGCGTCGTAGACGAGCATCGTCCGCGGATTGCGCGGCAGCGCGCCGAGCGAGCTCCACGCCTTGAGCATGCGCGAACGGACCGCAGCGTCGCCGGCCGGGCGTCGTCGTCCCTAGGCATGCGCGTCCTCCGCGCAGATGCGCCCGCACGAGGTGCCGAAGCGCTCGCCGCGCTCGACGTAGTTCGCGAACTGGTCGAGGCTCGCGCACGCCGGCGACAGCAGCGACGGCATCGCCCGGCTTGGCGAGTCGCATCGCGCGCGTGACCGCCACGTCGAGCGTGCCGCAGCGTGCTCGACCGTGGCGCGCGTTCCCGGCGAGCGCGCGGCCGATCGCCGGCGCGTCGCGGCCGATCAGCGAGCACCGCGCGGCAGTGCGCGTCGACGGCCTCCGCAGCGGCGCGAAGTCCTGTCCCTTGCCGTCGCCGCCCGCGATCAGCACGACCGGGCCGGTCGAGCCCTGCGAGCGCCGCGCGCGTCGCGGCGACCGTCGTGCCCTTCGAATCGTCGACGTACAGCACGCCGCCCGCGTCGGCGATCCGTCTGCATCCGGTGCGGCAGGCCTTCGAACCGCGCGAGCGCGCTGCGAGCACGCGGCGGTCGATCTTCGACGACGGCGGACGCGAGCGCGAGCGCCGCGAGCGCGTTCTGCGCGTTGTGCCGGCCGACGAGCGTCAGGTCCGACGCCGGCAGCGAGCAGCGCGCCGCCGCGCGCGAGCCACGACTCCGGCAGCCCGCTGCCTTCGGTGCCGCGATCGACGAGGCCCCAGGCCTCCTCCGATTCGGGAACGCCGGCGCCGAAGGTCTGCACGAGGCTGCCCGGGAATGCGCATCGCGAGCGAGCGCGGATCGTCGCGGTTCAGCACCTGGATGCCGCCGCCGTGGAAGATGCGCGCCTTGGCCGCCGCGTACGTCGTCGATGCCGCGCGTAGCGATCGAGATGGTTGTCCGTGACGTTGAGCACGGCGGCCGCCGACGGGCGCGAGCGAGGATGTCGTCTCCAGCTGGAAGCTCGAGAGCTCGAGCACGAAGACGTCGGGCCAGTGTCGCGTCCGCGGGCAGCGCGTCGAGCACCGCGTCGCCGATGTTGCCGGCGACGACCGCCGCGAGGCCCGCCGGCGCGGCGCGAGCGCGCCCGTCAGCGCGGTGACCGTCGATTTGCCGTTCGAGCCGGTGATCGGCGAGCACCTTCTGCTCGGGCGGCAGCTCGCGCGCGAAGAGCTCGATGTCGCCCGACGAGCTCCGCGCCGCTCGCAACCGCCGCCGCGATCGACCGGCTGATCCTTGGGCACGCCCGGGCTGATCGCAATCAGGTCCGCGCCGGCGAACGTCGCGTCGCGTGAACGGGCCCGCGGCGAAGCGACACGTCCGGGCAACGCGGCTGCGAGCTCTGGCCGCGAACGGCGGCGACGGCCTCGTGTCGGCGACGCGCACGTTCGCGCCGCGCGCGGCGAGATGCCGCGCGAGCGAGTAACCCGGTGAGCCCGAGGCCCAGCACGACGGCGTTGCGTCCGGCGTAGTTCATCGGCGTCATCGCAACTTCAGCGTCGAGAGGCCGAACAGGACGAGCAGCATCGTGATGATCCAGAAGCGCACGACGACCTGGTTCTCCTTCCAGCCCTTGAGCTCGTAGTGGTGATGGATCGGCGCCATCCGGAACACGCGCTTGCCGGTCAGCTTGAACGACGCGACCTGGACGATCACGGACAGCGTCTCGACGACGAACACGCCGCCCATGATGAAGAGCACGATCTCCTGGCGGACGATCACCGCCATCGTGCCGAGCGCCGCGCCCAGCGCCAGCGCGCCGACGTCGCCCATGAACACCTCCGCCGGGATACGCGTTGAACCACAGGAAGCCCAGACCCGCGCCCGCCATCGCGCCGCAGATCACCGCGAGCTCGCCGGCGCCGGCGATGTACGGGAACTGCAGGTAGCGCGCGAAGATCGCGTTGCCGCTCACGTACGCGAAGATGCCGAGCGCGGCGCCGATCATCACCGTGGGCATGATGGCGAGGCCGTCGAGGCCGTCGGTCAGGTTGACGGCGTTGCTCGTGCCCGACGATCACGCAATACGTGAGCGCGATGAAGCCCCAGACGCCGAGCGGGTACGAGATCGTCTTGACGAACGGCGACGATGAGGTCGGCCTTGGGCGGCAACGACAGGTTGAAGCCGCTCCCGATCCAGGCGACGAACATCTGCACGAAGCGCGCGTTGTCCGGCGCCGAGACCGAAAACGCGAGATAGATCGGCGGCGATCAGGCCGATCACCGATTGCCAGAAGAATTTCTGCGCGCGCAGAGAGCCCCTTCGGATTGCGGTGGACGACCTTGCGATAGTCGTCGACCCAGCCGATCGCGCCGAAGCCGACCGTCACCAGCAGCGTCACCCAGACGAAGCGGTTCGCGAGATCGCCCCACAGCAGCGTCGTCACCGTGATCGAGACGAGGATCAGCGCGCCGCCCATCGTCGGCGTGCCCGCCTTCGCGAGATGCGTCTGCGGGCCGTCGTCGCGCACCGCCTGCCCGATCTTCATCCGCGTCAGCCAGGCGATGACCTTCGGACCGACGATGAACGAGATGAAGAGCGCCGTCATGCAGGCGAGCACCGCGCGCAGCGTGAGGTAGCCGAAGACGTTGAAGGCGCGCGACTTCCTTCGCGAGGAGCTCGGTCAGCCACAGCAGCATCAGTGCGCCCCTCCCGCGCGGACGGACCGCACAAGCGCGGCGACGACGCGCTCCATGCGCATGAAGCGCGAGCCCTTGACGAGAATCGGTCGTCTCGGCCGCCGCGGCTTCGGCGACATGCGCGGCGAGCGCCTCCACCGACGCGAAATGCTGCGCGCCGGCGCCGAACGCCGCGCCGCTCTCCGCCGCGAGCGCGCCCACCGTCAGCAGGCGCTCGATGCCGGCGGCGCGCGCGTACGCGCCGATCTCGTGGTGATAGCGCGGGCCCGCTCGCGCCGACCTCGCCCATGTCGCCCAGCACGAGCCAGCGCGGCGACGGCGTCGCGGCGAGCACGTCGATCGCCGCTTCGCACCGAATCCGGATTCGCGTTGTACGTGTCGTCGATCACGGCCGCGCCGGCGCGTCGACCGGAGCGCGACCAGGCGTCCGCGCGACCGGGCGAAACGCCTCGAGCCCGCGCGACGATCGCTCGCGAGCGGCACGCCGATCGCGAGCGCCGCCGCCGCCGCCGCGAGCGCGTTCGACACGTTGTGCCGTCCCGAGCGCCGCGAGCCGCACCGTCGCGTCGCCGTCGAGGCGTCGCGAACGCGATCGATCGTCGCCGGCGTCGCGCCGGTCGCAGTCGCAGCAGCTGGCGTCGCCGCGGGAGCGTCGACGGCAAATTCGACAACGCGCACACCCGGCGCGCTCACGTGCCGCTGCGCGCCAGACATCCACGTGCGGCATCGTCGGCGTTGAGCACGGCGATGCCGTCCGCGGGCAGCGCCCGCACGATCGCCGCGTGCTCGGCGGCCACGTCGGCGACGCTGCGCATGAATTCCTGGTGCTCGCGTTGCGCGTTGTTGATGATGGCAATCGTCGGCTGCGCGATGACCGCGAGCTCCGCCGTCTCGCCGGGATGGTTCATGCCGAGCTCGATCGACGGCCGCGCGCATGGCTGTCGCGAAGGCCGAGGATCGTGAGCGGAAGGCCGATCGCGTTGTTGAGATTGCCTTCGGTCGCGAGCACGCGCGCCGCACCGAAGTGCGCGCGCAGGATCGCACGCCAGCATCTCCTTCACCGTCGTCTTGCCGTTGCTGCCGACGACGACGAACACCGGCAGCGCGAACCGCGCGCGCCAGTGCGCGGCGAGGCTGCCCAGCGCGCGCGAGCGGATCCGGCACGGCGATGCAGTTGCCCGGCGAGCGCGCTCGGCGCGGTCGTGCGGCGACGAGCGCCGCGGCGGCGCCGCGTTCGCTGCGCGACGCCGACGAAATCGTGGCCGTCGAAGCGCTCGCCCTTGAGCGCGACGAAGAGATCGCCCGGCGCGAGCGTGCGCGTGTCGGTCGCCACGCGCGTGAAGCGCACGTTCTCGCCGATGAGGCGGCCGTCCACCGCGCGGGCGGCCGTCGCCGTGTCCATCATGCGCTGCCCCAAGCGATGCCGAGCGCCGCCGTCGCGACTTCGCGCGTCCGAGAACGGCGTGCGCACGCCGTCGCGCTCCTGGTAGTCCTCGTGGCCCTTGCCGGCGACGAGGACGACGTCGCCTCGGCCGCGCGCTCGCCACCGCGGCGCGGATCGCCGCGCCGCGGTCGAGCTCGACGCGCGAAGCTCGCGACTGCCCGCGGCGCGAATGCCTCGACGATCGCCGCCGCGATCGCTGCGGATCCTCGCGGCGCGGATTGTCGTTGGTCACGACGATCCGATCGGCTCGCTCGCCGGCGATGCGGCCCATCTCCGGCGCGCTTGCCGGGATCGCGATCGCCTCCGCACCCGAACACGCAGACGAGCTCGCCGCCCTTCGCGACCGCCGGCCGCAACGCCGTCGAGCGCCTTCTCCAGCGCGTCGGGCGTGTGCGCGTAGTCGATCACGACGAGCGGCTTTGCACCTCCGCCCATCCGCTGCATCCGTCCCGGCGGCGGCGTCACGCGCTCGACGCGCCGCGAGCGCGCGTCGAGCTCGATGCCGCTCGCGAGCAGCGACGCCGAGCACGCCCAGCACGTTCGACGCGTTGAACGTGCCGGAAAGCACGCGGCGCGATGTCGCCGCGACCCCACGGCGTCGACGATCGACAGCTCGAGGCCCGTCGGCGTCGCCGCGACGCGGGTCGCCGACGATGTCGGCGTCCGCCATGCCGTAGGTCAGCACGTTTTGCCCGCGCGCACGCGCCGCATCGGCGAGCGTGCGGCCGAAAGGATCGTCGGCGTTGATCGACGCACGCTTCGAGCGTCGGCCACGCGAACAGACCGCGCCTTCGCCGCGCCGTAGGCCGCCATCGTGCCGTGGTAGTCGAGGTGATCGCGCGTCAGGTTCGTGAACAGCGCGACGTCGAATTCGACGGCGTTGACGCGTCCCTGGTCGAGACCGTGCGACGAGACTTCCATCGCGACGGCCGTGGCGCCCTTCGCTCTTCAGCCGCGCGAGCGTCTCATGGACCTCCGCGGCGTCGGGTGTCGTGCGCGCCGATGCGTCGAGCGCGCCGACGAAGACCGTTGCCGAGCGTGCCCAGGATCCCGCTCTTCCTGCCGCAGGCATCGAGGCACTGCGCGATCCAGTGCGTGCACGACGTCTTGCCGTTCGTGCCGGTGACGCCGATGACGTAAAGCGCGCTCGACGGATGACCGTAGACGTGATCCGCGATCGCGCCCAGCTTCGCCTTGAGATCGTCGACGGCGACATTCGACACGCGCCACGCGGCGTCCCAGTGGAAGGCGAGCGCTTCCCACAGCACCGCACCGGCGCCGCGCGCGATGGCGTCGGGAATGAAGGCGCGGCCGTCGGCCACGAGTCCGGGAACGCGGCAAAGGCGTCGCCTGCGCGCACTTGCCGGCTGTCGGCACGTGATGCGGCGCGGCGCGACCGCAAGCCGCGCGAGCAGCGCCGCGACGTCGAATTCCGGCGCGAGCGTCGCCACCGTCATGTTTCCTCCCGTATCGCGGCGGCGGAATCGGGCAGGATCACGTTGTCGCCAGGCGCATCGGGCGGCGTGCCGAGCGTGCGCAGCGCGGAACCCATCACCGTGGAGAACACTGGAGCGGCCACCTCGCCGCCGTAGTGCGCGCCGGCCGAGGGCTCGTCGATCATCACCGCGACGATGAGCCGCGGCGCGGAGGCGGGCGCGAAGCCGACGAACGACGACACGTACTTGTTGGTGTAGCCGCGGCCTTCGAGCTTGTGCGCGGTGCCGGTCTTGCCCGGCGACGCGGTAACCGGCAACCTGCGCCTTCGGCGCGGTGCCGCCGGGCTGCACGGCGAGCTCCAGCATGTGCCGCACCGCGAGCGCCGTCTCGGGCTTCAACACCGGCCGGCCCGCGACCACACTGCCGCCTTGAAGCAGCGTCGCAGGCTTCAACTGGCCTTCGCTCGCGAACACCGTGTACGCGCGGGCGAGTTGGACGAGGTTGACCGAGATGCCGTGGCCGTATGCCATCGTCGCCTGCTCGATCGGCTTCCACGTCTTTGCCGGCCGCAGCCGGCCCGCGACCTCGCCGGGAAATCCGGTATTCGGCGCCGCGCCGAAGCCGGTGTCGGAGAGCATCTGCCACATCGTCGACGGACGGGAGCGAGAGCGCGATCTTCGCCGCGCCGACGTTCGACGATTTCTGGATCACCTGCTCGACTGTCAGCGCGCCATTGGGATGCGCGTCGTGGATGGTGTTGGGTCCGATCGTGAGCGACCCCGGCGCCGTCTGGATCACCGTGTCCGGGCGGACTGCGCCGCTTTCGAGCGCCGCCGCGATCGTGAACGGCTTCAGCGTCGAGCCCGGCTCGAAAACGTCGGTGAGCGCGCGATTGCGCATCTTCTCGCGCGCGACCCGGTTGCGCGCGTTCGGGTTGTACGTCGGCCAGTTCGCGAGCGCCGAGGATCTCGCCGGTCTGCGCGTCGAGGATCACGAGCCCGCCCGCCTTCGCGCGGTTCGCTTCGACTGCGGACTTCAACTCGCGGAAGGCGAGGTACTGCAGACGCGGCGTCGATGGAGAGCGCGAGGTCGCGTCCGGCCTGCGGTGCCCGGATCGACTCGACGTCTTCGACGACTTCGCCGCGCCGGTTGATGAGCACGCGGCGGCTGCCGGGCTTGCCGCCGAGCCATTCCTGCTGCGTGAGCTCGATGCCCTCCTGGCCGACGTCGTGGTCGCCGGTGAAGCCCACGATGTGGCTCGCCATTTCGCCGGCCGGATAGAAGCGGCGGTATTCGTTCTGGTCGTGCACGCCCTTGATCTTGAGCGCCGCGACGCGCTCGGCGACTTCGGGCGGAACTTGCTTCGCGAGGAAGACGAAATCGTTGCCTTCCTCGAGCTTCTTCGCGAGCGCCTGCGGCGTCGTTTCGAGCACGCGCGCGAGCTGCGCGAGCTTCTCCGGCGTCGCATCCACCTGGCCGGAAACGCCCAGATCGACTTCACCGGAGTCGAGATCGCGAGCAGCTCGCCCGGCGCGATCGACGATGCGGCCGCGATGCGCGGGCAATTCGATCTCGCGGCTGTAGCGCGAGCTCCCCTGCTCCTGCAGGAACGCGTTGTCGATCCACTGGAGATAGCAGCGAGCGGCCTGACGAGCACGAGGAAGAGGAGCAGCAGGATGCCGAATACGATCGGCGCGCGGAACCGTGGCAGCTCCGGCGCGGGCGCGGCGCGCTTCTGCGCTCTGGACGCGCCGGTCATTTCTGGTGCCTCGCCCGGGACGACCTCGATGCGGCGGGGTCCGGGGATCTGCATCTTGAGGTTCTCGCGCGCGATCTTCTCCACGCGCACCGGCATCGCCCATGTCGACTGCTCGAGCTGCAGCTGGCCGAACTCGGTCTCGAACGCGCGCGTGCGCGCCGTCTCGCGCTCCAGCTCGACGAAGAGGTTGCGCGCCTGGTGCCTCGACGTGACGAGCGACAGCGCGCAGAGGACGAGCGCGCCGAGGAGCATGAGGTTCAGGCGGAACATCGCGGGCTCACCGTCGCGGCGCGGCGCCGAATCCCTCCGGCAGAGGATCGGCGGTGCGTTCGGCCACGCGCAGCGTTGCGCTGCGCGCGCGCGGGTTCTCGGCGATCTCGCGCTCCGTCGGCCGGATCGCGCGGCCGACGAGCGTGAGCGGCGCCGGCGGCAGCGCCGCCGTCCGGATGGGGAGCCGGGCGAGCCGCGGATCGCCGCCGAAAGGCTGCGACGCCGAGGCGAAGAAGCGCTTCACGATCCGGTCCTCGAGCGAATGGAAGCTGATGACGGCGAGGCGGCCGCGGGTGGCGAGCATCGGGACGATCGCGGGCAGTGTCAGCGCGAGCTCCGTGAAGCTCGCGATTGATGAAAATCCTGAGAGCCTGGAACGTGCGCGTGGCCGGATCCTGACTCCGATCACCCGCGGGCGCGCGCCGACGGCTTTGGCCACGATCGCTGCCAGCTGGCGCGTGGCGACGACGGGTGCGACCGCGCGAGCCGCAACAATTGCTCCTGCAATCGATTGAGCAAACCGTTCTTCACCATAGTCCCTTATCACCTCCGCTAGTTCGCGCGTTGTCGCCCGCGCGAGAAACGCCGCGGCCGATTCGCCGCGAGTTGGATCCATCCGCATGTCGAGCGGGCCGTCGGCGCGAAACGAGAAGCCGCGCGCGGGGTCGTCGATCTGCGGGGAGGAAATGCCGAGGTCAGAAGCGCGCCGTCGACGCGCTCGACGCCGCGCGTCGCGAGAACCTGCGTGAGCTCGGAGAACCAGCACGCGCCGAAGACGAAAGCGTGGATCGTCGATGGCGCGCGCGCTCGCTGCCGCCGCCGGATCTCGATCGAAGGCGAAGAGGCGTCCTGCCGGCGCGAGCTCTCCGAGGATCGCGCGGGAGTGTCCGCCGCGGCCGAAGCGTCGCGTCGACGTAAGTGCCGTCGGGGCGAATCGCCAGGGCGGCGATGGCTTCCTCGAGCAGGACGGGAACATGGTCGCCGCCGGCCATCAAAGGCTGAAGCCGTCCAGCTCCGGCGGCAGACCGCCCGAGGGAACGTGATCGTGCGCGCCGTCGCCTCCTGCCACTTCGTTTCGTCCCAGAGCTCGAACTTGTTGCCCTGGCCCACGAGCACGACGTGATGGTCGAGCTCGGCGTATTGGCGAAGCGCAGGGGGAACCAGGATGCGTCCCGCGGCGTCCATCTCGACGTCGTCGGCGTGACCGCACGAGCAGCCGCTGCAGGCTGCGGATCTCGCCGTTGAACGACGACAGGCTCATGAGCCGTGCCTGGATCGGCTCCCACGTCGGCGCGGATAGACGAGGCAGGCAGCGGCTGGGGTCGGCGGTGACGATGAGCTTGCGCTCGCCGTTTTCGGAAGGTCCTGCCAGTGCCGCACGGTGCTTGCCGGGAATCGCGAGACGTCCCTTCGCATCGAGCGCGAGCTGGGTCACGCCCCGAAAGACGGCGGCGCACACCCGCTGGTTCGACTCCTCCCTGTGCCACCGCGATGCTCCCGCCGGCCGACGCGATAGTGAGCACTTATGCACGTGGAGCCTTCCATTCGGCCGACTCATCGGCAAAGCCCCACTTGCACCCACTTTTTACCACCCAGTGGCACTATAAAAGTAACAAAATCGTCGCGGTCAACTGATTTGGGTTTCCGAACAATCACTTGGCGGCGGAAGTGTACCAATTATCTTCAATTAATATTAAACAGATACTTACAGGTGATATTCAATGTGAGTTCCCAAGAACCGCGCTCCGCGGACGCTCTTTACCGTACGATCGTTCTATGACGGTGGCGAGATCGAGGAAAAGTGGGGAAAACAGGCAACGGACGGCCGCTTCGCCTGTTGCCCCGGCGGCACGCCAAATCCAGCACGCTGCCCGCGCCGGAGACACCAAGGGCAGGTTCCTCGTCGCGAACCTGCGCTTTTATGCCATTGGAATGGCGGGCGGGCTGCTGCAATGTCCTTCGGTTAAAATCGCCACGCCTTCGACGCATTGAAGGCGAGAGCAAGCCAAGATGCCAATTGCGCCCCGTCTTGAGCCGCGCCGAATGGAACTCGAGTGCCACGCCTTCTTCTCGCGTGCGCGAACATTGTTGTGGCGGCGGCATGCATCGCATCGTGCGCTGGTTGCTCGATCCGTTACGATGCCGCCGGCGTGACGCGCGTAGGCGTCGGGTTATGGGGATTCGGCGATCCGCCAGGCGTGAACTGGAACCTGGACGCGCCCGCGACGGGAGTTTCCGAACTGCCTGCGACGACGCGCCCGGAGCTTCCGCCGCGCTCCGATGCTTCGCGCTGGCGCAGCGACAGCGAGCAGCCGAGCGTTCCGCGCGTCGACGCATCGAGCCGGATCGAATCGCCGATCGAGGATAATCACGACCGTGCGTCGCGCCGTCTCATCGATAGTGGCTTGTCCTGTGGCGGTTGGCGCTCTCGATCGCCGTCTCTGAGTCCACTCGCGGTCGACGCCGCGGATACCGCGGCTGTCGCGCCGCGTCCGAAGGCGCCGCATCAGCGTGCGCAATCGATCTCCTACACGCGTGACGGTGGACGCGCCCTCGCCACTCAAGGAGACGCTGCAGCGCGAAGTCGGCCTCGCGCGCTGGCGGGGCTATTCGGAGATGACGGACGACCTCCTCGCACGCCTCGCGCGCGAGGCCGTCGAGGAGACGCGCGGCTTTGCCGCCGCGGAAGGATTTTTCACCGCTGCGATCGACGTCAAGATCGATCGCACCAAGACTCGATCGCGGTGACGCTGGTCGTGGATACCGGAGCGCCCGCGCGTATCGCGTCGGTGCGCATTGACGGTGACCGGCCCGGCTTCGGTCGACTCGCCGCTCGGCACCGAAGCGATCGCGCGCATCACGAAGCGAATGGAGCGCTTCCCGAGGGCGCGCTGTTCAAGCAGGAAGCATGGACGCTCGCCAAGGAGCGTGCGATCAACACGCTCACCGGCAGCCCCTACGCGGCGGCGCGCATTGCGCGAAGCGAAGCATTGATCGATCCCGAGCAGCGCGAGCGCGGATCTCACCATCGAGCTCGCCAGCGGACCGGCCTTCGGCTTCGGGCAGTTCGAGATCACGGGACTGTACGAAATACGAACCGTCGGTCGTGCGCAACTACAGCACGATCGCGCCGGGAACGCCGTACAGCGATGTCGTGCTCAACCAGTACGTCCGGCGGCTTGAACGCTTCGGGATATTTCGCGAGCGTGCAGGCGAAGATCGATCCGGAAACCACGCACCCGGAAGATGCGACCGTGAACATCGCGGTGGATCGAAGCGCGGCCGAAGCGCTTCGAGGGAGGCATCGGATACTCGACCGATGTCCAGTTCAGGGCGACCGCGAGCTATCGCGACGTGAACTTCGACGGACACGCAACCCAGCTGCTTGCCGAGGCGCGGCTCGAAACCAGGATTCAGTCGGGGTCGCTCAAGTTCCAGCGCCCGCCCAACGAGTTCGGCTGGATCGCGACGTACGTGCGGCGGGGCCGAGCGCACCGATATCGAAAGTCTCGTCACGCGCACGGCGGCGATCGGGACGCGCTGGCACTCGATCGAGGAGCGCAACGAGCGCGCGATCTCGGCGACGTACTATCTCGAACTCGCAGCAGCCTGAAGGGCTTCCCAAGGAGACGGCGAAAGCGCTCTATGCGGAGTACGAGTGGCACTGGCGCCGCGTCGACGACCTCATCGCACCGACGACGGGCTACATGGCGGCCATTTTCGCGGGTGCGGGTGTGCCTGGCGTCTCCACCCGGACGTTCGGTCGCGTTCGCGCCCAGTTCGCGGCGTGGGTTCCGCTCGGCAAGGACAACGAGCTCAACTTCCGCGCGGAAGGCGGCGCCGTGCTCGCGGGCAGCCGCGACGGCGTTCCGTCGAAGCTGCTGTTTCGCACCGGCGGCAGCACCACCGTGCGCGGCTACGACTTCGAGAGTCTCGGCGTGCCGTGAGGGCGATGCCATCGTCCCGGGGCGTTACTATGCGGTGGCGAACCTCGATGTCATCCACTGGATCAACGCGTTCTGGGGCGTCGCAGCGTTCATCGATGCGGGCAATGCAGTGGACTCGCTGTCCGACGCCCACCTGGCGCTGGGCTACGGCATCGGCGGGCGCGTGCGCACGCCGCTCGGCCCATTCCGCCTCGACATCGCGTACGGGCAGGACGTGCAGAAGGTGCGCATTCAATTCTCCGTCGGGCTCACGTTCTGACCGCGCATCATGGCTGACGCCGACGACACACCGCGGAATCCGCCTCCCGTACGGCGCAGGAGACTGCCGGGAGCGCTCCTGGCCGCCGCCATTCTCCTGGTCGGCATCGTCGCGGCCGCGCTTCTCTCTCGGAACCCAGTCCGGCATCGACTTCGTCATCCGCGAGGTCGTCGCGCGAGAGCGGCGGCGCGCTCGAGATCGAGGGCGCCACGGGTTCGCTGTTCGACACGGTGCGAATCCGCCGCGTCGAGTGGCGCGGGCGCGACACGCATGCGACGGCCGACGACGTCGCGCTCGCCTGGAATCCGCTCGCGCTCTTTTCGCGCGGCATCGTGGTGCGCGGACTCGGCGCGGCGCGCCTGACGCTCGAAACGAAGGCCGCCACCGACGACGTTCCACCGCCGGCAAGCATGGCGCTTCCGATCGAAGTGCGCATCGACCGCGTCGGCGTGGGCGAGCTCGATTGGCGAGTCGGAACGAATCGCGGGACGATGCGCGGCGTCGCATTCGGCTATTCCGGCGGCGCGGCGGGGCATCGGGTGTCCGATTCACGCTCGTCGCACCGATGGGCGCGATCACCGGCAACGCGTCGCTCGACGCCGGCGCGCCGTTCGCGATCGGCGGACGCCTCCACGCCAAAGGCGACGCGGCGCTGGCTGGCACCGACGCCGACGTCGTGCTCGCGGGCTCGCCTCGACACGCTGACGCTCGACGCCACGGGCAGGCCGCCACCGCTACCTTCACCGCCCGCGCATCGGTCGCGCCGCTTGCGGCAACGGCGTTGCGCGAAGTGACGCTCGATGCGCGAGGCGTCGACCTCGCCGCGTGGAATTCCGCGCTCCCGGCAACGGCGCTCGCGATCGCCGTGCGTGCGGCTCCCACGAGCGGTGCGATCGCCGGGACGATCGAGGCCACCAACGCCGCGATTGGCGCGCTCGATGCCGGACGGATCCCGCTGTCCGCATTTTCGAGTCGCTTCTCATGGCGCGACGATGTTCTCGCGCTCGAATCGATCGCAGCCGCCTTCGAGGGCGGTGGCACGGTTGCCGGACAAGCGCAGATTCCAGTCGGCACCGCAGGCTCCGCCGGCTCGTGGACGCTCGAGCTTCGAGACATCGACTTGCGGAGGATCTACGCGCCGCTGGTCGCCACCCGACTTCCGGGGAAGCTCGCCGCCGATCTCGAGCGGGAGCAGCAGAGGTTTCGCGGCGATGTGTGCCGATCGCACGGTGCGCGGCGGAATCGCGCTCGATTTCTCCGCCGTTCTCGCCAATGACACGCTCGTGGTCGACAGCTTTCGCGCGCGTTCCGGACGAAGCGAGCTTGCGGGCCGCGGCCGTGTCGGCCTCGCCGGCGAACGCCCCTTCGAAATCGTGGCGACCGGGACACGATTCGATCCGGCGGCGTACGGCGCATTTCCGAGCGGCACGCTCGACGGCCGGATCACGGCCGCGGGCACGCTTGCGCCGCAGTGGCGCGCGCACGCGGACTTGACGCTTGCCCAAGGGAGCCGCCTTTCGGGCGTTGCGCTGGCGGGCACGGCGCGTGGCACGTTCATGCGCGACTCCATGCGCGATGTCGCAATCGAACTATCCGCGCGGCCGATCGAAGATCACGGCGGCGGGCGCCACCGGCTCGACGGGCGATCGCGTCACGGTAACGCTCGACTCGCCGGATCTCGCGGAGCTCTCGCCGCTCCTGCCCGCGCCGATGCGCTCGCTCGCGGGCGCACTGCATCTCAAGGCGGACTTCGCAGGCTTGCCGCCCCGGGCCGGCTTCGATATCGAGGCGAAAGGCGAACGGTTGAAGCTCCCCGGCGGCGCCGCGGTGGGAACCGCCGAGCTCCGCGCGCACGTTGCCCCGGGAGCGACCGGCGACTTCGAGCGCGACCTCGCATCGCGAAAGATCGAAGCCCAGGTCACGGCGGCACAAATCGCCACGCCCTCCGGCGATGCCGGCACGTTGCGCGCGGGCGTCACCGGAACCTTGGCCGAGCATGCGGCGACGTTGGCGCTCAAAGGCGCGGATCTACGACGTCAATGCGTCGGCCCATGGCGGGTTCGACATGACGCGCACGTCCAGCGGCATCGACGCATTGGCATGGAAAGGGACACTGGATACGCTCGAAAACCGCGGCGCATGGTCGCTCCGCCTCGGGGCGCCGGCAACACATGGACCTCTCGCGCTCGCACGTTCGAATCGGCGCGACGGAGCTCGCCGTGGCCGAAGGCAATTTTCGCCTGACTGAATTCAGCTGGGGCGAGGATCGGATTGCGACCTCCGGAAGTTTCACCGCCGTGCCGCTCACGACGATCGCCACGCTCACCGGTACGGCGTTGCCGTTCACCTCCACGCTGACCCTGTCCGGTGAATGGGCGCTTGCCGCAACGCCGCGCCTCAATGGCACGCTCGCCGTGCGCCGCCACGGCGGCGACATCGTGGTCACGCGCGGCACCGGGGCCGATTCGACGATTGCCGTAGGTATCACGACGCTCGAAGGGCGTACGCGATTCGACGACGACGCGCTCGAGGCGAGTGCATCGTTCCGCACGACGCGCGGCGACCGCGCCGATGCGAAGCTCGCCATCGGCAAGGCCGCCGGCTCCCGCCCTTTGCATTTCGCGCCGGAGGCGCCGCTCGATTTCTCGGCAAGCGGCGACATTCCCACGTTGCAGATCCTGCAGCCGTGGATCGGCAGCGCGGCGGTGGTTTCGGGCCGCGCGCATCTCGATTTCGCGGCGCGCGGCACCGTGAAGGAGGCGAATCTATCCGGCGCCGTGCTCGGAGAAGGACTGCGCATCGATGCGCCGCAATACGGCGTTCACTACACGAACGGCCGTCTCGCCGTGCGCGCGGCGGAAGGGCGCGTGTCCATCGACGAAATCACGCTTGGCGCCGGGGACGGCGTGTTCCGCGCATCGGGCGAGATCACGGGACTCGCGCCGGGCGGCGACAAGCCCGTGGCGCGGCTTGCGTGGAAGGCGGAGAAGTTCCGAGCGTTCAACCGGCCGACCCTCCATCTCGTGGTCGGCGGCGAGGGAACCGCAGTGGCGCAAGGCGGCAAGATCACGCTCTCCGGCAAGCTCGCCGCCGACGAGGGCTCGATCGTGTACCTCGCTACACCCGACGCGACGCTCGGCGACGACGTCGTCGTCAAGGGCTGGAAGCGCCCCGAGTCCCGCGCTCTGCGCTTCGACGACCTCCCGCTCGTCGTCGACCTGGCGTTCGATCTGGGCGATCGCCTCACGTTCTCCGGCGAGGAATCGAGACGCGCCTCGCGGAGCGCCGTTCGGGTGACGACCGGCCCAACCGGACTCGTCGGCAAGGGGTCGATCCGCACGGTACGCGGCACGTATTTCGCGTTCGGCCAGCGGCTCGAGATCGATCGCGGGCAACTCGTCTTCGACGGGCCTCTCGACAACCCGGGCCTCGATATCGTCGCGCTGAGGCGACACCAGGCCGTCGAGGCGGGCGTGGCCGTCACGGGAACGGTCAAGGTACCGGTGATTCAGCTCACGTCGAATCCGCCGGTTCCGGACAGCGAAAAGCTGTCGTGGCTCGTGCTCGGACAGGCTCCCAACAGTTCCTCGTCGGGCGCGGACCTCGCGGCGTTGCAGGCTGCTTCGTCCGCGCTCTTGGGCTCTCGCGGCAAGCCCGTTTCCGCGTCGATCGCTCAGCAGATCGGCCTCGACGACATCTCGTTCAAGAGCGTGCCGCAGACCGGCGCGCCCGGAACACCGGGTGTCGACAACCAGGTCATCTCCGTCGGCAAGCGATTGACGGAGCGCCTGTCGCTCGTCTACGAGCAGGGGCTCACCATCGCGACCAACGCGTTGCGACTCGAATACGAGCTCACGCGCACCATCACGCTGCGGGCGGAAGCAGGAACGGTCGGCGCAGTCGGACTTTACTTCCGGCGCACGTTCGACTGATTACGTAGTCTGGACCGCATGCGACTTGGGCCTCCGGGCTTCACTACCTCAGGCGCCCGTAGGCCCAAGCCGCACGCGGTCCTGCGCCGACGACGGAGAGAACAGGCGATAATGTCCGGTGCTGGGCTTGCCAACTATTCACGGAGGATGGCGAAGTGGAATTCGATCAGGAACTCGATACGCGCGGCTTGTCGTGTCCGCTGCCCATTCTCAAGACGAAGAAATCGCTCAACGGTCTCCAGTCTGGTCAGGTGCTGAAGATCGTTGCGACGGACCCTGGTTCGGTCAAGGACATGCAGGCCTTCTCCAAGCAGACCGGCAATGCCCTTCTCGCCGCGGACGAGGAGAACAGGACGTTCGTCTTCTACATGCGGAAGAAGTAGCCGCGACCTAGAGCGACGGGGCGGCGGCGCGCGCGGGAATCCGGGCGTCGCCGCGGGCGCTGCGTTTCGCCCACGACTTTCGGAGCTGACGCACCACCAGCGTGAGGCCCCGCACCCCATAGCGGGAAAGAAGCAGGCGACCGAGCGCGGCGAGCGAAGAAGCGACGACGACTCCGGTTCCGGTGGCGTACGCCACGCGCTTGCGTTGCTGCTGGCGCGGTCGGCGCGCGAGCAGAAAGCCGGCGAGGCCCGCGACGCTCGCGACACCCGCTGCCGCGGCGATCGTCGACGGTCGCGCGACGGACTCGCCGAATGCCAGCCTCGCGCGGCGCAGCGCCTCGTGCGTTTCACGCCTCGATTCTTCCATCTTGAGCTCGACCGCATCGATGGCGGCAAGCGTGGGTGCGTGCTTCATGGACTGGATGCCTTCACGGCGCGATGGCCCGCGAGCTGCCGCCGCGTCGCGGGAAAGAGGAGGCCGCGACTCTTGCCGACGCTCGCATAGATGAGCGCGCCGGCAATCGCCGCATTCAGCAATGCGACGAGCAGAACCGCGGCGATCGAAGAAAGCCCGAGCGCGGTGGCCCACATCGCGAGCGCCGCCATCAGGCCAAGCCAGGTGGCCACGAGACAAATGCCGGCGGCGACTGCCCACGCGACCATCCAGACGAGCGCCATGCCGGCCCGCTGCGTCTCGAGCGAGACGAGCTCGAGAAAATTGGACGCAGTGGCGCGAGCCGAGCGTGAGTGCGTTGGAGATTTCTTCCAGCACACCGCCGGGGAGCCGAGGGTGCAGCACGAAGCGACGCTTCCTGTGGCGAAGCCTCCGCAGTCGACCGGGCGCCTTCCTCGATCGGCGTGGCGCCGGGCGATCCCTGCGATTGCCGGGAGCTGTCCACTTTGGAGGCCGATGGCTAGAGCAGGATGCGGCTCAGGAGGAACCCGGCGAGCACCGCGATCCCCACCGATTTCAGCGGATTTTCGGAGACGTAGCTGCAGGTATCGGCGACGAGCTTCTTCTGGGAAGTGCTCAAGCTCGTCCCACGCTCGGCCAGCCATTCGGCCTTCTCGCCCGCGGCGTCGGCCGCCTTATCGACCGCCTGGTCGGGCCATGGCCGCGACCTTCTCGATCTTGGGCTTCACCTTGCGCGCGGCATCGTCGGCCGCATTCGCGAGCGGAATCGACCGCGGAATGCGCAGTGGACGCGGCCTTGTTGAGGGCATTGTCGGCGGAATTCGAAAGGCCAGTGGTGTTGAGGTATTGCCGTATCCGGTGGATTCCATGAGAGGCTCTCTTTGAGGTAAGGCGTCGTGAACGCGCAGTCATTCGCAAGCGTCGCGACTTCCAGCAGATGTTGCCTCGGTCGTACCACGGCTTCTGTGCGGTGCCGCGCATATCGCGCGTTTTTTCCGGCCACTCGCATTGGCGGATATGGCGGTGCGCGAACGTACAGACTCCGCGGAGCGAGTCGCGGACCATGGCGCCGATCGTGTCGTGCGCGACCAAAGAAATGAATCTGGCCTCGTTGCGGATCGATGCGAGCCAGCCTCACGGACGATTCATGGACCCAAATTACTCAACACTCTGGAGATGATGATGACTCACAAAACAACTCTCGACCGCGACGCGACCACGAAGCCGCTTGGATCGCATCCCGTTGGAACCGGCGTCGGCGCAGCTGCCGGCGGCATTGCCGGCGCGCGCCACGGCGGGCGCGGTCGCCGGATCGTCGGTAGGTCCGGTTGGAACGGTCGTCGGCGCGCGTGGCGGGCGCGCGTTGTCGGCGGCCTCGCGGGCAAGGGCATAGCCGAGCTGGTCGACCCGGCGGCCGAAGACGCGTACTGGCGCGACACCTATTCCGACCCGCCGCGTACGTTGCGCGCGGCGCGAGCTTCGACGACTACGGCCCGGCGTATCGCTATGGTGTCGACAGCTACGGCCGTTACGACGGCCGCACGTTCGACGAGGTCGAGGCGGACCTCTCGCGCGACTGGCGGCGCGCCAAGGAGCTTCGAAGCTCTCCTGGGAGAACGCGAAGCATGCGACGCGCGACTCCTGGGAGCGCGTCAGCGATGCCGTCGAGCGCGCGATTCCGGGCGACTCCGATCGCGACGGCAAATGATGCCAATGATGGCAACTGAGGATGGCACGAGTCAAGGACGGCCAGCGCTGATCACCCTCGGCGCCCCACGGCACCAGCCCCATCGCTGGGGAGCCGTGCCGGGCGCCGAGGCTTCTCGAATATCTGTGGCATCGAGTTGCGATTTCCGCCGCCCGTTCCCGATGCGCCAGCGCACAGATCGCACCGCCGGCCGCCGCGCACAATTTCCCTGCTGTTTGGATATTTTTCAACCGCTGTCTGGAGGAACCCCATGAAAAAGCAAAAGCATGCGTCCAGGCGTCCGCCGGCGGACGCCGGAGCTACGCAGGGCGCAAGCAACGACGTCCTCCAGGGCGAGGGCAACTACACGGCCGCGCGCGAATTCAACCGGGCCGAACGCCAATTCGTCCAGTCCGGGAAGGTCGACGCGGCCGCCCGGGCCGCTGCACCCAGGACCGATGCAGAGGCGCGCGAGATGCTTGCCGCCGAACAGGAAGGCAAGCGTCGGGCGAGGAGGACTATCCTCCGCGCCCGAGGCGACCCCGCGCCGCGGCGTCCGCGTCGCGGCGGGAACCGGCAAAGGATGCGCCGCGCAAGCCCGGGTGAGCGTCCTCTTCCGCGACGTCGCGTCGTCAATCCTCTTCAACTCCGCCGACGATACGTCGGTCGATCCGACCAACCTGAAAGGAATTCAGATGAGCGTCAATGCCACTCTCGAAAAAGGCGCGGTGCACGTCCTGCCGCCGCTTCCCTATGCGGAAAACGCGCTCGAGCCCGTCGTGTCCGCGAAGACGATCGGATTCCACTACGGCAAGCACCATCAAGGGTACGTCGACACGCTGAACAAGCTCGTCGCCGGCACCGAGCTTGCCAGCCTCTCGCTCGAAAAAATCATCGCCGCGACCGCCGGCAAGGCCGACAAGGTCGAGATATTCAACAACGCGGCCCAGGCGTGGAACCACGACTTCTACTGGCGCAGCCTGCGTCCAAAGGGGCGGCGAACCGCCTGACGGCATTGAAGCAGTGGATCGAGACCTCGTTCATCACCGTGGACGCCTGCAAGAAGGAACTCGCCCAAGCGGCGACCAAGCAGTTCGGCAGCGGCTGGGCGTGGCTCGTGCAGGAGCACGGCAAATTGAAAGTCGTCGGCACGGGCAATGCGGAAAATCCGCTGACCAAGGGCGCGACCCCTCTGCTCACGATCGACGTCTGGGAGCACGCCTACTACCTCGACCACCAGAACCGGCGCGTCCGACTATGTCAACGGCGTGCTCGACAAGCTGATCAACTGGGGTTTGCCGCCGACAATCTCGGCTGAGGGCGACACGCCGCAAACTACTTCGGAGCGAGAGATGAACAGAAGCCATGCGCTAGCTGGGAGAGTGCCGCAAAGGCCGGTGGCGTCATCCCGCCGCCGGTGCTCGTATTTTCGCGGCGGCGTGTCATGGAATCGAGGCGCGCGGCCCGGTACGCCGCGAGCGAGTCTCGACTGGGCAAGGGCGCCGCGCGAGCGCACGCACGCGAAGCTGCTGGAGCTCGCGGACGCGGCCGCGGCGCGACGTCCGGTGTCGCGGCTGTTGCCAGTGAGACGGCTGCCGGCGCTTCGAGGATGGCGACGCGAGCCCGTTGAGCGCCCGGGGTGAGTGCGACAGCGAACAGACGATATCGCGTCAGCTTGCGTATCCGTGTGAAAGAGAAGGCCGTGCGCCTAGCCTGAATGGCCGGCGTTGCTTTCGCATCGGCAACCGCGAGGAGGCACCACTGTCGAGACTGATGATTGCGCTGCTTCAGCTGCCGCGAGCCTGTCGTTCGCCGGCATTGCCGCCAGCGCACGCGCAGGCGTCGAAGACAGCCGTGGGCCCGCTGACGAAGGAGGGTTACGCTCAGGCGAAGAAGGATGCCGACGCCCAGTACAAGATCGACCGGGAAGCGTGCGCATCTTTGAGCGGCAATGCGAAGGACATCTGCGTCGCCGAAGCCAAGGGCAGGAACGACGTCGCACGGGCCGAGGCGGCGAGTGGCCTACGAGAACACGCCCAGAACGCGCGAGAACGCACGCGTGGCATACACCAGGGCCGCATACGACGTAGGAATGGAGAATGCGACGACCTCGCGGGCAACAAAAAGAACGTGTGCGTGAAAGGAAGCCAAGGCCGCGCTCGTCAGGGGCAAGGCCGATGCCAGGTCGACCGCGTCGCGACGATGCGCGCAGGACGCATCGGCGAAGCAGGCCGATGCCGTGAAGGAGGCGAACGCCGAGAAGCGCGATGCCTGACTACAAGGTCGCGATCGAGAAATGCGACACGTTCGCGGGTCCGGCGAAGGACGCGTGTGTCGGCAACGCGAAGGTGCAGTATGGAAAAAGCTGATGGAAAAAGCTGAAGGAAAGAGCTGATTGGCAAAAGCCGATGGCGAGAGACATGATGGCAAACCCTGGCAGCGGGTCGTAGCACCGATGGCCTCCGCCCGCGCCCTTCGCATCGGCGGCCGGCGTGAGAGGGCCGGACACCGCGGCCGGGGGCTTTCCTCCGGCCGTTACGTTTCGCGCGCCCTTCCCGCATGCAGGCCCGGCTCACGCGGGTGTCTCGGCGAGCAGGCCGCGTTCGCGATGTCCAATCCCGGGACATTCATGCTGCGCGCCGTGCGCGCGTTTCGCGCGAATCAGGGCTTGCTGCTTGCGGGCGCCGTGGCGTACTACACGCTGCTGTCGATCGTGCCGGTGCTGATCCTGATGCTGATCGTGCTCTCCCGCGTCATCGACCAGCACGAGCTGCTCGACACGCTGGCGCGCTATCTCGAATGGCTGATTCCGGGCCAGTCGGCCGCCGTGATCGCGCGAGCTCGCGCGCTTCGTCGAGCATCGCGGCGTGATCGGCTGGGTGCTGCTGGTGACGATGCTGTTCTTCAGCTCGCTCGCGTTCACGGTGCTCGAGAACGCGATGTCGGTCATCTTCGTCCATCGGGTCGTGATCAGGCGGCGGCGCTTCATGGTCTCGCGCGATCCTGCCCTATTGCTACATCTTCTTTCTCGGAGTCGGATTGCTGCTGGTGACGCTCGTTGCCGGCTCGCTCCAGGTCATGGGCACCGAGCGCATCGATTTCCTCGGCTATAACTGGTCGCTGCGCGGGCTCTCCGGCGCGCTCCTGTATCTGCTCGGGCGTTGCGGGCGAGATTCTCGTGCTGACGTCGATCTACCTGGTGATGCCGGTCGGGCGGCTGTCATGGCGGCACGCGCTGGTCGGCGGCGTCACCGCAACGCGTGCTGTGGGAGATCACCCGCCACGTGCTCGTCTGGTACTTCGGCACGTTGTCGCAGGTCACCGTCGTTTACGGATCGCTGACGACGTCCATCGTCGTGCTCCTGAGCCTCGAAATCGCGCGCGACGCTGCTGCTCTTCGGCGCGCAGGTGATCGCCGAGTACGAGCGTATCGGCACACCGTCGGAAAAACGCTCCCCCGAAGGCGCTGCACACGTAACGTGCGCGTCCATGGCGCCGGCGCGCTCAGCGGCGCGACGGTCTCAGGCAGGCTCGGGCGACGCGCGCCGTCGAGCTCCGCAGCGATCATCCTGTACTTCGAGTCCGGCATTCGTCAGGTCGCGAAAGTAGTTGACGAGCTCGCCCCACGGGCCATTCATCCGGCCGAGCCCGGAAATGAACGCGACGATCGTGCCCACCTCGGTTCTTCCCTGCAGCAGGAGCCAGCCGCCGACCGCGAGGATGCCGATGACGCCCAGCGTGTAGAGCAGGTTCATCAGGAAGTTCATCGCCGTACTTGCGCACGTAGATCTGCATGTTCAGGCGATAGACGTCCCTGATCCGGCGCCGGAAAGTCTTCTTGCGTGCGCTCGCGACGCGCCGTCGGCGCCCTCGTTGACGATGTCGACCGACAGCTCCCGCAGCTTCTCGATCCGCCGCTTGGTCCGCAGGTTGATCGCGTTCTGCAGGAAGGGAATGAACAGGAGCTGCGGAATGAATATCAGGATGCGCGACGAGCGCCATCCACGGCTGCACGACGAGCATGTAGCCGAAGACGCTCAGCAGGATGCCGGCATTGAGCAGCGGGTCGCAGAAGCTCGCAGCCGACGAAGCCGCCGACCGCCTCCACCTCCGACACGACGATCGAGACCTTCACGCCCTTCTCGCCGGAGCCGTCTTGCGTTCGCCGACACCGCCGTCGTCGGATCTATCCGCATCCGCAATCGCTGGTTCGCCGCTTCGCTGACCGAACCCGCGATAGACGCTCGAGCACGAGCTTGAGCCCTCCGTGCAGCGAGCGCGACGCCGACGTAGATCGAGGCACAGCATCAGCGATGAGACGGAAGCTCGTGCTGCTCGACAGCGCCGTTGACGATGCGCCGCTGCAGCTCGAGCGGGTACGAGCTCGAGCAGGAACACCGCGATCGACAGCGCCGACAGGATGACCTAGCCGCGGGCGCTGACAGATCAGATGTAGCGGTACAGGTCCTGACGAGCGCCGCGCCGCCGCCGCGGAGGATGTTCGTCACTTCGGCCGTGCCGCAGATTCGTGGCGGCCGGTGCGGCAACACGCGACCATCGAGATGCGTCCTGGTGGCGGACGACGCGAAGGTTAGCCGGCGGCTCGATCCGGTCGTCTGTTCGACGACGAGCGCCGCGGGTGACGGCGATAGCCGCGGCCAGCCACGGCGGTTGGCGGCGGCGCTGCGACGACTCGCCGATAGTACGTACGACCTGCGCGCGCCGCGCACGGGAACGCGCGCCGAGCGCTCTGGCGGTATTGGACGTCCAGACAGACAGAGCGGTCAAGCTCCTTCTCTGACGACGGCGTAGCACTCGCAGGCGCCCGCCTCCAGTCCTGGCCGCTTCGAGCACCGCAATGTGGCCGCGGCGGTACCGGACAATGCCGGCGCGCTGCAAATTTCCGGCGGCCTCCGTGATGCCTTCCCGGCGCACGCCGAGCGCGCCGGCGACCAGTTCCTGCGTCATGACCAACGTCGTTCGACGGCAGTCTGATCGAGGGTCAGCAACAGCCATCGGCACAGTTGCTGCTCGATCGAATGATGCCGATTGCAGGCCGCGGTCTGGCTCATCTGCGTGAGCAGCGCCTGGGTGTAGCGCAGCAGCAAGCGCTGCATCAAGCCCGCCGCGATCGAATTCCTCCTTCAGCAGCTCTTCCGGACAGCCGGTAGCCGTGGCCCGCATGTCTGCACGACGGCCGAGCTCGGCGTGGTATCGCCTCCCATGAACAGCGAAATGCCGAGCACGCCTTCGTTGCCGACGCCCGCGATTTCGGCCGATGCGCCCGGACTCCAGGACATAGAGCAGCGACACGATGGCGGTCGTGGGAAATAGACGTGCTGCAACTGGCCGCCGGGCTCGTAGAGGGTTTCGCCGAGCAGCAGCGGGACCGCGCTCCAGATGCGGGGCGAGGCGCTCGAACTCCGCCGCGGGCAACGCGGCGAGCAGATGGTTTCTGATTCGGGACTGTCGGGCAGAGGGCATCGACCGTCGATCTAAGCTGGTCGAGTCTACGCGGCGAGTTCCACGCCGATGCCGCGGTAGCCGATGAAGCGGCACGACTGGTTGAACATCGGCTCCCCGCTCACGCGGAACTTCTGCTGCGAGCCGTCGGCGTTGACGCGGCTGAAGACGAAGTCCAGGAATGGCTGCCGGGCGGCGATCTTCGCGCGCAGCGCCTCCCGCTCCGCCTCGTTCCAGCCCGTCGTCTGCCGGCATCGCTCGGCTTCGCCCGTCAAGCGTGGTCGACCCGGATCCCGAGCATTTCCAGCACCGGGCCGGAAACCTTGCGTGAAGTTTCCGCTCTCGTCCTGCTCCCAGTACCAGTCGGAGGCCAGCTCGGTCAGGCTGCGATAGCGCGCTTCGCTCTCGCGCAGCTCGGCCGTCCGCTCCTGCACCGTCTGTTCCAGCACCTTGTTGTAATTTCTCGAGCTGCCTTGTACAGCAAGCCGCACTTCCAGCATGTTGTGGATGCGCGTCTTGACTTCGACCAGGTCGAACGGCTTGCTGATGAAATCCTTTGCGCCGGCCTGCAGCGCGCGCAGCTTGTGCCCGGGCTGGGCGGTGAGCACGATGACCGGAAGGTAGCCGTCGGCATCGTTCGTCTTGAGGCCTTCCATCACCTGGAAGCCATCGATGCCGGGCATCTGCAGGTCGAGCAGGATCAGGTCGTAGCGATTCTTGCGATGCAGCGCGCAGACCTCGAGCGGATTCATCGTCGAGGCAACGCGGCGTGTAGCCGGCCTCGCTCAGCAACTGCGTCGAGCAGGCTGACGTTGGACTCCTGGTCGTCGACGATCAGGATGCTGGCGCCGAGAATGCTCCGGTGCATCGATCATCATGCTGTTTCCTCCGTCGGTCGCGCGAGCCGATTGCGTCTTCGCGAATTTCAGCGCGACGTCCAGCGTATCCATGAACTCGTCGACCTTGATGGGCTTGGTGAGATAGCGGAAGAATCCCGCCTCCAGGCCCCTCTCGATATCGCGCGGCATCGCATTGGCGCTGAGCGCGACCACCGGGATGTGCGCCGTCGCCGGGTCGTCGCCAGGATGCGCAGCGCCGTGATGCCGCTGATGCCGGGCAGGTTGATGTCCATCAGGATCACGTCCGGCCGGGCGGCGCGCGCAATCTCGATGCCGCGGTCGCCGTCCCGCGCGCTCAGCAAGCGGATGTCGGGCCGGCGCGCGATGAGATCCTCGACCAGCATCAGATTGGCGGGATTGTCCTCGACGTAGAGCAGCGTGCGCAACCTGCGCGTCGGCTCGAGGACCTGCGCTCGTTCGGGCAGTGCGGATCTCGATGTGCCGCGCGGCAAGCTGCGGCTCGGTCGGTCAGCGTTCAGCTCGATCCAGAACACGCTGCCCTTGCCGACGTGTGCTTTCCACGCCGATGACGCCGCCCATCAATTCGACCAGCCGCTTGCACACCACGAGGCCGATGCCCGTGCCTTCCTCGCCGTTCGCCTCCTGCCCGAGCCGGTTGAACGGCTGGAAGAGCTGCGCGAGCTGCTCCGCGCGTCAACCCTGCGCCGGTGTCCGTGACGCCGATGCGGATGCGTCCCGGGGCGCTCGCGCCGCAGTCCACGATGACCGATCCGCCCGCTCTGTTGTACTTGATCGCGTTGCGCAAGCAGGTTGATGAGAACCTGCTTCACCCGCGTTCGGTCGGCCTTGACGTAAAGTAGGAAGCTCGAACCGCGGAAAAGTCATCGCGGATGCCGCGCTTTTGCGCCTGCGGCTCGATCATCGCCTGGCATTCGCGCATGACTTCCGGCGAGCGAGCTCGGCTCCAGCGACAGCGACAGCTTGCCGGACTCGATCAGCGCGAGATCGAGGATTTCGTTGATCAGCTCCAGCAGGTACCACCCGGCCTTGAAGGATCTGGTCGATGCTGCGCTTCTGGCGAGACCGTCGGCGCGGGCGAACCGGATTCCATGAGCTGCGCAAACCCGAGGATCGCGCTCAGCGGCGTGCGCAGCTCGTGGCTCATGCTGGACAGAAAATCCGACTTGGCGAGGTTGGCCTTTTCCGCAATGGCCATGGCCTTGTGCAACTCCAGCTCGACCTGCTTGCGCACCGAGTTGTCGGTGCCGATCAGCAGATAGCCGATGATCGTCGCCGTAATCGTCGCGCAGCGCGGTGATCGATACGATGGCGGGAAAGCGGCTGCCGTCCTTGCGGATGTAGGTCAGCTCGTAGATGTCCTCGATGCCGCGCGACGCCTTGAAGCTCAATGCCTCGAACCCCGGCGCAATCGTGGTGGCGAGCTCCAGCGCTCAGGGCCTCGCGCGCGCGCCATCACTTCCATCCGGATCGTGGATGTCGCTCGGGCTGATCCTGTTCACGACCTCGGCGGCCACGTAGCCCAGCATGCGCTCGGCGCCGACGTTGAACAGCTGGATGATGCCCTTCTCGTCGGTGGCGATGATCGAGAAGTTGGCGCTGGTGAGAATGGCGTTCTGCAACGCCCCCGTCTTGAGCAGCGCCTTCTGGCGCTGCACTTCGGCGATGCCGTCGGCCTTGCCGTGCGCGCCGGTCTCGCCTCGGTCGTTCGAACATTGGAGCCTTGGGGACAGTGCGTGCAATGACGGAGGCCACGTGATCCCTGCATCGTGGTGTTCGTGGGACCCCGCAACCGCTAGCAGCGGTTAGCGTGGCCGGGTTTCCGTGCGCCGTCTGTACGCTGGCGTACAGAGGACTCCCCGCCGGTAAAATCGGGCGCACGCGGGACCAAGCGTTTGGCGTCTCACAATGGGCGAGGGCCGGCATCCGCCGGCCCCTCTGTGGCGCCTCCAGGAGGCGCAGGAACAGCGTTCAGCCCTTCTGCTTTGCGAGCTTCCTCTCTCGCGCTTCTGGTCCTCGGCGTCCTTCTTGTCCTGTCCTGCCCAACTGCCCTCGTCGGGGTGCGCCGGCTGCGCTGCGCTGTGGCCGCTGGGCTTGCTGCTCGCGCGGCCTGACGGCCTGTTGCTGCGCGGCCTGCGCCTGGCGAGCTCGCTGCTGCTGCGCTTGGCGGGCTTGCTGTTGCGCGGCCTGCGCCTGGCGAGCCTGCTGCTGCGCAGCCTGGGCCTCGCGAGCCTTTGCTGCTCAGCTTGGCGCGCCCGTTGCTGTCTGCGGGCTTGAGCTGCGAGCCTGCGGCTCGCGAGCCTGCTGCTGCTCGGCTTGGCGGGTCTGTTGCTGCGCCGCCTGGGCTTCGCGAGCTTTTTGCCGCTCGGCTTGGCGGGTCTGTTGCTGCGCCGCCTGGGCTTCGCGAGCCTTTTGCTGCTCGGCTTGACGGGTCTGCTGCTGCGCGGCTCTGGGCCTCGCGAGCCTTCTGCTGTTCAGCTTGGCGGGCCTGCTGCTGCTCGGCCTGGCGGGTCTTGTTGCTGCGCCGCTTGGGCCTCGCGAGCCTTTTGCTGCTCGGCTTGGCGGGTCTGCTGTTCGGCTTGTTGCTGCGCAGGTCCCTGGATTCTCGTCTGTGAGGGAGAGCTCACGCGAGGCTGGAGCCCGGCGCGGCCATTGGTGGCGGGGTTTGAGCGGCGGCTTCAGGCTGCCGTCCGCGCGCCTCGTCCTTGCCGCGCTGCTGACCCTTCCCGCGCTCGTCGGCGGTCGCAGCTTTCGACTGGAGCGCCACAGGCGGCGGAGGCGTCGAGGCTTGCGGCGGCACTCGCTGCACCGGGGCGGGCGTCACGCCCTGCGCGGCTGCCGTTGGCGGCGCCTCGGGCTGGCGTCCGCGCTGTTGGCCCTTGCCGCGCTCTGCGCTCCGGAGGTTGTGGCGCCGCGCCGGGCTGCGCGACTTGCGCAGGCGCAGTGCCTCGGGCGGTCCCTGCGGCCGGCGCGCTCGGCGCACCAGCCGTCGCCGGTGCCGTGGCGCTGCGAGTGCGAGTGTCCTGGCCGGCGAGCCCCGCCGGCAGCGTAGCCAGTCGGGGGCGTGGACCTCGGCTGGGCAACTACTTTGACATTTGGCGCAGGTGCGGCAGGTGCAGCCTGAATTTGCTTGCGCGCGGCGTCGTCGAGCGGTTTACCTTGCCGTGCTCTCGAAGCTGCTGCTGCTGGGCGGCAAAGCTGGCCTGCGCCGGCGCAGGGGCCGTAGCGCGCCACGACTGGGCGCTCGAATACGCGGGCCGGCGGCTTGTCACCCTGCGCGGCGGCGCCACGCACGCTTCGTTCGGTCGGCACTACGGCGACAGCTGTGTAACCGGCGCGTTCGCCACCATCTGCGGCGTCACGCGAACGGCTGAACGCGCGACCTGCTGCGACTGCACGAACGCGGTGGTCGGCACGGCGACGACGGCTCCGGGCACCTGCCGGTTGACGTAGTTGACGTTGGTCACGTTGGTGTTGTTGTAGTAGTTGTTGATGACCGTGGTGTTGACGACGGTGTTGCTGACGTTGACGCTGCTCGAAATAGCGGCGGCTCGTCGGAGTACCACGGCCGGTACACCTCGCGCGGCCCGAGCGGGAACCACGCGACGCCACCGACGTTGCCGGTCGAGATCGACAACTGGAAGTTGCTGCCGCCGACGAACGCTACGAGGGCCGGCGCATAGTAGGCCCGCGTGCGCGACCGGCCCGGCACCCATCCCCACCTTCCGCCGAAGTTCGACCAGCGCCCGTAGTGGGAGACTGCGAAACCCCATGGCGCGTCATCGACCCACGTCCAACCCCAGGGGATCGACCCACGCCCAGTGACCGTCGCGATAGGGCGCCCAGCCGGCATCCACCCGCTTGGGAAACCAGACGCTGCCGTAGCTCGGCTGTGTGCTCCAGCTTCCATGCGAATCGAGGTCCTGATAGCCGACGACGTCCGGCGATACGTAGCGTGCCGAAACCGAGGTGTCGTAAAGGCGGTCGCGCTCCATCGCCCAACGCTCGAAATCGTCGACGGGCGGCGCGGCGAGCGCCTCGTACTCGCGCAGGCCCGTTCCGAAGAATCGATACGGATGCTGCGCATCGAGAACGTACGATGCGCCTTCGCCATACACATCGCCCCGGCCCCGGCGCACGACGACGTCGGTCGCGTTGCCATCGGCGTCCACGCCTACCTGGTACTGGCCGGCTTGCCTTACCGTGAAGGCCAGGTTCGGCGTGTCGATCTCGAGGACTTGATTCGGATCGAAGCGGCGCACGCGGACGCTCATCGTGCCTTGCGTCAACTGCAACTGCGTGACGCTGTCGTCCAGGTTGAGCACGGTCACGCTCGTGCCCGCGTTGAGGCCCATGACGGCGCCGCCGATCTGGAGCTCGGCGCGCGCACCGTTATCGACCCAGAGCCGGTCGCCAATGGTCAGCGGACGGTTGATGCTGGCCTGGACCCAGTCGTCTTCGCCGGCGGGAGAAAGCTAACCGCGCCGGTCGCGTAGCCAAGCCTTATCACACGGGAAGGCGGATCGGCATTGGCGAAGCAACTCATCGCCAACATGGCCACACCCGCTGCGAAAGCCAAGCCCCTGAGGCGGAGAGATTGAATATTCATATTTGGTTCCTCGCGAAAAAGTTCGCTGCTCTTTTGACGTACGGCCATTAACGTTTCTTCCGATGGTTTCGATGACCGCGAAAGCGACGAGTTTCCGCTTCGGCGCCATTGTTACGTCCGGTTACACGCTTCGGAGGCGTCTGCGAAACAATGGGCCGAGTATGAGGCTCGGCGAGCTCATGGTCTGTTCGTTGGCGCACGCCCGGAGACCTCTGTGCGCTAACGTACCGGACGCCCTGCGGCCGCCCCACTACGCTCTCTCTCGTCACAGCCGGTGTCGAACCAACAAGGGAAGGAGCTGTCATGAATAGCATCGTCTACATCGTCGGCGCAGTCGTCATCATCGTCGCGATCCTGTCGTTCTTCGGGTTGCGCTAGAGCGTTCGAGGTTGCGCTCGAGCCGCGCAGTTGCGGCATGAAGGGGCTTCCGCGGGCTTGCTCGCGCCATGCCAGCCGGCGGTGTCTTCCCTGGCCTTGCACTCACGAGCTCTCGATCGGGTATTTATCAATTATTCATTCAAGTACGAGTTGCATCTGAAGCAGCGCGACGATCGGTCGGACGCCGCCGATCGTGTCGGCACGAGCGCCATCTTCGCTGAATGATGGCTCCCACGACCGTCAATGCCGGGTTCGTGGCAGCGATGCCCGCGTCTCATGTACCAATGGCCGCGGGCGAAACTGCGCAGCCCATCGACCTCGCCCGGCACGGCGCGCGCGTCATATTGCGCTCACCGTCCTCGCGGTCATCGCGTCAGTGGCCGCGCTCTACCTGGCGCAGGCGTTCTTCGTATCCCTGCTCCTCGGCATCCTCATCGCGTACACGCTGAATCCGCTGGTCGTGTATCTGCGAGCGGATCAAGGTGCCCCGCGCAATGGGCACGATCATCGTGATGGCAGGGGTGCTTGGGCGCGCTGGGATTCGGCGCTTATTCGCTGCGAGGGCAGGTGCAGACGATCATCGAACAGCTGCCGGAAGCGACGCGGACATTCTCCACCGCGCTCGCGCGATTGCGCACCAATCCTGCCGGCAACCTGCAGAAGATGCAGAGCGCAGCCGCGGAAGTCGAAAAAGCCACGACGCAGGTCGGCGCGGGTGCCGTCGCCCCAGGCAGGCGGCCGCGCACGTTGTCAGTCGACCCGCCCGGGCTTCAAGCTCAACAACTTTCTGCTCGTGGGCTCCGTCGGCGCGATCGGGGCCGTGGGTCGAGGCGATCATGGTGCTCTTCCTGACGTTCTTCCTGCTGCTGGGCGGAGACACGTTCAAGCGCAAGCTGGTGCGGCTCACGGGCCCATCGCTGTCGAACAAGAAGATCACCGTCCAGATCCTGGACGACATCAACGATTCCATTCAGAAATACCTGTTCATGCTGCTGGTGACGAACGTTCTGGTCGCCGTGCTTGCCTGGATCGCCTTCCGCTGCGATCGGCCTCGAGAATGCCGGAGCCTGGGCGGTCGCCTCCGGCCTGCTGCACGTGATTCCCTATCTCGGGTCCGGGCGTCACGGCGGCCGCCGTCGGCATGGCCGCGTTCATGCAATTCGATTCCTTTCCGATGGCGTTTCTCGTCTGCGGCATCTCGCTCGCGATCGCCACGCTCGTCGGGACCTTCGTCACGACGTGGATGACCGGGCGGATCGCGAAGATGAACGCGGCCGCCGTTTTCATCTCGCTCCTCTTCTGGGGATGGCTGTGGGGCGTCTGGGGAATGCTGCTCAGCATCCCGATCGTCGTCATCTGCAAGGTCGTCTCCGAGCACGTGGAGGAGCTGCAACCGGTGGCGGAGCTGCTCGGCGACTAGCGGCAGGCTTCGAAGATCGCGCAATCGGAGTCGGCGCGCCGGTTGAACGAAGGGACGCAGGGAATGACGTACTGCATAGGAGTGATGCTCGACACGGGAATGATTTTCGCGTCGGACTCGCGCACCAACGCCGGCATGGACAACGTCGCCCGCTTCTGCAAGATGACCGTGTTCGAGCGCCGAGGCGATCGCGTGATCGTCCTCTTGAGCTCGGGCAACCTCGCCGGAACGCAGGCGGTGATCGGCGTGCTCAATCAGCGCTGCGACGCGGCCGACGCGGCCGCCAACTCTCTGGGGCGCGCGGACGATGTTCGACGTCGCGATGCTGGTCGCCGATGCGATGCGCGACATCGAGCGGCGCGACGGCGCCTACCTGCAGGAGAACGAGATCGGCTTCAATGCCTCCTTCATCGTCGGCGGGCAGATCGTCGGCGAGCCCTTGCGGCTGTTCCGGATCTATGCCGAAGGCAACTTCATCGAGGCGGGGATCGACACGCCCTACTTCCAGACCGGTGAAACGAAATACGGCAAGCCGATCATCGATCGCGTGATCACCGGGCGACCACTCCGCTTGCGGACGCGGCAAAGTGCGTGCTGGTGTCATTCGATTCGACGATGCGCAGCAACCTGTCGGTGGGCATGCCGATCGACCTCATCTGCTACGAGCGGGACAGCCTCGAAGTGTCCAAGCGGCGGCGATTCGAAGACGGGGACGCCTATTTCACCGCGCTCAGCCACGAATGGAGCGAAGGCACGCGACAGGTCTTTCGCCAGCTCCCCGAGCTGCGCTGGTGATCGGCCGGCTGCGATGAGCTCCTTCCTCATCACCTGCGAGCACGGCGGCAACCGAATTCCTGCGCTTTGCCGGAGCTTGTTTCGCGGGCAGCGGACGCTCCTCGACTCCCACCGCGGCTACGATCCCGGCGCACTGGTCATGGCCAGGGCGCTGGCCGGAGCGTTCGCGGCGCGCGCTCGTGAGCTCGACCGTGAGCCGTCTTGTCATCGACCTCAATCGCTCGATCGGTCATCCGCAGCTCTGGTCGGCGGCGACGCGCAGCGCCGCCGGGACCTGCGAACGACGATCATCGAACGGTACTACCAGCCCCTACCGCGAGGAGGTCGCCCGCCGGGTCCGGCGATCGACGGCGCGCGGCCGGCGCGTCGTCCATGTCTCGTCGCACAGCTTCACTCCGGTGCTGAACGGCGAGGTCCGACACGCCGATGTGGGTCTGCTGTACGACCCGCGCCGGCGCGGAGGAAGCGGCGCTGTGCGCCCGCTGGAAGGCGGCGCTGGGAGCAATCGCTCCTGCAGCTTCGCGTACGCCGCAACTATCCCTATGCCGGCAAAGGCGACGGATTGACGTCCGCATTGCGGCTCGCCTTTGCGAGTCGCGACTATGTCGGGATCGAGCTCGAAATCAACCAGCAGATCGTTCTCGCCGGGGTCGGCAGTGGACTGCGTTGCGCGGCGCGCTGATCGATTCCCTTGCGTCGCGCCTGCTCGCTCACGATAACCGGAGACTATAGATGCAGATTCGAGTCGGCTTCGAGATGACCTACGACTGCCCGCAACCCACGCCGATGATCTTGCACCTCAACGTTCATTTCAGCAGGGTGCAGGACCTCGTCGGCCGCGACAACCTGACGATCGACCCGCCAGTGTCGATCGCGGGTTACCACGACAGCTTCGGAAACTGGTGCACCCGCATCGTCGCGCCGAAGGGCCGCACGCGCATCTGCGCGGACGCAATCGTGAACGACACCGGAGCGCCCGACGCGATCGTGCCGGAAGCGCGTCAGCTTCCCGTGCCGGAACTGCCCGACGAAACGCTCCTCTTCCTGCTGGGAAGCCGGTACTGCGAAACCGACCGGCTCTCCGACACGGCGTGGGGCCTTTTTGGACACGGCGCCGACCGGCTGGGGGCGCGTCAGGCGATTTGCGACTATGTCCATCGGCACATCACCTTCGGCTACGAGCACGCGCGCAACACGCGAACCGCGTTCGAAGCCTGGCACGACCGCACGGGTGTCTGCCGGGATTATGCGCACCTCGCCGTTGCGCTTCTGCCGATGCATGAACATCCCGGCGCGCTATTGCACCGGCTATCTGGGCGACATCGGCGTTCCGCCGCCGCACGGCACGATGGATTTTGCCGCGTGGTTCGAGGCATTTCTCGATGGCCAGTGGCATACTTTCGATGCGCGCAACAACGAGCCGAGGATCGGGCGGGTGCTGATCGCGCGAGGCCGCGACGCGTCGGACGTCGCCATCAGCAACACGTTCGGTCCGAACACGCTCGAGAGTTTCAGGGTGTGGACCGATGAAGTCACGGCAGCCGGAGCCGATGCGCTACCCGCCAGGGGCGCTGCTCGGGTTATGGACGGGCCGACTGCTTCCCCGAACGAAGTCCGCCATGGAAGTGCCCTGATGCCAGCGCGGTGAAACATGGCCGGGCGGGTTGGATCCAATCTCCGGGCGGCCGCATCAGCAAAGCGAATCCTTGATTTGAAAGCGACCAGGCGGACGATTTTCGAGCGGCTGCTGGCGATCGCGGCGCGCTTCGGCCGTGCCGACGCGCTCGGCAAATACGCCGACGAAGAGCCGCCGCTTCGCGATCGGAGCTGTTCAGCGCCGATCAGATGGAGCAGCACGGCAAGAACCTCGCGCGTCGCGCACCGGTCTGGCGCCCGGCCGCGCGCCCGACCAGCCTGCTGGCGCGGCTCGCGGAGAACGAACGCGTCCTGATCGAAGTCTGCGACCTGCTGACGGCGGCGGTCACCGCCAATCGCCGCATCACGCCCGCCGCCGAATGGCTGCTCGACAATTTCTACCTGATCGAAGAGCAGATCCGCACGGCCAAGCGGCACTTGCCCAAGGGTTACAGCCGCGAGCTTCCGCGCCTCGCGCACGGGCCGTCCGCGCATGCTGCCGCGCGTCTACGACCTCGCGTTCGAGGCGATCTCGCACGGCGACGGCAGCGTCGACGCCGAAAGCCTTTCCCGCTTCGTCGCCGCCTACCAGACAGTGACGCCGCTCAGGTGGGCGAGCTGTGGGCGATTCCGATCATGCTGCGGCTGGCGCTGATCGAGAATCTGCGCCGCGTCGGCGTCGCGGATCGCGGCCGGCACGATCGATCGCAACCGCGCCGACTGCGTGGGCGGACCAGATGATGGACGTCGCCGAGCAGCGATCCCAAGAGCCTGATCCTGGTGATCGCGGACATGGCGCGCTCGAACCCGCCGATGGTGAGCTCGTTCGTCGCCGAGCTCGGCGCGCCGGTTGCAGGGGCAAAGCGCCGCGCTGGCGCTGCCGCTCACCTGGATCGAGCAGCGGCTTTCCGAGATCGGGCTTGTCGATCGAGCAGCTGGTGCAGATCGGAAACGCAGGAACAGGCCGGCGTCCAGGTCTCGATCAGCAACACGATCGGCAGCCTGCGCTTCCTGGGCTCGATGGACTGGCGCGAGTTCGTCGAGACGATGAGCGTCGTCGAGCAGAAGCTGCGCGAGGATCCGGGCGGACTCTACGGCAGGATGGATTTCGCGACGCGCGATCGCTACCGGCACGTCGTCGAGGAGATCGCGAAGGGCAGCCACCTGTCCGAAAGCGACGTGGCGCGCAAGGCGATCCAGCTCGCGCACGAAGGCACCGCCGTGCACGTCGGCACGGAGCGGCGACGACGATCGCGCGGCGCACGTCGGCTTCTATCTGGTCGACAAGGGCCGGCCGCGCGCTCGAGCGAGCGGCGCAGATGCGCGCTTCGCCGGTCCGATGCGCTGTGCAGGATCGGGCGCGGGCTCCGTTGCTGCTGCTACCTCGGGCACGATCGCGGCTGATCACGGTGACGCTCACCGCGATCGCTGCTGGCGAAGGCGCATCGCGACGGCGTCGCCGACGGCGTGCTCGTCGTGCTCGGCGTCCTGCTGCTGCTGGCGGCGAGCCAGCTCGCGGTCGGGATGGTGAACTGGCTGGCGACGTTGCTCGTGACGCCGCGCCCGTTGCCGCGAATGGACTTCTCGCAGGGACTTCCGTCCGCAGTCGCGCACGCTGGTCGTGGTCCCGACGCTGCTCACCGGCGCCGAGAGCATCGACAGGCCTGATCGAGGCGCTGGAGGTCCGCTTCCTCGCCAATCGCGACGACCACCTGCACTTCGCGCCTGCTGACCGATTTCGCCGACGCGCGCCGCGGAAACGCTGCCCGAGGACGAGCCGCTGCTCGCGGCGCGCGCGAGGCATCGAGGAGCTGAACGAGAAGTACGGGCTCCGCGGAAGGCGATGCGAGAGCGGCGACCGGCGACACGTTCTTCCTGTTTCACCGACCGCGCCGCTGGAATCCAGCGAAGAGCGAGTGTGGATGGGCTACGAGCGCAAGCGCGGCAAAGCTTGCGGACCTGAACGCGTTCCTGCGCGGCGGCGAGAGCGCGATCGCTTCTCGCTCATCGTCGGCGAGACCGCGCGCGCTGTCGAACGTGAAGTACGTGATCACGCTCGACACCGACACGCAGCTGCCGCGCGACGTCGGCGCGGCAGTTCGTCGGCGTGATGGCGCATCCGCTGAACCGCGCGCTTCGGCGCCGCGGCAAGCAGGCGACGGCGCACGGGTGACCGAGGGCTACGGCATCCTGCAGCCGCGCGTCGAGCATCAGCCTGCCGGGCGCGAACCGCTCGTGGTACGCGCGCCTGCACGGCGGGCGACCCGGGCATCGATCCGTACACGCGCGCCGTCTCCGACGTCTATCAGGACGTGTTCGGCGAAGGACTCCTTCATCGGCAAGGGGATCTACGACGTCGACGCGTTCGAGCGGGCGCATGAGCGGCCGCTTTCCCGAGAATCGGATCCTCAGCCACGACCTGCTCGAAGGCTGCTACGCGCGCGCTCGGGCTTGCTGAGCGACGTGCAGCTGCTACGAAGAGTATCCGTCGACCTATCGCTGCCGGACATCGAGCCGCCGGCATCGCTGGATTCGCGGCGACTGGCAACTCGCCGGGATGGCTGCTGCCGCGCGTGCCGGGTCCCGGTCCGCGACGCCGGCTCTCCGAATCCGCTGTCCTGGCTCTCGCAGTGGAAGCTTCGACAACCTGCGGCGAAGCTCTCGTCCCGCCGGCGCTGACGCTGCTGCTTGCTCGTTCGGCTGGATCGTGCCTCCGGCACGCGTGGGCGTGGACGCTGGTCGCTAAAGGTTGGGGTCCCTCGTTCTTCCCGCGGCGTCCGCGTTCGCATCACTGTTGCAAATGGTTGCGGAGGCTCTCGACGAGGTCCCGCCGGACCAGCACCTCGCGGCGACCGCGAGCATCGGCGGCCGCAACGCGGCGCAGATCGCGCTCACGCTCGCGTTCCTTCCCTGAAGCCACCAGCAATACGCCGTAACTGAACGAAGTAATACC
>ERZ1370068.9585-contig-8352_pt1 | contig 57318 bp, 94 predicted proteins | sample MGYA00561227_ERZ1370068 | MGnify/ENA primary metagenome ERZ1370068 (study PRJEB38410, sample SAMEA6850437) | metagenome | study: Metagenomic assessment of the ecological functions of the soil: analysis of the soil microbiota associated with the... | reverse complement strand
AAAGTCTCCGACACCGATCGTGTAGCTGCGCACGGGCGAGGATCGCCGCCAGGTTCAGGTGTCGACGTTGAAGCGCGTCGGGAAACCACGCCTGAGCTGGGCCGCCGACGGAAGCGGGCCGCCCCGCGCGTCGATGAGACCCATGTTCTGCCGGCGATTAATCGCGATGACGTCCATGAACGGAGTACTCGCCGCCCGCTCGCGTGTCATCGACGCCCTTTCACGTTGAACGAATAGGTCAAATCGTCGCGCGCGCTGGCTGCGTCGTCCTGGTCAAGGGAACGTGGATGGTTCTGGTTGCCGGTGATCAGGAAGCCCGTAAACGTGATGCGTGGCGACCCGATCGATGCCGTTCGCCCGCTGCCAGTGGCTTCGACCACCGGCGTGAGATTCTCGATTGTAAGAGACCGAACGCGGTCCTTCCCGCCCTTGATCTCGTTCACCGCCCGATTGCTCAGCACCTCGTGAACTGCCCGAGGATCTCGTCGTTGTATTCCTCGGGTCGTATTTCGTGGACGCCGGGTGATTGGTGGCGGAGGGCACGACCGGACGGTTCCCACAGCCGGCCCCTGACCGACTTGCCCATCACGCGCATCTGGTGGCGAGAGTTGATAGTCCAGGCGCGCCGCCGCCGATCTTCCGGTTGTTCGTGCCCCTCGAGCGAGACGTTGAAGAGGGCGGCGTGCGTGCGCCAGATGCTGACCCTCGGCTCGCGCTCGTATTCATAGTTGGCGAAGAAGTGCAGCTTGTCCCGCAGCGATCGGGCCGCCGAGCGGCCGTGCGCATCTGCTGGTTGTGAATCGGTTCGCACTTGCCCGATAGCGCGATTCGGCGAGTTGAACATGCTGTCGCGAAAATTGCCTCGGAACAATCCGGTGAGCTGATTCGTCCCCGACTTGGTGACCGCGTTGACCTGCACGCCGGTCGACCGGCCCTGCGTCGCGTCGAACCGGTTCAGAGATGAACTGGAATTCCGCAATCGCATCCTGGCGTACTCGCGGCTGCCCGCCGGTCCCGAACTCCGACGTCACCCGCTGGCCGTCGACGTGGAAATGGAACTCCCGCGTCTGCCGCTGCTGTTCCTGTCCGGCAGCGGCTTCGCCGAGTCTTTCTCGAACCGGCGACCGGCGCCGTCCGGCTCCCGGGCGCCAGCAGCGCGAGGTTGATCCAGTTGCGTCCGTTCACGGCAGCTCCGCCACCTGGCGCGGATCGATGTTGCCGCCGAGCGTCGACGTGCGTGGTCTCGATCAGCGGCGCTTCGCCGCGTCACCGTCAGCGTCTCCGCAACGCCCGCGGGCGACATCTGCAGGTTGAGGACGCCGGTCTGTCCCACCAGCAGCTCGGACGGCGCGCGCCATGGAGTTGAAGCCCCGAAGTTCGGCCGAGATCCGGACCGTGCCGACGCGCACGGCCAGTCGGTAGGCCCCCGCTCGTCCGTCACCGTTTCAAAGGCATTTCCGGTGGCCTCGTGGACCGCCCGGACCGCGACCCCGGGGAGCACGCCTCCCCGATGAATCCGTGATCGTGCCGCTCACCGCCGCTTCCCTGCGCGTGCGCGGTCATCGGCAGGGTCAGGATCGTTGAAGCAAGGAGCAACCGTACCAGTAGGCCCGATCTCATTGCGACCTCCTCTCATCTACGAGTGTGGTCAGTGATCGGCTCCGCCAACCACCATTCGGCTGGCGGGGTCGGCGACGAAACAGATAAGCACTACTCAGTGGTGCAGTGGCCGCGATTCTAGGGTGGAAGGAAGGCCTGTCAATGCCAGAGCGAGGTTGGTCGACGCTCAAGTTGCAGGCAAATTGAATCCGGGTCAGCCACGGCGCTAGCCACCGCGGCCGCCCGCGCGTATCGGACCATCGATTTCAGCCGATCTTTTTCGTTCGGCCGGACGAACCGGCAGCCTGGAGGCGTAGGAGGGTGAGACGTGCGAGAGCAGGGCTGAGCGACACTCCTTCTGGTCCTGAGCGCAGCGCGCGCGGCGACGCCAAGCCCCGAGCCAGATGCAGTCAGGCGCGCGTGGGTGCCGTGTTGGCGGCCCAGATCGACGCCTGGAACCGCAGTGCGATCTCGATGGCTATATGGCCGGGGCACTGGAAATCGCCGGATCTCGTCTTCTTCTCCAACCGGGCACGGGAGACGCGCGGCTGGCAGGCGACGCTCGACCGCTATCGCACGCGCTATCAAGCCGAAGGGCAGGCAGATGGGCACCCTCGACTTCCCAGAGCCGGACAACCTCGCGCTGGGCCCGGACGCCGCGATGGCGCGCGGGCGGTGGCGCCTCAAGATGCCCGATGGAAAAGAGTTGACCGGGATGACCCGGTCGGTCTTTCGAAAGGCTCTCCGACGGTTGGCGCATCGTGCACGATCACCGTCGGCCGAATCGACCGTGGCGTAGGTCTCGAAGTCATGAATCACGGGCCACAGAGCCGCAGGAGTCACAGAGGTAAGGCGTTTTTCTCTGTCAGGAAAACCACGCGCTCCGGCCTGGAGGGCGGTATCGGCCCTCTTTTCCCAACCGGGACAACAGCAGCGGCAGCGCTCGATGTCTCCCAGAGATGTGCGGAAGTTCAACGATGCAGGCCCTCAACACGAATCTGCCGCCGATGAGCGCGTTGGACAGAAACGCTTCGCCGCTTTTCTCCACCGCCGTCAGCAGGTGCTGATTCAACTGGCTGAGATAGTTCTCGACCTTCTCAGATCCGAGCTGTGGCCTCAGGTCCGGCGGCACATATCGAAACGTCGTGATGCTGAGGCTCTGGGTCATCGCCTCGAACTCCGGATGGTGTGCCAGGAGCTGATGGAGATGCCTCGCGAGCAACATGTCGTCCCCGATCATCTTCAGATAACCGGCGCGCCCCACCTGCCGGAGCGCCAGCCACACTTTCAGCGCCCGGAAGCCCCGCGAATTCTGCGGGCCGTAGTCGAAGTAGTTCACGACCTGATCGTCGAAGTGGTAATAGGCCGGGTGATACGAGAAGGCATTGCGCAGCCTTTCGGCATCGCGCACGAGCACGCAGCCGGCTTCGAGCGGCGCGTAGAGCCACTTGTGGGGATCCACCGCGACCGAATCGGCGTCGCTCAACGCGCGCAGGCTCGCCGGCGATCCCGGCGCCTGCGCCGCCAGCGCACCGTAGGCGCCGTCCACGTGAAACCACAACTCATGTTCACGGCAGATGGCGGCGATGTCCGGGAGCGGATCGATGACGCCGGTGCTCACCGAGCCCGCGGTGCCGACGACGAGAAACGGTTGATGGCCGAGCCGGAGATCCTGCTCGATCTGGCGGCGCAGCGCAGACGGGTCCATCCGCTGCTCATCGTCGGTGGCAATCCAGCGGATCGCGTCGGTGCCGAGCCCGAACAGATCGGCGGCCTTCTGGATCCACGTGTGGGTTTCCGTCGACGCGTAGACCAGCAATCGCCGTCCTTCGCGCGACAGCCCCTCCTTTCGCACGTCCCACGGCGGCCTTGGCCGCGCGAGCGGCGACGGAAGCAGACGAAGTTCGCCATGTTGCCGCCGCTGACCAGCAGCCCGCCGCAGCTGGTGGGAAACCCGATCAGCTCGGCAATCCACCGCACGGCCTGCCCTTCGATCTCGGTCGCGAGCGGCGCCAGCCGCCACGCCCCCACGTTCTGATTGAGAGCGGCCGCCAGGAAATCGCCGAACATCCCGATCGGCGCGGGGCTCGAGGTGATGTAGCCGAAAAACGCGGATGCCCGTTGAACAGCGAGTGGTCGAACAGCAGTTCCGGTCGCTTCGCTCACCAGCCGGCCGGCGTCGGTGCCGGCAGGCGGAAGCGTCTGCTCTGCCCCGAGCGCCCTCCGGACGTCCGCCGGCGATTCGTCGGGCGTCACCAGCCCGTCTGGCAGCTTCGCCAGTCGATCGGCGATCTGATCGACGAGGCGATGTCCGATCTCCCGGAACTCGCCAGGCTGCATTTCAAGTGGCGCCTTCCGCTGTCTGAGCGCTTCGAGCTCCGGCGCAATGTTCATCGCAACCCCTCGAACAAATCCGATTCCTGCGCGCGACCGCCGTTGACGCCGCTGAAGACGCGGTAGAACTCCTGCGTGCCCCACAGCGAGCGCTGGTGCTCCTCTGACAGCTCCTCGAGCTTTCTGTAAATCGTCATCTGGGTCTTGTGACACGACACGGCCCGCCACACCGCCGGCCAGACTCGGCTCGTATCGATGACGGTGGTAATCGCCCAGTCAGGCCACGGCACCGCCTGCCGCTCCTCGCCATCCACGTTGAACACGAGCTTGCGCAGCGCCGCCTGATACGCGGTCCATTTTTCTGGCTCCACGCGATGAAATACAGCTTGGACACGCGGTGAGGCTCACCGATCGCCGGCTGGGAGCCGAACGACGGATCCGCGGCGCACACGATCGCGGCGGTGGTCAGCTGGCTGATGGCGATGTGATCGGGATGGCCATACGCGCCTTCCGGGCCGAACGTGATGACGACCTGGGGTCTGACCCGGCGAAGGTGTCCGGCGATTTTCCGATCGCTTCGGCCGTGTCGACCTCGATCGAGCGCGCCATCCGGATAGTCGAGGAACCTGACTTCTCTGAGGCCCAGCTCTTTGGCGGCCGCCAGCAACTCGGCCTCACGCGCCTTGCCGACGATGTCCGGTCCCGGCGACTCCTTGCTGTCTCCGAACCGGCCGCGCTCGCCTCTGGTCGCCGTCACCAGATAGGTCGCCACTCCCTCGGCCGCACATTTTGCCAGCGCCCCTCCGTTCCCAACGACTCATCGTCGGGATGCGCGAGCACGCACATGAGCCGGAGTTCCGAAGCGAGAGCACCAAAGCGTGACCTCACACTGACCGCTACGGCCTACCGCTTCAAGCGCCGCTCGGATCACGGGCGAGGTGGTGATAGCTATGCCGGACGGCGTGATCCTCGAGCATGAACTGGCACGTGAGCGGAGCATCGGCGTTGAGCGACACCGGAGCGGCCCGATCGAGCTCCTCGTCGCTGAGAGCCCGGATGGCGGCCGCGGCTGCCGCGCTGTTGCGCCGGAGCAGATCCAGCGCCGCCTCTTTCGTGACGGCGTCGTGCTCCTTGGCGTGCCCGGCATTCATCTCGTGGACGGCATCCCAGGTCACGCCCGCCACCGGCTTGCCGGCCGGCGAGCGTCTGCGCCAGCTGGATCTCCAGCGGGTACATGCTGGCGACGTGATGCACGACGACGCCGATCTTGCGCCCGTCCTTGGGAACGCGGGTCTGCCACTCCGCGTCCGTGAGGGCGCTGCGCGAAGGTGGCCAGCGCGCGAGCCCCCTGTTCGAGGCGATCGGCAAGCGCATTAGCACGTTGGCTCGTTGTTGAACGCTCTGGCTCGACCGCGGGATTACGCGACACAACACTCGTCTATAAACCCTTCGACATCTGCCGTCCGCAGGATACTCGCCGACGCTCTCATCGTCCGAGGCTGGTGATTGCGTAATCCATCTGCTCGCGGCTCGTTGATGTCTTCGTCAAAGCGGATCGTCCGCCGGGTCCACGATACTCGAACTCGACCGGTCCCTGCCCGTAGAGCACGATCGTGGTTTCACCCTTGGTGTAGGCGAAGTGATTGGCGTTGGCCGGCATCAATGCGAATCCTCCCACGCCAAGCGCCCGGTCCGGCTTTCTTGTCCAGCTTTGTGCCCATCCCCGTGAAGAGCGTCGCCCGAGACGACCGACGACGTTCTCATCGGCCTGGGTGCGAGTGGGCCGGAATGTCGTAGTTCGCCGGGAACTTCAGGCGGACGGTGTAGGGCACCGCCTTGGTCGGGTCTCCCGCGAGGACGGCGATCTGGGCACCGGCCGGCAGCATCGGCGGCGCGGCGCCCCATTTCGCCGTGCTGAGGTTTCTCCATGACATGGGCCGGCGTCTGCGCGACGGCAGCCGACGTGACGAACGGCGCAAACAGCAGCGCCGCGGCAAGACTTCCGAACAAGCGTGCGTCGTGAGGCGTGTCGTCTTCATGATCTCTCCTTCGATAACAGATGACGGGAATCGTTGACGGGAGAAATCTAGCCAAGGCGCCCGAGCGTCCCGCTTCACCGGTTCGGGTCATTTTTGCGGCGACGGATCAACATGGCCCGGACGGGCCATTCGCGGTCCTCATCGTGTCCGCCGCTACAGGCGAACTTCCTTCAGGCGGACCTCTTACAGCAGTCCGAGGCGGCCGGCCTGGGCGACGGCCGCCGATCGGGACGATACGTTGAGCTTGGCGAGGGTATTGGCGACGTGCCGGTGGACGGTGTGCTCGCTGATGAAGAGCCGCTCCGCAATCGCCTGATTGTTGAGGCCGGTCGAAATCAGCCGAAGAATCTCGACCTCTCGTGGCGTCAGGCCCTTCCTGTCGTCGGCCCCGGGCGGCGCCGGCTGCGGGCTGCGTCGTCAGGGCATCGAGCACCGCGCGGGCGCGAGCGAGCTCCAGACTGGCGCCGAGAGGCGTCAGATCGTCGATGGCGCGCCGGGCCTCGTCGACGGCGGCTTCCGGGACGCCCGAGCGCTCCCATCACCCGCGCGAGCTCCACGCGCGCGCGACCGGTCTCAAACGGCGCGCCGCTCTCCTTGAACAGATCGACCGCATCTTCCAGATGCTTTCTCGCAGATTTCGGATCGCCCGATCGCGCCGCCACGAGACCCGCCGCGAGGCTGGCCAACGCCCGCAGCGGTCCCGTCCGCGCCTCGCTCGCGATGGCGTGGAGCTCGGCGACCGCCGTGCGTGGCTTCGTCCGTGCGGCCCTGCTCCAGGCAGGCGCGGACCATCAGCTCCAGCGCAGCCGCGCGCTCCGTCCGATTCTTCGCCGGCAGACGCCGGAGGTGGCGCTCGGCGAGATCCGCGCGCGGTCTTGAAATCGCCGCGATCGAATATCACGCTCGCGCGCCCGAGCGAGGCGAGCGGATGGGATCCGCCGCGCTCGAACAGCGCCATGGCTTCGTCGAGCTTTCCCTGGCGCCTCCGCAATTCTCCGAGGCGCACGAGCCCTTCCCCGTCATGGCCGGGCGGCATGCCGCGAGCTCGTCGGCGGCTGATGTCAGCTCCCGCTCGGCTTCCTCCCATGCGCCGCGCCACATGCACACCGAGGCGTATTGGGTGCGGCACACGGCAAACAGCGGCCGGAGTCCCCACTTCGCGCAGAACGCCTTGAGACGATCGCACCATTGCACCGCGCGCTCGTAGTCGCGGATGCGCTCGCAGGCGGCAATCAGGTAGCAGCAGGCGAGGCCGATCAGCACCCGATCGCTCATTTCGCCCGCCAGCACCGCGGCGTTGACCTCGTCCAACTCCTGAAGGCCTTCGGCGACGCTGCCGGCCGTCACGCGCGCAAAGCCGTGCAGCGCGCGTCCAACCATCTCGTAGTCCACCGCCCCGAGCGCCTGTCCAATCCGCACGGCTTCAGATGCGAGTCTTTCCGCCTCTTCCGGGTCTCCATCATCGAGCAGCGCGAAGACGCCGCTCCGCAGCGCAAGCCGACGCATGTTCTGTCGCATCCGGACGGTCCGTCCAGGAGCCGATGAGCCCGCTGCAGCCACCCGTTCGCAATCGCCTGCTCGCCCCGGAACGCCGCCGTATCCCAGGCGAGCCAGACGGCCATCCGCGCTGCGCCCAGGCTGATCGTCGCGCTCACGATAGATGCGATACGCGCGTTCGCGGACGTCGAACACGACGTCGGCCAGATCGAGCCACCAGGCGGCGAGCCCCAGACCTTCGAGCGCCTCGGGATTTTCCTCGGTCTGCAGCGACTGTTCGAACGCGAGGCGGGCCGCCTGCCAGTCGCCACGACCAAGCGCCGCCCGGCCGGCATCGAGACCGTTGATCGGTCTGATCGGCGTGACGCGTTCGCGGCGGGAGTCCTGAGTCTTCACGATAGGCAGCCCCGCACAGGATTACCAGTACGAGAACCGCCGAAATTCCGTTCACTGCCAAGGGCGCGGCTGGCGGCAATCCCTAAACGGCGCGTGGCACAGACGCTTGCCGGCGGCACGCCTAGTGGTGGGCGTGACGTGGACGTCGTCAACGAGATGAATGCCGGACACGCGCACCATGCCTCGGTGCGCAGGCGCGGCGACGCGCTGCGCGCGCCGCCCGCTGCTCAGACTCGCGGTAGCGCGCGAAATCGAGGTCGGTTACGGCTGCTGCGGGTTCTCAGCGCCACCACCGCGTCCGGCCACGGCCGCCACCCTGCCCCTGGTCACCTGGCCACCGCCGGCGCCGCCGCCACCTCCATGCGGGGGTGGTGGGTATATTCCCATTCCGTGGAACTCGTTCGCGTACAGCGTTTGATAGCGAATCGCGTTCCCGTCCTTATCCAGCCACCCCATCGACGTTTGAAACAGGGCAGGTGCCGAGTGCACCCTTTGGGCACGAATCCCTCGACCACGTAGAGCCTGCTGTCATGCATGCGCGACAAAGGCGAAGGCAGGGGACTGATCGGCGTTGTTGATCATCTGCGAGCTGATAACCCTTCGACGAGATCGAGCTGCGTCCAGAAGAAATCGGTGACCTTCACGTTCCGTTGCATGAGCCTGAGCATCGCATTGGCGACTGCGCCCTCGTATCTCATGCTTCCAGTAGCCGATACCCGAGAGGTCGCTTCCAAGGCACGGCTCGGAGCCCGGGGGCACGACTTGGCGCGCTCGAGACCCATCGGCTCGATGCCGCGGTGAGTCCATCACGCTGACCGTAGTAACGCTCGCGACCCTTTCGACCGTGTAGTATTCGCTCCGGCAGCATGAAGCCGTGTTCCGACTTCCAAGTGGTCTCGGTCACCGTGGGCTGGCCAGGAAAATCGACCTTGAAGCCATCTCGGACGCTGTGGGCGATCTCGGTCCATTCCTGGGCAACCGCAGGGACAGCCATGGAGATCAGCAACACGAGAACAAACGTGGTGGCGCGCATACTCTCCTCTAATGCTCCTCGCGTAGTCGGCGTTTCGTCAATCACCTTGATCACCGGACGTGGATCCAACCGGCGGGGTCAGTCCGCAGGCCCGGAGTATGACGCAAGCGCTTGCTCCGTCTCGAGCGTCAGGCGCTTGCTGCTCGAGCGCTCATAATCGCGCCGACATTTTCGGGCGACAGGAACTCCGCTGGTGAAATCGTTCCCGCGTTCATCTGTAATGAAGCCGTCCATGGCCTTCTGATTGCCGTGGATCGCGCCGAACAACTGCTGCATCTCGGGCGGCGGTGGCTCCAGCGTCGCCAGCTGGCACGTGAATTCGTATCGGCAGCACGTGCTGGTCGCGCGTGCGCTGGTAGTCGCCCATCGCCTCGTCAAACGAACGAGCGCCGGTGAACGTCTGGTCCAGCGCCGTCGCGCAGAGCTCGGCGTCGCGAAAGGCGTCGGTGATTCCCTGCGCCGTGATCGGGTCCTTGTTGTAACCGGCATCGCCGACGAGCGCCCAACCGGGACCGTACGGCTTGCGGAAGAAATTCGGCACGGCCGCGCCGGCAAACGGCGCCGCGCGTTTCGCGCCGCGGATGCGTTCCGCGAACTCGGGCGCGAGGTCGAACATCTTCAGGAAATTGCCCTCGACGTCCTTCTTGTTGGCCTCGAATTCCGCGTACGGCCAGCCGCCGACGGTGAGCGTCAGGCCGTCGTGCGTCGGCGCCGCCGCGAATCCGCGGTGTGCGCGGATGTAGGTTTCGAACCGCCCGTCGATCGGAAGACCGCTCCAATAGGTGTAGTAGGCGGCGAGCAGCGGCGGCCTCTCGTTGTACTGTTCGGGCCGGACGGCCTCCGCCACGAGGGAATGGCGGCCATCCGCGCCGACCACGAGCCTGGCCCGCTCGGTCACCGGTCTCGCCACCCTTTGAACGGCCCTTGATGCCGACGACGCGTCCGTCTTCGATCAGGACCTCCTCCACGGTGAAGCCTTCTCGAATTTCCGCGCCGGCCTCAGCCGCTGCGTCGACGAGCAGTTTGTCGAGGACGGTCCGCCTGGCGCAATACGCGACCGGCGCGTCTGTCGGTGCCCGGCGACCCGGAGAGCGTGAAGGGACCGAAATCGAACGCGTAGGTGTGAATCGGCGGACATCCGGTCGCCGTCAGCCGATCGAGCAGTCCCCACCGCGCGAGCGCGGCGACGCCCAGCGGATGCACGACATGCGTGGACACCGTGTCGCTCGGGAACGTCGCGCGGTCGACCACGAGCACGCGGTATCCCTTGCGGGCCAGCAGCATCGCCGTCGGCGAACCCGCGCAGCGCGCTCCCACGATGATCGCGTCGTATGCCGTCTTCATATCTGGCCTCCTGCAGTGCCTTGATAGCCCGATGCTTCCCCGTTGCCCATGCCCAAGTATCCCCGAACCCCCGTTCCCCTCCTCAGAGACCACACCTGGGCACCGCCGCCTGAACTGGAACCAGCCTTCCGGTCGGTCACTGATCTTTCCAGATCCAGACATCACTTTCCAGACATCGCCTTCCCAACCCAGCAGTTGTTCCGGGGTTCACGTGCGTTCTGAGCTCATGCCAGTTTTGCCGGCCGTTCACGCCTCTCGAACGAGGGAAACACGGCATGAGGCAGGCAACACGGCACCTGATCGTGGGCTTGATGATGATCGGGGTGACATCCACGGGGCGGCCGCGCGCGCGGACGATGTGGATGCAGAGACCGTTCAACACGTCCGCTCGAGCAACGCCTCAATCGTGGCGTTGATCGGCATGGCCAGTCAGCAGTCAAAGACCTTCCGCGGTCTCATTGAAAGCATCAACGCGAGCGAAGGCATTGTATACGTCGAGAATGGTAAATGCGGGCGTGGTACGGGCGTGCCTTGTGTCCGGTGACGACCGTGGGCGGCACCGGTTTCTGCTGGTGCATGTCAACACGGGAGGGCCGACTGGGACCTCATGGGGTCGATCGGTCACGAACTTCGGCACACCATCGAGTAATCGGGCAATCGGACGGCCGACCGCCGCCAGCTTGCACTACTTCTTACCCCGCATTCGGGTTCGACTGGCGGCTTCCCTGGAAGCCCTTCGAGACCGACGCGGCCGTTGAAACGGGAGTAAGCGCGGTCCGCGCTGAGGTGCAGAAGTATCGCCGGCGATGACGTCCATCGCGGCGCAAGCGACTGGCAATTCGCACAATCTGGCATCGGACTCAAGGGGTAGAGGCAAGCTGATCGTCAGCGGATGGGTTAGCCCCTCAGGCTGGATTCGTCACGGCATGGTCTGTTGGATGAGACGTGCGCAGCCGATAGCGATCACGTGGGCGCTTTCCTCCTTATCGCGGCAGTCGTCGCGAGCGTCGCCTCGCGGCCGTCATTGCCCAAACGGTCCTGGCGTGCACGATTTACCATGAGCGCAACGGATTGCCGTGCACCCTTCACTGGCGCCCGGTCATCTTCGCGGCTGCGCTATTCTGGTTCTGGTATCTGGCGCCCTGTGATCGGCCAAAGCCCTGCCGCCACTCCAGTAATCAGATCCTGAGCGAACCGCTCCCGCCCGTGAGGGAGCCGGTCCGGGTCACGAAGCCCACCGCTTCTGGGCCACAAAGACGAATTAGCCACCAAGAACGTTTCAGGCGGTCTCCGCGGGAAACACAAAAGACATAGTGGTCTTTGTGAACCTTTGTGGCCAATTTCGTCTTAGTGCTCTTTTGTGGCTATCGTCACGCCCATGGCACCCGTTGCGAAAATGCCCGACTGGCTCGAACCGATGGCCGCCACGCTGACGCAGGAGCGCTTCATCGGCGCCGACTGGTTGTTCGAGCGCAAGTTCGACGGCATCAGACTGCTCGCGTACAAGCGTGGCGCCGACGTCCAGCTGTATCTCGCGCAACCGGCTTCCGCAACATCTGCCGGCGATGGCCAGCGCCATCGCCAATCTTCCCGTCCACGAGGTGATTCTCGACGGCGAGGTGACCTGGGACGGCCGGAGCGGCGTATCACGTCTTCGACATCCTGTGGTTGAACGGACGAGCCGGTGACCGCGCTGCCGCTCGAAGATCGACGCGCGCTGCTGCAGGAGCTGCCGTTCGAGCCGCCGATGCGACGCGTCGAGCTCGTCGACGACCAGACACCGTGGGAGCGCGCCAGGCGCGAGGGCTGGGAAGGAGTGATTGCCAAACGCCGAGGCTCGCCGTACGAGCATCGCCGCTCGAAACACTGGCTGAAGATGAAGTGCGAGGCGTCGCAGGAGCTTGTCGTCGGCGGCTTTACCGATCCGCAGGGCGCGCGCGTCGGCCTTGGCGCGCTGCTCGTCGGCTACTACGAAGAGGACGACCTCGTCTTCGCCGGGAAGATCGGCACCGGCTTCGACACGAAGCTGCTGCTGGATCTGCGCAGCGCGCCTCGACGCGATCGAGCTCCCGGCGTCGCCGTTTACGACGGCCACGGCCTGCCGCGACTGCGCGCGCACTGGGTGCGTCCCGAAATTGTCGTGCAGGTCGCGTTCATCGAATGGACCGTGCACGGCAAGCTGCGGCACCCGCGGCTGCTCGGTCGTCCGCCTCGACAAGGACGCGCGCGACGTGACACGAGAGCGAGCCGTGATCACCCATCCCGAGAAGGTGCTCTTTCCAGATGATGGGATTACCAAGGGCGATCTGGCGGCCTACTACGAAGCGATGGCGCCCGTGATCCTGCCTCACCTGCGCGGGCGGCCGGTCACGATGGAACGATACCCCGCCGGCATCGGCAAGAAGGGGTTCTGGCAGAAGGACGTGTCGAAGGGCTTTCCGGACTGGCTGCAGCGCGTCGAGGTCCCGAAGAAGGACGGCGTCGTCCATCATCCCGTCATCACCGACACGCGATCGCTGCTGTGGATGACAAATCAGAACACGATCACGCAGCACGTATGGACGTCGCGGATACCCGATCTGAACCACCCCGATCTCTGCGTGTTCGATCTCGATCCGTCCAAAGACGATGCCGCAGCGGTGCGCGCCGCGGCGATCGGTCTGCGCGATCTGCTCGAGGAACTGGCATTGCCTTCGTGGATCAAGACATCCGGCTCGAAGGGCTTCCACATCGTCGTCCACATTGACGGCAAGACTCCACACGGGAGTCGTTGCGCGCTTTGCTTCGATGCCGTCGGGACGGTGCTCGTGAGCCGCGCAGCCGATCACCTCACGCAGGAATTCAGCAAGGCGGATCGCAACGGGCGGATCTACGTCGACACGGGCAGAAACGGTTACAGCGCCACGTTTGCGGCTGCTTATACCGTCATGGGCGAAGCGCGGCGCGCCGGTATCCGCGCCGTGCACGGGAAGAGGTCGAGCGGGGTGACGTGAATCCCGCCACGTTCACGATGCGGAATATGCCGGATCGCGTGGCGACGGTTGGCGATGTGGTGCCGGCATGCGGCGCCATGGCCGATCGCTAAAACAGCCGATGGAGAAGCTGCGCCGCCTCGGTCAGCGCTAGAAGCCGCCTGCTGCAGCGTCTACTTCCGCGGCCCTGGGCCCCACGAGCCTTCGCCCACCACTCCTTCCAGCGCTCGTCCCGGCAGCTTCGCTCTGGTGCGCCTACTGCCTGCCGTAGAGGAACATTTCCTTCCCGTTGGGCATCACAACCTTCTGCAGTCGCAGAATGTTCGAGCCGTCTGAGAAGCGATACCCGATCGCGGTGATCGCGTCTCCCATCTTGAGGGTCGTCCTGTCCCACCCGTTCCCTGCCATACGCGCCGTACTGGGGCCGCTCGACGTCCCACTTCTCGATCTTGCCGCTGGCGTCCTTGACGTCCAGGTCGATCATCACGTGAGGATTGGACCAGGTGTACCCCGTGACGATTCCTTTCACGGTGATCTCCCGCGACATATCGACGGGCCATGAGTGATGTGCGAACAACGGACTGGCTGCCGCGACGATCCCTACTACTCCGAGTGCAAGGATTCTTAGCCTCGTCATAAAGCCACACCTCCACCGCAATTCTAGTAGATCTTCCGACCAGCAATAGCCGGCACCCAACAGAGCCCGGCGGCGGCAAGGTTGGCGGCGGTCGATAGCCACGCGACACTAGCGTCGAGGAACGAGCTTGCAGCCCGAGAACGTCTCCAGCCGGAGCACGGCCAGGTTACGCGTGTAAGACCCCGGGAGTGCGGCGAAGTGTCCCATGCACCGCTGATCTGCACCGCGTGATCGACAAACGACGCCGGCACGAGAAGAGCGCGGCAAGCGGCCAGGCCCAGGATCGCGGCGGTCCGCAACCGTAAGCTCGACGAACGGGTCGAGCGCGCGATTGAAACCAGCGAGCGTCGAACCGCCGCCGTTGAACGCCACGTATCCAACACCGGCGATGAAGAACTGCTTGCCAACGGTTCGCTGCTGGCTGATTTCGAACAGCGTGATGACCTGCTGTTGTGAAGCGCCTCTCGAGGCAGCGTGCTGCCGGGACGGACCGCCAGTTCGCCGGCCCACTCGCCGCCGTTTGGAAGACGGTGTGCGCAGCCCGTGAACAGCGCCACCAACGCGATCTCCGCGAGCCGCCGGCGGCGCGACGTCGAAGCCATCAGGGCACCTTCTTATACTGACAGTTGAGGATACCAGCTACGCCGGGTTGTCGGCGATCTCCGACAGCACCTGGAACACTTCGTCGTCGAAGCGTATCGATGACGACGTATTCACCTTCACCGACGTTTCTCTTGATGTTCTTCGCCGTCGGGTGTTTGGCCTTCGAGGAATTCCACGGCGGCGCCGTTGTCCATCCAGTATTCCTGCAGCGTTCCGCGTTGAACGTCGTAGCGCTCGATCAAGCCCGTTCCCTGGCCGCCAGGGTCGCGCTGCATCAGGAACAGGTGCTTGCCAATCCGCAGCGTTCGCGCGCTCATCGGCTGGTCGTTGTCCGCTTTCTGCTGTTCGATGATGTCGGGCTCCGCCGTCTGGTCGATGGGATTGATTCCCTGGAGCGAATAGCTCGATCCGTTCCTCGTGAATCGCAACACATCAGGGCCGGGAATGCTCGTTCGGATCCTGTCCGGGCAGCACGAGCTTCTTCCACGATCCCGCGAGCGCAGGATCGATGAAGCCCTTATTCCAGTACAGACCGAAGTCTTCGACCGGGTGCAGGACGACAGAGCGAGGATGGCGACGAGGCACGGCCAGAGGCGTTTCATGTGAAGCAGAAAAGGCGCGCGGCTTTCGTTCGAAGCTGGGGAGATCTATCGATGTTACCAGCGCGGACGACGACAGTGCACCGCACGCGACGGTTGTTGGCGATCGTATGCAACGCCGTGCAAGGCCGCCCCCGACTTTGTAGATCGGTCCCTTATGGGCGGTGAGTCCGGCTGAGCGCTCGACCTGCCGTGCGGCACGGCGAGGTCCGGCTGAAGCCGGACACTACTGTGGCTGTGGCGCTGCGCTCGTGGCCGCGGGTGGTGATGACGCAGGCCCTAAGGTTTTGCCATCAGCGAGCACAGCCTGAATGATGCGCCCCATCGGCCGCCCATTCTTGACTGGCTCCACCGTGACAGTCTACTTGATCCCCCGCCTTGAAAGAATCCTTGCGATAGCCAACCGGGAATATGACGTTCGGGGCTTGACCCTCCGCAATCCACTGCACCATTTTGCCGTCCTCACCTCGTGACATCAAGGCTCAGCAAACAGTGGGGATTGAATACACCCATTCCTTGACGGTGCCTTTCAGGGTCACTCTTTTCCTCGTGTCAAACGCCGCGCTGCCGTGATGTGCGACCAGGCGAGATGGAATCAACAGTCCGACCGCCATAACCGACACGATGACAAGTCGACTTCTCATGGTGCCCCCTTGCCGCCCAGCGGCGTTGCCGAAAAGCTTGTTGTAGTTCTCCTGCTCCACAGGCGAGCAGTAGTATCCATGATGTCCGTGCGGGGATCGTGCAATCGCAGCGGGAGCTTCATGGTGTCCCACGGCCTTGCATAAACTTTCGGATCAGTCGATCGTTTCTGACCACACCAGCGTGTCATTGTCCACACGCCGGAATGTCTCGGTGACGCGTGCCTGATCGCTGATTGGCCGGCCCGTCGAATCGAGCCAGACCCGGTCTTCCGGCATCGTTCCAACCGTCTGGACCTCGAACGTGTAATCGTCGACCCACCTGCCGACCGAGTAGCCGAAAAACCGCCGCTCCCGAACCTCGCCGCGCGATTTCTACGCCCCCTTCCACCACTTTGGGGAGCTTCGCGACCGTCGGTCCAGATGACGCGCCAACGGTTGTCGTAGTGATACAACATCACGACCTTGTATTCGTCCTGAAAGATTTGGGTGAGCCTGATGTTGTAGTGATTGCTGCGCGGCACCCTAAGCGGCTCGCAGCGATTCCTGGGATCGTTATCCTGAGCAGGAAGAACCGCGTCGATGCCCTCGGAGCGCCTTGTGGGACCGGTAGAGTTCCAGGCCGCCCGGCGTATACGGCAGCTGATTTTCCGGCCTGCCGTTGTTCGGCTTCAACTGCACGCCGCCTGCCTGGGTCCCTGCGCCCGGCCCATCGGCCGGACCCCACGTCCCCGGCAAGGCTGCGTCGCGGAGCCGGCTTCTGATTCGCGTCCGTTATTGGCGGTTTATCCGCAATCCGGAGTCAGCCAACCGCCCGGAGAACTCGTTCTGGGCAAATGTGTCGACGGGAAGGCCCAGCGCCGCTACGAAGAGGCCGACCGTCAAAACCGAAATGCGGGATTCAGCATCGTCGGAACTCCCTTCCAGGAGTTGCGCCGGCGCCACCGGCCCACTCGGTGTGGCGACGTGAAGCAGGTTGACCCACCTACCTGGTCAGCATCCTGAAAATACGGCGGAAGGTCTTTCTTGGTATCGCGCAGGATCTCGACGATGGCCCGACGGTCTGCAAGCGACAGCGCCGACCGGTAGCGCGGATCCCGTTCCTCTCCGGAGAGCACCTCCCACATGCGCCTGTAGATGGGGTCCTTCGCGGCCGGCGGCAACGCGTCGAACGCCGCCGGAGTAGATCAAGTAGCTGCACGGATACTTCATCAGACGTCGATTGAGATCGAGCTCGTGCAGCGAGCGTCCCTTTCGGTCCCGCGGACCAACGGTCGAGAATCGCTCCGCGAAGCCCGTCGAGCCGCGCGATCCGATCGGCCAGCTTCGCTTCATCGATGAACAGCAGGTAATCCACGACCTCGTTCGCGACCCCGCTCATCATCGCTGGCGATGCTGGCTTCCGCTCTGGGGGTGGCTACGAAGGGCGGGTGCAGCGATGGATCCACGGCGCGCGCTTCCCAGCTGGCCCGAGTCAGGAGGTTGGTCATGCCGCGCCTGGTGAGTCAGCACCAGGAGGGCAGCGATGTCGCTCGATTGAGCGCGATAGCCGTCCGAATCAAACAACCCCTCCACCGATGTCACGCGCGCGTTGGACGACGCGTCGAGGGCGGCCACGGCGTTTGCCATGTGAGGTGCAGAGCCGGTGCTGCCAGTCACGGCACCAGCCGCCAAAGCGCTGTCGTAACGGAGTGCTCTGATCGAGTCGAGCCGGAACGCTCGGAGTACGCGGCGGGGTCGGACGGTCGTCATGCTGAACATCAGCAGGCCAGCCACGCCGAGCGTGTCCCCAGTCACGTGACACCCAAGGCATTGGAAGGACCGTTTGAACTGCGGTACGCCGTCCCTGACGTCGTCGGTCTGGTGCGAGCGTATAGAAAACGATGCCTTCCCGCTCGTCGTGAGCCGTCACTTCGATGACGGTCTCCGTCCGCGCACCCAGCCGAGCATGGCGCGATCGTTGAAAAACAGCGCCCGCGGATTGCTCTCGCTGATCAATCGCCCCTGCAAACTGTCCGACGCAGAAGACGAGCAGCCTGCGAATCGACCGGAAGCTGCAGCGCCTCGAGCGCCGACCGGAGGTATCCGCTGCGGCCCTCGAACGTGAGACGAATGGTTCCGTCCTGGAGCTTCCTGTTCAAGTCGACGACGACGTTGTTCAGCGGCGCGGTCGAATAGGCGATCGCCGGATCCTCGGACGAGCCGTGGAACGCCCCGCCACCCTGAGCCCTGAGCGGCGCAAATGCCACCCAGCACGCACAGGAAACCGAGGCCAAGGACGACAAAGAGAGTTCTGAAATGCACGCGGCTACCTATCTTGCGCATGCGGCTTCGCGCCGTCAAGCGACGCCGGGACCCGCAAACCTCGTTACTCCTGATTGAACCGAAGGCGGTGGCTCCTCAGGCCTTGGGCGCCCGGAACGTCAGCGCGTAGATGGCCGAATCGTCTCAACTTGACGTCAAGGCGCTTCGGCCCGAGATGATAGTCCATACCACTCCTGGGTTCAGCCCCAACTTAGCTTCTGTTTTTTGAAACACCGGGGGCTCCATGAGGGACGCGGCGCCCTCGGCGGATTGCCTCAGCGCATCAGGGCCCGAGGTGGGCGCAGGCACGACGTGCCTGTTGGCGTCGTGCTATGGTCGCCAAGATGACGATTCCTGACACCAGTCAAATGCTGCAGGTGCTGACTGCCGATGACGTCGTCGCGCGGCTCCAGGGCGTTGCGGGCGCGCCAGCCGGTGCGCACTTCGCGTTCTACTCGAGTCAGCTTGAGCGAATCGTCACCGATCCCTCGCTCATGGTGCTGCCGTTTGACGATCACATGGTCCATCGCGGTCACGGCATCTTCGATACGGCAGGGCTCGTGAACGGCAAACTCTACGACCTCGACGCGCATCTCGATCGCTTCCAGCTGTCCGCCGACCGATCGAAACTGCGGCTTCCCGCGTCGCGCGCGGATCTGCGCGAGATCATCCTGAAGACAGCAGCCGTCAGCGGCAAGCGCGATGGATCAATCCGCACTGGCTTTCGTCCGGACCCGGCAGCCTCGAGTTGATCCGGCGGCGGGCGCCGCAGCCTGGTTTCTTCGTGATGGTGTTCGCCGGCCTCATCGTACTCCCGAGCGGTGGCTACACGGAAGGCGTGCGGGTGATGACCACCACGTATCCGATCAAGGCGCCGCTCTACGCCGATCACGAAGGCCACCAACTATCTCCCGAACGTGCTGATGCAGATGGAGGCCAAGGAGGCGGGGTTCGACAACGGCGTCTTCATCGATGCTGACGGCCACGTCGGCGAGAGCTCGAACATGAACGTCGCCTTCGTCACCGGGGATGGTGTGCTCGCGCACCCGAAATTCGATCACGTTCTCGCCGGGTGCACGTCGCTTCGCCTCCTGGAGCTGGCTGAATCGTTACGGGAACAAGAACCTGTTGAAGGCAATCGAGGTCCGCGACGTGACCGCTGGCGGAAGCGCGCGCATCGCGCGAAATGCTGTTGATGGGCAGTTCCGGTCAAGGTGGCGCGTCGATCGTCCAATGGGATGACCAGAGGATTGGCGACGGCAGGCCAGGACCCGTCGCCAAGGCGCTGCTCAGGCTCCTGGACGAGGACATGCATGCGGGCGAGCGACTGATTGATGTTCCCTACCGAACTTCTGAATCCTGCACGCCGCCCGTCGTTGACGCAATGGATCGAGGCGTGGAATCCTCTGCCGCACATGCACAACGAGATCGGCGACCCGCTGCGCCGCAGCGCACGCCATGTCATCACGGACCTCCGCGAGCTGGCGACGCTTGACGTCCACTCCGCAACGGCGCCCAGCGCGTGGCATGGGGACCGGTGTGGAAGAAGGCGCGCGGGTGGCTGCAGGACAAGCTGTCGCCGCTCGGGCTCGCGCCGGTGCCGGATGCCGCGGGAAACAACTGGGTGACGCTTCCAGGTGAATCGAACAGGACGGTCATCATCGGCGGGCATCTCGACTCGGTGCCGAACGGCGGCTGGCTGGATGGCACGCTCGGTGTGCTGGTCGCGCTGGAAGCGCTTCGCCGATACGGACAGGGCTCGAAGCCGCCCGTGACGCTTCGGCTGGTCGATTGGGCCGACGAAGAAGGCGCGCGTTTCGGGCGCAGCCTCCTGGGCTCGTCGGCCGCCGCCGGCCGCCTCGACGTTGACGAGATCCGAGAGCTGCGCGACGCCGAAGGCATCCGGCTGGAGGATGCGCTGCGCGATCACGGCGTGATGCTCGACACGATGCTGAACGCCCGGCAGGAGCTCGAGCGCATCGATGCGAAGGCGTACTCGAGATGCACATCGAGCAGGGGCCGGTGCTCGAATCACTGAATCGGTCCGCCGGGGTCGTCCTCGGAACCTTCGGCCTGGAGCGAAACATGGTGCGGTTCGTCGGCCAGGCCGCGCATTCGGGGTCGACGCCCATTGCGATGCGGCGGGACGCGTTCCTGGCCGCTGCGGCAACGGCACTCGAATGCCGTGAAATCGCCAGGCGCCATTCCAAGCCCGGCGCCGGCGTCGTGTGCACGGTTGGCGTGGTCAAGGTCGAACCCGGAATCGTCGACCGCCGTGCCTGGCGTCGCGGAGATATCGATCGATCAGCGCGCGCTCGATCCCGACGTCCTCGCGGTGATGTACCGCGAGGCGCAGGAAGCGTCGCGCCGTTTTGCAGAGGAGAACGGCGTGTCGGTCGAGTGGAGACCGCTGTTTCGGATCGAGCCGCGTCCCTTCGATCCGCACCTGCTCCGCCTCTGCGAAGAGTCGGTCCGCGAGGTCACCGGAGATGCGCCGAAGCTTCCGTCGGGCCCGCTGCACGACGCCGCGGAGATGGTGCCGCACATGCCGGTGGTCATGATGTTTGCCTGTTCCGCCAGGGGGCTTTCGCACTGCAAGGAGGAGGACACGCCCGAAGAGCACTCCCGAGAAGGCGATCTGCGCCTTTTTAGTGCTCGCTGTCGACAAAGACCGTGGCGAAAGCGTCGCGCAGAATCAGACTCGAGGTATCAGGAACCCGGTGGTGACATTGGGCCGCGCTGTTCTTTCCCTTGCCTCTGGCTTCGAGCCCCAGACACCGATCCTGGCCGTCGGCTGGTTGAACACGTTGCGCGTGTAGACCTTCTCCAGCCCGTTTGACCAGACCTCCTTCCTTCGAGCTGGAGGGGGCGCTGTTTTTTAACGCGGAGTTCTCGCGTCGTTGCGCGCGATGCATAACGCGCGGTAAGCGAAGATGGTGTAACGCGGTGAAGCGGCTCACGCTTGCAACCTCGGCGATCCTGGGGAGCTCGCAGGATTCCTGCTTTGGCGTCGATACCGGGCTGGCGGCACTCCGAATGCGCGCTTGAAGGCGCGATTGAACGCCGCTTCAGACTCGTAGCCCACGGCGGCCGCGATATCCGCGACCCCTTCGGGGACGACGTCAACGCCTGGGCAGCCAGACGCAATCGCCATCCGGTCAAGCTACGCCATGGGCGGCTCCGCGAGGTAGCGGGTGAACCGCTCGACCAGCGACGAGCGGGACAGGCCGACTTCCGCCGCGAGCTCGGCGATGGTCCATGGGTGTTCGCGGTCGCCTGTGAAGCAACGCGAGGCTCTTGCCCACGACCGGTCTCGTGCGCCCGCGAGCCACCCCGTCGTCTGATCGGGGAGGCCTGCGACGTATCGCCTGAGCGTATCCACGAACAGCGCTTCCGACAGCTTCGCCAGCATCGCGTCGCTGCCCGCACGGTCCGAGGCGGCCTCCTCGACCAGATGCAGGATCGACTGCTCCAGCCAGTGGCCGGAGCGATCGGTTCTTACGTTCACCTTCAGCATCGGCGGCAGGCTCTCGAGAATCGGCCCGCAGAGGAGCGGGTCAGAGGTCAGGTACCCACACACGAACCGCGTCGTCGCCCCACCGCCACCGGCCTGCATCGGCGAAAGGTCCCGTGTCGCGATCTTCCGGAGCTACCGCAGCGCTCTCAACGTGGTTCGCTCCGGAGCCGCCGCTCAAGTGGTGCGGATCCCCGTGCGGAAACACCACGATGTCGCCTGGCGACAGCTTCGACATCAGGCCGGCCTTCTACACGCGGGCCCGCGCCGAGCCATCCGACGACGAGGTGATAGATCACGATGTGCTGCGCGCCGGGCGCCAGCGTCGACGCCAATGACGCGGCAGTGGGGCGTCGAGAGTCGCCAGCGGCGCCGAGAACTCCGCGCTGAAGAACATCGCGCCCTTCAATCGGACACCGCTCAGGACCTCTGAAAACGCGTCCATCTTCCTCTGGACGCCCGGCAAAGTTTTGCGGCGCCGCCGCAAAGCATTCTACGCCTCGCCGGACTGGCGGTCAAGAACTTCAACCGCGCGGGCATGGCCAGCCAGTGAGCGGTCCCGCAGAATCGCGCTGTCATGAGCGCAAGAGACATCATCGAGGCGGACTCACCGCGTCGTTTCAGTCCTCCTGGCCACGCTGTTTGTGGCCCTGCCGGCGTCTGCGCAGTCGCCGCTTTCGCTTTCGGAGGCGATTGCGCGGGCCAAGGCCCACAACCCCGACGCCGGATCGGCGGCGGCAGCCGAGCGGGAAGCGGCCGAACGCGTCACACAGGTTCGCGGCGGCTACTTCCCAAAGGTGGACGTCGCGGAGTCCTGGCAGCGCGGCAACCACCCGGTGTTCGTGTTCAGTTCGCTTCTGCGCAGCGGCAGTTCACCGCGGCCGACTTCGCCCTTGGTGCGCTCAATCACCCCGCTGCCACGGACAACTTCCGCGCGGCATTCTCCGTTGAGCAGCCGCTGTTCGATCGCACCACCTCGGCGAATGTCCGAGCCGCGTCGATCGGGCGGGACATGGCGGCCACCGGCAAGCGACTCGTCGACCATGACCTGACGGCGGCGGTGACTGACGCGTTTGGCCGCGTCCTCATCGCTGCCGCGACTGCTCGTTCGGCAGCGGCCGCGGTCGAGACCGCCCGGGCAGACCGCGAGCTGGCCGGCAACCGCCGCGACGCCGGTCGGGTGACCGACGCGGATGTCCTGCAAGCTGGACGTCTACCTGGCGCGCACGCTCGAACAGCAGGTGCAGGCGACGTCGGACGAACGCATCGCGCGCGCCCGGCTGAATCAGTTGATGGGCGAGCCCTTGAAACAATGTTCACGATGTTCTCGCTCGATCTCACGCCACCGGCGATCGCCATCGACATCACCAATCCCGCAGGCCTTGAAGAGGAAGCCGTGAAGAACCGGCCCGAAGTCGCACTCGCCATGCAGCAGGAACAGCTGGCGGCCGCCGCGGTGGACGCGGCGCGGGCGGCGTTTCTGCCGCAAGTGGCCGCGCAGGGCGGGTGGGAACTGAACGGCGGCGCCTGGAACTCGCGGTCGTCGAGCTGGGTGGCTGGCGCGGTCGCCCGGATCAACCTGTTCCATGGTTTTGCCGACAAGGCACGGCTCGCTGAAGCGCGCGAGCAGGCGACGCGTCGAGCGCTCGAAAGGACAAAGCCGAGACCATGGCGCGGCTCGATGTGCAGATCGCGATCGCCCGGCTCGAGGCCGCGCGGGCGAGCGAAGTGGTTGGACGGGCGGCCGCCGATCGGGCACGAGAGAGCCGCCGCATTATCCGGGACCGCTATGAGAGCGGCCTCACGGATGCGGCCACGCTGCTGCGCTCGGCCGACGCCGTGCAGCAGGCCGAGGCCCAACAAATCGCGGCGCGTGTGAATGTGCTCACTGCAACAGCGACCCTGCAACGAGCGATAGGAAGGCCATGAAACAGATCACCGCGAGTCATCACGTCATCGTTGCGGGCGTTGCGGCAGCACTCTTGACGAGCGCGGCGCTGGCCGGATGCTCGGCTCGCCGGGCCGCCGGCCGCTCCGGCCGACGCGGCAGAGCCCATCGCCGTCACCGTCGCCCAGGTTGCGATGACCGACGTGGCCAGTGCGATCGACTCGGGCGGCGTGGTGCAGGCTCGCACCACGGCCACGATCGCGGCGCGCATCCTGGCGCCGGTGCGCGAGGTCCGCGTGTCGCCAGGCGATCGGGTCCGCGAAGGCCAGACGCTCATCGTGCTCGACGGCGACGATCTCGCCGCCGGCGCCCGTGCCGCGCGCGCAGCGGCCCTTGCCGCCGAACAAGGGGTCGAAGGCGGCCGCAGCCGAGCTCCTGGCCGCGGAAGCTGGCCTGGCCCTCGCACGCGCGTCCCACGATCGCATCGCCGGCCTGCAGGCCAGGCGGTCCGCCACCGCGCAGGAACTCGATGACGCCACGGCGACGCTGCGGAGCGCCGAAGCGCGCGTCGCCGGTGCGTCCGCGCGGGCATTGCAGGCCGCGTCGGCAGTCGAGAGCGCCAGGGCCGCCGGCGACCAGGCGAGCACCACCGAACTCCTTCACCACGATTGCCGCGCCCTTCGACGGCATGGTCACCGAGAAGATGGTCGAGCCCGGAAACATGGCGTCACCAGGCATGCCGCTTCTCCGCCTGGAAGACACTCGCGGATTCCGCCTCGAGGTCCGCGTGGACGAATCACGCATCGGCCAGATTCGAAACGGCGACAGCGTCCCGGTCTTCCTCGGGACCAGGACCACCTCGATCAAGGGCACGGTGGTTGAGGTCAGCCGGGCGGTGGATTCAGATGCGCGCGCGTTTCTCGTCAAGATCGCGTTGCCCGATGCACGTGGCCTTCGATCCGGCGAATTCGGCAAGGCGCGATTCGGCGGGACGCCGCGACGCGCGTTGACCATTCCATCGTCGGCGATCGTGCGCCGCGGACAGCTCACCTCGGTATTCGTGGTCGACAAGGGCGTGGCGCGCGTGCGTCTCGTCAACCTCAGCGAGTCCGAAGTACTGGCAGGCCTGACGGAATCGGAGGTGGTGATTCTCTCGCCGCCGGCCGGTGTCACCGACGGACGCCGCGTCAGCGTGGGAGGCCGGTAATGGCCCGACCGTACGGCGCCGCCGGCCGGATGGCCGCGGCGTTCATCCACTCCAAGCTGACGCCGCTCTTCATCCTGGCCTCGATGGCGCTTGGCGCCCTGGCGGTGGTGGCGCTGCCGCGCGAAGAGGAACCGCAGATCATCGTGCCGATGGTTGACGTGTTCGTCGAGATGCCGGGGCGACACCGGCGGATGTTGAACAGCGGGTCACGCGTCCGATGGAGCAGCTGCTCTGGGAAGTGCCCGGCGTGGAATACGTCTACTCGACCTCGAGTCCCGGACAGTCGATGGTCGTCGTCCGCTTCACGGTGGACGAGCCGCAGGAAGCCGCGCTCGTTCGCCTCAATCAGAAACTGGCCGCGAATGCGGATCGCATCCCACCAGGCGTCATCGGGCCCATCGTCAAGCCGCGCTCGATCGACGACGTGCCGATCCTTGCCGTCACGGTGTGGTCGGCGCGTTACGCGGACGATCAGCTGCGATCGCTCGCCGTCCCAACTGCGAGATGCCATCGCCGAAGTCAACGACGTGTCGGAGGTGACCATCATCGGCGGGCGGCCACGGCAGGTTCGCGTGGACATCGACCCCGCGAGGCTGTCGGCCTACGATCTCGATCCGCTCTCGGTTCAGCAGGCGATCGCACGCACCAACGTGCGCGGCACCGCGTCGGGCCCGGTCGCGGGCGGCGTGGTGACCGGCCTCGAGGCGGGGAGCCGCCTGCGCACAGCCGATGAACTGCGCAACACCGTCGTGACCTCCGCGCGCGGGCGTCCCGTGTTCGTGCGCGACGTGGCGGAAGTGGTGGATGGCGACGCCGAGCCCACGTCGTATGTCACCTTCCAGTCGAAGACGTCCGGCGCGCAACCGGCCGTCACCATCGCCGTCGCCAAGCGGAAGGGCACCAACGCCACCGACGTCGCCCACCGCGTCGCCGAGAAGCTCGACACGCTCAAGGGATCGCTCGTGCCGTCGGACGTGCATCTCACCATCACCCGTGACTATGGTGAGACCGCCGCCGACAAGAGCAACGAACTGCTGTGGCACATGCTGCTCGCCGTCCTCTCGGTCTCGGCGCTGATCTGGCTGGTCCTCGGCCGGCGCGAGGCGGCCGTCGTGCTGATCGCGATTCCGGTCACGCTCGCGCTCACGCTCTTCATGTTCTATCTCTATGGCTACACGCTGAACCGCATCACGCTCTTCGCGCTGATCTTCTCCGTCGGCATCCTGGTGGACGATGCGATCGTCGTGGTGGAGAACATCGTCCGCCACGCGCCTGGATGGACGACCGGCGAGGAGCGGGGCGGGCTGGCCGCGATCGCGATTCGCGCCGTTGACGAAGTGGGCAATCCCACGATCCTCGCGACACTCGCGGTGGTGGCGGCGATCCTGCCGATGGCGTTCGTCCGCGGACTGTCGGGGCCCTACATGCGGCCGATTCCGGTGGGCGCGTCGGCGGCGATGGTCTTCTCGCTGGTGGTCGCCTTCGTCGTGACGCCGTGGGCCGCGGTCCGGCTGCTCGAGCCCTCCGCGCATCACGATCACGGCGAAGAAGATCTCCTCACGCGGCTCTATCGCCGCGTGATGGGACCGCTCATCGCCAGCGGCAGGAGGCGCGCGATCTTCCTGGCGGGCGTGGCGGCCTTGCTGCTGGCGGCCGTCGCGCTTGTCCCGCTCGAACTGGTGACGGTGAAGATGATGCCGTTCGACAACAAGAGCGAGTTCCAGGTCATCGATCGACATGCCCGAGGGCACGGCGCTCGAGACGACGGCGCGCGTCGCGTCGGCACTGGCGTCGGCCACGCTGGACGATGAGACGGTCGTCAACGTCCAGCAGTACGTGGGCGTGTCGGCGCCCTACAACTTCAACGGCCTCGTGCGGCACTACTTCCTGAGGCGCGCTCCGCACCTCGCCGATCTGCAGGTGAACCTCGTGCCGAAGGGCGAACGCTCGGCGCAGAGCCACGATGTGGCCGGACGCGTGCGCGAGCGGCTGATGCCGATCGCGAAACAATTCGGCGCGACCATCCAGGTGGCGGAAGTGCCGCCGGGCCCGCCCGTGCTGCAAACCCTCGTCGCGGAAGTCTATGGGCCGGATCCGGCGCGGCGGACGGCGGTGGCCGCGCAAATCAAGTCGATCTTCGAGCAGACCCCCGGCGTGGTCGATACCGACTGGGTACGTCGAAGCCCCGCATCGCGAAGATCACGCTCGCCGTCGACGGTCGAAAAAGCCGCGGCTGCCGGGCCTCTCGCCGGCGGCGGTGGCGGCGGTCGTGCGAATGGCCGGCTCGGGAGAATCCGCGGGCCTGCTGCACGACGAACGAGCGCGCGAGGACGTGCCGATCGTGATCCGCCTCCCCGCGGCGATCGCAGCCTCGAGGCCGTCCAGTCGATCCGGCTTCGCGGCACCAGGCCGGTTGCCGGTGGGTGAGCTCACGAGCGCCGTGACCACGCAGGAAGACGGCCAGCCTGTATCACAAGAATCTGCAGGCGGTGACGTACGTCACCGGCGACCTGGCAGGAAAGAACGGAAGCCCGGTCTACGCCATCCTCCAGATGAACAAGGCGATCGGGCGGCTGTCGCTGCCCGAGGGTTATGGGCTCGAGGTCTTCAACGCGGTCCAGCCGTTCGACACCTCGCGCTACGCGATGAAGTGGGACGGCGAGTGGCACCTCACGATCGAGGTGTTCCGCGACCTCGGCCTCGCGTTCGCGGCCGTGCTCGTGCTCATCTATGTGCTGGTGGTCGGCTGGTTCCAGTCGTTCAAGACGCCGCTGCTGATCATGGCCGCCATCCCGTTCTCGCTGGTTGGCATCCTGCCGGCGCACGCGGCGATGGGCGCGTTCTTCACGGCCACGTCGATGATCGGCTTCATCGCCGGTGCGGGCATCGTGGTGCGCAATTCGATCATCCTGGTGGACTTCATCGAGCTGCGGTTGCTCGAGGGTCTTCCCCTCGAGCAGGCCGTCGTCGACGCCGGCGCGGTGCGGTTCCGCCCGATGGCCCTCACCGCCGCCGCCATGATCGTCGGCGCCGCGGTCATCCTGTTCGACCCGATTTTCCAGGGCCTGGCGATCTCGCTGATGGCCGGCGAGGTGGCGTCGCTCCTGCTCTCGCGCATGGCCGTGCCCGTCCTCTACTACATGGCGAAGCGCCACGAGCGTACCGAACCGGTGCCCACTGCAGCGCCGATGGAGGCCGTGGCATGACCTCGCGCTCACGCGTCTCACCGCGGCGATCGAGGCGAGCTCGCAGGAATTCTGCTTTGGCGCCGGTACCTGGCGGGCGGCACTTCGAATGCGCGCCTGAAGGCCCGGTTGAACGCCGCTTCAGACTCGTAGCCGACATCGGCCGCGATATCCGCCACGCCCTTCGGCGTCGACGTCAACGCCTGGGCCGCCAGACGCAGCCGCCAGCCCGGTCAAGTACGCGATCGGCGGAACCGAGAGGTAGCGCGTGAAACGATCCACGAGCGCGGAGCGAGACAGGCCGACGTCCGTGGCGAGCTCGGCGATGGTCCACGGGTGACTCGGGCGGCTGTGAAGCAGCGCGAGGCTCTTGCCCACGACAGGGTCCCGTGCGCCCGCGAGCCACCCGGTCGTCTGATCGGGGAGGTCCGCGACGTATCGCCGCAGCGTGTCCACGAACAGGACTTCCGAGAGCTTGGCGAGCATCACGTCGCTGCCTGCGCGGTCCGAGGCGGCCTCCTCGACGAGATGCAGGATCGAATGCTCCAGCCACTGCCCGGAACGATCGGACCTGATGTTCACCTTCAGCATGGGCGGCAGGCTCTCGAGAATCGGACCGCAGAGGAGCGGGTCGCACGTCAGCTACCCACACACGAACCCGGTCGTCGCGCCACCGCCACCGGCGCGCATCGGCGAAAGGTCCCGTGTCGCGAGCTTCCGCAAGAGCGCGGCACCATCGATCTGGTTCGATCCAGAGCCGCCGCTCAAGCGGTGCGGATCCCCGTGCGGAAATACCACGATGTCGCCTGGCGAGAGCTCGACATCAGACCCGCCTTCGAGACATACCCGAGCTGAGCCATCCACGACGAAGTGATACATCAACATGTGCGGCGCGCCGGGCGCCAGCGTCGGCGCCAATGCGCGACAGTGGGGCGTCGAGAGCCGCCAGGGGGCCGAGAACTCCGCCCTGAAGAACATCGCGCCCTTCAACCGAACGCCGTTCAACACCTCTCGAGAACGCGTCCATCGTCCTCCGGCTTCCTCCGGACGCTCCGCAAAGTCGCGTGGCGCCCGCGCACCGCATTCTAAGCCCCGCAGGCTTTGGACCGACGTGCCGCAGCATGCGCCTGCGGGAGCGCCGCGCAAGAGGCCACCGCCAAGAAATCGGTCTAAGCTGAGGACATGCCCGGCGCGCACAGTGTGACCGGCGGACTTGCACCGATGTGAGTCCCACGCTTCGTTCGACCTGGCCGACCTACCTCGCGACGGGTGCGGCGCTATTCGCGATCGCTCTGGGTGTGCTCGTGCTGGCCGGCTGGGTGTTTCATCTCCCACGCTCGGTCCAGATCCGCCCGCGCCTGCTGCCGATGCCGCGCAACTCGGCCGCCGGATTCGCCTCTCTGCGGCCTGGCTCTGCTGTCGATCGCGGTGGGCGGCCCGCGCTGGCTGGTTGTCGTCTGCGCCGGATTCGTCGGCGCTCTGAGTGTCCTGACCCTGCTCGAGTTCGCCTTCACCGTGAATCTTGGCGTCGACGAACTGCCTCGGGCCGTCCTATCTCCCGGTTATCGATGTCCCGATGTCGCACCCTGGGCGCATGTCGCCGGCGGGCTCAGTGTGTTTCATGTTGTCCAGCGTGGCGTTGCTCACCGGCGCGCAGCTCGATCGCCTCACGCCGCGTTCTTGATGGGACTGAGCGGGTCGATCGTCGCGGCGGCTGGCCTGGTGGCGACCATGGGCGCGGCGCTGGGCTCGAGCGACGTCTTCGGCTGGGGCGATCTCGCCCGATGTGGCGCCCCATGCCGGAGCCGGTCTGTGCGCCTTGGGGTTCGGCATGATGGCGTGGGCCTGGCAAACGGACATGGAAGCTGGAGGCGCGCCGCGCTGGCTGCCGATCAGCGTCACCATCGGAATCGCCACATTTGTCGTCGGCCTGTGGCGAGCGCTGGTCGCCGCGGGGCAAGGTCCGTTCGCGCTGATTCCGATTGTCGTGCTCGTCGGCGGATGGATGCTGGCGATGGTCGTCGGGCTGACCGTTTACCTGGCGCAACATACGCTCAAGCAGGCGGCGCAACTGCGGCGGACGAACGAGGAACTGCGAGCGGCCAGAGATGCCGCTGAGGCCGCCAACCGCGCGAAGAGCGAGTTCCTCGCCAACATGAGCCACGAGATCCGGACGCCGATGAACGGCGTCATCGGCATGACCGATCTCGTGCTGGACACCGACCTCACGCCCGAACAGCGCGAGTACCTGCGGATCGTCAAGTCGTCCGCCGACGCCGCTGCTGACCGTCATCAACGACATCCTGGACTTCTCCCGGATGGAGGCCGGCAAGCTCGAGCTCGATCCGATCGACTTCAACTTCCGCGACGCCGTCGGCGACACGGCGAACGGTCGGTGGCGCTGCGGGCGCAGCAGAAGGGCCTCGAATTGATCGTGGACGTCGAGTGCGACCGTGCCGAATGCGGTCAGAGGCGACCCCGGACGCCTGCGTCAGGTTCTCGTCAATCTGCTCGGGAACGCGATCAAGTTCACCGAGCAGGGCGAGGTCGTTCTTCGCGTCACGACTGAAGAGGCGACGTCGGACGATGTCGTCGTCCTGCATGTGTCGGTCACGGACACCGGCATCGGCATCCCGCTCGAGCGTCAGCAGAGCATCTTCGACGCCTTCACGCAGGCCGACGGCTCCGATCACGCGCAAATATGGCGGCAGCGGCCTCGGCCTGACCATCTCGTCGCGGATCGTCCAGTTGATGGGCGGGCGCCTCTGGTTGGAGAGTGAACCGGGGCGGGGAAGCGCCTTTCATTTCACGGCATCAGTCGCGCCGGCGAAGGCTCTGCCGGCGGCCGCGCCGCTCAACACCGTGGTGTTGCAGGATCGGCTGCGTCCTCATCGTCGACGACAACGCCACGAACCGGCGTGCTCGAGGACATGCTGCTCGTGCGTGGCGGATGGTGCCGGTCTCTGGCCGGCAGCGTGCCTGAAGCGCTCGCGGTCGTGCGCGCGGCGAAGGAATCGGGCCGCCCATTCGATCTCGTGCTGGCCGATGTCCAGATGCCATCGGCCGGACGGCTTCAGCCTGGCCGAGGCGATTACGCGCGATCCGGCTCTCAGCGGTCCGCGGATTGTGATGCTCACCTCCGCCGGGCCAGCCGGGCGACGCGGCCCGATGCCGGGAGCTGGGCGTCGCCGCGCTACCTGACGAAGCCCGATCAATCGCTCGGAGCTGCGCGACGCGCATCGTGCAGGCGCTGAGTGCGTCAACCCGCGGAAACGAGTCGGCCGCCACTGGTCACGCGTCACTCGCTGCGCGAAGCGCGCCCCAGCCGGGCGAATTCTCCTCGTCGAGGACAACCGCGTGAACCAGCTGGTGGCGAGGCGTCTGCTCGAGAAGCGCGGACACGCGGTGATGGTGGCGAACAACGGCCGGGAGGCGCTCGCGATTCTGGAGGCGGCGGCGTTCTGCACGGGTTCGCCTGCGTGCTGATGGACGTCCAGATGCCGGAGATGGACGGCTTCGAGTGCGACCGGCCATCATCAGCGAGCGGGAACGGCACGCCCAGGAGTTCGCTCTGCCGATCATCGCGATGACCGCGCACACGATGAAAGGCGATGAGGAACGCTGCCTCGCGGCCGGGATGGACGCGCTATCTGTCGAAGCCGATTCAGCCGGATGCGCTCTTCGACGTGATCCAGCCGTACGTCAACGCGCAGGTGTGATCCGCCACAGATTTCACGAGCCCGTCTGTTTCACGTAATTGGCCACCTGCTCCATGGTCGCAAACCACACCTCGCGTTTCGACTTGATGTAGGTGATCAGCCGATCGAGTTGCACGATGCGCGACCGCCGTCCGCCGACATGCGGATGCTGCGTGAGGATGAACATCGTCCGTTCCTGAAAGGCGAGATCGAATTCGGCCTTGTAGATCTCGAACACCGCATCCGGCGACGGGCAGCGAGCCGTTCGCAGTTTCGCCGTAATACACGTAGTCGTTACCGACCTCGCTGATCGGAAGTTCGATCGACACCGCTCGGTTGGCCGTTCGAGACGATCTCGTAGGGTTCGTCTGCGGCGAGCAGACTGCTGTCGTAGACGAACCCGGCCTTGCGGATCAGATCGAACGTCTGCGGGCTGAATCCGGAGCTCGGCGCGCGGACTCCTACCGGACGCTTCCCGGACGCTTTCGTCAGATACGCGATGGATTGGGCGAGCAACCGCTGCTCCTTCGCCGCGTCTCCGATACCCGGCCAGAATTCGTGGACCCATCCGTGGACGCCGATCTCATGACGGTGCCGCGCCACGATCGCCGGCACCATCTCCGGGTGGAGCATGACGCCCATCGCGGGAATGAAGAACGTCGCCGGCACCTGGTGCCGATCGAGGAGATCGAGAATCCTCGGCACCGACGTCGTCGCCCCGTATTCCCCAACCGACAAGGGCACGGGCAGAGGATTCGCTCGTTGCAGCAATTCATTGTCGACATCGAACGAGAGACAGACGGCGACCCGCGCGCCGTTGGGCCAGGTCTTGGGCGTGAGCTTTCTGCCGACCCTCGCCGTCCCGACCGCCTGCCGAATCTGCTCCTCTGTGGAATCGACGGTGATCGGATTCACGGCGCCCGCAGGCTGCTGGCGTGACGACTGCGCGGGCTGGGCGCTTGGCGAACTGCAACCAGGCAGCAGTCAAGCACCACGAGCGGCGACGCGCGCGTGCGTCGCTTGCGTGAAGAATCCATGCTCGTCTCCCGCTCGCAGCTACTGGACGAAGTCATCCGCGTCGGCGGCCGCTCTCCTGAGAGTCGGCGTAGACGCCGTGAGTCACCGTCGAAGGATCGGGCCACGTGGGGCTCGCCTCGCCAAACGCGACCGCGTCTCCACCTCTTCCCGGCAGCGTCGATCGATCTCGTCGAGCTGTTTCGTCGTTTCGGTTGCGCCGCCAGCCTGCGGCGAAAGATTCATGACAGGATCGCGCGCCTCCCCAGTCCGCAAGCAGTTCGCGCGGCGCATGCTCGGCGCCGTCATGGATCCGCATGGCCAAGCATCCGCAGCGTTGCGCTTCGATCAGACTGGGGCCGTCGCCGGCGCAGCGCGCGCTGCACCGCCTGGCGATCGCGACCGCATGCGACCGCCTCGACGTCGTTGCCGTCGCACGGTTGTCGTCTGCAGACCGTAGCCTGCGGCGTGGCCGGAAATGCTCTTCACCTTTGACGCCTGCTGGCACGGCGTCGAGTACGCGTATTGATTGTTCTCGACGACGATCACGAGCGGCGCGTTGTAGACGGCCGGCCATGTTCAACACCTCGTGATAGAGACCGGCTGTCCGCTGGCGCCGTCCCCGGTGAACGTCCATGGCGACATGCGGCTGGTCACGATAGCGAAAGCTCATCGCCACCCCAACGCCACGGGCAGCGAACGGGGCAGGTGGCTGATGAAGCCGATAATGCCGCGCTCGAGATTCGATATGCCGTGCAAGTTCGCATCGCGCCCGCGTGAGGTCGTTCAGTATCGCGCCTGAGACAGACTCGCAAAGACTTCACTCGGCGTCAGGCCGCGCAGCAGAAACGCGCCGAGGTCGCGATGCATCGGCGGACACGACATCACCGGCACCAGCGCGCAGGGCGGCGCCGACGGAGATCGCTTCATCTGTCCGCGCTGGCTGAACGTGCCGCCGACACCGCGGCCCTGCTTTCCAATGACGCCAGCATGCGCTCGTCGGCGGTGCGCGTGTGATCCAGTAGTAGATGTCGAGCTGCTGATCGATCCGTCATCATTAGTGAGGTCGCGAGCGTCTTCGCCGCTTCATAGATCTTCTGCGCGTTCGGACGATAAGCGTCTTCGAGCACGGACCCAGCGGCACTGGCGTGTCGAGTCCGGCGAGCCGCAGCGACCGGTGCATCGAGCCATTCGGAACGCCGTGTTGCGCAATCAGCGCCGCGACTTCGGCGCCCACGCCAGCGCGCTGGTTGGCCGAGTGCACGACCAGTGCCTTGCTCGTGCGCCGTGCACTCGACAGGATGGCTTCCGTATCGAGCGGTTTCAGCGTGCGCAGGTCGAGCACCTCGCACTCGACCTTCTCCGCCGACAAGCGCTCCGCCGCCGTCAGCAGCCCTCACGCAGTTGCGTGCCGTAGGTGATGATCGACAGCGCGCGTCGCCCGCGCAGAGCGACGCGGGCCTTTCCGATCGGGCACGCGTATATTCACCCCGACGGGACGGCCCTTTCTAACGTGCGGTACGCCTGGCTTGCTCTCGAAGTAAATGACCGGGTTGTCGTCGCCGAATGGCGGCGCGGCATCGGCAGCCCTTTCGCGTCAGCCAGCCAGTGCCCGGCGCCACCACCTTCAGCCCGGGCGCGTGCACGAATCCACAAGCTTCGGGATTTTGACTGTGAAACGGACCGGAGCGAAGGCCGCCGTCACTCGGTGCGCGAATTGACCCGGTCGGCACCGGCCCGGGGATGCCGATAGTGCGCGGTCGCTGCGAACTGGACGATGCTGTCGAATGCGCAACCGAGCGAAATCGGCAAACCGCATCTCGATCGCCGGCCGCAGGCCGCATCAGCGCCATGCCCGCAACGCCGCGCCGGTGAATCCGAGCTCCGCGATTGGCGTGTTCATCACACGTCGCGCGCCGAATTCGGCTTCAAGCCCTTTGGTGACCTTTGAAGGCGCCGCCGAATTCGCCGGCGATGTCTTCGCCGAGGACGAGCACGCGCGGATCGCGACGCATCTCCTCGCAGAGCGCCTCGCTGATGGCAGCGATGTAGGTGAGCCTCGCGCCCGCTCGCCCGCTCCGTCGACACCGGCGAAACCAAAGGTCGACACGCTCGTTCCTGTTCGGGGCATCGCGGCCAATCATAGCGCCGGCATCGACGGACACGCGGCAGTTCTCCGGATCGGCCGAACACGCGGCGGGACAGCCCGCGTACCGCATCCGGAAGCGCTGAGCGGACTCGAGATCAACCTCGCAGGAATGCTTGGGCTGCGGCATTTCCGGCTGGGGCTGGGAGGACGACGCCTGGGGCGCGGTGAACCGCAGCGGCGGCCTGCTGCGCTTTCCCCGGATGGCGGCGGGCCAGCAGCTGCAGATCCAGATCCGCGAGGACGGCGTGTCGGTCGATCAGATCGTCCTGTCCGCGGTGAAGCTGCCGCACGGCGCGTCCTCGGCCGCGCGAAGAACGACACGCTGACCCTGCCGGTCGCGCACCGCTTCGGTCGAGGCAGTCCAGGCGCCCACGCGGCCTGACGGTGCGCGCGCCGGACGCCCAACTGATCGATCGATTGTCTACACGGCCGGGATCCTGGGTGTTCTGCACGATGCCCGGCGGCCTGGAAACGGACAGTGCGTTCGTCGCCCAGGTCGTCGGTCGTTGAGGTAAGCTGCACTCTTTCAAAGGAGGTGCGGCATGCAACCGACGGCTCCGGGGCTTGCGCTGTTCACCATCGTCGCGTGTCTGGTCGGCCACCGCGGCGAGTGCGCAGGTTGTGAGGCAGGAGGTTCCCGGCATCCGGAACTTCGCCAAGGTCGAATCGACCGTGGCGTGCGCGGGCGCCATTACGCCCGGCGCGATCCCGGAAATCAAGAAGATGGGTTACGCGTCGATCATCAACCTCCGCCTCGCGACCGAGCAGGGGGCTGACATCGACGCGAACATCGCCGCTGCGAAGGCGGCCGACATTCCCTACTACCACATCCCATTCAGTGGGGCGGCGCCGGATCCCGCGGTCGTCGACACGTTCCTGAAGACGATCACCGCGCCGGGCGTCCAGCCGGCGTTCATTCATTGAGCGGGCGGTGGAAGAGCCGCCGGGATGTGGCTCATGAAACGCGCGATCGTCGATGGCTGGGACACCGACAAGGCGCTGGAAGAAGCGACGGCACTCGGGCTCACGAATGAAACGCTGAAGCAGTTCTTCCTCGCGCAGATTCAGGCAGCGCAGGCGCTGATCGCTCACCGCGGTCAAGCCTGCGGAGCGGCTGACGGATCGACCTCAGCACGCAGGTCGTCCGCCAACTCAATCGCCACGAAGGATCTGCGACACGCGCTGTCCCTCCTGATCTTTCTCGTTCTTCAGCCTGTGCCCTGACTCGAGAGAACTGACCGGTCGCGACCCTGGCGAGCCGTCAAAGCCGGGCGGGCCACGATGCGATTCATCCCAGGAGTTCTTGATGTCACCAGCGCGCGAGGTCTTCTCAGCGAGGCGTGCCGAGGGGAGCACTCGGCGCGAGCTGCGCCGAGGCCGGTGCGGCTGGTCTGGCCGGACTGGGCCTCCGTCGCGCCGCGCCAGTCGGGCCAGATGGAGTCCCGAGTGGATCTCAGGACCAGTCCACGGGAAAGCGGCTTGAAGCCGGTCGATCGGCCGATGTCGGAATGTCGCAGTCGCGGCTGGACCGTGTCGTGGACTGCTGACCGCGGAGACCGGTCAGCGGCACGTCACCTCCGCGTCGATCTGCGTGGCCCGGTATGGCCGGATCGTGTTGCATCGCGGATTCGGCCGTTTGAGCGAGCAGGCTACGCGCACCCGACCGGGCCCGATACGATCTACATTCTCGCGTCGATTTCGAAGCCGATCGCCGTATGCGGACTGATGCTGCTGGTCGAGCTGGGAGACGTGGTGCTCTCCGATCGCGTGCAGCGCTACCTGCCGGAGTTCGAAGGAGAGCACAAGGACAAGGTGAGGGTGTGGCACCTCCTGTCGCACACGTCAGGGCTGCCGGATCAACTCCCGGAGAACACGGAGCTCCGCCGGGCCTCATGCTCCCCTGAGCCGCTTCGCCGCGAGAGCGTTGAAGACGCCTCTCTTAGCATGAGCCAGGGTAAGGGGTTCGGCTATCAGAGCATGGGCACGCTGCTGGCCGGGGAGATCGTGGAACCGGATCACGGGCCGGCGGCTGAGGGGACTTTCTGCACGACGAACTCTTCCAGCCGCTGGGCATGACGCGGACGACGCTCGGGTTGGGAGCGTTGAGCGTCGAGCAGACCGCGATCTACCAGACCGGTCCGGAGACCGAAGACGAGCGAAGCTGGGGACCCAACTAGCCAGAATGCTGGCGGGACGTTCGGCCATCCGTGGGGGCGTGCACAGCACGACCGGCGACCTCGCCATTCTGCTGCAGGCCTTCATCAATGGCGGCGCGTACGGATCGACGCGTTTGTTATCTCCAACAACGGTGGCCGCGATGACGCGGGACCACAATGTCGGGCTTGCCGCACCGTGGGGTCCTCGGCTGGCGCTGCGAGACCTCCGTGGTCTGGAACTCGTTTGGCGATCTCGGGTCCGCCCGGACGTTTGGCCACGTCGGCGCCACGGGGACCAGTCGCCTGGGCCGATCCTGAGCGACAGCTGCCAGGCGCTGCTGACGACGCGGTCAGCCACTGATCGCGACGGGTTTCTGCTCCAACCGCGCCTCGAACATGGTCCAGGCCGCGGTCGTCAGCCTCGCCTCAGCGCTTTCACAGCACGCCGGCGCATGTCCGTCAAGAACCTCGCTGCGTGTGTCTCGGTCGCCCTCGGTCTGCCGTGACGCCGTCAACGTCGGCGCACAGGAGCTGTCGCGAACTGTCGCTGCCGCCAAACGGGATGAACCAGAAGGCGGAAGTGTCGCAGTGGATCGGTCTGGTCAAGGTGACGATCGCGTATCACAGCGTCCCAACGTGCACGGCCCGGCGGGCCGCGATCGCACGGGCCACATCTGGGGCGAGTCTCGTGAAGTACGGCATGTTCGACGATGGATTTGGACCATCGAAGGCGGCGCCGTGGCGCGCGGGCGCCAACGAAACGACCACCATCACGCTTCTCGCACGACGTGACAGATCGGCGGCCGCGACGTCCGCGCGCGGAACCGCGGGCTCTTCCTCGAGATTCAGGCGGCCGGTCCGTGGACGTGGATCCTGTCGCACGCAAACCGGATGGGGCGCCTATCAGTACGACCCGAAAGCACGACGTCGTGCGCGCGTGGCCGCGACGCCGGAGCCCGCGCCGTATACCGAGCTTCTGACCTACGGCTTCGACGATCGCCGGCTCGCAATCGGCGGTCGCATTGTCTGCAGTGGGAGAAGCAGCGCATCGCGCTCACGATCGACGTGCCGAATTCGCTGCAGCGTTGCGTCGATCAGATGCGCAAGGATCTCCTCGGCTGGCCGGGCTTCAGCTATCAGAACTGGCAGAACGCCGCGCAGTTCTGCGCCGACAACAAGATCAACCTTGACGAAGCGCTGGTATGGGCCGACAAGGCGATCAGCGAGACCGTTCCGCAACGCCGCACAGGGACGAAGGATTTCTCCACGCTGAAGACGAAGGCCGCGGTGCTGCGTGCGATGGGACGCGACGCGGACGCCGACGGCGTCATGGACGAGGCCGTCGCCATGGCCGACGCGCCGGTCATGGGCATCCATCAGCATGGCACGTCGCTGCTCGCCGCCGGCAGGAACGGACAAGGCGATGACGATCTTCAGGCTGAATCGCCAGCGGCATCCCGAGGAGATGTTCGTCACCTTCGTCGGCCTGGCGCGGGGCTACGCGGCGCTCGGCGACACCAGGGAACGCCATCGCCGAACTGGGAGATCGCGATCAGGAACATCCCGGATAATCAGAAAGCCAACCTGCCGGTTTACGAGGCTGAGCAGGCGCCCAGGAGAAAGGGACTAGAATCCCGTCACCAACAGCCGTATGAGTGACATCGATCGTCGCCGCTTTCTCGCCAGCCTCGGTAGGTGCGGGTGCTCTCGCTGCTGGCGGGTCGTTGCTCGAGGCGATCGGCTACGCGCAGACCAGCCGCGGCCCTGCACGCGCGTTTATCCAGCCAGTCGCGCGGCGCAGCGCTGATTTCGATCGGCGGCTGCTGGGCAGCTTTCTCGAGCATCTGGGCCGCGCCATCTATACGGGCGTGTACCGAGCCCGGCTCGCCGCTCGCCGACGCCAACGGCTTTCGCACCGACGTCGTCGCGCGAGGTGAAGGAGCTTGGCGTCCCGATCGTCCGCTATCCGGGCGGCAACTTCGTCTCCGGCTACAACTGGCTCGACGGCGTCGGCCCGAAGGCGCAGCGGCCGACCGTGCTCGATCGCGCGTGGAACTCGCTCGAGACGAACCAGTTCGGCACCAACGAGTTCATCGACTGGTGCCGGCTGGTCGGCACCGAGCCGCTTGCTCGGCATGAACTTCGGCACCGGCAGCGCGGAGATGGCGGTCGCCTACGTCGAGTACTGCAACGTCGAGCGCGGCACGAAGTGGAGCGATCTGCGCCGGTCGCACGGCTACGAGCAGCCGCACAACGTGCGCTACTGGTGCCTCGGCAACGAGATGGACGGGCCCTGGCAGATCGGCCAGCTGCAGGCGCGCGACTACGGCCGCAAGGCGCGCGACGTCGCGCGGCAGATGCGCGTCATCGACCGCGGCCTGCAGCTGATCGCGTGCGGATCGAGCGGCACCAGCATGCCGACCTACCTGGTCGTGGGACCGCGAAGTGCTCGAGGAGTGCTACGACCAGGTCGACGGCATCTCGCTGCACGCCTACTACGGCAATACGCCGGCGCTGACCGGGAACAGCGCCGGCGCGCTATCTGGCGATGAATCTCGACATGGACCGGCAGATTCGCGAGGTGGCCGCGGTCTGCGACTACGTGCAGGCGCTGCGGCGCTCGAGCAAGCGCTTGTGGCTGTCGTTCGACGAGTGGAACGTCTGGTACCGCGCCCGCAGCCGGCGAGGCGACCGACGGCAGCGCCGTGCGTTCGCGCCGAGGCTGCTCGAGGAGGTCTACAACCTCGAGGACGCGCTGCTCGTCGGCGGCTTCGTCAACACGCTGCTGCGAAACGCGCGATCGCGTCCGCGTCGCCTGTCTCGCGCAGCTCGTCAACGTCATCGCGCCGCTCGTGACCAACGAGACCGGCGTGCTGCGTCAGAGCATCTACTACCCGTACGCGTGGGCGCTGCAGCTACGCGCGCGGCCGCGTGCTCGACGTGCGCGTCGAGTCGGAGACGTATCCGATCGCCGCGGCCGGGCTGCAGGCCGACTTCGCCCGCAACGATCAGGTGCCGTTCGTCGACGTCGTCGCGACGCCGCGACGCAGCAGAACGGTCAGGCGAGCGTGCTGATGCTGAACCGCGATCTGGACGGCGAGCGCGAGCTCGTGCTGGAGTGGCGCGACGTGACGCCGACGCGCGTCCTCGTCTGCGAGACGCTGACCGGTCCGGATCTGAAGGCGTTCAACACCTTCGAGCAGCCGCGCCGCGTCGCGCCGCAGCGGCTCGAGCCACCGGCGCCAGGACCGCGAATGACGTTCCGGCTGCCGCCGCGTTCATACACGGTCGTGCAGCTCGCGGTCACGTCCTGAACTGTCCCCACTGAAGGCTCGAAGCGCAATCTCGCGCACGACCGTGCGAACGGCCGTGGCAGCGTCTCTTAGACTGTCTACTCACCGTCTGCCCGGAAGCTCCAATCGGCGCCTCGTCAGAACGATCACCTCTCACGCCAAACTGAATCTGGCGCGGCGTGCCGACGATGGCGGTGATCGTGCCGGCGTTGGCGGCGCCGATGGCTGCGTTCGGCAAATCGAATTGCGGTGTGTCGAAGAGATTGAAGCACTCGACGCGAAATTGGAGCCGCGACCTCTTCGTGATGTCGGAACTCCTTGAAGAGCGAGAAGTCGAAGTTCACGCGACCCGGCCCGTACAGGATATTCCGGCCCGCATTGCCATAGGTGAACGGCGCCGGCGTCGCAAACGCTGACGTGTCGAACCAGCGATCGACGGTCGGGTTCGACAACGTGCCGTCGCCGATGCGGTCAGGGCGGCTGCCCGTACCCGTATTGACCGTCGGCGCATTCAGCGTCGGCGTGAACGGCAAGCCGGTCTGAAACGTGTTGATGCCGTTGACCTGCCAGCCGCCCAGCACGTATTCCGCCGCGCCGCCGCCGTTCAGCCATCTCTGCCCTTCGCCGAACGGCAGCGCGTAGTTCCAGGCGATCGTCAGACGATGGCGGATGTCGAATGGCGAATTGCCGCGATCCGCGAGGCGATTGCGAGGATCTTGCGGCAACGGGCCGTCCGCGCCGCCGCCGAAGCTTTGCCCAACCGTGTCGACGGCATGGCCCAAGGTATACGAGAGCAAGCCGCTCAGCCCGTGCGACAACCGCTTCGTGGCGCTGAATTGAAGCGCGTGACACGAGGCCGTCCCGTCGGACACGGCCCAGGTCACATCCGCCAACGTCGGGACGCACGGCGAAAAACGGCTCGGCGGTTGTTGACCGGTCCCGTTCCCGGCACCGCCTGATTGAGGTTGTAGGTCGTGTCGAGATGGCGACCGAGGTTGCCGACATACGACGTCTTGAGCAGCAAGCGACCACGGCAATTCGTGCTCGACGGTCAGATTGAACTGTTCGGCATAACCAGGCTGATAGTTCGGGTCGACGCCGATGACGCTGCCGCTGGGATTGTCGGCAAGGCGTCAGATCGAGCGGCGGAATCGGTTGGAAAGCCGTCGCCTGACGCGCTGCGTGACGAATTGAGTGCCAGGGTTGAAGCTGTAGATCGGCCCGAAGGGCACGTGGCGCTGCAACCGCAGGACGTTGCCGCCGTGCCCGGCCGTGTTCCAGAAGATCCCGGCTCCGCCGCGCACGACAGTGTGCTGCGCAAGCCTGGTAGGCGAAGCCAAGACGCGGCGCAAACGCCTTCTTGAAGGTGTTGACGCCCTGCGGTTTCGCTCACGCCGTTGCGGCCCGCCACCAGGACCGTCGCCGTCGTCGGATCGAAGCTGGCCCACTGGTTCGACGTCTTCGCTGGCCGGCGTGTCGAGCTCGTAACGGAGCCCGAGGTTCAACGTCAGCGTTCCGGTCGCGCGCCAGTCATCGGCGACGTAGACGCCGTACTCAGTGTTGCGAATCGCCGCATCGGCCAGCAGGTAGTCCTGCTCGATCAGGCTCGGCGCGCCGAGCAGAAACGCGGCCATCACGTGGCCGCCGGTGTTGTTCGCCGGGTTGTTGGTGATGTTCGGCGAGAAGTTGAAGCGGCCGTTGCCGCGATTGGTCTGAAACTCGCCCATGTGCCGTCGGCGCACGTCGAAGCCGGCCTTGATCGTGTGATGGTCGCCGGCAAAGACCAGATTGGTCACGTATTGAAAAGTCTTCTCGTGCCGGAGAATCGGCAGCGAGCGGCTCTGACCGATGCCCGTGTAACCCCCGGGCTGAAAATCGGGATGCCATTCTGGTTGTCCTGCTGATTCGCGTTGGGCACGCCGAGCTGTTCGCCGAGTTGATCGCCGGGTGCGACGTCGGCTTGCGTGAACTCGAGATTGAAGTGGTTGTAGCCGCCGCGCGAATCGAGAACCAGACGCGGCGAAAACACGTGCACCCAGCCGAACACGGCGTGCTCCGCGAGCAGATCGGAGGGACCCGGCGAAGGTGTCCTCGTTGCCGAGGCCGACGGGTTTCGACACACCCGGAAGCTGGACCGATGCGAACGTGTACGGGTTGACCGTCGGCCGTCTTCGACCAGGAATAGCGGGCGAGGAAGTTGTTGCGTTCGCTTTGCGTGTGATCGATGCGCACGTCGAACTGATTCCAATCCTGCGTGCGTGTCGGCGTGGTGATCGAGGTTGTTGGCCAATGCCGCGGAAGTCGGCAGCGGATACGCGTTGATCAGCTTGGCTGTCACCGGGTCCCAGCGGTTTTGCGGAATGGCGTTACCGGGGAAGGGCTGGCGCGAAATGGCCCCGCCGGGAGCACGACCGTCGTCAGCGGGTCGTAGATCGTCCCCACCTCGCTGAAGTCGCCCTGCCGCATCTTCAGGGTCGGCACGGTGTTGACGAACACGCGTCCCACCTGCTGACGGAACCCGTCGTAGTCGGCGAAGTAGAAGGTCTTGTTCGTGACGATCGGCCCGCCAATCGCGCCGCCGAATTGATTCTGCTTGAACGGCGGTTTCGGCTGACCGGCGCGCTCGGCAAAGTAGTTGTTGGCGTCGAACCGGTCGTTGCGCACGAACTCGTAGATCGCGCCGTGAACGTCTTGTTGCCGCCGGACTTGGTGACGACATTCACCTGGGCGCCGGGATTGCGCCCTTGCTCGGCGGAGAAGAGATTGGTCTGAACCTTGAACTCCTTGATCGCTTCCACATTCGGGCGCACGACGATTACCAGCGTCAGCCTGGTGTTGTTGTCGACCCCGTCGTAGAGATAGTTGTTCGAGCTTTCTCGATTGCCGTTGACGAACAGCTCCGTGCCCGGCCGCAGGTCGTCGGGCCGCGTCCCGCTCATGATCGTCCCGCGCATCCCCGAGCCGGCGCCTGACACGCCGCTGCTGAGCGTGGCCAGCTGCACGAAGTTGCGTCCGTTGAGCGGCAGCTCCTGCACCTGTTTTTCCTCGATCACGCTGCCGAGGACGGACGATTGGGTTTCGAGCAGCGGTGCTTTGCCCTCGATGATGAGGCTCTCGCTGACCAGCCCGAGCTCCAGAGCCAGGTCGATCTGCGCGCGTTGATTGACTTGGCAGTTCCACGCCGGTGCGTTCCACCTTGCGAAAACCAGAAGTTCAGCGGTGAGCCGGTAGCGACCGGGTTGGAGCGACGTGAAGCTGTAGTACCGGCGCCACTGGTCGTGGCTGACCGGCTGACGCCGGTGGCTTCGTTCGTCAGCGCAACGGTGACGCCGGGCACGACGGCGCCGGAGCTGTCTTTGATCGTCCCGACCAAGTCCGCCGTAGTCACCTGGGCGCTGGCCGTGGCCGGCGAGACCAACAGAAGAGAACCGAGGGCCAGAACCAGCGAGAGTCGCGCTTGGCCGAGTTTCATGCCCGTCCTCCTGATCACGTCACGTGCGGTCCTGGGAGCTTGGCTATGGGTAGCTGTTGAACGACGTCCCGGTTCGAGGAGGCGCCTATTTCACGTCAAGTGGAATGCGCGATCAAGTGTTCTTCTGAGCGAGCTTCGACATCTCGCGGAGCGCCCGAGCTTATCGAGGCGCCGGATTTACGGCTGCGCACTCGAAAGAGAGGAAAGCATGCCCGCACCAGTGATTCAGCGGAACAGCCCGCCGGGCAATCCGTGTTTCGCGGCGAATCGGCCGATCGTCCCGAATTCAATTCTGACGACGCGTCCCGCTGCGCGCACACCGCCGCCCTATCGACCCCAACCGGCGGCGCGTGCGATCCCAGGCACTCTGCAGCAGAAGCCGGCACAGGCCGCCCAGCGGCGCACGCCGCCACACAACGCTGCGGCTCGGAGCGCAGCCGCGAGACCCGCGGTCATCCAGTGTTGGATCTGCGACGAATGCAGAAGAGACGTCCACTACTCCGACGAACATCACCCGCGGTGTTCCATGTACCACCATCGGGTTTATGAGACCGGGGGCGCTCGGGACTCGAATTACTACGATCGCCCTCGCGGCGGACAACGGACCCGGAGTGGTTCAGTCGAACGCCAATACAGCTCGGGGTAGTGTGGAGCGCAGGCATTATCACGAGAATCTATACAGTCCGCCCGGCTACCTCGAACACGCTAGAGGCCCACTTACCTATCGTGGGGCATTTAGGCTCGGTGGGGATGGCAGCTCCCGAACACCCGCGACCCGCGCTAGCAACGGCGAACGTGCCGGCGCCCTCTGGCCGGCCGATTCACGGCCGGCCAGGCAATATCGTGGCGACTACGGTGTAGGTGCCCCGTCAAGGTCACCCCGGAGAAGGCCGAGAACCCACGAATCATGACGAACCAGTCACCGGCCACCGGATTGGTCAGCGTGCATGTTTCGTTGTTGCCATTGAGGAACGGCCGGCAGTTGAAGGTCGACGTCGTCGGCTTCGCGCCGGAGCGAACGTAGAGGTCGGCGTCTCCTGTCCCGCCGCTGATCGTGAACGTCACGGACGTTCTCCCTGCCGGAACCGCGAGCTTCCAGAACTGCTGCGATGCCGACGCGCCGCTGATGTTCGTCACCGGCACGCCGTTGACGAGTGATGGAGTCGCGGTGGTGCGACCGGTCAGCGTCACTCCCGAGAAGGCGCTGAACCCGCGAATCATCACGTAAGTACTGACCGGCCGCCGGTGCGTTGAAGGTGCACGTCTCGCTGTTGCCGTTCACGAACGGCCGGCAGTCGAACACACTCGTCGTCGGCTGGGCGCCGCGCCTGACGTACAGATCCGCGTCTCCCGATCCGCCGCTCGTCGTGAAGACCAGCGTGTCCTTTCCTGCCGGAACATCCAGGACCCAGAACTGCTGGGACCCGGTGGCGCCGGAGATGTTGGTCACGGGCACGCCGTCGGTCAGCACCGAAACACCGCTTCCGGCCGTGACCGTCACGGACGCATTCGCCGAGTGCTGCACCGTGCCGGACGTGCCGGTGACCGTGAAGGTGGTGGTCGACGTCGCTGCGGTGGACGCGACGGTCAGGGTCAACGTTGAACTGCCGCCGGCGGTGACGGTTGCGGGCGAGAAGCTTCCAGTGACGTCCGTGGGAAGCCCCGAGATGCTGAGCGCGATCGACTGCGTGCTGCCATTCAGCGGCGATGTCGACACCGCGTACGTCCCGCTTGCTCCCTGCGCGATCGCCTGGGAAGCAGGCGAGACGCCCACGGAGAAGTCAGGCGGAAGCGTCGCACTGACCGTGATCGACGCGGTCGCCGAGTGCGTCGTTGTGGAGGTGCCGGTCACCGTGAAGGTGGTCGCCGGCGCCGCTGCGGAAGTCGTCACCGTCAGCGTCGAACTGCCGCCGGCGGTGACGCTCGCGGGCGAGAACGAACCCGAGGCGCCCGCCGGTAGACCTGGAGACGGAGAGCGAGATCGTCTGCGTGCTGCCGTTCAACGCAGCCGTCGAGACGGTGTAGGTGGCGCTGTTGCCGGCGACCACGGATTGGCTCCCGGGCGACACTCCAAGCGTGAAATCCGGCGAACCCGCGACGCCGCACGACGGAAACTTGAAGGACGCGATGCGTGTCCGCCAGTTGAACGTCCCGTTCGCCGGGATGTACTCGGTCGCAAACCAGAAGGTGCAGTCGTCCGCCGGATCGATCGACAACGACGAGTAGTCGCCCCAGCGTGACAAGGTCGATCCCTGCGCGCCGGCGCCGGTGATGACCGTGCCTTCGCCCTGGCGTCATCGTCCCGGCTGCGTCGCCGGCAAGCCGCCCTGTGTATCGGATCGACGGCTTCAGCGTGCTGGACGACGTGGAGAATGCCAGACGCCATGTTGCCCGACTGGTCCATCGCCGCGCTGCCCATCCAGCGGAATGCCGCATCGGGCGCGTAGCGTGCCGGCCTGGAACAGGCTCGGGTTGTTGGCGGCGTCGAGCCGCAGTTCGTACCAGCGAACGCCGGCGCTCGAGCCGGCCATCACCGAATGGTTCACGACCAGCGCCTGATGACCGTCTGCGAAGTTGCGGTAGGCGAGGCGATACATCAAGCGGTCGGCCAGGGAATCGAGGCGAGCCGCCGCCGCTCTGCGGGATGCAGGTGCCGCCGTTGCACGCTTCGCGTGTAGGACAGGAACCGTCAGCGTGGTCGGACCCGTGAACGTGGTATTCGCTGGCGTGATCCAGTCGACGTGAAACTTCCAGGTGGCGAGCGAGGTGCTGGTGGTGCCGAGGGCGACGATCGGATTGGGTGCGCCCGCGGGCGGCAGCCGCGCGCCGTCCAGATCGGCTGGCAGCAGACCGCCGAATGCGTTCGACGTGTTGAAGCACTGCTGCGTCGCCGCCGCGCCGGTCAACATCTTCGCGCGGTCGAAGGCGCAGACCTTGGTGCCGATGAAACGACGTGCCGGCATTGTTGAACAGGTTGTAGGTGATGTAGTACGCGTCCGGCCACACGCCCATCTTCGGGTAGTCGGGGAAGCCGTCGGGGTAGGTGAACGCGTAGCGGTTGTAGGCGCCGGTCGGATCGGCAGTTTGCGACACGGCCACGCACTGCTGGAACGGTTGCGTGCTCACCTGGAACTGCGAGATGACCCACCGGTCGGCGATGCGGTCGTACGACACGATCGGGTCGCCGTCATTGCTGGTCTGGCACCCGCCGCCGAATCCCGACCACAGCGTATTGATCGGGACCGGTCCAAACACCGGCGTGCCGGCCTTGTTGAACACGGCGAAATCGGTGTTCACCGTCTCGACGATGTGGTTGGGGCCGACGGCGGCGTTGGTATCGGGCGGCGCCGAGTTCACCGTGAACGTGCCGGCGGGACCGGTGAAACCCTGGCCGATGCCGTCGAAGTTTCGCAGCGTCGCCGGCGCGAGCAGCGTCGGCTGCGAGACTCGTGCGCCTGAGCAGCGGATCGGGACCGAAGCGTCGGATTGCGCGACGATGGAATCCGGCGGACCGGCTCAGCCTCGAGGACGCCGTAGACGCGGGGGCCTGGCGGCAGATCGCGAAGCGGTGGCGAGACGTCGTGGTAGGTCGACGGCCGGACCTCGGCGCGCCTCGTTCTGAGCGAACGTCCGCGGAGCAAGGACCCCGACCAGCAGCAGCGGGAACAGCGCAAGCCAAAGACGCCCTCGACTCATGTGGGTTTTCCCTTCGTGATGTGAGCGGGCACGCAGCGGATGGCGGAGACTCTAATCCATATTCGAACGCAAAGGACCCGCCGAGTGCACAGATCGACATGCGAAGATCGACGTTGGCGAGTCGGGCATACAGATCCCTTACACAGATAGAGAGTGACACTGCTGCGCGAAACGTTGCTCGGGGCAGGCTTGCGGCTATCTTGGCGCTAGTGGTGTGTATCAACTGAAGTAGTACTAGTTACAACGAGCTTTCGACCGCGATTTTCGGGCCGCGACAACGGAGCGGCCCGGTAGTAATTTCGAGGAGACACGCCACTAGAGTCGTTACGGCAGGTTCACTTGCACTTGACGAGACGGGCGTCGGCGCCGAATGCGAGAGTGAAGCTGCCGATGTCTTCATTCTGATCGGTGAGCGTCACCTGCATGTTCATGGTGTCGTCTTTCACGCCGCCCGTCACGCGCATCGGCCGGCGCGGCGGACCGTCCGGCTTGGTTGGCCCGGGCCGTTCCTGCACGAAGGTGCCGGTGACGGTGAATGCGCCGTCACGGTCCACCGGGATGGCGCCGTCGACCGACGCGCGGCCGCAGTCGAACTCGATGTCGGCTCGCTCCGGCGCGACCATCATCGCCACGTGCGGGCCAGCCCAGGGTCCCGTCTTGATGTTCGCGTCGGGCGCAATGGAAGCCGCTCCGCAGGTGGCAACGCCGGCACAGGCCGCGAGCAGATAAACGGCGCGAACAGCGATCGCCATGTCGTGGGCCCTCCTGGCGGAGCGTATCCGCTGAAGTAGTACTGGTTACAACGAGCCTTCGACTACGATCTTCGGGCCGCGACAACGGAGCGGCCCGACAGCTAATCCCGAGGAGACACACCACTAGCCAGTGTGGGCACCGCCTGCTGACGTTGTCAACCGGAGCCGTCGGCTTTCTGCGTCCGCACTGGGAGAGACGCCGAGGCGCGCGTCAGTGAACTGTTAAAATGCCGGCGTGCGCGGATTCAGAAGACGGACGGCATGCTGAGTCGGATTCTGACCGATGCCCAGGATGAGCTCCTCCGTGAGGAACGCAAAGCCCTGGCGCGGCTGAGCGCCGCGCTCGTCCGGTTCGACGCGGCCCCGGACCAACAGGATGCCCTCGCCCGTTCAATCGAGCAGCTCGACGAGCTGTTCCTGCTCGTCGTCGTCGGCGAGTTCAATGCCGGCAAGAGTGCGTTCATCAACGCGCCTCATCGGCAGCCGCGTCGTGCAGGAAGGCGTCACGCCGACGACCGCTCAGATTGACGTGCTGCAATACGGCGACGTGAGCGCACGAGTGGTGCGCGGTCCCGCGCTCCATGTGATCACGGCGCCGGCGCCGATCCTCCGCGACATCCACATCGTCGACACCCCGGGTACCAACGCCATCATTCGCAAGCACGAGGCGATCACGTCGGAGTTCGTGCCGCGATCCGACCTCGTGCTGTTCGTCACGTCGGCGGACCGTCCGTTCACCGAGACCGAGCGCGCGTTCCTGGAAACCGTGCGGGGCTGGGGCAAGAAGGTCGTCGTCGTCGTCAACAAGGTGGACATTCTCGAGACCGAGCGGCAGGCCGAAGAGATCCGCAGCTTCGTTGCCGAGAGCGTGCGCGCGCTCCTCGGGTTCAGCCCGGAGATTTTTCTGGTCAGCGCGCGTCTGGCGCTGAGGGCGAAGGAAGGAGAGCCCTCCGTCTGGGCCGCGAGCCGCTTCTGAAGCGCTCGAGCGCTACATCCACGACACGCTGGAGTCGCCGCGCCGCGTCAGCCTCAAGCTGATGAACCCGCTCGGCGTCGGGCTGGCGTTGACCGACCGCCACGCGATGATCGTGCGCGAGCGCGCCGCGCTGCTGAAAGACGATTTCACGACGCTCGACGAAGTCGACCGCCAGCTCGCCGTCTATCAACAGGACCTGGCGCCGAGATCTCGGAGTTTCGGATGTCCGACATCGACCGCATCCTCCTCGAGATGGAGAAGCGCGGGCACGCGTACTTCGACGAGACCATGAGGATCGGCCGGGTGATGGACCTGCTGAACCGGAGCCGGGTGCAGCAGGGATTCGAGCAGCAGGTCGTCGCGGACGCGCCGCTGCAGATCGAGCGCAAGGTCGGCGAGCTCGTCGACTGGCTGGTCGAGGCCGATCTGCGGCAGTGGCAGCGTGTCACGGCTCATCTCGCCGATCGGCGGCGGCAGCATCACGATCGAATCGTCGGCGACGAGAACAGCCGACAGTTCCACGACGACCGGTCGCGCCTCATCGACTCGGTCGGGCGCGAAGCACAGCGGGTCGTCGATTCCTACGATCGGCGCACCGAAGCGCGCGAGCTGGCCGACGGTGCGCGCAACGCCGTTGCCGCGGCCGCCGCGGTTGGCGCGGGGGCGCTGGGTCTTGGCGCGATGGTCACAATCGCGGCCACGACAGCGGCCGCCGACGTCACCGGCCTGATCATGGCGTCGGTGGTGGCCGCCATCGGCTTTTTCATCCTGCCCGCAAAGCGCGCCAGAGCGAAAGAAGAGATGCGCCGGAAGATCGCCGACGTTCGTGGCCGCCTCTCGGCGGCGCTGCGCGCAGTTCGCGAAAGAGATCGACCGGAGCGGCGGACGCATCCGGGAGAGCATTGGTCCCTACAGCCGGTTTGTTCGCGCCGAAGGCGACAGGCTGCGCGACATGGAGCAGGAGCTGCGAGAGATCAGCCTGACGCTCGACGCCCTGCGTTCGCGCATCGAGCGCCAGGCCGCCTAGGATTGGTTGTCCTCGCCCGAGCAGAATGTAAATAGTTCAAGGTATATACTAATCTGTATATACTAACGCCATCATGCCCGACAAGCTGAGAGGCGTCGATCCGCTGCTGCCGCTCAAACCCAAGGTTCTCCACATCCTGTTGGCGGTGGCCGATGGACCGCGGCACGGCTACAGCATCATGCAGGAGGTCGCCGAGCGGACCGACGGCCAGGTGCGCCTCTGGCCCGCGGCGTTGTACGGACTCCTTCGGGAACTCGAAAAGATCGATCTGATCGTGGAGTCGGATAAACGGCCGGCCGCCGATGAAGACGACGAGCGGCGTCGCTACTTTGCGCTCACCCCGCACGGGAAGCGCGTGCTGGATGCCGAGGTTCGGCGCCTCGAAGCGATTGTCAATCACGCGCGCTCGAGCCGTGCGTTGCGAAAGGCCTACCGCGCATGACCAGCGATCGCGTCCTGCGGTGGTGCGCCCGCAGTTACGCACAGCTCCTCTGGGTCCTTCGTGTTCGCGACCGCCGGGAGCGGCAGGCCATCCGCGAGGACGGCGAGCGCCTGCTCGACCGCGGCGCACGCCCACGGGCACCTCACGCTCGCGGCGACCTGGCTCGCGCTGGTCTGGGATCTCGTCTTCGTCGGAGCGCGGCACGATGTCGCGCAGGCACTGCGGGCGCTCGTTCGAGCTCCGGGAGTCACGGTCGGCATCTCACTCCTCCTCGGACTTGGCGTCGCGGCGACGACCACGCTCTTCGCGTTCGTCGACGCGGTGCTGCTTCGGCCGCTCCCCTACGATCAGCCGGACCGACTCGTCGTGATGTGGGAATCGAATGTCTCCCAGGATCGCATTCGCGAAGGCCCGTCCCCGGGCAATGTCCTCGACTGGGTCGCCCGGACAGAAGTCAGATGCGTTCGATGCGATCACCGCCTCGATGACGGTCTCGGCCACCCTCCGCGGACGCGACGGCGGCACGCCGATCACCGGAGTGCATGTCACGCGCGGTTTCTTCGACGTCTATCGTCGTCAACCACGGCTTGGGCGCACGTTCCATGCGGACGAATTCGAAGGCGCGGCGTCAATCACGTCGCGGCAGGCGTCGAGCGGCGAACCGGTCGTCGTGCTGAGTCATCGCCTGTGGCAGGCCCTGGGCGCCGATCCGCAGATCGTTGGTCGGACCGTCTACGTGGAAGGCCGCGACTGGCGCGTGATTGGCGTCATGCCGGAAGACTTCGTGGTGCCCGACGCGGCGGCGGCCTTCTGGGCGCCGTGGGACATGCGTGTGTCGTACCGCGGCGCGCGTTTTCCGCACGGACCCCCTCGCGACGCCCGGTTCTTGCGCGTCGTCGGCCGGATGAAAGCCGGGATGTCCATCGAAGGCGCAGAGGCGCGGATGCAGGCACTGGCGAGCGGATTGGAGTCTGAGCATCCGGACACGAACGCCGGTTGGAGTATTCGGCTGTTTCCGCTCGCGGACGAAATCGCCCGCACGAGCCGTCTGGAGCTCCTCCTCGTCTTTGCGGCGATGTTCTGCCTGCTGTTGCTGGTCTGCGCCAACGTCGCCAGTCTGGCCATCGCGCGTGGTGTCGCCCGCGCGAGAGAGATGGCGATTCGCCTGGCGCTCGGAGCCAGCGGCAGCCGCGTCACGCGACAGTTAATCGCGGAAAGCGTGTTGAGCGCGATCGTCACGATGGTCATCGCCATCTTACTCACGGCGTGGTGGGTGGACGCGGCCGTGTCAATAGCGCCCGCCGGCATTCCGCGCCTGCACGAAGTGGCCATGAACGCACGAGTCGCGTCGTTCGCTGCCGTCCTCGCGCTCCTGGTCACCGCGGTCGGAAACGCCGTGCCGACGTTTCGCGCCAGCCGCACGCCGATTGCGGGCGCGCTCAAGGACGGGGTCGCCGTTTCGGCACGCGCGTCTGGCCGACTGCGCGCGGGACTGGTGGTCGCCGAGATTGCGGCTGCCGTGATGTTGCTCGTCGGAGCCGGGTTGTTGGCTCGGACATTTGCGGAGTTACGACGAGTCGATGTGGGCTTCGACACGAGCAACCTGCTCGTCATGCGCATCACGCCTGATGCCGCGCGGTATCGCACCGGCGCGCAGACGACCGACTACTACCGCCGCGTGCTCAATTCACTTCGCGAGGTTCCCGCGATCGAGTCCGTGGCGGCGGTGCACGGCCCTGCCGATGAGCACGATCGGCTCCGACTTCACTCGGCCGTACTGGCCTGAGCATGCCCACGCCTGAAGGCAAGCGGTGTCGGACGCCAGCATCCGGATGGCGACACCTGGATACTTCGGGACGTTGGGCCTTCGCGTGATGGCCGGACGCGAGTTCACGGACCGTGACGACGCTGACGCTCCCCGTGTGGTGATCGTCAATCAGACGCTCGCGAGAAACGCGTGGGGCACTGAGAACCCGGTTGGACGTCAGCCTGGTTCTCGACTACCAGCGCGGGCCCTATCCCTATGAAGTGGTTGGCGTGGTGCGTGACGCCCGTCACGACGGGCCGCGAAGTGAGCCGGCGCCTGAGATTTTCATTCCGCACGCGCAGAACCCGTATCTGGTCATGAACGTGATCGCCCGGACGACACGCTGGATCCCGTGGCCGTGGCCCAGACGGCTCGTGCCCACGCGCTTCGTGTCGACCCCGATCAACCCGTGCATTCGGTGACCACGATGGACCAGCTGCTCGGCGATGCCGTGCAGCTCGATCGATTCGCCATGCTGCTCATCACGCTCTTCGCGGTTGGAGGGCTCATCACGGCGGCCGGTGGCGTTTACGCCCTGCTCGCCTACACCGTGGTGCAACGGCGTCGCGAAATTGCGCTGCGGATGGCGCTCGGGGCGTCACCGCGGCGTGTCGCACGATCGATCGTGATGGAATCGCTGGTGCTCGCCGTCGCTGGCGGCACGATCGGCATCGTTGGTGCGGCGGCCAGCAGCCGCTTTGCGCGCACGCTGCTCTTTGGTGTGGCGCCGCAGGATCCAGTCACGCTCGTGACGGCCGTTGCCGTGCTCCTGGTGGTGGTCGTGGCTGCCAGTTGGTTGCCGGCGCGACGTGCCGCACTGATCGACCCGGGATGCGCGATGAGGATTTGAGGCTCGCGGGGCCATCAAAGAAATCATCCAATTACACAAGGCTTAGAAACCAGATACAGGCCGGTGAGCTTCCTCGTCGCGAGCCCGACACGGCGCTGCGATAGCGTCCGTGTCAGCGAGCAATACGCTCGTGACATCGAGGAGGGCCTATGTTCATAGCGGACACGGTCGATCGCGACGACCCGCCTGGTTCTGGCTTCTGGCGCTGGCGCTCGTCGCGTCGGTGACGACGCCGCGCGCTGCGAATGACGCCGCACGCGGCAAGGATGACGATCGCGACCGCCGTGACGATCGCGATCGCGCCGCGTGACGATCGCGACGAGCGTGCGATCCAGCACGTGGTCGTCATCTTTCAGGAGAACGTCTCGTTCGATCATTACCTCGCGACGTATCCGCACGCGGCCAACACGGATGGCCCCGCGTTCACGCCGCGCGCCGGCACCCGCTCGTCGACGGCTTGTTTCCCGGCGGACTCCTGGACCACAACCCCAACTCCGCGCAACCGTTTCGACTGAGTCACGAACAGGCGGTCACGTGCGACCAGGACCACGGCTATAAGGACGAGCAGCGCGCCTACGACGCCGGTGCGCGATGAACGCCTTTCCTGAAACCGTGGGTGTCGGCGCGCCGGGCTGCTTCGACGCCGGCAAAGGCAAGGGCCTGGTGATGGGCTACTACGACGGGAACACGGTGACCGCGCTGTGGAGTTACGCGCAACACTTCGCGATGAGCGACCATTCGTTCAGCACCACCGTTCTGGCCCGTCGACGCCGGGCGCCTTGAACCTGATCGCGGGGCAAACGCACGGCGCGCGCGATTGCGCCGGATCGCCTCGGCCGCTTCGGCAGCGCCTCGGGCAACGTGACGGCGATCGACGCCTCGGGCATCGGCAGCGCGATCGGCGACCCGCGGCCTGCGCCGGCCCTCGACGACTGCACGCTGGCGTCTCCCGCCCTCCAGCAGCACCGCGGACCTACATCACGATGACCGGCTCGCAACGTCGGCGATCTGCTCAACGAGAATCACGTGACGTGGGGATGGTTCCAGGGAGGATTCAGGCCGACCGTCGCGGCGACGGCTGCGACGCCGGCTGTCTGTGGCTCGGCACACGCGTCGAGCCTGGTTCCGTCGACCGCGGACTACATTCCGCATCACCAGCCGTTTCAGCATCACCGCCAGACCGCCAACGTGCATCACCTTCCGCCGTCGCACGTTTCGAGCATCGGCCGCAACCGATCAAGCGAACCATCAGCATGACCTCAAGGATTTCTTCGCGGCGCTCGACGCGGGCCATCTCCCTGCCGTGAAGCTACCTCAAGGCGGCCGCCTATCAGGACGGGCATGCCGCGTATTCCGATCCGCTCGACGAGCAGGAGTTCGTGGTGACCACGATCAACCGCCTCATGCAATCGCCCGAGTGGGAGCACATGGCGATCTTCGTGCTGCTACGACGACTCGGACGGATGGCATGACCACGTGATGGGTCCAATCGTCAACCAGTCGAACACGCCTGACGATTCGCTGTTCGGACCTGGCAACTGCGGCACCGCGGCGGCAGGCACATTCCAGGGGCGATGCGGGTTCGGGCCGCGGCAGCCGTTTCTCCTGATCTCACCCTGGGCGCGGCAGAACTACGTCGATCACGGGTTGACCGATCAGTCGTCGACGCTGCGGTTCATCGAGGACAACTGGGAGCTCGGCCGGCTCGGCGGGCAGTCAACCGACGCGGGCGCTGGCTCGGTGCTGCGGCTGTTCGATTTCGACGAGCGTCACCATCGCGCGCCGCGACTGGTCCTCAATCCGTTGACCGGCACTCCGTAACGCTGTCGATCGCGCCAGCGCCCATGTGCAGTGGTGTCTGCTCGAGTTGCTATCGGGCCACTTCCGTTCCACCCGCACCGCGCAGGCGTGCGCGGTGGGGACCCCCGACGCGTTGTCGCGGCCCGAAAATCGCGGTCGAAGGCTCGTCGTACCAGTACTCCGCCTTCAGCGGATCGCACCTGACGGCTGGCGCGGCGTCACCGTTCGTTGCGCAATTGTCCGACCGACGTCATACGCACTCCTATACCTGATCGAGCCAGATGCCGCGTCGAGTCGACGCGGCGAGGCGCACTCATGAACGCGGAGGCGAATGATTGACTTCCACGATTGACGGTTGTCGGTGCGATGGCGGTGCTGCTCGATCGCGGGGTCGATCGGGGTGCTGACGCGCGGTTTGATTCAGGACCCGACTACGAGGTCGGTCCTGCAGCCCGACGGAAGCGTCGTGACCCCGGTCAATCAGCTGGTGACGCCCGCCGGGACGCAGGTCAACTTCAGCGGACGTCCGCTGGCGATCGCGGTGCGGCCAGATCAAAAGACCGCGGCGGTGTTGAACACCGGATCAGGTCAATCGAATTTTGCGACACGGCCCATGCGTCGTCATCGACCTCGAGTCCGGAACGGTCAAGCAGGAGTTCACACCAGGCACCGCGAACGCATCGTGCGACGGCGTCCTCTACTCGCGCGACGGCACGCATCTCTATTTCTCGCAGGACAACGGCCGCGTCGTCATCGCGAACGTCGCGAGCGATGGCGCGCTGTCGCTCAATACCACGATCGCGATGCCGACGAGCCTTGGCGCCGTCAACAACGGCGGTCTCGCGCTGTCCGACGACGGCCTGACGCTCTACGTCGTGCTCAACATGAGGAATGCGATCGGCGTCGTCGATCTCGTCACGAACACGTTTACCGCCACCATCCCGTCCAGAACGCGCCCAAGAGCATCGCACGTCGCCGGTCGGTTTGCCTACGTGTCGAACCAGGGCGGCCGCGTGGCGAATGCGGGCGACTTCACGGTCAAATCCGCCGGCACGGCTATCGCTTGCCGATCCGTCTCCGGCGCATCCGTCACGGGAACGGTCAGCGTCATCGACCTGCAGACAACAACCGTCGTGAAGAACATCACCGTGGGCCTGCAGCCGGCGGCGGTTCTCGCCACCGACGACTTCGTCTACAGTGGCGAACAGCAACAGCGATTCCGTGTCGGTGATCGATCGCGCGACGCAATCGAGTATTCGAGACGCTGCAGATTCAACCGTTCCACGGCGCACCGCTCGGCAGTTCGCCGAACGGGTTGGCGCCTGACGTCGCGCAGCGAATTGGCGGTCGGCCTCGGCGGCAACAACGCCGTTGCGCTCTACCGGTGGAGCGACGGGTGGGCGAGACGACGACCAATGGGGCGACTGACGACGAACGCGGAAGCCATCAGGACGATCGGACAGGCGGCGGCGACGAACGGAGAGCGAGCATCGCGGCCACCGCCAGCTGACCATTCGAGCGGCTTCGTCCCGACTGTCTGGTACCGTCAGACCAGTGGCGGTGGTCGCCCCGCAGAGGACACGCGTCCTCGGTGTGTCGCGCAGCGCTTCTGACCGTTCTGATCATCGCCAACGCCAAAGGAACGGCCGTCGGCTCGAACGTGCCCGAACTCTGGCAACCGGCCGGGCGGAACACACGTGCTCGTCGGCAGCGTGTCGATCGTCCCCTTCCCGTCGGACTGGGAGTTCCAGACGTTCAACCGCCAGGTCGCGGTCAACAACGGCTGGCATCAGCGAAATGAGGATCGCATCGGCCGCGCGTGTTCGGCGGGTCACATCCCATCCGGCACGTGATCTACGTGATCGAAGAGAATCGCACCTACGATCAGGTGTTCGCCGACGACCCGCGCGGCAACGGCGACACGTCGCTGCTGCAGTTCGGCATGAAGGTCACGCCGAATCAGCACGCCCTGACGGAACAGTTCGGCCTGTTCGACAACTTCTACGATTCCGGCGTGCTGTCGGCCGACGGCCATCAATGGGCGACGCAGGCCTTCGCGCCGGATTACATTGAAAAACAGTTCACCGACTTCAATCGCAAGTTATCCGTTCAACGGCGGCGACAGCCTGGTCTACTTCACCGACCGGATTTCTCTGGATGAATGCCGCGGCGCATCACAAGAGCGTACGGATCTATGGTGAATACGCGCCGACGTTTGCCGGTCCGTCCCAGCCGTTCCCGACCTGGTCGGACTGCAGTACGACGATTCGCTGATTCTGGAAGGAAGCAAACCGGCTCCTTGCGTGTTCCGATCGGCACATACCAGTGGTGGCCGACGTCCCGTCGGCAGCAGTTCATCAACCCAGCAATACGCAACTGAACGAAGTGACAAAC